>Ga0099824_1000818_pt1 | contig 40752 bp, 26 predicted proteins | sample SiratrowhiteBW_FD_76837 | JGI IMG/M metagenome (GOLD analysis project Ga0099824, IMG submission 76837) | Root nodule microbial communities of legume samples collected from California, USA - Siratro white BW | ecosystem: Host-associated > Plants > Roots > Nodule | place: USA: California... | reverse complement strand
ACTAAAAATTTTTAAAAGGAAAGTCAGTCGCCCTTATTCCTAAAACACTACAACCAAATCAAATTCAAACTTTAATTTTGACCTATATAAATAAACCCGTCAAACCTAATTAAAAGTATTATTTTTCGTAAGCTAATCTTAAATTTGTTTGACTGGTTTATATTTCTGCCTGAAATCAGCATTAATATATTGACGAAATCGTACTGTCATAACAATGGAAATGAAACAGAATTACCTAACTCACGTCAACGAAAGCAATTAAATATATTATACGAAATTAATCGATAACCATTTTATGTCTCATTTAACAGCAACGTCGATTGGTCGAGTTTTCCAATACTTCAATTTGACATACTTGAGTGTATAATTGGTTAAATTACATTCAATCTAATCTAACTCAGTTTTTATATGAATATGAATAAAAATAACAATTGAATTTATTTTTTCCGATAGTGTCCAAACTTGATCTTCATGAGAAATATTATGGATATAGATAATATTTAATTTTAAGTTAGATATAAGGAATGTATATATATATTTTTTATTTTAAATTATTAAAATATTTTTAAATTGTTTATATTAACTTTTCTTTTTGTTTTAAAAGTTTTATAATTTATTTTTAAGTCATAATATTTTATCATTTCTATTTTTTTTATAATTATTTTCACTTTTAATGAATTATTATTTGATACTCTCATATTTTATATTAATTTCTTCTTAAAAATTGATATTAGATAAAAGAAAATATATATCTTTTTGCTATTTAATACTTAAATATCATGTTTTTTTAGTGTGCCTTTTTTTATAAAAAATTATTTAATTAATATTTAAATGAGTTTAAGTATATACATAGATTTGAGTATATTATTTCTCTATTGGAATATGGATGTGACAAAAAATTAATCGAGATATGAATGTGATAAAAAATTCATACCCTATAGTTATAAGAATGATGACGGGAATGAATTTTTGATTTCAGGAATAAAGATAAGATAATTAATCTCACACTCAACTTATGTATTGAGTTTTATATGGGTTGGATGATAAATTTAATATAAATAACTCTATATCATAACAAGATTCACTCTTATAAACAAATTTTGAATTAATTTAAATAAAGTTATTATGATTTAACTTATTATTTTATTGAAATTTTTCAATTACTTTCTAAAAAAATTATATTATTTTTTTAATTAAATTAATACTTAAAAATTATAACTTCTAACACAAAAAAGGAAATTTTTTTATCCAATTAAATTTAGTCAATCCAGCTTGATATTTCTTTAATTAATTATAACTCAACTCAATTAATTTAATATTTCTTAATAAATTATATAATGAATTTACTCAAATAATACCAAAGTCAACCCTAAAAAATCCTACAATTAAGATCAATTGATATTCTCTCCAATTAGCTTAACAAATGGGTTTATATGCTTTTAAGGTATACATTGGTTAAAGATATTGATTGATAAAAAAATGCGTTAGAATAATTTGATTATTTCTCAATGTCAATGGATATCAATATGCATTTTTAATGAAAAATGTATTTTCTATCCTTAATCAGTTCTCTAAATATTTGTCTTGAAAGGAATTTGGACTCCACATTTCGCAGTCACATTTTAACGAAAAATAATTAATCACACGTGAAAAATTCATGGCAGTGATGGCTGTAAGAGTCAAAGGTTATTTTATTACTTATTACTTCTTACTATTACCAATTTCCAACAAAAAAGGGATAATTGACGTGCACGCTTCCAATTGGCTACATACCAGTATCTTTGAAATTCTCTTTCTCTTCTCCATCTCTAACTCTGTTTTTCTTCCTTTCTCTTCCTTTCTCCTCTCGCTGTAGGGTTGCCTTCTTCCTCTCATTTTCCCCTCTTTTTCCTCGCTTGGCGGAATCCTTTTTGCCGGCAGTATTTCCGGCCACCAAAACCTACGCCGCCTCCAATTCAACTTCGCCATTCGAACTCAATCAATCTGTTTCAATTCGGAGCTGTAGCTTGCTTGTGCGACTTTCTTAGACTTCGATTTTTAAGCGCTTTGTTTTCTGTGTCCGATTTAATGTTTGTTTAACTTTTTTCTTTGTTGCAGCGATATTGGAGCAGAGGTACGATGGCAAGTCAAAGCGGTGCCTCTCGAAGGAGTTTTTCCTCGACGAAGAAAGCCTCCGAATCAGGAGTGCCTCCCGTTACATCTCGAAAATCACTTACCTCTTTGCGACCTGTGTATGTTGTTCTTATTCACTATCTTTCTTGTTAATTTCCGCGGTTCTAATAATATGTGTTTTCGCTACCATGACCAAATTTATCGAATCGTTAATTTGAATTTTAATCTTCCTTAAATTATTATTATTATTATTATTATTATTTACTTTTTTTATGAGAATAAAATCCTTTTATTTTGCGTACGCTTGTTGATTTCTTCTGCTCTGTGTTTATTGTTTAAAGTGCTAACGTTGTAATAATTTGAAATATTATGGATTTTATAGCTGTAGCTATATTTGTGGTCTGCCGATGATTATCGCTTTCTGAGCACCTATTTGGGTTATGTGTTGCAATAATTGTAAAACTCGGTATTTTCAAAGTGTCTACGTCAAACAAATTTGGCTTTGCAAAGTCTTGCCTGATTGGCTGAGTGGTTGGTTTACAATAATGAAAATAAAGGACTTTGAATTTGGTAATATACTGGTTTGAGGTTGGTTGCTATGAGTGTACCATCAACTTTACTTGATTAAAAAATATTTTTAATGTATCATTTTGTTAAAGTCTAGGTAGGCGTAAAATAAGTACAAACAAATTGAATTCTAGAATACTTTTTTTTTTTAGAGGAAGTAGATTTATGATTTATGCCTTGACATTTATGTCCATACAAGAATTTCTCCTCTTCCGCCTTATAAATCTGAGTCCTATGCATAGGTTGATGATCTTGACATGGCTATATAGATAAGAATCTTTTTTCTTTAATTGCATATTTCATAACAGATCAGTTGATCCCTACAAGGTTGACTAGAGAAAATTGAATTTGTTTCAGGAGTTGTTAAATGCACTCAAATAGAGTTATTTTTAAGCAATATTATGATAGGTCCTTCATAAGTATCTAAGAACAGAAGATTTTTAGTTGAAAGTCCTATCAATTTAAATAATGGGATGTTCTCTCGTTTGTACATGAAATTGGATCAGGGCATTAGCAGGAGAGCGGACAGTGAAATCCTTGCGACTTACAAAGGCCCTGACAGTACCTGAAACAACAACCATCTATGAAGCATGTCGTCGGATGGCTGCCCGTAGAGTGGATGCTCTATTACTAACTGATTCTAATGCTTTACTCTGTGGAATCCTCACGGACAAGGTATAATGCATACTTGTTTTTCTCAATTTTTAACAAGAAAAAAATAAAGTTGACTCCATGCCTGGGCTTCTACAGTTTTAACTTACATGTTCTATTTGTGGTTAAATAAAGGATATAGCAACGAGAGTTATTGCCAAAGAGATTAACATTGAAAACACACCAGTTTCCAAAGTCATGACTAGGAATCCAGTATTTGTCCTTTCTGAAACTCTTGCTGCGGAAGCCCTTCAAAAGATGGTGCAAGGTAGTATATATGGAGAAACACTCAACTTTTCAAGATAGTTATTGTTCTATATCTCGCCTTTTGAATACATGGCTGATATTTGTTGACAGGGAGATTCAGACATTTACCTGTGGTGGAGAATGGAGAAGTTTTGGCTTTACTAGACATAGCAAAGTGTTTGCATGATGCCATTGCCCGTATGGAAAGGGCAGCTGAGAAAGGAAAAGCAATTGCAGCAGCCGTTGAAGGCGTTGAAAAACACTGGGGAACATCAGGTTCTGCTTTGTAAACCATTTTGTTTTCATGTTTTCTTCTATGATTTGTATGGTAGTTTACTTGGAAAACGGTTAGAGATTAGTTATGTTCACAGATTTTAATGTTACGTTGTATTTTATGCTAATTTGGCCTTTGCACAGAGTCCAATACATCATTCATTGAAACTCTTCGGGAGCAAATATTCAAGCCATCATTGTCTACAATCATTTCTGAGAATTCAAAGTAGGTAATACCTTCTTTTGTTGGAGTTGAAAAAATTATATAAATTTTAAACTGTCTGCTTGTTTTGCTTCCATCCTAGTAATTTAACAGATTATGGTTCTTTTAGGCTTGTAACAGTATCACCAACAGACTCGGTTCTGACAACAACAAAGAAGATGGTTGAATTTCATGAGAGTTGTGCTGTTGTGACAGTTAATGACAAACCTCGTGGCATCTTTACGTAAGTTTGTGGACTGACATGACCAGTAGTCCTCTTTTCCTGAAAAACTTTTGCCTTTCCCCCAACTTTCATTATGTACCCATAGAATAATTTTGATGACTGCTTAAAAATTTCAGTTCGAAAGATATCTTGTTGCGGGTAATTGCACAAAATCTTTCTCCTGAATCAACTCCCATTGAGAAGGTACTTTTTATTTACATTGATTAGAATAAGCAGTTTACTTTAGTTTTCCTTTTGCGTTCTTTGATTCTGCAGCATCTATATCTAGTAATGTTTAAGATCCTATATTTTCTATCGTGTTAGATGAAAAATTGGTCATTTTGAGTGTTCATCCTTTTCTTGTTGCTCTCATTTGCTAAATATGCAGGTCATGACTCCAAATCCAGAATGTGTAGTAATTGATACGCCCATTGTTGATGCACTTCACACTATGCATGATGGAAAATTTTTGCATCTTCCTGTGATTGAGAGAGGTAATGCTAATTGCAATACATATGGGACGGGGAAGATTTAATGGGTATATGCTTCAACAATTTTTCTAACTTGGTTTAGGTGGTTGAAAACAGATGGCAGTGTAGTTGCTGTGGTCGATGTGATCCATGTTACTCATGCTGCTGTGGCGACAGTAAGTCAGGTGTATTATCTCTCTATCTTAGACTTTGGAATCTACTACTATACTGTTGTTGACTAGAATATTAAATCTATGTTGCATGAAGATGGGATAAATGGCTTTATTCGTGACAGCGTTTAGAATGATTCTTGTCAATAAAATATTGTGACTTGTTCTTGATTTGTTTTTGTTGATATTTTTAAACGTGGGCTTATCTACTGTTCATGAAGTGGTAATATCTCAACAGAAATTATGAGTTCTTGATTGTCCACCTTTTTTTTCCTGAAATTGTTAAAATTCTAGTTTTGATTTTGTTCACCCTCAATTTTTTTCATCTTTATTCTTTCATTTACAAAATTTTCACAAGAGTATATATAGGATTGGAAGATGAGGAAAAGGGAGATAAAATATGATGGACCAAAACATCTGCAATATTTAATGGAATAAGACTAACAAATTTAAAAAAAATTGGTGATGGGTACAATTAGGTTGGAATTAATGATGATAGCATTTTCCTCCACTAACAGGTTGGGAATAATGAGGCTACAACCACCTTGATGCAAAGATTTTGGGATTCAGCCATGGCCTTAACTCCAAATGATGATGATGACGAAACACGAAGGTTATTTGCATCCAAGTTATTGCAAGGAATATTTCGTATTTTGCTATGTACTTACACACTTCTGATTATGCACCAGTGACAATTCCTTCAAATTGGCTTCTGATGGAGGAGAAACGGGGAGGTCCACTCCTTATCATTCATCAAGCATGGCTAATACATTTTCCTTCAAAATACAAGATAAAAAGGGCAGAATGCACAGATTCACATGTGGTATGCAAACTATCACATGTTATCGATTAACATTTTTTCCGCAATTTCCTTCTATCTCTGACGGCATATAGCTGATGGTTTCATTATATGCTTGTATATAGTCCTTCTATAAGTTTCACTTGAATGTGATTGGTTTGCATGTACGTATTGGCAGTTAGCTCTGTAGTAATAACTGGTAGGCAAACTTGTCTGCTTGACTTTTTGTTTTCAAGGAATGCCTACATTCTCCGAGTAACTTGCATGCAATAGCTTATTTCAAGACAATTATGTTTTGTATTGTCAGTTGAGTTGTTTGTATGGTTGCTTGCATGTTCAGATACCCGGAGCATGAAAGACGTTATCACTTCAATCCTTCAGAGACTTGGTGATGATATTGATCCTAACAACATACCTCAAATTCTGGTACTTTTTCAAGACACTATTTTATATTCTTCTTGAGATTGATTGTATATTTACTCTCTTCTAAGGTAAGCTGGTTGTATTTTCCTTTTTAGTATGAAGATGAAGATCACGATAAAGTTGTATTGGCTTCAGACAGTGATCTTGTAGCTGCTGTGGATCACGCCAAAACAGCTGGTTTGAAGGTATGGTAGGTTTGTCTGTGGGTCTGAAGTCCTGAAGGAAGGTTTTGTCTCCTTTTTTTAATATTGAAAAAGGAAATAGATTTGTAGACCTGAGAAAATCTTAGAGAAAGATGACGACTATCTAATTTAGGTTAAGTTATAAATTGAGATCCATGTTCAATATTACCTTTTTGTTTTAATCCCTACTTTAAAAAGACTACAACCATATGAAAATTGTTTACAAATTAGTCCCTCTTGTTTAATAGAATTATAAGTATTTGGACATTTTTATGTAAGTGTTCTTGTTCAAAGTCTGTCTTAGTCACTTTAAGCTAGTCCAAATAAGAGTTGTCTCTTGAGGGGTCTGTCCTATTTATAACCTATTTCTCCAAGTCCAAAAGCCGTATTCAAGTACTGAGTACCAAACTTTCAGTAGCTGAATATTCGAGTACTGAGTTCCAAACTGATCGTTGAAGTACCGAGTTGCTACTATTTCGGACTTGGTTGCTTATTTTGTGGAAATGACATGACACGTCATTGTCTGTTGGGCGACCAATGTTCTCATCTAAGAACTTACACGTTATTGTCTAGTAGACTACCAATGTTCTCGCCCTATAACCGACCTCACATATCCCGGATGGGCGACCCGTTTTCTATTGTGTATATCATTCTAAGAGTTATGTTCTCAAGCTTGACACTTTAGGGGGCAAAGTTCAAGATCAATAATGATTTCGTCTAGAGGGTGACCTATGTCACCTCGTATGAAAGGTGATCTCGAATGGACTCGCTCATTTGGCGAGCCTTAATGCATCCCCACAAGGCGACACTTTTACATGCCCTGTTATCAGCTCTGAATCACTTTTAGCCCAGGGATTCTAGACCCCATCTCCCTTGCCAACAACATTCGTGCCATCAAAGCCTTATACCCAGCTTGGTTGTTGCTCACTTTAAAAGAAAATCGGAGTGACCGATTAATTAGCACGTCCATTGGTCCTTCCAGGATTATGCTTGCTCCACTACCCTTTAAATTGGATGTTCCATCTACAGGCAAGACCCATTTGGTGCTTAATCTGATTGGGATGATCAAAGTTCTGCCATAAAATTAGCGAAAATCTGATCTTTGATAGGTCCTATTGGTTCATACCTAAAATCAAATTCGGATAACTTGACTGAACACTTCACCATCCTGTTAGCAATATCGAGCTTCTTGAGTACCTGCTTAATGGGGAGGTCAAACATTATGATGACAATATAGCTCTGAAAAATAATGTCGTAGCCTTCGGGCTATTATCACCACTGCCAATGCTGTTTTCTGGCCATAATGGAAATGACGACTTGTGTATGCTTTTGGCCGGAACTGTTGGCACCCCACCAGCAAATTGTCACAAGTGGAAATAGCACAAACACAATGGTGTTGAAATCTCCTAACACTGGAGTCTCATGTAAGGTGTCGGCATGAGGGTGACATTATGGTTCGGGGACAACTTCTTGAGATAATTTTTCATATCGGGTCAAGTGCCCTTCCTTCGCCAAATAGGTGAGCTGATTTGACAAGGTGTAACACTTCTTTGTGTCATGTCTCTGGGCTTGGTGGAATTCACACCAAGCGTCACGAAGGTGCCCTAGCAACCGATCCGTCATTAGGGAAAATGGAGTCGGCGAGCAATATTGTTGTCTTGAAGGTTTGCTTATGAGAAACCGTGAAGGCTGGCCACCTCAATCTCTCCCTTTGTTGATGTGGTCTTTGAGTCACTTACGACATGTATCGTCGATCGTTGTGTCTCGATTCCTAGTGATCACCTTACTTCTTCGGTCTCCACTTTGGTCTGACATCTTTATGTCTTAATGGGTGGGAGCGTTTCTCTGCTACTGTCTTACGATTCATCACTCCTTCTGCATCTATGTGAATTGTAGCCCTATTTCGGATTTCATCCATGGATTCGGCCTTATTTCAAAGGAGGGATTCATTGAAATGATTAGCCCTAAGCCTTTGGATAAACACATCAACAAACATATCCTCGTTAGGCGGGTGGATGTATACCGAGATATCACAAAAACTGTTCAAATAACTTTAGTAACTCGCTTTCCTGCTGCTTGATAGTAAAGAGATCAACTATCCGAGGCGGTTTAAGTTTATTAGCCTTAAATTGCTCCAGAAACATTTGGGAGAAAACCTGAAATGCATTGATCGTCTTATGGGAAATTCTACCAAACCATTGTAGAGCGATCTCAGTGAAAGTTCCCAGAAACATCTTGCATTGGATAACATCTGAGCCACCTGAAATGAACATATGGGCCCTAAAAGCTTTCAAATAGCTCTTAGGATCTTCAAGACCAGTAAAAGGTGTAACCTTGGGTACCATAAAATGTGTCGGGATCTGCTCCTCCGTAATAGATTGAGAAAAGGGCTTAGGATGAGCTGGAACATATATCCGATATGGATCAACATGCCTTGGTTGAGACATCTATTCGCAAGGCTTACTGTAAATCTTCATTGGCTTTCTAAAGTTCTTAATGTGCTTTTAGAGCTTCCTCCATCAACTGACGCGATAGCTCCGTGTCTTCCCGTCTCCTGCACTGCCTGTGCTTCCTCACATAAATGCTCCTGCTCTGCTTTGGCCTCTGCACGTAAACAATCCTACTTTGCTTTGACCTCTGCATGTAAACAATCCTACTCTGCTTGGGGTGCTGCGCTTAAGCGATTCTGCTTAGCTTGCACTTCCTTTGCTCCCTGCCTTACCTCTGCATTGTCTCGTTGTAACTCCATGATGATTTGCATTATATTCTGAAAGGTTGGAATGCCGCCATCTTTCTCTAGTTGTATTGCATGTAGTGGGTGCCTCATGGTCACAAATATATGTTTAGGAAAATCAAGAGCTTTACCTTGTGGGGATAGGAAAAGTTTTACCTTGTTTCATAGTAGGAGCTAATTTGTTCTTATTCAAATTTTTTCTTAGGTCACTTCAAGCCAGTTCAAATAAGAGTTGTCCTTTCCCCTGAGGGGTCTACCCTATTTATAACCTATTTCTCCAAGCCTAGGAACCATATTCAAGTATTGAGTACTAAGTTTCCCGCGGCTGAATATTCAAGTACTGAGTACCAAACTGATAGTTCAAGTACCAAGTACCGATAAGGTCGGATTTCGATATTCCCAGAATCAGTTACTACTATTTTGGACTTAGTTGCTTATTTCGCAGAAATAATACGACACATCATCGTCTATTGGGTGACCAATTTTCTCATCCACGAACCATGTTATTGTCTAGTGGACAATCAATGTTCTCATCCAAGAACCTACACGTCATTCTCTAGTGAACGATCAATGTTCTCACCCAATACCCACATCATCCAATGGATGACTCCTTACTAGTGTGTATATCATCCGGAGAATTATGTTCTCAGACCTGAAACTTTAGGGAATGAAGTTTAAGATCAATAATGGTTTAGTTTAGAGGGCGATCTATGTCATCTTGTATGAAAGGTGATCTCGAATGGACTCGTCCATTTGGTGAGCCTTAAGGCATTCCTACAAGGCAACACCTTTACATGCCACTTTGTATGTATTTGACTAAATATCCCCTAGGTTAGGGACGGGTCGGTAGGGACCAAAAGTTCAAAAGTATATGTTGGGACTAAAATGTAGAATGCCGGTGATGTAGATTTTGGACCTGTCATTTATGGTAAAGATGTTTATAAAGTATACGTGTGTCTTGTAAAGAGTTTGACTTGAGATGGATGAATGTTGTAGGGGTTGAAATTGCATTTAGACTACGGAGGACCACGTGGTAATGTGAAAAGTTCTCGTTCAGGAAGTTATGCTTATTCAGATGCATGGGCCTCTGCATATAGTGCTGCTGCAGCTGGAGCTGCACTTGTTGCTGGCTTAGGCATATTAACGTACTTGAAGCGAGTTTGATTAAATGAAGAAACCAGTTATGTAAAAAGTGGCCAAGCTTAGCTTGAATTTTGAAGGGCAAGCTGTCCGCTAGCCATCTTTATTGATGTTATGAAATTTTGTTAAATTTCGCTACATATATACGAGGAAAAGGTTAAAGCATTTTTTTCTCATGCTGGTGTTGTTGTGCTTTCTGAAAATTGATTGGGATGGTCATCCCTTGCACTGCTTGTATACTTGTAATTTTAGGAATTGCAGCTTCATCAACCATGGTGACTGTGTACAATAACAAATAGCTCTGTCCATTTTTTCTGACATTATGAGTTCATAATATCAATCGATCAGAATTGATTTTATTGGTAGTAATGATATTTTTGTGTGATGAGTATTTGTTGTATGTCAATAAATTTGTGCAATGCTTATGCTGTGGTGTCTTCTTAACAATAGTTAAGAACAAATATGCATAATTACATGGACAGTAAAAAGTAAGTATAAAAAATATTTAAATATGTTTTTAATTTCTTCAAATATGACATTTGGTTATAGTTCTTGGGAAAATATTTGTTAGATTTAAATATGACGTTGTGTTTTTTTGTTTCTTTCTAGTCTTTTTTATTAACTATAACTAGTTTAATATTAAAATTAAAGAGTACTAATTAGTATAAACAAGACTAAAACATATTTTAAGATACCTATATTTTTAGGTATATAATTTATTTAAGTAACGTATTTATTATTTAATATCAATAAGACAATCATTTTTTGTATTTAACTATGTTGTAATTTTGAAAGTTTTGGTCGCTTATAAATATGAGGAAGCACAAACTCAACAACTACAAATGAATATTAAGTGTTGAATCTCTATAAACTATTGGATGACTTGTTCATATATAAAATCTTTATGTAACTCAGTATTATACATCTAACAACTTTGATCTTTTATATCGAACTTTGATAATTTAAAGCTTTATCTTAATTGTAATATATTCTCTAAATATTGAATATATTCTTATTAAACTCTATTACTTTATGAAAGTTAGGAGTAACATAATAAAAAATACTAGGAAAATAAAGTAGGGAGTGACAATGTAAAATCTCGATTACGTTTAGGGATTGTAAACCCTAAAAACTAGTACAAAACGATTACGTTTAACTCCCCTTTCTTATATACTAGTATATATGTTTCTTTTCTTCAAGTTTTTTTTTCGAAGTTACCTTTGTCAAAAAAAAAAATGTTTTGAAGACTGTCTTTCTCTTGGACAAGTCCCGTTTGCATATATCTCCAAAAGTTTTATCTTTCAACTTTTAACATCCTAACATAGCATTGAATCTTTTCTAGTGTTCATATTTCACAAATAATAGATCTAAAAATGGTTTATTTGACAAATGTGTCTATTTTTTTCTCAATTGAGTTTTTCTATCATTATTTTTTCTACATTTTATAATAAATTTTATTTTTTTCATTATTACATTTATTATATCTAATGATACGTTATGACTAAATGCATACTTGATTTTATTTTGATAATCGCGTCTCTTCTTGACATGTTTTATTAAGATATTTTTGTTTTCACTATGTAACTACCTGAGTCATTGTAAACTGCAATATTAATTACATCAAAGAAATGTTTTATAGTTCTCATTACTTCAGTTTGATCACATTGCTTTCAACTCTTTTGGAGCAAAACGACATTGTGCACTTATACTATTATTAGCATTGTAGCCCGTTAACCCTTAAGAGGAATGCACATAACCATTTCATTCCTAAAACTGCTATAATTCTTGTTCATAAGTTTTATTACTGTTAATCAGACCACTACTTTTTATTGCCGCAAAACACTTAAAACACAAGACAAGTATCACTGAAGAAAAAGTGCAAGGGAAACATAAGATGGATGGACAATTCTTCACAAGTTGAAGGAGGATTGGAAAATTTCCGAAGACTCGGGCATTTTTGAAGTAACAAATTCTAGGTGCATGTTTCGGATCATGTCTCATCTGTTATGTGTTCGTTATTCCTAAAAGCCAAACTACAAAATACTCAAAAGCTAGACCAAGAAGCGTGAGAGAAAAATGTTGAGTTCATTATTCTCGATTCTTAACCAAACATATAGTAAGGTGCCATAAATTGGATTTTTTTTTTTCTATTTCTAAAATAACGGTATATTAAATCGTTATCTGGACTGCTCCTTTTGCTTATCTTAATGTTAACTCATGTTCATCTGTTTATGTATTTTGTTTAGAGTATTAGAAGAGAGATGCTTAATACCTTAAAGAGACAACTATGTTTCACTTCATATTTGCTTATCTTAATGTTAACTCATGTTCATCTGTTTATGTATTTTGTTAGAGTATAAGAAGAGAGATGCTTAATACCTTAAAGAGACAACTATGTTTCACTTTATATTCCATTGTTTCATGTGGAGGGAGAAAGACAAACGATTTTTTATATCTTTGCTGAATTATCCTTATATCTATTTTTAGCTTCATATTTTTTTTTCTAGTACTTACCCCTCTCTTTCTCAAATCAAAGAAGGCATAAAGACTCTTACCTAGATGAGACACGTGGAAGGAAAGAACATAAAAGAAAGGCCTTGTCCAAGTTGGAGTTATGAAGCTTACCCTCACAGAGTGATTCTTCTTGCACCGACTTCCTCCACCTCCATAATTTAAAAAAAAAAAAAATAGTCTTCATTAATGATAACTGCAATTCATATTTTTTTTTCACTTTACAGGTTATACAAACCGTAATACAATTAAAAAATAAATATATTGCGAATTGTACAACCCGCAATTATATTTTCTGCACCTTTTACATTGCGGGTTGTACAACCCGCAATATAAAACCCTTTTTAAATACATTACGGGTTGTACAACTCGCAATACAATTTTTTTTAAATACATTGCGGGTTGTACAAACCGTAATACATTTAGAAAAAATTTTGTATTGCAGGCTGTACAACCCGCAATGTATTTTAAAAAAAATTGTGTTGCAATGTATTTTTTTCACTCTGCGGATTGTATAAACCGCAATACATTTAGAAAAATTTTTGTAACCTTCATAATTTTATAATATTTTTTTATTAATAACCACCATTACATCACAGCAGCAGGTTTGTCAACCCACAACACAAAACTTTTTTTAAATATATTGCGGATTGTATAACCTACAATGTAAAAGATACACATTGTATAATCCACAATGTATTTATTTTTTAATTGTATTACAATTTGTGCAAAGGAGTAAAAAGAAAATGAAAGACCTTTCCTTTGCTCATATTATGAAAGGCCTTTCCTTCCCGTTATACTAAGGTTTGAACTCGGCTAACGAGTCCATGAGAAAGCCTTGATAAAGTCAAGCCCATTAGCATTAGATCTTATAACTCAATCCAACTTAAATATATCAAGTTATTCACTTAATTCTGTAAGTTGATAAATCAACTAAACAAAATTATTAATAATGCTGATACCAATAACAATGATAATATTATCACGATTATTTAATTTACCTCATTATTCTCTTAATTAAATATATATTTTAAAATATTAAATTATTCAATATTTAATGTTCAATAATATAATTTGATTTTATAAAACATTTTAGAAATCTAATATAAAAAGTTGTGAAATTACAAATTTTAAAAACAAAAAAATAAATTCAAGAACCTCATTTAAGATTAAATTAGGTTATCGAATAAAAAGAGAGAAAATTTCAATCCAACCCAATTCAAATTTCTTTTATTAGATTAAATGAGATGTGTCCATACTTAAGCCCACACACCCTCAAACCTTTGGTTACCCAAAACTAATGGGGAGGCAAAAGTGCTTAGGAAAACAAACACATGGGTACAGAATACCATGAAGGACAATTAAGGGAATCATCTGAAATCCTCCAACTAGGCCATCTACAGATGGTGGATGAACTTGCATAATAATACATCAGTAACATTCAATTGTGAAAGCAAACTTCAAGGAGCCACTGAACATTGCATAGTAAACCACAACTCTCTTTTATTACAGGCACAGTTAGAACTTTGGCTCCCGAGTAAAAACAAACCAAGATATTTCGATAAACTGCAATCCTGTGGAAGGACTTCAGAAGGTGTCGAGACAGTTTATAATGTTATTATGATATAGATAAACAAAAACACAGTATATAGCAAAAACATAAACTCCATAACCATTAACCACTAAACCCCAATATAAACAAATCCATGTTCACAGCATAGGGTAAAATGGCATCCTACTTAACTAAGAAATTTACACTTCAAAAAGAAAATATGAACGTCTAATCCTCCACAGAGAGAGGAGTATAAGACATTGCCAAGTAGACAGTGCTGTAAACATGCAGACAACAACTAACGGGGCTTGCTCCTTCACATTGACCAATCACAGTGGTACAGGGGCGCACCATTTCTCCACCACAAAATATTCCAGAAACTGGCACTCCTGGAAAATTCTCCAAGAAAGGGGAGCTATCAACATTGTGACGTCCAAAGAACGATTCACCCCGGCCGTAACAAGCAAAAATTAAACCCCCAAAAACATTGGCAGCTTTGTCTCCATCACCCTTGGAACTCTTAGATTTTGTTTCCCGTGTAATATTCTTGAGGGCATCATGGACCTTGGTTAATGAAGCTAAGGCAGTATTGGGATCTGAATAGTAGAACTGAAAGAAATCTCCAGTTTTTATGCCAATGCCATCAACATATAGATACTCTTCATCACCTCTGTCCAAAAACAAAAACTTAGCCTCTTTTATTAAGAGCACGGTTGTTTACAACAACCTGCTTGATTATATTAAACTGGAGAATGTTACGGAAATGGAGGTCTCATAAGAGCAAAAGAAACACATGGCCGTGTGCCTCATGATACCAACGGTGACAATTTCGCTTTAGGCTATGGAGAACCATAGAGACGTTTTTAAAGGCCTAGGATTGCTAGACCCATAATTTTACGTAAAAGAAGGGGAACAAAATTGATTATCTAACCAAATTACAGGAAAAGAAACCAGTATAAAAACATCAAATGGCTGTCATAAAAGCTAATAAAAGATTCATTTCCAATGTCAGCAGAAGCATCTTTCTCCTTTTTTCTGTCCGGGCACCATTTTTAATGTTGAAGTGATTTCAATATGGAAGTAATAAAATAATACCATCTATCAAAACACAAAATTTGCTTAGACTTTCAATTATGTTCAAAAGTCTTGTGTGCATCCGTATTTCATTATGTCATCTAGGATCGTACAAAAAGAATGTAGGAAGTCATGCATTTGTCTTTCTTCAAAGAATTTGATAGCAGATTAACAATTACAATTTAAATACACTAAACAACAATTAATAAACTAGAAGATTTCTTCTAGTTCCATACACTCAACATCCAAGAATTTGATGTACAATAACAATTACACACTGCCAATCCTACAATGATTTTTCGACATAGCACAAGATTCCCCAAAAGGGTGAAACAACTTTTTAAGACTGACAACAAGTCCAACAATTATCCAAATTTTTAAAATTAGATCACTATATATTTTAGTTGAGTTGCTTATAAGAATCGTTATTCATCACCTATTATCTAAGCTTTGATAAACCAAAATTAATATCAGCACTTGAAAATGACAGTGATGGAACAACGGGTTATAAGATATAGCACTAAAAGGTAGATGTAGCAAAATTCAGTTCTTTTAAAAAGAATCTTCAAACAAATCCAGAGATTGACTGAAGAATAGACATTGATGAGGAAGTAGAACATCTAGAAAGAGTAGTTTAAATCATACCCTACAATTCCATGATAGGCAACGCAAGTTCTTGGCATTGGCTTCTCTGCTCCCGTGGAGAATTTCCTATGTTTAATTACCCCAATGTACAAATCAGGAGATTCAATATGATTGTCCAGCTGCAACATTTTTTAAAGTTAAGAATATAAAAACCATATACACGAAGAAATAAAGAAAAAAAATAACCACAAGCATAAAATATATATCAAATTAGTTTCACAAAACTTCAAGTTGATATGATAACCAAAGAAAAACAACAGCAGCATCAGCCTACATTATCTCTTCTTTTCTACAAAAATAAGCATATCAAATTTAATACCCAAGAGCATCATGACATTTTCCATGACCCATCATCATCAGTAAGCATCAACACATATAGATTGTTACTGTTTCACGAAAAATACGCTGACAAAATACAAGGAAGCCAGGTAGACTGGGAGTGTTTAGATGCTTAACTAGGCTATTTCAAGCAGATGCAAAAGATTTATTTTCAATTTCCTCCAAACAAAAAATCATATTCAGCTCTCACATTATCATCCCCATAGAAGTTGAAGAAAAGAAAATAGTTTAAGATTGAACAAAATGCAATGTTTGTTTTACTATAGAATACCGAATCCCAATTATCAGTTACAATCCAGCCGGAGAGAACGTTACAACAATTGGTTAGTTGGAGAGGTTTGACGGTTTAAGCTTTTAATCACAAGAAGGGGTAGAATGGAGTGTCAAAGCTGTTAGCAGTGAGAAAACAAAGCAGTGGTTCAGTTGTAAGGGGAAAACCTTGGAGGAAATATATTCAATCGTCAATGAAGATTTTCTTTTTCTTTCTTTCTTTGGTACATTTCCCTTTTATTATTTGCCCGCTCGAAAAAGGTTTCCACTTGTGATGGGAAATTCCAAAATATCCCATCGTACTCCAAAAGAAGATAACATTCCATAATTCATAATATAAACTTTAGCATCACCATTAAAGAAAAGATCAGTTACAAACAAATCCAATAGTGAAGAAACAGTATCAATTCATTTTCTTGCTTTTTTTATTTCTTTTTTGGAATTGAAATTTTAATAAACTTTCAGTCCCCTTGTGGCATTAGCCAGATCAATAATTTAGAAAAGGAAAATGATTCATGGACACCCGAAGCAAGTCGACAGACCCAGAGAAAGAAAAGAGTATAGATATAACAGGTGATGCAAAGAATTTAATTATTGAAACAAAAAAATACTTATTTAGAGACAGCGGTTATATTATATTTTGCTTAATGAATAAAATACCAGTAATGAAAGTAATGACCAATACCACTCAACAGTTGCCATTTGAAAAATTCTTCTAAACTCTACGGATAAAATATTTTCATTTATAATTGCTAGAAATCCACTCGGAATAAAAAATAAATAATCACTTAACAAAAAAAAGTGTTTTTTTTTTTTTGCAAAATAATGTCACGTCCATACAAAAGAATATTATTATTGTTCTTAGCCACTTATGCAGTGTTTAACCTAACATATTTTGGGCTTCACTTCTCCAAAGAAGTAGAATTTGAGCCAAACAGAATTTTAGGAAAAAGGAGATTTTAAAACGGCAGTCATTTTAATGAAAAAAAGTTTAGGAAAGTAGCTTTTTAAAAACATAGTTTTAGAAGATTAAAGCTGCTTCTCTTTTTCTTTCTTTATTTGAAATCTCAAGATCCAAAATCACTACACAAGAAATTTTAACTTATTAACTTTTAAGCTTATAAATTTATAGAACTACCAAATAGATTTTACTTTAAATTTAAAACTCTTATTTTTAACTTCAAAGTAGTTTTGAGCTCCAAGAAATTGAAGCCAACAATATCTTGTTTGTTGGGATTTAGAGACTCACTGAACAGACTTTTCCAAATTCGTTCTTAGTTTTATGCATTTAGTATAGAACATCAAAAAAGTATTCAAAACTTTGTGACTAATAACTTCATTGATAATTACTAACCACCTAGGGAGAACAAATAATCAATTCATCAACATGCAATAGTATAAGAAACTCAGGAGAACCACACCAAAAAACTGTTTCTGTTGGAAAGCCCAGAGCCTTATAAACCCCACACTAGAACCCATAGTTCCAATTCCCATACCTAGGAATTGGATCCATACAGTCACTCACAAATTTCTTCATAAGGATATATTATTTATTAGACGAGTCATTCTTTAAAAGTAAGTTTTGACTAGCTCCTAATAATTCTAAATAATTTAAACTTATTTTTTCCATAACAAAATGAAATTTTAATTTTGCCTAAAAGTATGCATAAATTGCGCACCAAATTATTGATATCAAGTAGAATCCTCTGACCATCAAGAAGTTCCTGTTGCCCTTCCCTCCTAGCAGTTAGCCATGTTGCACAATCAGTGGTATTTGGTCTAACTGAGACTGCCTTGTATCTGGGACCCACAGTTGAAACACCATCTGACAATGCAACATGAAACCTAATAGTTCCTGCAGCGAAATCAATCCATAGCAAAGGTAAGTAACTTGTAAAAAACAAAGTTAAAAGACTTGTAAATCATGCCATGTGACTGAAAACGATCACAACAGTACACAATGCACAAGATAGACTATTATTCAACATGTTCAAACATATAAAGGCAGAACAAAAAAGAGGAAAAATGATAAAGAAAAACAATGAGGGTTCTTATCCTATGATGCATGGATACTCCAAAATTGGTGACATTTGTATTAAATAATGATAATTTGTATTAGGTAAAACAACTTAATTAAGCTTTTATTCAATAAATTCTTATCAATAACTTACTAATAGCTGCTATTGTACTTTATAACAACAGCATCAAAAGTCTTATCGCACTATGTGAAGTTAGCTGCACAAATCACACAATGCCAAATGAACACCATTAAAAAACCAATTTCTCAGAAATATTATTTACTACGAAATTCCTCTTAACAATTTCCTCCACTGTCATTGGTCTCCCTCTAACCCCTTTTACAGGGCTAAAAACCCTGCAAACTACTCTCCCAATCAATGGTCCTTTTTTACACGTCTCCAAAACACCTTAACAGATTTTTTTGTCATCTTTTCTCCAGTAGGTGTCAAAACAATATCTCCTTGCATTCCATTTCGTATCTTGTCCTTTCTTGTGTGACCACACATCCATCTTAACATTCTCAATTCTCATATCAACTTTTTCTCTTGCCCCTTTTAAGATCAACTATCAGTATTCACCTATGGAGTATACAGCATCTCTTCTGTTCGTGAGTGATCCATCCATTATTATCGCATCTTCCTCAAGCTCAATAATGGATCTAGTGGGTTCTGTAACATTCTGTAAGACTTCCAAATAGAACAGCAACTTAAACAGAATCCACACCCAAAGTTACAGATATAAGTATGCACAATTCACAAAGTGAAGTTTGTATATAGAATATATGCATGCATATTAAGAAATAACAGAAAGTGTATGTGGCTTTCAATAGGCCACTTCTCTCCCCAATTCTTTCCCACTCTTTTCTCTACCCTCCTAATTGCTCCTCTCCTCTATTTATATTCTTCTCTCACCTCTAACAAACTCCTAAAACTCGGTCCCACTTACTTTCTAGACCTCATTCTGTTATTTTTTCCTTGCCTCTCCTCCTATACGTAAATTGAAAGGGACTGATTTTCTTAATCTGTCCTAGGTCTTCCTGGCTGTTGAGGTGTGTAACACATTCCCAATTGAAAGTAACAAATCACCGCTATTGTTAACACAATTAGAGTTGGTTGTTCTATCATATTTTGTTGGTTCTTATCAATTGGTATCAGGGTATTCGTTCTGGCAACTTGAATGGTCTCTACATGCACCACAATGGAGTCTCAAGTTGAAGAGTTGGAGCACAACATCTAAAAGTTGCAAGTAGAGAGCCAATTGCAGATGAATGAGATTAAGCAGTTGTTGAAAGAGAAAGGAACCCACATTTGTGGCCATTTTTACTGTTGAAAGCCATCTGCAAGAGTTGAGGAGGGAGAGGATGAATATAGTTGCATTGAATGGACAAGTTTAGAATCAAGGAGTAGGGAGGGGAGACTATATCCGATGTTCAATTCTAGAGGAAGGAAGATGGAGAGTTCAATACAATGCTAATGCTTGGATCATTCAGGTCGAATGATAATTCAAATTCAACATAGTCCAAGAGGAAGACAGGTTTGACGCTGGAATGATTTGACCCTTCAATTGGGAATGGTATAGAACCCACTAGGTCCATTACTAAGCTTGAGGAAGATGTGATAATAATAACTTTAATTGTATTAATAATGGCGGTTTTAGCCAAAATCAAATAAGATTTTGAACTGGGAATACAATTAGCAATGGCAGAAGAGAAAAAATGATAATAGGGCGCAAATTAGAGAGTGCCTCTTCCAAGTCGACTACAATTCCATTTCCATCCTACCACCCCTTTCCCTACAAACTCCTATTTTTAGTTTATCTCTCTCCAACAACTTGTGCACACTGCACACCACTATTTCGATAGAGCCAAATAATTGAAATTTACAGACATGCCTAATCAAACTTGTCTTTTCTTAAAATTTATTTTCTTCTTAACAGTACATTTTTCTCCTAAATAAATATGTTCACTAAAGTACAACAATTATCACCCCTGTGATCCTTTCAAGGAATAAAAGAAAATGCATTCCTCATCAATGAAATACAGCAGTATGCACTGCATCAGTTACATGGATTATATCATGCATCTTAGCAAGGACTACCAAAAAAATAACAAGACATACCCAAAGACCTGTCTCTATCCTGAGCAAATACGAGAGCAACAGCTTCTACATTTCCTTTTTTACTACAAATGATTCTAGAATCATTCCCACTTTTGTGTACAAAGTCAAAGGAGCCTCTCTCATCACCCACAACAACTGTGTCCATAGGCATGGCATAATCTGAAATAAAAACAAGACATCATTTTTGAAAAACATAATGAAAATCAAGAAGAGCACAAGCTTGAGGCAAAAGGGTAGAAATTAAAATAATGCTCTAAATTACAGAACACATTGGTACAATACCGTTGCCCAATCTAAAGTCAAGTATCAAATCACCATAGTGTATCCCATAGACATTTTACAAAAAAAAAAAAATTAGAGTAAGCAGGAAGTTATATCTTTAAGTAAAATAAAAGCATTGTGCACATAATAAACCCCAAGAAATAATTTCCTTCCTTGGTCGTTTATCACAGACACACACTAAATATGAGGAGATAACCCGATAAACTTCATAGTCAATACACCAATTTCCCCCTCCTATTTTCCTGATAAAGTAAATAGTAAAAGAGAATATGAAACAAAAGAGCATAAATAAGAAACATAATACATACAGGAATACCAAATTATATGCATATAAGTATTACTCACCCAATTTCTCCAGAACCAATTTCATGTCACTGCTTGCTTCCTATTCAGCCAAATTTGAATTTTAGAAAAATATCAAAGAATTAAATAAATAATTTAAAAGTTAATAAAATAAAATAGTAAATTAGTGTGCAGCTATAAACTTACTCCGAACAATATGATCCCAACAGGGAATGGGCGACCTGAGACCATGGCTGAATATTCCTTAATATCTTTAATAAAATTGTCAACCCATGGTGCTTGAGATGACTGGTGGAAAAAATATGAAAAAGAATAAAGTACACTTATTAAATGTAAACCAATCAATATAAAGATGCAAAAGGGTGCAACTAAGGAACCGAGGTGAGGCAAGACTAGTGACTCACTGGTTGAACCACACACTTCTAGGGCCTTACATGCCTTTCTTGTTCCGAGTTTAGACAAGCACATTTATAAACATCTTATTTAAAAATAGGGAAAGCAAATTACTAACCCATCTAATATGGTAACTGTGATGTTAAACGAGGATCAAATAGTCATAATGTTAGTCTTTAGATTGGGAATCCTCTGTTCTGTAAAGTGTGTAGTTAATAATATGAAAAACCATCGCAAGACAGACAAATATTTTACTGTCACGTTCTTTTAATGTTCTTTAATACCTCCCTTCGATGAGCCATCTTATCAACCCCTTAACTTGGGTTATACAAGCATTCATTTTCAAAATGTCGTACTACCTCAATCTCTCTCATATTACATATTCAATTTCTGAGAATGCAGAAGTCGAAATTCTTAAAAGGGATTTTACTACCTTTGGTGGCCGCCGCAACGGCACAGCTTCAACTTTCAATCCAGGCAAGTAGCCAACAGTCAAAACTAAGCCTTCGTTTATAAACTTTGCATATGCTTCCTCACCAAAGCCACTAAAAAGGGCACCCCATTTGACCTACATAAATCACCCTGCGTTTACTCGAGTTCAGTAAATCTCTACCACACCAGAAAACAAATATCAAAACCCAACCTCTTTAAACTCATCAGTAGCAGCATCCCTTCCAATAATACCATTTGCCACGGTAACAATAACAGGAATATTAGATCCCAAAGACTGCCTAATCTGCAACATAAGCATTAAGTCAATTGCATAATAAACACAATAAAGCAAAAAAAAATTAAAAAAAAAAGGAGTTAGCTGTCAATTCCTTACAAGCCGCAGAGTTTTGGAAGTGCAGAATCCAGTTCCAGTATTAGCAATAGCAAAATGTGGTCGAATTGGCTCCGATAGAACCTTTTGCACAACCTCGTTCACAGCATCCTATTCGAGATTGTAAAGCGTTAACCGACGTCGTTCCGTAGGTGTATTACCGAACCCTAAATGTGGAAATTGTGAGATAGAAAGAGACGTACGGGGAGTGAAGGGTTGAGAGAAAGAGCGGAAGAGAGTTTGGGACGAGAGAGGATGCGATTGCAGAGAGAGTTCCAGGCTTTGCTAACGCAGGCTGCGGAAGCGAATGGTAGAGCAGGAAGCCTCGCCAGAATGTTCTGAAGAAGATCCTCATTCAGCATACTCAAGCTTGTGTTCACATCGCTTGAAGCTTTCACCCTCGTGCTCGATTTTCGCGACGACGATGGCTTCTCCATGGCGGTTCAACACCATCTACGTGAACATCGCTCCCCAACCGAACACAACCGGAAGGAAATGGTGAAACATTTTTTGCATGGGCCAGCGATTGGGCCTTGGCCCACCAGAAATCTTTTTTCTATACAAATTATAAAATTTATCATATATATGTTAGATGATAATATAAAATTGTATTATAACTAAATTAATGCTTTTTATTATGTGAAATTTTATTGAAAAACATTTTTCTTTTTCTATTTTTAATCTTTTTTCTATTTATTATATATGTGTATTGCATTTTACAAAAAATGATTTTATTCAAAGGAAAAAAAAATTATAGAATGAACTTACTCAATCTAAGATTATAATTTGACAATTTTACTTTAATTGTCACAACGAATCTGATAGCAATATCTGATAGTTAATTTGATCAAAGATAAGGTCAAAAAAAAATATAGAGTGAAGACAGAAAACTTTAAAGGACAACTATTTTAGAGAGATAATAATTTTTATAAAAAGAAAAAAATACCGATTTTTCTATTTATATGAATTTTTCTATTTAATAATAAAATATTCTAATCTCACCTTACTTGTTAAATCTAAATTTTAGGTTCTACTACATTTTTATTATAGTTATTTTCTAGGGCTTACTTTTTTTACTATAAACCAAAACTTGAAATGCAAATATATATATATATATATATATATATATATATATCCACATATTACATACAAATAAAGTCAAACATTTCAACAAAAAGTTCAATAAAAAATCTAACCTAACCTAAAAATTAGCTAAACAAGAAAATAATGTTAACTACAAGTTGTTATCTTATTTGTTGAATGTCATCCTTGAACAATGCGTATTTTATGTTGTGCATTGAGTGAATCTCAGTTTTCCTTTTGAGATTAAATATAAAGATTGAATATTACTACCAATTTCAATTATTTTCTTAAATTTAAAACACATGAAGGTTAAAGGTATAATAACAATCATTATATTGAACTTAAATTGCCAGTTTGAATAGTTTTGGAAGATTAAACACTTTTTCATAATTCACTAGTCCATATAATTAATGACATTATTTATGAAATTTTGATTCATTGTATTTTATATTGATCTCTGAGTGCATATTTGATTGTGGTTGACTTAACATTACCACTTTCATCTTGTTTTACCTAAAGACCGATCCAAAATGTTGCCAAATTTTTGTGAGGTTTAAATAGTGTATAATAACCCTTCAAAAGTGTTGAACATGATGTTGATCACCAAAATGACTCAAAAGTTCAATTTGTAAACAATCTTTTACTTTCAAGACAAATACCTTCTCAAAATGAGGAAAATGATGTTAATTAAGTATAAGTTACATTGTAACACTTCTAAAATATAAATAAGTTATGCTTATTTATTATTTTTCCATTTTAGTTTTAACATTGATTTTATGTAATTTGAATTTATATCTTAAAGGTGTTTTTTATTTTTTACAAGTCACATGGCTAAGTCATAAAAACAAACTAGAGAAGTTATACGATTGAGACATTTTATCATTAGATGTTTAGGTAATGCTAAAGTCCTAGTTGACATAAATCCTCAAACTGGCATGACATCATGCCCTAATTACACTTAGTTAGTTATGTGAGTGTCCTAACTCGTTCTAAGGTGTCTATTTTGATACTTGACTGAGATCTTGTCACAAAAACAGAAAAAAAAAACTTATTTGACAAGATATTTGTGTAAATAATTTATTAAGAGGTTATGTAATTTAGAAATTGAAAATGTTTTATGTTTAATGACTTGTTTATTTTATTTTGTAGACAAACTTTGAGTTTGAGACAAGAGCCAACACAGGGAATGACATAACTTTCAACCCAAAACCTTAAGGCATTAGGTTTGTGGGTCTTTTTTCTTATATGTTGCTCAACAATCTCATTTCTACTCAATGCGGGACTTAAACTCACACTTGGATACCTAACAATCTCCCCCTCAAGTGAGAGTCTCTCTTCCACATTAATACACTCCCCCTCGAGCGAAAGCATTTTCAAACACGGGAGACACTTTCCTGAAACCTCCGTCAGGAAGACTTTCGATGCATGGATAAATAAAACAAGAATGAGAACAAAAGCCTAACACATAAGGGAATGACACCACCTTCAACCTAAAACCTTAAGGCATTGGGTTTGTGGGTCTTCTTTCTTTGCTCAACAATCTCATTTTTACTCAATGTGGGACTTAGACTCACACCTGGATACATAACATGTAACCACAAAATAAATACAATTTAAGATCAATTTGACAGGTTTTTAAATATATGGCAAATACAAGGGAAAGTACCTTTATGAAAAATATGGTATAGATGAAGAGACTTGGCAACAATTTGTTTAGACTCGAGAGGATCTCTCTTGGTAGAGGTTTGTTAACATTTTATCACACTATTAAATCATATAATGAAATCCACAATTAATTTGTATTATTTATTTGGTAGGAAAAGATGAAGAAAGTACAAGACATTCAACAAAGGAATGTTACCCCCGTCGATTATCTTAGGTGGGATATGCTTTGTTTAGGAAAGAAGGTGATGGAAGATCAAGTTAAAGAGATTAAAAGAATCATCATCTTTTGTTGAAGAAGTTATTTGTCCTTTATTTCCTCCTTGTCAACATGAGAAATGGAAGTTGGCTAGAACTAAAGCAAGAGGGCAAATGACATCTCAAAAATCACTAGAGATTGCCAAGCGGATTGTAAGTTCATAATAAATTCACAATAAAGTCTTGTTTTTTTAGTTATTTAGCAACCAAAACCTAATTTAGTGATTATTTTGGTTATAATTAATAACTATTTTATTTGATAGCTAAAAATTGGCCTCTAAATAGCTTTTTTTCTTGTAGTGGCCAAAACAAGTCACCTAAAACACCTCTGAACTACCAAGTTCAACTTTAAGCTCATTCATCCTCTACATCGGATTCTGAGCACAGGGGGCTTGTATACTATCCAATACCCAAAACACAGGAAGAAAATAATAACCAACAAATATGGGTATAATATTTTAGTATAATATTACACAATTACAATATTGGGTAACCACCTACAAATCCTAATAATAAATTAACCCATAACTGATTTATGTTATCAGGCTTAACCTATAACTACCTATACATGTTCAAACGCTATAAACACATTAACACATTCTCGAAGTATCATTCAATCTCATATTTACTCATTTATTACTCGTTATAACATTTTTATGCTCTTACTAACTTGAGTGTTGGAAAATCTTCTGCAGGTAAATATCCACTAGATATCTCGTCATCAAAGTTCAACAACCATTATAGAAGAAAATCCAGCTTGTCAAGACCCTGACTCCATCAAAATCAACCATACTCCACATCATAAAGATCTAGTCCAAGAACAATATTATTGTTTTATAATTTTATATTATTAATAGTTCTATTATTATTTTATCATTTTATTATTAGTATTAGTTTTATTATTATTTTATAACTTTTAATTATTAATAATTTTATTTTTATCAATATTTATTTTTTTTATTTTCTTTATTATTATAATTATTATTTTATTATATTATATAGTAGAATTAATTATATTATGTTACATAATTAATATAATCAATTACATAACATAATTGGTTATATTTTATTGTAAATATATAATATAATTGACTATTATATTTTATGTTATATTATAATCAATTATATTATATTATACCATTATAACATTTAAATATGAAGCTTACAACAAAATAATTCAGTCAAAAGTCACAATTTTACATGAGTTTTTGGTCTTGACCACTAAACTGTGGTCAGTAGCTTCTCTATTTCGAGAACAAAATCCAAATAATACTCCATCAAAACAACAAGAACCAAAATCAACTTTCTCTCCCTCATAGAGATGTCATTCACATTGTAGCAGTTCACTAATATGTGAAAAAGTACATCCAAGAATCATAAAGCAGATTTTCCCTCCTCTTCTCTTTCATCATAAAAGCACAAGTGTTTCCCTTTTGGGTTGACAATCCTTTCAAACACAATATGTTAGGTGAAGAAGCACTCTGAGCATAGTTTTCTTCAACGTCCTCTTTCACAATCTCATCATTACTGTCCTATACAAACCTTGTGTCCTCACCTTCAAACTTGGGATGTATCCTTTCATTTATGTTAATCTTGTTCAAAACTTCACACAGTTCATCAAGTATTATCCCTCCTTAAATGTCCTCAATATAATCTTCTTTATCTTCAGCTATTTTCTTTATCTTGGATGCTTGCATTCTCCTGCATTGGCCAGATAGAAGCATCATCACCCTCTTGAAGGAGCTACAAACCAAATCCGAGAAACATTCTTCTGGTGAATTCGAATCTCGAGACTTGTCTGAGAAATCAAGTAACAGGAACCTGCTTATCACACTCTTTTCAGATTCAAAATTCTCTTGATTCACCATCTGAGGAACTAGCGGTTGCTGAGAAACATCAGAAAGGGTGACTGAAGCCAAACCAGAAAGATTCTGAGTTTGAGCCGCATTCGTGGGTGCAAGAAGTTCCGAGCTTTCAAGCGAGAACTTGGAAACCTCAACTTCCTCTTCCACTTTAAGCAAAAGGGTCTTTACTTGATCCCTCAGTAAGTCTTCCCCTGACCCTGGCGTGTTCTTCATTGTGCTTCCTCTTATCCGATGAAGAATTACCCGATTGACGAGCTCCACTATTGAGGAATCATTGTTATGTCTATTAATGCAGATGGATCCCATGGTTGCCCCCTAGAGTGTGAAACTCACGTGTTCTTTCCATAATCTTCTTTTATCGGAAACTGTTGGAGACGTCATTGGAGGCTGATTATGTTATGTGTGGTACTCTCCATTCAAAATCAAACTGATAATAACCTAGTAATGTAAAAAGTTAGATGTTTTGCACAAAAGTACTAGAAAATTGCATTACCGTTATTTAATTATAACAGAATTATAATAATTTTACGTTATATAAGGTAATATGATTAATTGTATGTAATATAAGTAATCATATTGTATTGTACAATGTAATATAATATATTTTTTGTTTCATTTATTTGTAAAATAAATATGTAATTATATACAATCCATGTTGTTCTTTTTTTTTTTAATTTTTTATTAATTTCGGAGAATGAAAAATATATAATAAAAAAATTAAACTAAAAAGTAACAAACCATTCACTCATGCTTAAAAGATTGACTAGAAAGGAAAGCCCATTAAAGACAACCAACACACTAATCTTGTTTAAAAGTAAATATTTTTAAATGATAAAAAATGTAAAAGGATCACTGAAAGTAAAACTTGAATTAAGATCAAAACATCTTGAAAATAATCTTATTGAATAAGAGAAATTAATTAAGATGTAATTATATATATATATATATATATAGACACACACACACGTCACAGTTTCTTAAAAGGTATACATGTAATATTCTTTTTGCAGTTAACATAATGAATGACATGTAAAATTGTTTCTGTTTTGTTTTCTTGCAGATACTGATAAAAATAGCATGATTGTTCATTGGCAGTGCCTTCATTTAAGGATTCATCAGGATGACTGGCTTAGTATAAAAATCAGAATTCATTAGGAATGAAAAACAAAGTGTGATTAAGAATCATCGGCTTAAATGAAAAGCTCTATTCCCATTGAAAGGGAAACAGTTGAGGGGCTTCATTGCAGTGAGATCCATCAGAACCCAGGCTATAAATGGAAGAACAATGGTCACTCCCATTGGGAACCAACACTCGCTCCACAGATTCTAAGTTGCTGCTATCCTGCAGGCTCAGGCCTAAGGGCTGCATCAGAGACATCGAGGGAGGCTGCACCATTTGGTTCAAACCGTTCCCAGGTGTGTGAGTCTGTGATGATGACAGAAGAGAGAGAGCACAAGGAGTGTCATGCACTGAATTTGTTGTTGTTAAGCTTTCACAGAACATTTTGCTTCTCACTCCACAAGTTTCTGATAAAGGGCTGGTTCTGAGATGCGTGTGGCACACAGAAGGAGAGGGAAAGGGAAGGGTTTGGTTGTTGAGTGCACCTGTGGAGGGATGGTTACCGTGTAGGAATGCCACTTGCTTCCCTTCTTTGTGAGAAGATCCAAGAAAAAAGTCTTGTTTATCAACCAAGTGTACTTGATGGTGGTGCTGGTTGTGCAACCTAGCATCTGCAGAGGAAGTCACAAGTCCTCCACTCCAAGGGGGGCTCATCATGGCAGTGGAAGGATATACGTGTGGATTTGAGAAGGGTAGCAATTGAGTACCTGAAAAATCTTGAATTTCTTAAGTGTTGTACTTTATCTCAAGGGATGCCAACAAAAATGTGAAAATGTCTGTGTTAACCATATTTATGAGGAATGTAAAGTATGGTAAACGTGAAAATGTAGATGCTGGATCAGAATATATCATTATGTCTGCGTTAACCATATTTATCAGGAATGTAAAATATGGTAGGGAGACAAAGATGAATGCGGTATGATGTACATGAATGAGAATTTGTATGGGAGTACATGGATGCAAAATTCGGAACAAAGGGTTGTTAAAAAAAAAATAAAATTCTAAACTGTAGTCTTATACATGACAAATTTTTGTATTGTATAATCCTGTATCTATACCACACGCAACATAAAAAATTAGCTGTAATTTGAAGTTTAGAAATATGATAGTCTGAAATCATATAGTAATTCTGATTGTGTATGAACAAATTTTGCAAACCAAGACGCAAGAGAGGCATCAAAGATGTGATCTTATAATTTCAGCGATAATTTCTTGTGGATGACAGTCTAGATCCATCTCTAGAAAGGAACATCTCCAAAACAAACTCCTATATTAGCTATGAAAATGGTAAGCACGAAGTATTATTGTATAAAGTTTTCACCTGTATAAAGTAAAATGATAGAGAAACAAATTAAAATGGACAGCTTTTCATAAAACCAAGAAGAAAAATAAGAATTATATAAAGTCAAAGATCAGAATGATTGATGCATAGACTCTGAAGCACATGGGAGTTTACTGAAAATGTTTTTTTCCTTTTTAACGGGTCTATATGTAGTGACATATTAACTAGTGGCCACTAGATTGTCATGAGCGTGGACATAAATGGACCAAATCAGCCATATCAGGTATGTGGGCAGCGCACTCATTTAGCTAAGTGCATTGTTTCCACATGAAACATCTTACTCTTTTGAGACTCGTGTACCTATGGGATAAGTATCTCTAGCTAATACCTGCATGAAGTCCACGCATATATGCACATGGGTCCATTCAGATAATGTGGTAGTAGAACAAACAACAACTACAACCACAAAGCTTACCTTGGTAATTCGACAAAAAACTACCGGGTCGCGTGTGAGGTTCTGGCTGAGGCTTTCTTCTCCGTCTGTTGTGCCCATCCAAACGCTTTCTGCAGCTTCTTTTCCTCTCATCAAATTGCTCCAGCGAATGGAACCTTCCAAAAAAAGACAAGTTTCAGAATTTGAGCGAACTGAGCCACGCTAATATGGCACGGAAATGGAATCAAGAATATAAAATCAAACGCACAAGAAACTAAGCGGTGAAAAATATTTACCACAGATTTACCAGAAGTACTACAAGCAATATATTTTATACTCAGGGTATATTAACAGAACAACACAGGCAAGTCATTTTCTCATTTTATATGTAAACTTCTGATAAATTTTCAGCTTAATTCGCCATATATATATATAGCAGAGGAATTTGGTTCTTAAAAAGCGCCATATAAATAGAGTATAAACATAACGACAAACTCCAGGGTTTAGAACTATTATTTGTAAACTGAAGTAATCATTCATAATTCAACAGGTTTGGTATGAATTGAGATTCGTTTTGGTTTAAGAAATAAGTTTACAGCGAATCTTTTTGTAATACTCTCGCAGTACGTTCTCTTTCCTTGATATTTTTAAAGTAAAAATAAAGAAAAATTTCTATCTTTAGAAAAATCAAGGGAAAGGAAGTAAATACTAAGAGTATAAAAACCTGCTTCTTCTAAAGAACGCTAAGTGAAGATGCTAATGGTAGGGGAAAGCAAAATAAAGTAATTTGGTGGCGTATGAGTACTTGTGAAGCTAACATGAATAATGGATACGGATGCAATGCAAACGACACAAATTAAATGTCCATGAGGTACAATGAAAAGAAAAGGGGGGCAAAAACACAGAAAAGCAATAATTAAGAGGACAAACCACAGCTTACAAGCAAACCAGAACTCAATTTCAAACAAAAGAACAAAACAAAACCCTCAGTATATATGATATGTTATGACACAAACCTGCTACATTGCTGGCAGAACCTTTGCTTGAGGCCACCGATTGTGACCTCTGGGGACTTGGAATGGAGTTCACACACCTTATGTCGCCTGTGATAATCTCTACAGTTGCTAAGATCTGAATTGCACCCGTCCACAAGGCATGACACGGTCAGGGTGGTGCTGTTAATAGCTCTAGCTCTCTTAGAAGACCCTGAAGGTGAAGATGCCACTTTGGAGACTCCAGCACTAGTAGCAACATATTTGGACTTGGCTAAAGCTGATTCAGTGCCAGAATTCCCCACGTGACCAAGCTTCAAGTCCACAGAAAACTCCCCCTCCATTTTATAAACTCCAAATCTGTTATGCTCCTCCATTGCCTTATCCACATCCACCAAATCCCAAGAAGGTGCTTTCAAATTCCAGTCCATAACAAAATAATAGAGAGAAAAATAAAATTCCACCCCCCTCCCCACCCTTCTACTTCTCCACAGTTGTATGGTTACCTTCTCTATGTGCTATATACCATAGGTTCACAATTGCATGAGGATCAGCAAAAAATTAAGCAGTGAGGTTGTATTGCATAAATAGTGAGACAATAAGGAGAGGCAAACTTAAATTAACAAGCCAAGTGAAAAGGGCAGGGGTAAAAGTCCAATTGAAAAAGAATAGAAAGTGATAGATGATAGAGGAGGAGGAGGAGGAAAATCATGAAAAACTAGACAGACACAAACAGGCAATTATAAGACAAACACATTGGACAAGTTTTTGTCCGTACTAGGATAGCATGAGAGGGGTTAAGTATTAAGCAGAATTAAATAAGAAAACACAGACTTGACCGGCTACAGTTAATGAAGTAGGAAGAGTTCCAAAGAAAATGGAACCATAAATTGAGAAGGTTACCAAACAAGGCACAGTGAAGCAACTAGAAGCATAAAAGTAGAAAGCAAATATATATATATATATATATATATATATATATATAAATAATAAATAAACAGTGAATGAAAGAAGGAAGAGAGTACTTGCACTGGGAGACAACAGCAGCAGTATGATGCTCACTTCTTCCTTCACCGACCACTGGTTGCCTGACATGGATTCCATGAGTAGCCAATGGAGTGAACAATAAAAAAAAAGGATTTTTTGATTATTTTATGGATTAATGAGGGAGATTTTTTTTATGAGTTAGGTGAGAGGGAATCCCAAAAACCATACCTGTTAGAGAGTTAAAGGGTGTGATGCAGGGAGTGGAGTGGATAATGTATTGAAAGTTGATAGTGAAGAAGGAGGAGAGAGGGAAAAAGGTCTGGATGATATGCTCCCAGTGTTAGAAGTTGAAGGAAATATTTTAATATTTAATGTTGCCAAATATAGGGGGCTTCCTCCCCTCATCCAGTGAGTGTAGTAGGTTGAGAGAGAAAGAAAGGAAGCTGGATAATAAGGACAGCCTGTTGGTTGCTTTCAACTTTTATGAGTCAGGAAAAAGAAGTACAAAGAATGGATGCTCAAGACAAGGCATGTGGCATTATGTTTCACATTTCATGGCATGTCTTTCCCCCGCCTCTTTTTTCTCTCTTCTAATCTCTTGCATCATTTTACACTTACTATTAACCATCTTTCTACCTCATTATTCACTAAACTACATCCAAATCACCTAGTATTCACTGTCTTACATCAATGCTTACCAAGAATATAAGGACAAAAATATACATAATTTTAAAAGTTTGGAAAAATTGGACGACAAAAACGTTGCAAAAGTCCCTAGTCATAAATTCAAAACTCAAAATCATAGCTGAAGTGAAGTGAAGCAATACAATAATTAACCCAAAACGGTCAAAATTTGAAAGGTAGATAGAGAGAGAGTGTTGAATAGAAAGAAGAGAAATTTATGGTTAACCTTGTGAAGTATGATAAAAAGGTAGTTAGTAGAGTGATGGTGGTAAAAATTTGTAAATTTGAGTTTGTTGGTAATGATGAGGGTTGTGGTGGGTCCTTGTAGTAGACGTCCACTATTAATTCTGAGGGCTCCAGGGTTTGATACTTTGCTGATTTAGGCCACAACAACCATGGCACCCCATGAAACCTTCATATGCCATAACCCCTCCACCATGTGATCATTTTTACCCCTTCTGTCTTCAATCTCCACCCTTTCTCCCATCTTCATGTCAATTCTGCTGTGGGGACTGTAGCATTTATTGTCATCCTCAGAGGATCCATGTTGCGTCTGTTCACTACTTCACCACCATATATACATATACATACTTTTTTTTTAGTCAAACTTCTCCATTCTTTTTTTTCTCTCCCCACTCCCATTTTTCCCTAGACATGCTTCCAATGAAATCAATATTTTGTTCTTTAATAACGTCTCCTCTGTCATCATCTTCTTCGTCACGTAACATCACTGCTCGCTATGCTGCTCTCGGAAAGTGCTTCTGCATGGATCACATATCTTATGTGGTGCGTGTTTCCTGCACTTAATTATTTGTTCATACCGTTTCAAGTAATCGTTTATTACCATTGCAACATTTCTGTTAAACCCATTCTCATCTGAAACCTCATAATTTAGCAATTGGGTGTCACTTTCTGGAAGCAATTAAGATTGAAATTGAAATTAAGAAAAGTGTGGATGGCAACAACACGACGGTCCTCCTGTAGGACCTGCCTTAATCAATCCAAATTAACGAGAAGCATTGACTTTAAGTTGGAGGGGGTTTTCTTCCACTTCAACTTAAGCTCCATTTTTTTTGATACTGTGTATTTTTATACATAAGTTATCTTTATACGAGATAGAAAAGTTTATAAATCTGGGAAGGTTTTAAATTGAAAGTGTTGAAATGTTCTATTATGTGTTTGACCTGTAATTTATTGATTGAGACTTTTAAGTGTTTTTTTTTTTATGAATTATTTGAAAAGTGATATTAAGTTGTTAGTTTGTCTAGTGTAAATATGGTGTATCAATAGAAATACAATAAGTATCATTACTAAAATAATTATTCTAGTGGTGTGTCTCTTTAAATAAACAACAATACAAACAATTATCATTACTAAGGTATGTATTTATGATTAAGAAATACATTTCTTCTTGGGAATTGGAGTACTTACGGATATTATAGTGTTAAAATTTTATTTAATTACTTTAACTTTAATAAGCGCATAATAAGAGTAATTTTGGAACCATACAAGTTGTTGAATAATTTATTATTTTTAACTAGTTTAATTATTCTTTATAGAGGTGTGAACTAGTTTAAATAATTTTATAAATAGAAATGGAGGGAATATTTTTTTTTTCAGACCTCCTGATTGAATTCACTGTGGTGCGGTTATCCACAATAATATGACAAAATTGTGAACTCATATTGGGTGTATTCATAAAAAGATTTTACTTTGTAATTATATAAATCAAATTCTAAATTTAATATGGTAGATTTTGACAATTTAATTTATTATAATTTTCACACATTATCTGTATAACTAATGCATAAATTAGAAATTAATTAGTAGTTTAGTATATATACTTTAATAAATATTTTATCTATTGAGTTAGTACATTAGTTAGGCATTCTACGTTAAACGGTAGGGATTATTCATATAATGATTTTTTTTACACTTATATTTATATAAAATTTGTATCTTATCTACTATCAATAAAATGATATTTTGCATGTATTATGATCATAAAAAAAATCTAATTACCCATCGAAATCAACTTTTTTTCATAAATTTTTAAATGATCATTAGAATTCATAGCCAATCAAGATTTCAAACCAAACAATCTAATTTAATTAAAAGATTCAACAACCACTAAAGGAACCACTAAAGGATTGTATCAAACCAAACAATCTAATTTAATTAAAAGATTCAACAGCCACTAAAGGATTGCATTAAAGATTGTATTGAGTTCAAACATATTGGACTAGGTGTTAGACATATCCTTTTAATTTACGCATTCTCTTTTCGTCGATTTTTAAGGTAACTTCTCATCCATTTGTGTGTATATATATTTTATGTTAATAATGTTATAATGGATATTATTATTATTTTTATGTTAATTATAATATTATTATTATTAATATTTTATTATTATTATTAATAGTGTTATTATTAATAATATTATTAATATTATTATTAAGGTTATTGTTATTAATATTATTATTATTATTAATATTATTAATGTTAATATTAATAATCATAGAAATTATAGTAATAATAATAATAATAATGTCATGACAAAAAAGTTGATTTGGTTACTACAATGACGAACTTAAAGTCGTTTAAAAATAGATACAAAAGTGTATAAACTGATCAATATTTTTGCATCAGTTTAGCATAGCTAGATGGTGAATATTAGATTTGTGATAATTAGTCGACCTTCATATATAGGATGTAAAAACATCAATTAAGCTAACAATAAAACGTTGTAAATATTATATATGATATGTCGACAAAGCTTACGCTCTTTTATATATATATATATATATGTATAATATTTTTTTAAGCTTATGTGTTACCTAGACCGACCTAATACAAAAAAAAAACTATTACCTAATCAATTCAACATACCATTGGTTACCCCTAACCAATTTCATCAGTTTAATGCGAAGTACATAACCAATTTCAGATGTTTAATGTAAAGCACACAACCAATTTGATATGAACGTCCAAATGAAATTAACACAATCAGATTCATGGAAAACAAATTTAACAATATCAAAATCGCAGTTCACCTTAATGCAATAACAAACGCACTTTGCAATCAATAACTAAACAAACAGTCTAAAATGAACACAACACAGAAAAAACATCTTTCAAGCGAACCGTCTAAATAACCTAAACAAACAAACAAAGAAGCGCAAGAAGGAAATTACTTACCATTGTCTAAGGTTTGAAAATGAAGAACCACAGTCCAAACACACCACTTGGGAAACTTAAAACCATCGTCTGACCAAACCAAAGCTACTCATCTCTGGACCAAAGACAATTGATTTTGGTGAGGAGAAGAAGAGTGTATTTCAAAGAACAAAAAGGAAAACGAAGAATCATCATCCCAAACCAAAGCTACTCATCTCTGGATCAAAGACAATTGACTTTGGTGAGGAGAAGAAGAGTGCATTTCAAAAAACAAAAAAGAAAACGAAGAATCACCATCCCATTCAGTAAAAACCACTATCTCTAGATTAAACCAACAACACCCAAGCTCATCGTCTTTGGAGCAATCGACTCCGGTAAAAAGAGAACTTAATTAATCGACAATAGCTTCAACCATTTTCACCCAAAATTAAAAACTAATTTTTTATTTACTCAATGAATTGGACTTTCCAATTAATTTTTATTAACATTTACGAATTCGTGTTGGTATGATCGATGTTTCTAACAAAAGTAATAATTCTTTTTTTCAATTAGACCGACATTATTATTGAACGAAATTTAACACATTTTATTTAATTTAATTCAAAAATTATTTTCTTCTGATGTTACGTTTTTTTATGGTTCATTCTGGTCATCTCTACTTTCTTTAATTATTTTAGAACAGTTTAGCTTGAATTTAACTTACACTATTTGCATCTCTGTTTTGCCGATTCTAAATTTTACAGCTATTATAATAGGATAACAGGTCTAATGGAAAGATAAATTCTATTTTTATATAAAATAGTGCTATTTTAATATTATTATTCATCTTTGACAGTATTTAATATTAATATATATTATTGTTTTGTTTATATATAATATTTTATTAACAAAAATACAAAATGGAATTATAACATGAGCACTGGTGTTATATTGATTTGATTCTCATTCATAAGAAACCAGGTCACTTCACGGCGAATGCCCAGAGGAGTGCCTAAACAGCTTGAAGACCTTTATTACTTCCTATGAGCTCTGCCAATGTAATATCATAATGTCCAATATAGCCAGTAAAGTTTTGAACCCAATGACCCAATACTACCCGAATTAGGAGATTCCAACATGCACCCATGAGTATTGAGTTTTTTCCAAAGTTGGATGAATCCAGATATATGTTCTTCCTTCATGACTTCTCCCTTCAAAAAATAAAGGGTAAAATATGTTTTTGTTTCGTCTGCCAAAATTTGGTTTCAGGTCCTGCACAAATTTAACTTTCTAGATTTTACCTAGAGTGATATGACTTTAGTCCCTTTTTCAGGGAACTAAAAGATAGATTAAAAACTTAATAATGATTTTGATGCTTTTAGTTTATGGTTAGGATATTCTAACATGCTAATAAGATCATTGTGGTTTTTGTAATATGCTCAGGGTGTGATGCTGTGTTATTAGTTGTTTTATCCATTTCTGTGATGTGCGTTATGGAGTGATCAATCGTGTGTATTAGGTGTTTTATAAGAGATTTTTAAACGGGCTCTGATATTGGTTCACATTTTGGAATGTTGTTAGAGAATGAAGAGGGATGAAATGTTACTTTCTGTGTAGGTGGAGAAAGGTTTCATGCTCATAAGCTTGTTTTGGTTGGAATTTTCCAATGGGATGGAGAAGGATGAACAGGATATGGTTGTTACTGACATGGAACCTAAGGTTTTCAAGGTAGGACACTTGTTACAATGCCCATTTTTATGATGATTCGTGAAATATTAAATAGAATTGTAGTTTTTCTATTTAACTTCTGCATTGATAGAAAATTTTGAATTTGTGTAATAGTTTTGGAATTTAGGATTTGAATATATTTACGAATTCAATAAATTCATAATTATAATTTATAATCATTGATATATGTTATAATAATTCTTTAAGAATGTGAAATATTTAGGATTTGAGTTTATTTAGAAGTTAAATTTATTTTTAATGCCATAAAAGTTTAGGATTACATATAATTAGTAATTTAGGATTTAAATATTAATGAATTATTTCATAAATTTTGGATTATAATTTATAATACTAAATTGATCTATCATGTTAAAATTATTTAGGATTGTGAAATATTTAGTATTTTAATTTATTTAGAAATTTATTCAATTTATAATGTTATAAATATTTAAAATTAAATATAATTAGTACTTTAGAAATTGAATATTAGTTAATTGTTTAATAAAATGTGGAATAAAATTTTTATTAGGATTGTAAATTAATTAAGATTTTAATTGACTTAGGAGTTAATTTTATTTATAATGCCATAAAAATTTAAGATTAAATATAATTAATAATTTAGGATTTGAATATTAATTAATTAATTCAAAAATTTTGGCATATAATTTATAATACTAAATTTATGCATGATGATATAATTTTTCAAGGTTGTGAAATATTTAGTATTTCAATTTATTTAATTTATAAAGTCATAAATATTTATAATTAAATATAATTAGTAATTTACAATTTGAATATTAGTTAATTGTTTAATAAATTTTGGAATAAAATTTTTAACTAAAAATTCTTGTATGATGTCATAATTATTTAGGATTGTAAAATAATTAGGATCTTAGTTTCATAGGTTTTTTAAAATATTTAATCAATGACATCAAATAAATTAATCATATTTCATTTTCAATTATTTTTAACGACAATGACAAATTTATAATCTTACAATTTTATCAATCAAAAAATTTAAATTATTAATCACACGATTAAAGAAACTAAAATTAAAAAATCAAGCATCATATAAACTGTCTGCAAGTACATCATCTAATGGTGTCCTAAAAAAGGAACCTTGAAAGAAAATTAACCACAAAGTATCCAAACCAATATGTGTACCTTAAGATAGGTGTTGGGAGAATCTGAGGGAGAAAACAACGGGAAGATCTCACAAGAATGAGACATGAGCCAACATATAAGGGAATGACGCCACCTTCAACCCAAAACTTTAAGACGTTGGGTTTATGGGTCTTTTTTCTTATATATTTCTCAATTTTCTCATTTCTACCCAATGTGAGACTTATACTCACACTTGAATACCTAACAATTTCCCTCTCAAGTGAGAGTCACTCCTCCACCACATTGATACACTCCCCCTCGAGCGGAAGCCTTCTCTTGCCTGAAATCACCATCAGGAAGACTTTCGATACAGGGTTAAACTGTACTCGCCCAAGCCGTAAACCAGCGGCTCTGATACCACTTGTTGGGAGAATCCGAGGGAGAAAACACCGAGGAGATCAACAAAAACTATAAGAAGATGAATTTTGGAATAGAATTGAGTTTTTCTCTTTGAGAATTTATAGTGTTCTGATTTAGAAGAACCCAAATCTGATCTTATTAGGATATCCAAGGGGGAAAACACGGGGGAGATCAACAAAAACTACAAGAAGATGAATTTTGGAATAGAATTGACTTTTTCTCTTTGAGAATTTATAGTGTTCTGATTTAGAAGAACCCAAATCTAATCTTATCAGGATATCTGTGACAATCAACCCTATGACTTATCACTCACCTTCTCATCTTTCTTGAGTGTGGTGTCAATATCCTTTCCCAAACTGGATATCAAAAATGGTCCTTCCCCTATATTTTCGCATCAGTTGGTATCATTTGGTATCAACCAATCAGTCATGTTTGCAAGGATTCTTGTTTTGGAATGGCAAATTAACAAAAGGATAATCTTTGATCCTGAAATTATGTTTCTCTTGGAAGAAGTGTACTCATGACATTTAAGGATGAATGTCCTTGAAGAAGGATGGAATGATATAATCTTTAAGAGATAAATATAATTTAGGATTTTCTTTTATATTTTTTATTATGTATTTTAATTAAGTGGTTGAATGAGTCACATGAAAAAAGAAAACTACAAGAAGATGAATTTTGGAATAGAATTGAGTTTTTCTCTTTGAGAATTTATGGTGTTCTGATTTAGAAGAACCCAAATTTGATCTTATCAAGATATCATGTGGCGATCAACCCCATAACTTATCACTCACCTTCTCATCTTTGTTGAGTGTGTGGCGTCAATATCCTTTCTCAAACTGTTCTTTCCCAAACTGGATATAAAAAATGGTCCTTCCTCCATATTTTCGCATCAATGTGTGTGTGTTGCAAGTTGCGAACAATGACTTGTGAAAAGTAAATTTGTATACATTGATGTTGACAATAATTCATAAAACTTGAAATATAAATTGAGTTGGAATACATATGAATAAAATTATATATATAATATATGTTTTGATACATATGAATGAAATATATGAAATTCAAAGTCATTAATGTAGGATGATATATGAATCATTATTTAATTTTTTTATTAAGTATTAAAACCTATTATAAAGATCCTTAAATTTAGTGATAGTTTAAGTCTACAAATTAAGATATAAGTTAGTAAGAGAAACTTAATAAGTTGATTATACATTTGACATACTATAAATTCATATTTTGAACGTCTTAAATTTCAATGCTTACTTATTAATAATATTTTTTTTAAATAACTATTCCTTATACTTGTGATTGTGATTAATGTAATGATATGTTATAAATATAAATGTTGATCTTGCGATAATAACCATATATATATATATATATATATATATATATATATATATATATATATATATTTTTTTTTTTTATATTTTTTTTTTTTTTTTTTTTTTT
>Ga0099824_1000817_pt1 | contig 40756 bp, 17 predicted proteins | sample SiratrowhiteBW_FD_76837 | JGI IMG/M metagenome (GOLD analysis project Ga0099824, IMG submission 76837) | Root nodule microbial communities of legume samples collected from California, USA - Siratro white BW | ecosystem: Host-associated > Plants > Roots > Nodule | place: USA: California... | reverse complement strand
TTTTTTTTTTTTTTTTTTTTTTTTTTTTTTTTTTTTTTTTTTTTTTTTTTTTTTTTTTTTTTTTTTTTTTTTTTTTTTTTTTCAAATCATTTTATAGTTTTTGCTCATTTACATTTCTGCAGTTTATATTTATGCAATTCCTTTACATTTTTTTCACATCACTTTAAATTTATATGCATTATTGACAATGATTATTTTTTCAACTAAGTTATCTTAATCAATCTTTACTATTTATTATAATTCATCTAGTTTTTAGTTGAAACTCGTTATTCGTTAATTTTTTTTCACAAAATTGTAAAAATAACAAAAAAATTGCAAGTTTTATTTATATATTCTTAATCAAAATGATAAACTACATATTATCATAAATATAAACTTTGATTCTCATATATAGTGACATTGCTTATATTCCTTTAAAGTCTAGAAAATTTGAAAGAAAAATCATAATCAAAGTTGAAATTTTCAGAGCACCTTAGTATATGGAAATTGTAATTGGAGAGTGGTTGATTAAGTGAGTAGGGTAGATAAGCATATATAATTGGTCCATTAGGATCTTGCTTTCTTAAAAAGTAAAAAAATATAACAAGTGCACTTTTCCAAGATAGATTGCGCCCCACGCTACTCTGTTCCTACATTTATTATTATAATATTCAAGGATTTGTATCAAATATTATTCATTTTGACTTATGCTTGGTCTTTAAACTTTTTAATTTATTTTCATTTTAGTTATAATAAATTAAGGTGATTATTTTCCTTACATTCATGTTAATGTCACCATGTAAAATTCATAGCATAGATAAGTCAACATCCATTTTAGATATAGAAAGTAGTATTAAAAGTCCTGTATAGATTAGAAATAAATTTATTTCATAATTTAAAAGGTAATAGAAATCCCATTTCACAAATAAGTTTTATAAGATTAAATTAAAATTAATTTTTTAAAATATTAAAAATGTCACGTTAAATATTTATATATAAAATCAATATATAAGTAAATTTAAACTCCATCTTATAAATTAATTAAGTTATACTTAAATTTTACTTTTTCTCATTAATAAGAAAATTGTCATATTAAATATTTTAAGCATTACATCATCACTATTTTAAGAGTATTGACATGAATTTAATAAAATACAATATCAACACATTTTAACTAAAATTAAGAATTAAATTAGAAACTTCTAAAATATTAAAATTACATTGAAAAGGCAAATTAAATATTAACACTGTAAATGTATTTTACCTTTTATCTTTTTTACGAAATATTTTTAATTTACTCATTTCTCCCTCGCTTCACATTAGTAATTATAAATATTTGTAACTTCTGTTTGATTGGATTTCCTCTTGGCATGCCTTTAATAGGACAACTAAAATATTTTCTTTTAAATCTGAAAATTCCAATATATTACTCTCAAAATCTGATTTTTTTTTTTTTTATCACAACTAAAGAAAAAACATTATAAGAGAGTATTGTAGTATTCTACCTCACATATGTCTATGAATCTAGGTCGTTGTAAGAGTAAGATTGTGTGGTGAAGATTGAAGAGAAAGAGGGCAAAGAGTTGAAGCAATTTGTAGTTTGTCTCTATTGTATTTGCCTAGTGGGTGATAGGTAAAAAGTTCCTGACACGTCGATAAAATTTTATAATAAATAATTTTAATAAATACTAATAGTCAATATATATAAATATTTTAATTATTTATTTGAATTTGTATTTTTAAAGAATTATTTTTAAATAATTTCTAAATAATCTTTCCTGAATAAAAAGATATATAGAATATCCATGGATGTTAATAACTAGAAGAAAATAGTTACACCGTGAGTTATTGTTTTCCCTTATTCTCGGTATAATATTGATTTTGTGATAAAGTAAAAGTGATGAATAGAAAGTAAAAGTGAAGAATAGATGGGGAAAGAAAATCAGTATTTAACAACTTTGAGCATGAACACGATATTTTTTTTAAAAAGGAAAGTAACATGATATAGAAAATAAAACGTAACAAAAGTTATTTTTTCTTTAAATAAACAATAATTGATTTAAAAAGAAAAGAAAAATAAAGCTAATTGTTTTGATAGGTTTCAATTACATGATCCACTATTAATAATTTAATTATATTGTTGAATAACAAGAATAAAGAAAAAAAAAAAAAACAGATGGTAAGTTGAAGACTAGGGATGAAAAGATATTCAGTGAGAAACGACAGAGACATCTCATGATTTTTTGTGGCATTTTTGTAAGTCATCTAAACAAGGTTAAATTAATGCATTATCCTTTTGAAGCAAGAAATTCTTTTGCAATCTTACATTGATAGCTAAGTTCTTATCTTAACAACTACTCATATTGGAAAACCATCATGAAAATTATTTATACAGTAAGTGGTTATATGAGTTTATAATATGTTATTTGAAGTTAGTAAAGAAGATTGACAAAAAAATGAGAATTTTTGCATAAAAACTTTGTGGTTATGATTCAAAAGTATATTGATAGAAGTTTGTGGTCTGAGCTTGAATTTATGATTCAAAAGAAAATTTCATGAAAAAAAAATGAACCTTTTTAGATGATTGGTAAAACTACTATACAAGGATGATCAAAGTATGATAAAACACCTGAAGTTTCAAAAGCTTAATCAATCAACTGACTATAATCGAAATGAATATAAATCATCAATTACAAGGGCTTTTGCTTTTCAGTTTATTACCTGAGAATTGAGATACTCTAGCAATCTCCCTTAAAATTATATGTTTGATGGAAAACTCTTAATATATATTATTTCAAATAGTTTGTTGAGTGAGAAAATATAAACAAAAGGAAGATACACTTCTAACTAGTTTGAGGTAAATGTAGTTGGTAAATGAAGCATAAATGACACCCATAACATAAAAGAATTTAATGAAAGAGGAAAAAGTAAGGAAAGAGGATGATCAAAGTCTCATTATAGAGTAATTAAGTTGTTACTATTGTGTTAAAGTAGGACATATAAAGTTTGAGTTCTGGTGTAGATTTTAGAAAAGAGATAAAATAGTTGGGGTTTGCCTCTACAAATAAATTGGAATCCAAGAACGAAAATGAAAAGTTCATTACACTTGTCTTGGATGAAAATTTCTCATTGGAGAACACAATTATCTAAATATTATTTATTGTGATTGTTCATGGATTATACATAGATTTTGGGCCAAAAGAAGTTCATGTGGAAGGGTAAAGTAAAGATAACTGAGTAATTATTGTTATTTTAGAAGATATTGGCTGTGATAAAAAAAAAGTCTAAATAAGGAATCAATAAGGTATTTATAAATAGATTAACAAAAGGAATGCATTAATTAAAAATGATATGCAGACTTAAACAAAATGTCCTATAGTTTTAAAGATATATGAGTATTAAAAAGAAACAAAAGAATACAAAACAAATATTTATTTCTATGATTAAAATTCATAATAAAAATAATTTTAAATATATACAGTATTTATATTACATTTTTAATGAATAATTAATTTTTGAAAATATTAGTTATATTTTAGATTTATGATAAATAATATATATTATTATACTTAATTTTACTTTTAAACAAAACCTAATTTAAAAATTAAAATAAAAATAATTGAAAATATTTTCATTCAAGATAATTACACCAATCTATATAAAAGTTAATATTTATAAATTAATTATTTTATTACATTTCATAATATAATTGAATACATTAAAGTAACGAAACAGTGTGTAAATTTATATTCTCACCTAATTTATAAATTATTATATAATTGATTGTTTTAATTTATAACAACTTAACTTTGAATAAATTAATATTGATACTTTATCCAAATTAAATGAACAAGTACTCACTATAACATTAGACAGGTCAAATTGATTGTGACATTAGTTGGACAAGGAGAGTTGGGATCCAAAATGATCTTGCCAATAAATGACTGACTGCTACACTTTTTGTTCCCATGTGTGCCTGTCTCTTGCCCTCACACTCCACATAACTCTAATGTAAGAAACTAGATGATTCATAAAATTTATTTAAATTATAAAAGCTTGGATAAAAAGATTATTAATTTATCTTTATTTTTAAGAAAATTATTTAAAATATCTTAGTGTCAAAAGAAGAAAATATTTCATGATTTTAAGAATATAGTAATTTGTGTTTGACCGTGAAATAAAAATAAATATTATATATATATATATATATATAATTAGGATTTTCTTTTTTAAAAATAATATTTGTATATGTTTACTTTATAGGTATAAAGTTTCAAAATTTTAGGATAAATTATTTGCAACGAAAGGACGATGATTACAACTTTATATAAACAAGAAATAAGGATTTCATAAATATAAGAAGCTTTGAGAAGAATGATGGCTAAACACAAAACTAAAAGATTTAAAGAAGAGTTTAAAAGAACGCAATATTATTAAAAAAGAAGAAATTTTTTAAAATAACATTTCTTTTTCATGTTTTAGTATTAAATCTTTTAATTAGACATTAACATAGTTACGATGTTTCTTTCCTTAAGCATCATCATGAGACTTATTTAGTATAAAAAAGTTTTCATATCTTTCTAATATATTCTTTTATAAAAATAATTGATATTAAAATTTATTAAAAAAGTTTTGAAACATTTTTTTAAAGGTGTGATATTCTCTTTTACTCTTATTTTTTTTATTATTCTTTAAAATATATTACGTGTCCTTTTTATATAACTCAATCGTTACAAATATGATGTGATTTTGAAAATATAATCTTCAATTCAAGAAGAGTTATAAGAAGAAATATTAAGAAAATAAGTTAAAATTTTATAAAAATATAAAAAACAGTAAAAAAACTTCTATATGACAAAAGTATCTTAAAAAGATACATAAGTTATAATAAATTGTTTGATAATTAGAATATGATTAATTTATGTTAAAATAGTTAACTTTAGAGATTTATATGTAAAATGAAGTTTAATATTTTTATTTATAATAGACAAGATATAACTCTGTCTTATAAAAAGAAACCATATATGTTTGTCAAATCATTCATTGAATATAAATAGTAAATCATTCATTTAATATAAATCAAACTGAGTGTTTTGAAGACATTTTTATTTTATTTTTTATGAGTGTTATTTGTATAGTTGACTTGTCTTAAATGACGTTTTTTTCTCTTACCTTCTTAGAGCTACCAAGAAATATGTCAAGGAATCTTTAAGAATAATCTATCTCCATAGTTTTGTATATTTGATAAGATAATCACCATTGTCTCTTTTTCATTCATCTTATGGAACTATCTTCTATGTTTTTTCCATTTCATTTATTGTATTTTTCAATTGTTTTCTTGTTAAGTTTTCATCCCTTGTCTTTAAGTTTGACAAAAACAACACAAAATCCTTAAAATAATTATTGACCACCCTTGTGTTTCTTAAAAAAAAAAAACTAAGAAATGTCTCAAACTTTACTAAACCATAACTTATTGTCACTTTAGATCATCCAAATCATTCTTATAATTAATCTAATCCAATTTATTATAAATCTTTATATATCTTCGACATAACCACATTGTTAGAACGAAAAAGACAATAAAAAATAATCTTCTTTATAACACAGCTTTTGTAAATTTACTTCAATAATCTCTCTAAGATTCTAACTAAAATTCGTCCTAAACCATAAAAAAAAAACTAAAAATCATCTAAGAAATCTTTTCTTGAAATTTTGGTTATTTGTTGCAGTAAAAGAATATTATAAGAAAGAAAAATTATACCCAATTAAAAAACTCAACTTCAACAACTACTTTGAAACTAGTTTAATAGAATCGAACCATTTTTTAAAACAATCTAATGCACCTATTAACTGAAAATGTATAAAAAGTGAGTTGTTTACCAATTATTTTCATAATATAGAATGAATGTGAGTGCATGGTTATTGAGTCTTAAATATTGTTCTTAAATATTCTCTTACAACATTGTATCTAGGATTTGAAAAATTAACACAAGAAAGATATAGTTAATTAAACTATAATATAAGAAGAAAAACATGGTAAAGGAAAAGTTTACGTGTTCTTCCTAAAAGCAATAGAATACAATTTTGCGAGGATTACACAATAATATTTTTAGGTTTATAATAGAAAAAAAGACGTATTACTATTAAAGCATCATAAGATTGCATTTCATTTATTAGATTGAATTGTATCCAACAAAATATTATGATTTGAGGGAAGTTGATCTTTAAAAATTTCATAGTAGATAAAATAATTTAACTAAATATACATGTGTTTGAAATTTCACATCAACTAAAAATAAGACCTTTCAATAATTTATAAGTGTATACAAATTACTTTATAAGCATCAGATTTGTAAAATTGAGTTAAACTTAATATATGCTTCTTAAGAGGATCGAATTAAACTTAGTGTCTTCTTCTTAAAAGCATGCAATATGTAATTATTGCAATTCTATATATTAAAAACTAATGCTTCATATGTCCAATATTCAATTAAATAATTGATTTTTTTTTTCTCAACTAAAAGAGGAAAAGAGTGCTATTTTATAAAAATAGAAAAAAGTGTAAATATTTATTAGAAAACTAGAATATTATAAAGAGATAACTATATTTCTACCAATATATTGTCTCTAAATCAAGATTTTCATATTTGAAAGTGTATTTATATTTTTTCATGTAACATTTTTCCTTCTAGTTATTGGAAAAGAAATTCCTCTAAATTAGCATTTTAACTTATCCTAATTTAAGACATTTTCAAATTTCAACAACAACTAAACATGAAATCTATAAAAAAGAAAGAAATTTTAAGGGATAAATTTAGAAATAAAAAGGAGATCAATTCTTTATTGAGGATCCAAAAAGAAATTAAAAAATAAAAAGATGGAGAGAATGAAGGATTGAAAACAATAAACATGTATTTAGTGAAAAATCTAAACAAAATAAAAAGAATCGAAATCGGAGATCGAAAGTAAAGGATATAAACGAATGAAAGAAACTTAAATAATGAAAATCAAGGAAAGGGAGAACGATGAGTTTCCTCTTGGTTGAGGAAAAACAAAGTTAGTTAGTCAATACAATTATGGCAGATAACATGAATGTCAAATGTATATTAGTTCATGTCATTTTGTACGAAAAAACACTCGAAACTCGCAATAAATCACTTCACAAAATGAATTTACTTACGAGCGGACCTATAAACTTACCTGCATCCATCACTTGACCTAGAATCCCGTAATCATATTTTGAATCAAAAATTAAAATTATCTAATTTTATATTGATAAAAATGTTAATTAATTTTTCATTTATAAAGAAAACATACTTCTAAATTATTTTTAATTATATATATAATAAATTAAACAACATCCTAAAGTGTATGTGATTAATATATACTTATTCTGACATCAAACGCATTGCGATAACATTATTACTTTCAATTATTTTTAGTCTCGATTCATAAGCAATATAAGACTATTAGGCGTAATAGAACGAGTCTATACATCTAGAAATAAAAAGAATGAAAGTTTATGTTTTGAATTATTTTTTTATTCTCATAAACAACTTTAACATTTTGACCTTAATTTATTTAAGATAATATCGTTAAATCAATAATTTCATTCAAGTTATTCTTTTTTTTACACTCAGTTACAAGAACTTAGAGAATAAAAATTCTTCTATAAAACCATTTTTTTTATTCTCGTAAAAAAAAATCTTTTAAACCTCTTCAAATATACTAAAATATACAATATATGAAAAATATTATCAATTTTGAATCTCAAATATATAGTAGAATGAAATCATTAATAAAATTATTCATCACATCCAAAGATACCGTCTTTTTTGAAGTTAAAAATACTATCACAATTTTTTATTTAAAAAAGGTCTAGAAGAGAATAATGAGCTAAATATGTATTTGAATTTCTTTTATTTTAACCGATGAGAATGTAAGCTCCGTCTTCCCAAAATCAGAAGTCAAATTCTTTGTTTAATGTTTCGTATTAGATATTTGATAGTTAATCTAAGGATAATATAAGATAAAAAAAACTAATAAGTTAATATTTTATAAGATATCATGATATATTATTGAAGATGGTGATGTGCTGATGAGTCATTAATTAATATTTGAATATACTTGTAATAAACAGGTAAAATAATAAATTAAACAAATATTCTAAAGTGCATGTGATTAATATTCTAAACTAGATTAGTATCAAGCATGTCTGCGGAGGAAAAGAAAACATTAATTCATTGATGATTCGAGTTTTTAAAATCTTGTAGCCATGTGAGTTCAGTTCAGTCCTACTAATTCTCAAGCTAAAATCATACTAACAAACAAAAAGCTATTATTGAGAAACTTCAACAAAACCCAGAACGCCAAAATGATGAACTCCATCAAACCCAGATCAGCTTTCTCAGGATTAAACAACACAAAATTGAATAATAAGCATTGATAAATTCAAATTTAAGGAGTATCCTATAATCAGAGGAGGGAAGAGGAGAAGAAAAACACTGTAAGTTCAAAATTAAGAGAGATCGAAAGAAATTTAAACCTAAACCATAAATTATTAGCCAACAATATTCGTATTATATATATAACCATAAGAAGGAAAAAAAAAACAGAATATATTTAGTGTATTACTTCAAAATTAACATAATCACAATCTTAATCACAGCTATAATCACACAGAACCTTGGTTAACCTTGTTAACCACCTTAACATCCTGGCCCACCGAAACCCCAACAGGCCTAATATCCGACCCCACCACCGGTGGAACCCCTTGGTACTGCGGCGGGGCGTGCACCACCCCTCCCTGCGCAGTATAGTAAACCTGCCTCCCACTCGCACTATCATACGCCAACTGCGCGTACGCCGCATTATCCGGCACCCCAGCAGGCCTCACAACGCCGTATCCCTCAGCATACCCCGCAGCCTTAACTGGCTGCGCCGACCCCGCCGACGAAAACGCAGTCTTCGGCTGAGACACGCCGCCGTACACCGCCTGCTCACGGAAACCCTCAGACCCCATTCTCTGCACCGCGTAGTAGCCCTGCGCCGCCGGAGGAGCTGGAGGCCTCACCACCGGCGCGTGGTAGAACGTCCCCGGCGCTGGGATGACATAGACCTGCTGATCAGCACCTCCGGGAGCCGTCGTGACCGTCGTCTGAAAACCCTCGCCGGAGAATTGCTTCTCCGGCCAGTACCCGGCGGGATGGGACGCATTAGGCGGCGGAACCTTCTCCGGCATCTTCTGCATGTAATAATCCCCTCCCGCAGCGGCATAGCCACCGGCGAAACCATCCTCACTCCTCCTCCGATATTCATTCTCAGCAACCTGCAAACGCTGCATCTCCTGCTGCAACTGCCTCTGAATCTCGATCGAGTTCGCACTCGGATCCGATCCGACGACGCGATCAGAAACTGAGACTCCAGCGCGGACCTGATACTCCGGCTGCGGCGCCACAGGTTCCGGCGGGGGATCGTGGAACTTAACTGCGGCGAAGGAAGGAGGGAGGGTGGGAGGAGCAACGGCCTTGTCGAGACCGAAGAGGTAATCAACATTGGAAGGAGTAACGGGAGGGGTTTTGATGGGGTCGGCTTGCGGAGGAATTGGAGCAGAGTTAAGAGCATCTACAAAGCGATCGCGATCCGAGGAGAATGAGGAATTAGGGTTTGAGGAAAGCGTGAAGAGGAAGAGTCTCATCCTGACGGGTTTGGAGTTAGGGCGATAGAGACGGTCGTACTCGTGCATCATGTGTTCCAGGTCGTCGTCGTTGGTGACGGAGATTAGGGCGTCGAGGTCCTCGCCGGGTAGTTGGTACTTGAAGGTGAGGTCTTGCGGCGTGGCGCCGCAGAGCGAGGCGAGTTTGGAAAGAAAGGCGGGGAACTTGATGGCGCGGTCGACGGCGAGGATTTTGGTGTCGCCGCCGACGTAGGAGAGTTGGTTGTCGTGGGTTCGGGGCTGGATCTTGCCGCCGTAGCTGCACATGAACTTGGCCTTGTAGTTCTGGGTCTGCTGGTCGTCCCACGGCGGGGGGTTCTCGAAGTCGATGTCCCTGGAGCGCGGCGAGGAGTCGCCGGAGTCAGGGTAGGACGGGTACTGATAGTTCTCCATGGTTGTGTCAGAGATGAAAAATGAGAAGGGGGAGAGAGAGAGAGAGAGAGAAATAACTAACTAGGGATTTGTGAGGGTTTTTTTTATTTATATTTTAGGGGTTTAATTTGTGAGTGCGTGAATTTTGGATGCTACTTATTGTTTTGTTGTGTCACGTGGCTGGAAACAAGGTTGGATGCGTGTTTGTCGTGGTGACAATAACATTTGCCTTCTGAGGGACCCACATCCTACTGATTGATGGAGTGCGCGAGAGGCGATAAGAGACCCATGGTTTGGTTTTGTTTTTGTTTTCACGTGTTTTACACCAACATTTTCTTCTCTTCATTTTTCACCTTTGGAACCATCAGCTTTGCCACTTCTTGCCTGTGTGCCATGCCACTGCTTCCATATACATCACATCATAATCACGTTGCTCATTTGAGAACTCTTTCACAGGTGACACAAATCTAATTCTTCAATCAAAATATACGTTGCTGCCAGAGTTAGCCCATTTTGTGAATAGTAGCCTAAACAAAATTACATTTTTTTATTTATCCGTTTTAAATTATCAATTATTGGAGTTATGTGGCATGAAAAGTTGGAACTTTAGCACCACCTTGTTTCACTGTTTACTTCACCAATGAACGTGCCACATATTAGTAGACATGTAATTCAAGGCAATGACTTGCATAGAAAATATTCATTTTTGATTGGTGTATAATGATGAATCGAGTCAGCCCATAGATTATTTTTTTATAATTAAAATTACTGTGTATATTTTTAAAATAAAGATTCACTCGTTTGTGCAGTAATGGATAAATGATTTCATTTTTAGCAGGTAGTACAAAAATAAACAAATAGGAAGCAAATCCCAAACGATTGAAAATTGATATGAAATGAAACGAGAAATAATTTGTGAAGGTGGTCCGCTGGAATTGACGTCCTACCGTATACATGTACTGTTCAGCATGCTGAGTGGCTGAAATTGATGAGGTATCTTGAATTGAAAAGTTAGAGCACTATAACTGGCATAAATAATTTAACATAGGTTAACATTGTGTTCTTTAGGAATATCAAATTATTTTCCGCTGTATGTCTTTCGACCTATCTACAATTTAAGTCTAATCGCTGAATCTTATCAGGTTGTGTTGTTTACCTTTCAGCGTAGCCTTGACTTACGATCAATTTAAATAATATACCAACTTGAGATAGTTTGATATATTAATCTAATTATCTAACGATTAACTAAGCTATCTGGTTATCGTGTAAAACTGTATTACTTAGGGTGTTAATAATCAGGTGAGAGAGAAATTGCAAGAGATTTTATAAAAATATAAATCGCATGAGGTAGTTACTTGGAAAACACGAGTATCATAATTAAAGCTTAAAGAGCATGAGAAACAACATAATGATTTTAGTCCCACAGAGCGGCGGAGAGTAGAAAACTAGATGGTGTTATAAATATACAACAAGTCCAGAAAATAAATAACGAATTTTGAGTATAGATATTTTTGCTGAAATATTTTGGTGTTTAAAAATACCAAATGACCCTTCTCTTTTTTTATTATGCAACGTTTATTTTCGGTGGCTGCCGAGTGAAGGTGTTGCTGGTGAGAGTGAAGGTAAGGGTGAGCGTGGATCGTCGTTAACAGTGGGTTGTTCTCATTTGAATCATATCGTGAAGTAGGTGGGTGGTTTTTGTTAAGAATCCAAGTACGAGTCTAAGTCTCACATTGAATAAAAATGAGAAACTGTCTTAGAGTTTTAGGTTAAAAGTGGTGTCATTTCCTTATATGTTGGGCCTATTTCTTCTTCTTATGAGATCTCCTCGGTTATGCTTCCTCGGATTCTCCCAACAAGTGGTATCAGGGCCGAAAGTTCGCACCGACCTGATGGTGACCGGCTCATACGATGGGGAGTGTAGAAGAGGGACTAATAGCCGCTGGCTCATACGATGGAGAGTATAGAAGAGGGACTAATAGCCGATGGTGATGGGGACTCTCACTTGAGGAAGAGATTGTTAGGAATCCAAATGAGTCTAAGAAATATATAAGAAAGTTAAGCAATATATAAGAAAGAAGACCCATAAACCTATTGTCTTAAGGTTTTGGATTAAAAGTGGTGTCATTCCCTTGTATGTTGGGCTCATTTCTCCTTCTTGTGAGATCTTCTCGGTTATGCCCCCTCGGATTCTCCCAACAATAATAATAAATTTATAAAATAATAATATTAACATTAATAATTAAATTTTTTATTTTAAAATAATTGGTAATCTTATAATTTTATCAATTAAAAAATAATAATTCATCAATCACACCAACCAAATTAATCATATTTCATTTTTAATTATTTTTAATCAGAATGACAATTTTTGTAATCTTAAAATTTTATCAATTAAAAAAATTAAAATATCAATCACATCACTCGCAAACTTTCACAATTTTATCCTTTAAATCTTACTATCTTTTCATCTCAAATTTTAATTTGATCCAAACAATCCAATTTTTCACACACTTTCATCTCAAATTTACTCCTTCAAATCCACTAAAATCCATTTATCCATTTAAAGAAAGCATCAAAGAACAACTTGTCACCCTTACAAAGGATCGAGGTAGAACTCTTAAGCAAAACAATGAGACTTTTAACCTTTCTTGATGAAAGTTACAAATGAACTAATTTTGACCCATTATGTAGTATCAAAAATTGATTGTTTAGTAGTTTCTAAGATTCCAATTATATTTTAAAGATGTTTCATACACAAATGTTAATTAGTGGTGGCTTTGATGTTATTTAGTTTAAAATGTTCTTAAGTGGAAAGGTTCACCCTTCTCAAAGCCTTCAACTAAGGTTTACGTTAAATTGTTGGCCTCACCTATGATGATGGATTGAGGTTTCTAAGGGGATTACTTTTGTTGTTGAAGAATTTAACAATGAAAACATTTACAACAATTGTTTGAGAGACCCACATTCAAGGGTTAAGGTGTTCAATCCTAGAGGAATGAAAATGGATTATAGGATTTTGACTTTTATCGTCGTATTTTAGTTGAGTCCTAAGAGGAACAATCATGCTTTCTTAAGTGAATGTGATTTGGTGGATCTATATGGCATAAAAAACTTGTTAGAAATCAATTAGATCTATGTCATTGAGGATCATATACTCAAGTAAAAAATGTTTTTATATTACAAATTCTTTATGTTGTTTTTGTTTCAAAGGTTTTTGAACATTTTAAGGATTACACCTAGGAGAGTGATTTGAAAACATGAGAAAATTAAATCAAATAAATAATATAATTTTGCATAAAATAGGATTGGATAAGGTTATTTTATCAATTATATATGAATGATAGTGAACCTCGTGGAGATTACTAAGGAGGATGTTGTTTTTGAATGAGAAAATGAAGCTTATATTAATGATAATATAGTTGAATATGTCCCACCAATTTAAAAGGAGACTCTATTATTTCCATTTCAATAATTAATGGTGTTGAGGTAACATCAATTGTCACATGGCGAAGATTAGATGGGTTAAGTCACAACCAAATTGTTGTATTTTGGTTGCTACAATCTTGAGTAGAAAGAGTTGAACCTTGGCTATTGACTATCATTTTTGGCCTAGTTGTAAGTGTTCGATCCAAGAATTTATAGGCTTGATTTCTTGCAAGACAATTGATGAGGAGGAGATTGTTATATGTTGCATCAATTGTCCCGTAACGTAGGTCAGATGGCCCAAATCACAATTGAATTGTGGTATTTGGGTTGTTATTCTCTTAAGTAAAAATAATTACTCCTTGACTATCAATTATAGCTTTTGACCTAGTGGTAAGTGTTCGATCCAACAAGTGATAAGTAAGATGGATGAGTTTGTAGCTTTTAAAAGGTCACATCATGAAATTTATGTGGCAAAATTTACCAATACTAATGGTTAGATTGAATATGGGAAGATAAGGCATCTTTCATGTGTTTATTTGTGTTTGTTGGGTGTTCTAGCTTGATGTTTGTTTTATCTTACTTTATTTATTAACTTGTTATGTTTCTTTTAGTTGTAAGCTTAAGCTTAATGATATGTAATTCAATTTTAAATTAATCAAGTTTAATGAATGTTATATTTTCTATTCTATTTCTTCTCTTTGTATAAGATTTTATTACATTTAACAATGGTAGAGGGGAGGAAGATACGGGCTTCATCTTCTTCTTTTTTTTTTATTTATTTTTGGAACACATGGTGTTTCCAATAGAAGTGGTTGTATAAGAGTTTTATATATATATATATATATATATATATATATATATATATATATAATTTATGTTTTCAAGATATTTTTTCTTATATAGGAACTTAAAGCTTATATTTTATGCTCTCAATCACCGTATGCAAGATTATAAAAGATGATGATGATAATCCTAATTGAGTATTTGATCTTAGGTTTAGCTTGCAATGTTTATTCTTAAGGCATTATAAGTGATTTATCTTTCATTGAACCTGCACAGATTATGTAGAAATATCATTTTGAGATGTTTTATTAAAGTTTAAATTGATCAAATAGTTTTTAATGAATTAAAAATATATTTAATCTATTAAAATATTCATAGAGTTGTTGGAAATGCAAGCAAGAACATTTTAATAAACTAATTTTACTTGAACTTTTTAAACATGAAAGTTCTCTCTCTTTTAATAAATTAAAACAAACTTTAATCAATTAAATCTACATAGAAAAACCCTTTAAAAATTTTAATAGATTAAAAGCTTGAATTAATCCATTAAATTTGGTATCCTTAACTACTAAAGTTGTTTTAATGGATTAAAACTATCAACTTTATATAAGAGTAATCTCAAGATATTTCTATGGATGGATTTGAAAAGGCTTTAGAACAATTTTAAATACTTAAAAAGAGCTCTACAGTTTAAAGAAGTGATTTAATAGTATATTCTCTATAAGGTTAAATATTTGAAGAAGAGTGAATCACATTGGATATCATCTTTGTATATTTTCTTCTCATTTTGTTCTATAACTTATTCATTTTATCTTCTTTCATTTTCTATTTTCTTAGGGTGTTTTTATTCTTGACTAAGGTGGCCAATGTGTTTCTTGTGACACAAGGGTTAATAGCAAATGTCATAGGATTCAAGATCTCAATGTTTACATAGAATTTCTTATTTATTTATTGATCTTGTAAAAATTAGAAAGGATAGTGAATTGGTAGAATTAGAGTCACTAGGAAATTGGATGTAACTTTCTTATAAGAGCGAACCAATATAATTCCTAATGCTTCTCTTATACTCTATTGCATATCATAACTAAATTAAATTATGTTGCATGTGTAAGAGAGATTAAATAACATTATCTTAGTATTTGTTAGTATTTAATTCTTTTATTGTTAAAACAATCTCAATTAAAAGGAAAACTACATTCATTTTCAAGTTTTTCAAACTTTAATTCATCCATATTGAACTTAATCTTCAATTTTAACATTCCACTCCACCACCCTAAGTACAACTATACCTAGCTCATGTTCTTCCTTCTTTACTATTTAATTTATTTTTATTTTTTTCTCTCAAAACTAAAAGAAAAAAAATTCTTTAAACTTGGAATCCTACCCAAAAAAATGTCACCTTAACTTAAGCTTTCTCACATTAAGGAGATAACATTTTTTGTTCTTGTTCGTGTCAAAATTCAGAAAATATTCTTTATTTTACAAATAAGGTTTCCTTTTCTTTTTTTTGTTAAATAAGTTTTAGGTCTATGATATATTTGAGTTTTTTTTTCCTTTGAGTACCTATTAAAAATTTTCTTAACATTAAATACTTAATAAATTAAATTTTTCTGAAAGTGATCTCTATCGTTTGTCACTTCGATCAAATTGGTAACATGTCCATTATCTTTCCAAGTAACTCTCAAACTAATAACATTGAAGTGTCTCAACCTTCCAAGGAGTTTCATTTGGTGGTGGAATTCCCTCTTCCCTTTAACACTAACCTCTTTAAGCTTCTTCACCACTATTAAGAACCACTTCATACATAATCCCAAATGCAACCTTCCCCAACATCTCTATTGAACGCAAACAAAAACTCCTTCAAGTCAAACCTCATCACCTTTTCTAAAAACACCATTCTACCACTACCCTTATGCTCACCCTCCATCTTCCAATTCTTACCCTCATTTCTCAATTATGTAGCGATAAAGTAGTTCCTTTAGACATAGCAATAGAGAAACATCAATATCAAAGTCAACACCAACATATCACCCATTATAATATCGATCAAGATCACCACCCCATTCACAAATTTAACAATGGAGTGTGTGTTTGAAAGATTACTTTGCCTTTTCTTATGCATTCTCGCAAGTGATCTCTATAGAGAGAGGGGTTCAGAAAAAATGAGCCTAAAAAAACTTAAGAGTGATTTAGGTATTTGACTCCGTAGGAGTTTGTGTTGAGACGTTGAAATCTTCAAGATAAAATATGTTGATGTTGTTGGAAATATAATTGTAGAGGAAGTTGCAGTCGACCTAGAGGGTGAGGAGATGGATTTAATGGAGAGATCAAGACAATAGAGGGCAATGGTATGGTAGGAAAGTGGTTAAAGAAGTTGGTGTGGGAGAGGAAAGTGAAAAAAGGGTAGTGACGTTTGCGAGAGAAGTGATGAGGTCATTGAATTAATTGTGTTTTAGGTTGAAGGTGCAAAGTTTTGACAAGGTTAAAGGTGGATGGAGTTTGTGAGGTTATTGTCTTTGGAAGCGAGCTAAGAGACATCGTTATATAGATAAGACATTATATAAAGTGAGAGGATTTCAAATTATTGAATTGCATTTCACCAGTCTATTAAAAGGTTTAGAAAACTTAGGAGTGATATTTGGGAACAAAAGTCATAATAGGTAGAGTGAATGATGAGAGAAGTGAATCGAATGACAATACATGAGCTATTGATTTTCAAATATAATATTCAAGTTGTAATTAACTTAAAAAGATAATAAACATATAATCAATTTAACAAAAAAATAACTATAGAAATTATTTTAAAAAATTTTAATTTTTAGATATTAAATATTAAGAAAATTATTACTGAAAGAACTCAAATATGTTGAGAATTCATCTTATTTAATTTTTTTTAATCTATGTTATAATTTAATTTTAGTACTCAAATATGTTGAGAATTCATCTTATTTAATTTTTTTAATCTATGTTATAATCTAATTTTAGAAAGGAAATTGAGTGTGGAAGTAGCTTAAGTTAAAAAGGAAGAAAAATAATAGTATTGGGTTTAGGGTTTAGGGTTCTTAGACCCAAAGTTTTGACCCATTTTCTTTTATTTTGTAATTTGTATAATATATAATATTTATATTAACATAAAACTTTAATTAAAAATATAATGAAAAAGAATAAATATCAATGAAATTTAAGTATTATTTTTGTATAAAAATATTTTTTTTAATCTTTATTTTGAAGATGATTTTATTATTTTTCTGCTTTTAATATAATTATTTTTATTTATCACTTTTTATATTCAACATAATTGCCTTATTCTTTGTTAACAAAAACACAATATTTGAGTACTAATTTTGAATCATATTTTTATTTAATAATTCATCACTGTTATTTTGAAACCTATAAAAGATTGAATTTTAATTAAAAGGTGTATTAATATTTTCTTTATATTAATTTGATTATAATTAATTTAAAAATTAAAAGTATACATATTGACTATTGTTAAGAGAGTAACCTTATTAACAATTTAAACTTTCATACATCAATAAATAACTTGTTTTCTTATATCATAATTTGCATATTTTCCTTTCCCATTTTTTATTCTTTGTGCCATTGTTGGATTCCAATGCTTTTCTAAACTTCAGAAAGACCATCTGAAAGATTTAACAAGTTTTAAAGAAGATGGTTGAAAAATGTACCCGAATCTGAGAGGGAGCACGAATTGGAAGACGAGAATGTCTCCGAAGCTCCCTTCACATCTCTTACCATGGCTCATCCTACTAACATTTGCATCCTTCTATTTCTTCTCTTCATTCCTCTCTCTGCGCACTTTCTCTTCTTCTACAACTTCACAATTACTCCCAATCTCCAAATGCAATCTTTTCACCGGCCACTGGGTCTCCGATCCTGACCGCACCCCTCTCTACGACCAAACATGTCCCTTCCACCGTAACGCCTGGAACTGCCTCCGAAACGAGAGGCAAAATATGAGCGTCATCAACTCCTGGAAGTGGGTGCCCCAGAACTGCCACTTGAATCGGATCGACCCGTTTCGGTTTCTGGGTCGGATGAGGAACAGGAACATTGGGTTTGTTGGGGACTCCCTCAACGAGAATTTCTTGGCTTCTTTTCTCTGCATTCTCAGGGTCGCCGATGAGGGAGCCAAAAAGTGGAAAAAGAAGGGTGCTTGGAGGGGTGCCTATTTTCCCAAATTCAATGTCACCGTCGCTTATCACCGTGCCGTTTTGCTCTCCAGATACCAGTAATATTCTCATTAACCAATTTTTCTTTTTTTGGTTCAGATTATTGTAAATAGATGTGTTCTAGTTTGTTTCACATGAAGGTGGTATGTAACTCCTTGCCAGATAGTTTGGATGTGCATTTCACTTGAAGGGGTGGTTGCAAGTATGGTGCTTTATGTCAAGTTTAAACCTTATTTTTGGATAGATGTTGTAGAGAATTGGCTTAGATTCTTAAAGATTGGTTTAGGTACTGAAATTAATTGATATTTGATAGCAACCGGCCGATGTTAGGTTGTATTGGGTACTTTAATTTTAAGCAAAATGTTGATACTTATGTCTTGTTGATAGTTGTCTCAGATTGGGGTGTGAGCCAGTGGAATCAAGTTTGATAGGTGGTGGTGGTTTTTGAAGGATGTTAAAACAACAAACTTGTTCATGAATTGAAAGAGTAGTGTTTGAACTTTAAACTACAGGGCTGGTGGTGATGCCCTATCTGGGAGATTTATTTAATGACTGGAAATTCTTGTTGAGCTGCAACATTGAACTTCTCCATAAACAATTATAGGAGAAGGAAAAAAAATAGACTTCTCCATATGTCAAATTTAGTTTCTATATAACTCATTTTGTATAAGTTTTCGAAAAGTTTATTTTTAAATTATGCATAAACTAATTTTAGTTTATGGAGAAACTTATTTCATTTTTCTTTCTCCTATGAGTGCTTTTGGAGAATTTTATCTGAACAATCCCTCTATCCTACTTGTCAATACATTGTCATGTTGTTGTTGGTTCATAGTTTTAGCTATATTTGTGAATTTGATATTTCCATTTTGTAGTTATTTATCCTATTCATACTGCAGCTCATTTTATGGATTAGAAACACTTATAGACATGGACTATAGCACTGTTTTGAGAATTGTTTATGATAATGCATTAGTACATTAGAAGCACATAAATATAAACACTGCAGCTGAACAATACATCTCTGAAATCTAAGCATATATATTTTATCCACCTTTTAAAGATGTACAACATTCTTGTTAAAGTTTCTCCATTGTATTTGTATTAAAAAATCGCTTTTCTGTGTATCATACTAAATTAGTAATTCCTTTCTTCATCCCTACCAAAAAATGCACCATACTGCAATATATACATGAATCTGAACAAAAATACACGAGGATTCTTACTCTTCACATTTCCTATTTTAGGATTTTAAAAATAGATATGCCGTTATGGCTGTTAAAATATCTTTATGAATATTAGATGGCTTCCTTTTGCTTTGGTTTCAATATCACTAGTGTGTTTAATTTTAATTTTAATAGGGTGTGGGCAAGGACGAAAGGGAACTAAGTGTGAGTATACAGGGGCAGCCACCACTCCTAAAAGATTAAAAAGCCTATAGCATTTACTGTAAAAATAAAGTTTCGCCCACTTTAATATTTGGCTCCAGGTATCAAGTCCATTTGTCCTTAGGTTGTGGTAAAACTTTGCTCACCCTGACAGTTTTTTTCTGGTTTTAATTAGGCAATGATGATTAATGGAGTAAATTTTTTCGTAAAACTGAACTTTATATAATTTGGGATTAAAGATGGGCATTCAACAAAGTTAACCAAATTTATGTCCTTCTTTTATCTTGTTTGGCTATGCTATTTACAGTTTCAACTTTCAACTTATTTCTCTGAAATTTTTCATTTTTTTATAATTATCATTCACTGACTCTATCTTAATTCTTGTGAAGTGTTTCCTGTTTTTTAAGTTCTGATTGTCTTATTTTACTATGTTGCTTTGGTGTCAATTTGAAAATGGAAACCTTATGATCTCATTACTGAATACACAAAGGTGGCAGCCAAAACAAGCAAAAGCTGCGATACAAGATGGATCAGAAGGCTTTTATCGAGTTGATGTTGATATTCCTGCAGATGATTGGGCTAGAATTGCTGGATTCTACGATGTTCTGGTGTTTAATACTGGTCACTGGTAATTCTTCTTCGTTTTCGTGAATTTTGTAATTTCGGGATGATGCGTTACCACTTAAAATAAAATTGACAGTGACTGCCTCTATATTTTCTGTTTAAGAGTTGTTCAATGACTCAACGACTCACTCGCAACGCATATACAGGAAATAAACATGAATGAATTAAATAAGTAATAATATTAATTGCTAAAAAATTGAAAAACTCTCAAAAAGGATTACTTGTGTTGCAACATATTTTTTGAGACTAGTTTGGGGCTAATTTTTAGCTTGCCTCTGTATTTTTGTGAACTGTTCCAAGGATTGAATGTATATAGTTACTCGATTTGGTGTTTCATAGGTGGAATAATGACAAATTTCCAGAAGAGAAGCCTCTGGTCTTCTATAAAGCAGGACAAGCAATAGTTCCTCCTCTTGGGATGTTGGATGGACTCAAAGTTGTTCTTGCTAATACGATCACATACATTCAGAAAGAATTTCCTAAAAACACACTTAAATTCTGGAGATTACAATCCCCAAGACACTTTTATGGCGGTAACTGGAACCAAAACGGGAGCTGCTTGTTCAACAGGCTCCTCGAGGAGAATGAGGTGTGTATTTCTGAAACTTGCCTGCATTTTTTTGTCTGCTTGGTAAGTCTTGTTTTTTTCTTGCGATGCTAATCACTTTCATGGTCCTCCCAATTCGTTATGCTATAAATTGCTACAATTTAGAACTTACTTTTCTGAATTTCTCCCTCATATTCCTGTGTAACACATCTCACAAAAGAACATCCAACTATGGCAGGCATTTGATAAAAGTTTTAATTTTAAACGACTTGAATGTTTCACATTTTCTGAGGGACCTGTTGAATTGTGTTCCATGCCCCAATGTGTTTTCAATTTCAAGCATTGGCCTAACTAATACCTGGACAGCTTGACTCATGGTTTGAACCCAGTAACAAGGGAGTTAACAGGGAAGCGAGAGTGTTGAATTCTGTGATCGAAGAAGCATTACAAGGCACAGACATTCAGTTGCTTGACTTAACTCATTTAAGTGAGTTTAGAGCTGATGCTCATCCAGCAATTTGGTTAGGAAGGAAGGATGCGGTTGCAGTGTGGGGTCAGGATTGCATGCATTGGTGTCTGCCTGGTGTTCCCGACACATGGGTTGATATATTATCACAGCTCATCCATGATGGCTTAGAAAAGAACTGACGGCCATAGAAAGTGAAGAAGCTGTTCCAGTTGAATGTTACATAGCATGAACAGAAAACATCCTCAGGTATGGTGGAGAGCATGCAGCCAAGTTCTGGGACCAAGATACGAGAATTTTGGGTTGTGCTTGAAATGTTGATCAAGGCTGATCTTGGTTGGAAGAAAACCTTTGATGGAGGAAGGAAGAGACTAATTGGTCGAGCATGTGGTATACGGAGCAGGCCCCATCTAAATGCCATTCATCATAGGGCCTTAACTTGTCAAATACTAGCAGCAAATCCTTTCATTCAGATTATTTTGTTGAAATTATTAGTGAAAAAAAAATTCATTTGGATTATTGGCGTTGTTTGCATGGAATCTTCTGATCAAAATTTCGATATCTTGCAAGATGCTCCATATTTATGTCAGACGAAACTTGTCAGTGAAAATTTAATACGCAATGAGTGCCAAACTGGTGCATGTTGCTTCAGGCAAATCTTCAACTTCTCTTGACCTTGGACGTCAATAAAACTAATGTGTTTGGCTTCATATTCCAGAACTATTTTTCAAGCTTAGTTGAGAGGAGTTAATAATTATTATGGCTTCCCTCTTTGTATCCTTCTTTTTATCTCGTTACATGCATATGAATAAAAACCAAGACTTTAAAGGGTAGCTTGTCAGGATATAATAAAATAGAAAACGATATGTGTCATATCTAAATGTAATCATTTCTTTTGTTGCATTGAAACAATATAATATTTTTACCTATCAAATTGGGTCAGTGCAATATATTTCTTTTCTTGTTAAAGGAATTGGGAAAGAAAAAATAATTATGAAATAGAGTAATACTTTTTTTCTTTTACTCTCGCACCAACCCATTTTCTTTATCACTGTTATCATATTATTTAACCTATCATTCTCGTTAATATTGTTATTGTTTAAACTTTTATTACTTTAATAATTTTTTTATTATCATTATCAATCATATATAGCTTTCACCACTACTATCATCATTGTTACAATATCATTTTTATCATACTAATTATTATTATTTTCATGCTAAAATGTGATATCAGTTATTTTTATCTTCATTATAGCAATTGAAATTTCATTGTCACTATTATCATTAGCCACACTACTATTCTTGTTATCATTTTGTTATTATATTTGTATCATATATAATAATCGCTACCATCCACCAATATTATTCACATTATCATCACCATCAATTTGTTATTATAATTATTATTTCACTATTATAATTATCATCATTTTTATTACTTATTATCATTTTATTATTATTTTTATTACTATCATTTCATTATTATAATTAGGGTCTAGTTATATTATTGTCACTGTTATCATTATTGTTGTTATTATTTTATTATATCATTGTTATCAGTATCATGATATATTATTATCATTATGATCAATGTGGTCTCATTATTATAATTATGATAATTGTCATCTCATTATTTATAGTCACCATTATCATCTCAATATTATTATTGTCATCATTATTATATCCTTATTATCGTTGTCATCATGGTCTTCTCATTATTGTTATTATACTCTCATTATTATTGTCTCTCATTATTATTATAATTGTCATCATCATATTATTATCATTATCATTATCATGATCATCTCACTGATTATTATCATTATGTATCATCTCACTATTATTAATGTCTTCACTATCATCTCACTATTATCATTGTCTTCACTATTATCTCACTATTATTATGGTCTTTACTGTCATCTCATTATTATTATTATTATAATCATTATCAATACTATTAATAAAACTAATATTTATTTTACTATTATCTAATTATATTATTATATATCTATATAATATATTTTATTATGAATTAAAATAACAATATATTCCTAATGTGTTTTATATAATTTATGTTATATCATTATTAAAATTAATCATTGTTTAATTAATGTTTTATTATTTGTAGAAGTCTCGGGTGCTTATGAAGAAACTATAAATAATTTATATACATAATTTCCTTTTAATTTATTGAGTTCGTAATAGAGATTCCAAATTCAAATAGAAGAATCCTTCCTCTAAAAGGATTTAAAAAAATTCTGGTGACTAAAAATCAAATTTTATTCTTTTTATTTTTACGTCTCTTTTGAACTTTTTTTATACATTAAATTTTATTAATTTTTTTCTGTAATAAGATTAGAACATCTATTAATTTTATTTTTTGCTGTTAGAAAAATAACTTTTTCAATTTTTAATATTTTCTTTTTATTTTAAGTGAATGTCACGAGTGTTGCATCTAACTTTTCTCAAGTATTAACTCTTTAGAGTTTATTTTAATTTTTCACAATATATATATTTATAAAAACTTTTAAAACAGGTGTTAAAAAAATGAAGAGTCTTACCAAATACCTTCGATGATAAGATGATAATATAAAGAGAAAATTACTTTTTCAATTATTAATTATTTACATTACATTCACACTTGATGACTGATTTTCTCAAAACTAAATGTTCGAATATTTTAAATGAAAGTGTTTTTTTTTTTTTTTATCAAACGTGTTATTAATACATTTTAATTACAATTTTAAATATTTTACTTAATTTCAATAAAAAAATATTATTAACTCCTTAATCAAAAGAAAGAAAACATTTGAGAAAATAAAATGCGAGAATCTTTAATTTTTGTGTTTCACGGATATGTGAGACAAATCAACTTGTTGCGTCAGCGCACATATTGACTTTACCTTTCTACCCTTTTTATATTGGGGAATTAGGAAGTGTGAAACATCACAATGTCTAATCAGACATTAAAGTCAACTACAGTTGTCTAACATAATTACTATTTTAATGTTAACTAAAGTTTAGTCTTGCAAAAAGTCAAACTTTAGTGGATGAATTTAGGTACTTTTAGCAATGTTTTATAATTAAGATTAGATGTTTATTTAATATTAGACGCCAACACATCATTAAAAACCGAAATTTACTTTTAATTATAAAATACATTTAAAAAATACTTAAAATTTAATCCAAAATGAGTTTCCTGAAAACTAATAAAAATATAAATATAAAATATAATTTCCTTAGTTGAAAATTAATAAAAATAACATTAAAATTGCAATTTCTATATTTTCTTAGGATGTCATACCTTTCATTTTTTTTTTTCATTCGTTTACCCCTTAACCAAAGGTGACAGGTTCAACTTTACATTAAACAATAACATTATCTTATGTTAGTGACATTTTGTTAGGTACAGGGAGATATCTTAGAAATCAGAAGTTATGAAATAAAATTTAAAGCCAAAGCACTTGCCTCATCAAAAGACGTTCTTGTAAGAAATGATTAATGTTATAATCAAATGTTTTTTTGTTGGAAAATGTATTAAAATGGTCTCGTTCAGGTTTTAATTTATGGAAATAGACAGATTTAAAAACAATTATTGATGAGGGTAAATTATGTTTAAAAATACGATTTTAAAATGAAAAAATTGTGAGTATAATTTTAGTTTGTAATTATTTTTTTAAAAGTCATGTTTTGTAATGCGTTTTCTTATTTTTTTTTTTAATTTTTTAGAAACAGTACTTCGTAGGACGTTTTACTATATATATGTATATGCACCGAAAAGTAAAGTAATTTTATATTGTCATTCATTACGAAACACTTTGTAAAGTAAATTTTTTGATTTTACCATAAATACTTTAAAAGTCAATTAATAATATTTTTTATTGGTTGAGGATGTAAAAAGATGTACACTGACCAGGTTATTCTTGACTATTCAACTCATATTGCAAAGCAATTAACAACTTTTAAAACATTCTTTTGCGAAAATTTCAAAATATTTTAATTACCTTGATTATGTCAGATTAGGAGAAATTAGATAAACATTTGGTATAATAAACGAAAATTAGTTAATTTGTAAAGGAGCTATTCTTGTATAAGCATGGACATAACATGTTATTTTTAGGCACAACCAATTAAAGATACATTTTATAAAATAAAACAATTTGTAACAAAATAAAAATGCGATTCTCATTATATTTTGCCTTTCAATCTTAAAATTTTAGGATTTGTTTTGTGCACAGGATAAGATAAGTTTATGATTTTACTCCATTTTAATATATTGTTTAGTTCATAATCAGATATAATTATTCTATCCTGTTCTCTTGTTTAATCTTATTGAGTTCTGTAATTTACATGGATTCTTAACTAATCTAATCATAAATAAAATATTGTCATGGATAAATTTCTTTATAAGAATATGCGAGAAAAATAAAAAGAGTAATTTATAGAAACTCTTTCATATAAATTTAAAAAAAAATATTTTTAATTTGTAAATAAATTAATCTTAACTTACAAAGAATCTTATTAAATTTTTTTCTTAAAAATTCTTACAAAAGTTTTTCTAATGGGAACATTAGAGGTTGATTTAACAAGACAAGTGAAAAAGCACAAATGGAAGAGCTTTATTACATGAAAATAAGACCTTTGCCGACCATTAGGCATTGGTATGTACAGTACAAGTCAAAGGTTTGAATCTATTAAAATAAACACCATGGATTCCATGTGTAAAATGGGAAAGAAAAATTACTCTCATTGAATGGGTAGGTGTGTGCTTTGTAGGAAAAGATCCTACTATAGTTTGAAAAAACAGGTGCCTCAATCATCATTTGGAAGATTTCAACTCAATTCCATATGCAAAATTAGCCTTATAAGCCATGGACGGCAATCATGTATAGACACAATCCCTTTACAGTTTTCTCTTAGGGTCAGTGGCTATCCATCAATGGTCTCATGAGAAGGTATTTCCATCCTCTTCTCTGAACCATGATTCTAACAGAGAAAGAACTAAAGGATTGTATTCAAGATTATTCATTACTCACACTCATCCAATTATCATGAAAGTCTGCAACAGACATCCATATTATAATATCTAACCGTCCTAATTTGTAAGAAAAATCATGACTAGAAAAGATAAACAGAATAAGAGATCAAAACCAAAATCCAAGACATTTGAACATAACATAGATTCATATTTATACCCCGCGTAACATTGATGTCATTAAAAATACAAGAATCATCTGTTCTCATGAGTATCATGACTCTACAACTGTCTCTGTATCAAGCTCGTTGAGAAAAATACAAGTTGTATTCAGTTGGAGCATCAATGTCTAATAACTTCTGTATTATGTTAAAAATAATTGAAAGAATTAGCCTCCAAAGGGCCTCAATATACTATTGTAGTGTACAAAATGGTGAGGATTGCAGTCCCCAAAGGAATCAAATTAAACTAAACCACTTGAAGAGTCTATTTCTTAGCCCGTTCCATCTTGACTCTGATCTTTTCTTCTATCAATGATACTTCTGTCTCAAGATCATACATTCTGTTAAGGGCACGCATATTCTCAAGCACTTCATTCATACTGTTATGATTATTACTATCACACCTCAGGTGCTGCATGGGACCGTGAAGTACCTTATTCACAATACTCATACTAAGGGAATAAATTGCATCTTTGTGTTCCTTTGAGACATCATTACCCATCTTCGACAAACACTTCTCCATCTCAGAGGCTCTTATCCTCTCAACATACGCTCTGAACTTCTTAATGGTAGGAGTAGTTTCCAGAGAGTTTTTCCATGCTTCAAATTTATTCAACTCTTCGGTGATAATTTCCCGGGCCTCAGCAACTTTCTGAAGTCTGTCCTCCTTGTTAGCTGCAACAACTTCCTTCAGATCATCCACATTGTACACAACTGCAGTCTCGAGATCAGAGACACCTGGTTCCACATTTCTAGGAATAGATATATCAACAAACAGCCGTCTTCTCCCACGACTAGCCAGAGGAAGCTTCTGCACATTCTCTACAGAAAATAACGGCAATTCAGATGCCGTGCTGGTGAAGATCACATCAGCTTCAGCAGCGCATGCCAGCATTTCTGATATCGGTCTAAACACTATCTCAACATCCTTCAACTCTCGTTGAATGGCGTTAACTTTCTCTTCACTCCTATTAACAACAACCATCCTTCTGCACCCTTTAGCAGCCAAATGCTTAATCACAAGCTTCCCCATTTTCCCTGACCCAACTACCAACACTCCAGCATCAGCAAAGGAAGATTCTGGAAGCTTCATCAGTGCAAGCTCCACAGCAGCCGAGCTAACAGAAACCGATCCAGATGAAATGTTTGTCTCAGTTCTAACCCGCTTCCCCACAGAGATCGCTTGCTTGAACAAACCACCAATTTTCCTTTCAAAACCAGGCACTCCCTCCCCAGCTTTTACAACCTGCTTCACCTGAGCGAGAATTTGACCTTCCCCAAGAACAAGCGAGTCAAGCCCCGCTGCCACTTCAAAAAGATGCTGTGTGGCATCCGCATTATACAGCAGAACTTGGTGCTCGCGAAGCTCAGGTATTGAAATTCCACTTACCTAAACAAAAACACTACCATGAATTTTCTTTCCAAACAAAGACACGAACACAAGAGTAAATCACTTATTTCGTCCTAACCATTACTGAAACTGAGAAAATCAATAATAAGAAGAAAAAAAATCCTAGAATCACAGTCCATCAATCACATTAACCCAATCAATACATGAAAACATATGTTCCGGAAACAAATGGTGAGTGATTTAGTAACTTAAGGAAACCACTGGTAGTTTCAAGGATTTATTAGACTTTCCAGAGTTTCATTATCACTTTGAGGAACCAAAAAGGTGAATTAACCAACGTAACTTTGAGGAGTATAATATAATATACCTTAGACATCCAATCAGTAACTTCCTTAACACCACGGTGCTGGGAGAGAGCCACAACATAGATCTCCATGCGGTTGCACGTGCTGAGAACAGCGGCTTCTTCTATGTGGTTCAAAGCGCAAAGCTCCTTAATAACCTCAGGCCATCGATCCTCAGGGATGGCAAGCTTCTCACGCATCTCAACGGGAGCAGTGTGGATGTTAAGCCCTATGCAAACAATGCAACTCTTTTCCTTCGTATATCCTAACACAAACACAACAAAACAACCCATCAACTTCATCTTCATACCCTATTATAATTATCCATCAAGTTTAAATTTTGACAAATTTGCGAATGAGGAACGATTGACGAGGACTTACTGTCGGCAGCGGAAGTTTTGAGCAGCTCGAGGGGCGAGGGCTTGGAAGCGACGACGTTTTGGGGAAGGGAATTGTTGTTGTCGGAGAAGAAGGGGCAGGAGGCTTTCACGGAAAAGCGCGCGCGAGTGAAGGGGAGTTGGGAGGGTGGCGGGGGGAGGGAGCGGCGGAATCGGGCGGAGGTGGTGGTGGAGGTGGCGGCGGAGGAGGATCCAGCGAGGGCCGCCATGGGAGTTGGTGAAGGATTGAGAAATGAAGAAGAATGAGAATGAGAAAAGGGAAGAGTGAGTTGAAGAAATAGAGCAATTGATGGGTGCGCCTTGTTTGACCAACCAAAAAAGTGAGGTTTGTGTGGTTTTATATATGTATTATGGGATTGGATTTGACACACGCCATTTTTCCACGCGCCCTCACCGACCCATTCTTCAACTACTTTCTTGGACCAAGCTCCACTATTATTTCTATCTTATTATTATTATTATTATTTCAAAATATAAATATAATTGCATTTCAAATATTTCTATTCCCTCTAAGATGTTAAATATATATATATATATATATATATATATATATATATATTACATCCAACAATTTAAAAACAACTTTTACCGAAATAAATAAAAAATTAAATATTAATTCATTCTTCCATCTCAAAAATTAACTGACTAACATTCCAGTTTTAAACTAAATATTAATTGTTTTATTTTTAATTTACCTCCAAATAAATTATATCAATTTTTTTGTTACAAAATGAGATTATTTAAATAAAATTGTTTCAAACATATTTATTATTGTTCTTAGGCTTAACTATTATTTTTCTATTATTTAATTATTTTATTGAATTGTATTTTACTATTAATTAATAATTTGATCTAGTCTCTTAATTTTTAAATCAATATAATTTAGCCTTGATTCCTTTAAACAAATATATTTTGGTATTTTCTATCGTAATTCTTTTAAATAAATATAATTTGGAATCTTTTATCTAAAACTTAGGGTTATTATCAAGATTAAATGTAATTGTTAAATGGTTGTAAATAAATATATTACCACGCAACTTAAGAAAGAGACAAAAAAATATCTAAAAAGAGAAAAGAATTAAATATTTTTTTAACAACTATTATAAAAATATTGTGAGATTGAATTTGAATATACCCATCTTTCAATTTTAATTAAGTCAAAAAAATATTATATATATATTATAGAATTATATTGTCTGGTTGGATTTTCACAAAGCTTACATTAGCCTATTTAGTAGCATGTTGTGTTTAATACGTGTTCGAACTTATCGAAGCAAGTATCTATTTTATCTATCATTAGTAAATACATCCGATAAATATACTTTTTAGCATATTAGGTGATGCGTCTGTTTTTTTCTTTTGCAGAAGATGCCCCTCCCTGATAAAGAATATCCTATAATAAAACTTCTAATACACAACCTTTAAGTTAAAATCTCATAAACTAAAGTGCATGAAAAGTACACCCTATACAAAGGAAAGGGCATGATAGATCTCTTTAAACCACGTGCAAATTGTGAGCAAATAATTCTTAGCATAACAATGAAGTCATGGTCACATAAAAAAGGAAAAATGTTCAATTCAAGAAGATAACTAACATGGACTATAAAAAATGAAAAAAAAAAGTTTTTGAAATATTTAATATATCATTATAGATAATACATAAATATTAAGTGCAATAATACATAATTAAAAGTAATACGCAAAAAACATTGGTACATTAATAAAGATAATATGTAAACATCAAATATATTAATACATCATTAAAGGTATTATACAAATATTAAGGATATGTCATCAAGTATTTCAAGATTAAGATAAAAATCATGCAAGATTAAAATAACAAAATAAAAATAATAATTGGTTGAAAACAAGATTAAAAAACAAAATAAAAGTAATGATTGGTTGGAGACTTTCAATATAAAAAGGAAATAAAAGTAGATTTTCTACGAACAAAGAAAATTTAAATATTTGTTTCTTAAGAAATTTTTAATTTTTTTTTCTCATAACTCTTTATTCATTTGTATTTCTTGAAAGCATTTAGATGCATGAGTTAATCATTATATAAACTTATAGGTTAACTCTAAAATGTGAGACTGAATAGAGCTTATCTAAATCACATTTAAAATATATTTCTCAAAGAATTAAAAGAGTCAACTGTTGATTTTATAAATATTTTTCACACATCTTTTAGAAGGAGATATCTAATAGATAATACATGAGTAAGCGAGATATAATAATACTATTAAAGATGACATGCAAATATTATCATTTCTTACTTAGAATGAGTACATAAAGTTACTTATGACTATTCGAGTACACAAGATATCTTTAGATAAAGTACACAGCTTTTTCAAGTTGTCCACTAAGTTCTCCCTAGTTTAGTACTAAGTACACAATGCCTCTTCAAGCTATACAAGTTGTGAATACAAGGTTCACACTTTCTAGAATAGATATATACTCTCCTTACTTTGATAATTACTTCACATACAAATGAAGAATTTACAATTGCATCTGTCCTTAAGACTTAATCGTCTAAAAGATAAGTTATTGGTCTCACACTTGAGGCTTTTAACACTTTATCACTTGAATGTGTAATGTTGATAATGTCTCTAAAAACCTTTTTTTTTCTTGTTCACACAGACTATTTCCTGCATGGTGGTGATTTCCCTATGTAGGTGTACAAAAACGACAATTAAAGGATGCATGCTTTTGGAGTCACTACCTACTAAATCTTTCTTGGAAGTTATGTCATTTTGTTGACATCCTTTGACATATGGAGTGGTACTTCAAGGTGGTTGAAATATTTTTTTTTTTATCTCTACAATTGACTTTTTGTGTCATTAACAATATCAAAAAAAGCTTTCACATATTTGTAATTGATACTTATGTCAACATCTTCATAAGATAGTCATCATGAGTCAACTATAGATAGTATACATCTTAAGGATGTGTCTATTGTAAAACACTTTCCATGCTGTGTTTATTCTATTTGATTTGAGTCATATGAAGATTGATGTTTGCATAGGAGACATTTGTTGTTGGTTGCTTCAACTAGAGTTGTTTGATCTTGATTTTCTTCTTGCTTCTTTAAGATGTATTCTTTTAACAATTCTTGTTGAGACTCAATCTAATTCTTACATGCCTTTTTGAGAGAAGTTTTAATGATAACAAACACCGAACACTATGTTAGAAAATATACTTGCATATATTACATTATCCTTCTAATGTGTGTTTTATGCTAACAATAGTGCAATAAATTGTTTAAAGGAACTTACAAATTTTAGATAATTTATCAAAATGGGTCGATTAACTATGAAATTAACTGCATGTAATACAAGTCATAATCACAACAAAATTTTATAAACCAAATAAAATAAAAAGTTATAAGTATGTTTTATGACACTAGCCATCAATGTTTTTATAGAAACAAAAGATGCTATAAATGTTCATATGAAATACAAAAAGGAAAATAAAAGAAACATGCTTCAAACGAATTAATTATCTTTATTGTATATGTTTGAATTGTTTCCTTCTATAGAAAAGAGAAAGATTCAACCATACAAGACATGATTTAAGGAATTGATCATATATGATTAAAGGAAAAATCAAAGCAAGAAAAAATTGAAGCAATGATCATCTTGAAAATCTTATTTAAAGAATTCAAACTGAAGAAGAAGAACACACCAATTGTGTACTGACTTTCTAGTATTCATAAGTTGCTTAGTGCACTTTGCAAGTGAGTCATAACCTCTATATCTTTCACTTTGTTAAATTAACCTAGTGGCCTTAAATTGTCCTCTCTTCGAAAGTTCTTGATTACTTGTTTTGAGGTCTTAATCTTAGGAGAAGATTAAGATGGGATAACTAAGAGTGTAGTAACTCGAAGTGATTTGTATACTCATTTGCAATAAGTAATTAGTGGAACCCCTTAAGAATTTATTTTAAGGTGTAGTTCATGGATTTAGATGAACTAGTATAAAACTACTATATGTTGTTGGCTTTGTTTGTTTATTAATGTCTAGTTGCTTGCAAAAAGAGTTTAAGGCTCTATAGCCAATTATTCCAACTATTGGTATAAAGTTAACATCTAAGGTTAATTCTTCATAAGATAAGATACAATCCTACAACAAGACTATGAAAAATAATAGGCAATTCACCATTGTTCAAAAGAGAAGACCACAACTACTGTAAACTAAGAATGAAAACATTCTTTTGAGTACAACCATGTAGATATATGGACGTAGTGAGGAATGAGATGTCTTTCCTTTTCTTTATGATGCCAATGACAATCTCATTCCTCATTAACTCTGGAATGAAGACTAGAAATTAAAAACTAGTTAAACTCAAAGAGAAGACATATTTTTTTATGTACCCTATCTAAGGGAGAATTGTTAAAGGTACACTTTCTAACATGTGTTAAGGAAATGCAAGGCACCTTAGCAATGTGCTATAAAGGACGAAACAAGTTATCTAAATTATAATATGTTCTAGTTTTGTCTATTATAAAAGCAAAGAACATGAAAACTATCCAAGCATGTAAAGAAGTTATATGGATTTGCACAAGCAACAACAAATTGTTGTATATTGTGAAAATTAGAATGTATTGCATAATGCAAAGAATACCACCTTTCATTCCAAGACAAAACATATATGTATATGTTACCACTTTGTTTGAGTATAAAGAAAAAAAGTGTAAATATGTCGAAGACCTAAACTGATGAAAATCTAATAGTTGTTATAACAAAACTGGTTAGTATTGATAAGTTTATATAGATCAAATCCTATTGTGGCCTATTGAAAAAATAAGCAATATGGATAAGAAAGAATAAAACATTATGTGAAATTTGATTAATTTATCAAAATATTCAAGTGAGAAATGTAAGAAGAGAAGTTTCATATGTGTTTACTTTTCTTCTTAGAAGAGGAGCACCAAAATCAATTCCATTTCTTTTATATTTTCTTTTAGTGTTTAAGAAAAAAAAAATTGAAATAAGAAAAATAATTTTTCTTATAATTGTTTATGAAGGTATTATTATTTTTTCTTCAATATTATATTTTTTTAGTCAAATTATATTATTTTTTATTATTTGTTTTTTTGTTTTTCTGTCATCTTTAATTTTAATAGGAGTTACTATGTTCTTATTATGACACCTAACAATAAAATAGTTTATTCCTTTGTGATTTCATGCAAAACCGAATTTCCAATATGTCAGACCTTGTATCTTCCAAAGAATGGAATTTATCATTTGTGATTGGTCGGTGTGATATCAATGAACTGTGTAACCAACATGTCATTTTTTGGTATGTCCATCCATTTGTTGGTTGTGCCCATGAGGCCCTCATTCATTATACACTTTAAAAACATAATACTTGACCATACAAAACTCAGATTATAGCTTTTCAGTACCCAGAGGACCAAATAAAGGCAATATTTTTCTTAAAAACTTGGGCCATGAGAGAATCTCGTAATGGATAAACACTTGGTCTTTTTGAGTTTCTCCCACTTCTTCCAATGTATTTTCCTACTTTCAAGAAAGAATCCAGCTTTCATACTTTCAATGTGATTGGTGGTAGTTTCAAACACCCCATTATGTAAGCTGGGATAGGGTGCATTACAACTGTGATAAATACTTCTCTTCCAACATGTGACAAACATTTTTCTTTCCATCCCTTTATCTTTTCCCACCCTTTCCTTCACAAAATTCAAGATTTGAGTCTTTAATCTTCCAATTGAAAGTCCCAAGTACTTGTTTTGGCTCTCAATTGCACAAAATCTGATGAATTATGGAAGTCAGAACATTTAGACCACAAGAGAGTTCACAGCTGTGGAAGTTTATTACCACTATGACGTAAAAAGCTAATCTTTCTTGAATCAAGACTTTACTTCTTAAATAAACCTTGCTCTTTTTTTTTCTTATATCATATTTATTTGTCTCAATATAAATTTTGCCAGAATACAATTTTGTTCAGTTTAGTTCGTTTCATTCGTAATCGTGATTATCTCATTTAAGAAAATATGAAATTTTGGTCCAATTCATATATATCAAATTTTCTTATGCTGTCTTAAAGGAATATGTTAAATACAAGTTTCAATAGAAAAGATAAAACATATATAAAACTAAGAATTGGATCAAAATTATGTATTTTATTAGATAGAACGCTTAAATGTTTCTATTTTAAAAGAAGAAATTATTTATCAAGCAAAATACACTAAAATTAAAGTTAAGCATGTAAATATTTACTTGGATAATGACGTGGAAAATAAAGGTAATCGCCACATGGAGATTGCGTATCTCTGACTTGAAAAAATCCGAACAGCGTTTGTGATCCACGAAAACCACATCGGACCTTAGTAAAACTGAAATTCTTGTGGCTGTGGAGCTCACCCAATCACGCAAACTGACACTTATCCAATTATATTCCAAAATTTCGAAGCTCATGCAAATTCTTTCTAGGACCCTTTCATTTTCTGCAGAGTTTTCTATCTTTCACAGCTTCCTACGTGTACGTGTGCCTTTTTCCACCTCTATTTTCTGAGGCCGCGAACCACACCACACTCAAAAGATCAATTATTTTCTTTTGTTTTCTTTCAGCATAATTCAAATTCTTTGTGGGTGTCTATAAGCGGAACAAACAAACGCAAATGAGCTTTCCCAAGCTGGGTTTCATTGCTTTGTGAACACTACCACTATGCTGGAGTCTTTAGCTTGGTGCCAAAGCTTTAAGGTGACATCTATTTCTATGCATTTTTTTTTATTTCGTTTGTTATTATTGTTGGGTTATGTTGTTTGAGTTATTCAAGCTGCAAGAAAATTTCTTTTCCATCTTGTACATTTCTCTTCAATAATGTAGTAATATAGAAATTGAAGTTGTTTAAACTTAAAAATTAGTGCATATTCAAATAATAGACTCAATTCCTACTTCCATTGAGAAGCCAGGAACTGAGAATTGAGTATGGACTGTGTTAAACTTTAATTCTTGAGAAAACCCGAGTCTTTAGAGATTGTGTGTGACAAGAGCTTATAAAGCTTTGGAACCACTTACCTTAAAAGGACTTTTGGTGGGAGGAGTTAGGCCCAAAATGTAAGAGTAAATTAAGCTTGTTTCGTAATCTAATCCATATTGTTGCTTGCTCTAATAGTTCTTTTGCAATATTGTTTCTCTGCAGGGCTATGACCTTACCAAACAAAAGAGTCCGGGTTACTCTCATGCTTTTTCACGAGTTTATAGAAATTCTATTTTTATGCTTTATTCAGTCGACAAGAAAGTGCCACATGGTGCTAGTCATGGGATACTTCATGGGAGTTCTGTGACAGAAAATTTCATTAAAAGGCCTCCTCCTCTCTATGTTCCATTAAGTTCTGGTTGGAAAGGTTTGTATAGGCCTCGTTGGGAACGGCTGCAAACAAATGTAGCATATGATGTTGCTGGAGCTGTTGATGTAATCAATGATTTAGGATTGGATACTCTTACTTTCTTGGCTGTGACAGTCATAATTGTGCCTACGTTCAAGTCACTTAAAGCCAGTCCTGTAAGAAGTTCTTGCAGTTTAGCTTTTTTTCTCTCTCTCTTTTTTAAGTTATGCTCTTGAAATTATGATATCTATCATCTCAATATTCATAAGCATCATTCATTGTCATGTAATGCTCTGAATTATTAGTTTAGTTAAATTCCTGTATTAGTTTGACCAGTTAAAATAGACTATGGCATTCTTTAAGTAAATGAGACAAATACAAGCATCAGGAGATGAGAAGGATACACAACATAAGGTTTGATGATAATTTGAATCACTATAGATTGGAGATACCACGATTTACACAAACTCAATATCTATTGTCATTCAGTTGTACTTTTATATAGACCAAAATAACTACTCAGAAATCTTAGTCTTCAAGTTATTTTTATAAATATTGCTTTGGAGGTTGTGTACGAATTGATTTCCATCAGTTTTCAATATAATATGTGTTCTCATCATTATACCTTACAAACAAATTTTGAAGGTAGTTTTTCTATTTCATGAATTTAAGATTGTAGTTCGATTGCTGGAAAGATCTAGATTTGTAGTTTAGTTTGAAATTACATGTTTGAACTCGAAATTAGTTTGCATTTGTTTAAATTGTAAAAACAATGTAGAGCTACTTAAATTTTTTGTGAACATACATGCTGAATCTCACACATAATTGTGGAAATAGGCTTAGCTATCTATTTACTTTTTTATATTAATAATTGAAATCAATTTAATGGTTGTTATTTTCAGATACTTGGTTTCTTCTGTGCTGGTGTGGTACTCAATCAGTTTGGTTTAATTAGAAACCTTACTGATGTTAAAGTTTTATCCGAATGGGGGATCCTTTTCTTGGTAAGATAAGCAACTGCAGTTTCTCTAGTTACTGCTTTTTCCCTATGTGTCTGTCTCCCTCAAATGAAGCTTGAAAACTGTAATCTAAACATATTTTATCCATGTTATTACTCTATTTTGTAAAAACTAAAAATCCAAAACACCTAGATATTAGCCTGTTTTTTCATTACTTCATATCATAAAAGCTAGTAATCCAAGTGAACACTCGTAGTATTTACCATATTGATTGCTTTTCTTTTCAAGATAGCAATTGAAACTCATAGGTATTGACCTTTTTTTTCAAATTTCAACAATAACATTGTTTGATCTAAACCACTTTTTTGTTCATATTTGTTGTATGGTATGGTATCATGCACATTGAACAATGATTGGTGATTACGGAAGAACCTTTTAAAAGTCTCACTGACAATATTTTCATGGTGATAATCCTCAGTAAAACTTCTGATAAACATGTATATTTTGTCTGAAGAAATGTTTGTTTCTTTTCAGCTGTTTGAGATGGGTTTAGAGCTTTCACTTGCACGGCTAAAAGCTCTCGCAAAATATGCTTTTGGAATGGGATTTGCTCAGGTATTTGGGAGTGATAATGGGCATACAAAGAAAATTTCTTAGCCCATTTCATTCATGCTATCCATCATTTAGCTTCATCTATAAAGCTTATATATTTATTGTAGATGCTGCCTATTTTTTTACCACTGATTTATTTTATTTAGTTGTTCATTCTTTATAATTGTTCTAGTACTTTTTTTAGAGCAGTCTGATTTCTTTTTCAAAATTTATAAAATTAGATTTGGCATTTTTGTCCTTGTTTTAATTTTTTATTTAAACACTTTTGTAGGTTTTACTGTCTACTTTAGCATTCACTGCTTTTGAGCTTCCTCCAAATGGAGCTGTTGGAACAAAAATTTTGGAATTCCTTTTCCACTCTAGGCCTGACCTGGTAAGGTTTCTATATCTAACAATTTTTCTTAGTTTCATATTTGTACCCTTTAGTTGATTATAGTCGTTCTGGTGAGAGACATACAGAATGCCCACATACAGAGTATAGAAACTTTCCCATGAGAAATTTAACAATGAAGCTTCTAAATTTTGGGAGAATTCTGGTGAGAGATAGATAGACAGAATGCATTTGCATTGCATATATACTACAGACACTTTCAAAGGAGAAAGTGCTATAGGCACTTGCCGAAAACTTGATCCTTAGGAAGTGGCTCCCACCTCTTGCACATTCTACAAGGTCCTAGTTGATCAGTTACTGGACGATCCTTTAGTTTTTAAATTAGTTATTAGAATCCCTATGTGGCTTTATTGTGTTCTTTTGTCAGCAATGGCTTGGCTTATCCTTGTAGGCGATCTCATCTAGTCATAGACTATGAAGTTCACTCCTTACTGCCCCTATTTAATTAAATTATAGTTTCTGCTCAAAGTCAAGTTATGGTTTGTTTCGTCTGCACTTAAATGGCTTTTGCATTTGGGAGCGTGTTTCATAGAAAACCATGTGTAGACCTACATCTAACAGCTTAATATTTTGAGATGATTGTTTAATTATAAAGATAATTAATTATGGCTGGATATGAAAGAGTATAATGTCAATAAAACTTGAAGAGGCTTCATTGCTTTAATCTAATTAATTTTGAAATCTTATTCATAGGTGAACATAAGAAGTGTCGATGAAGCTGTAGTGATTGGTGCTGCTCTCTCTCTATCATCTTCTGCATTTGTTCTACAGGTATTTGTTTGTATAATTTCTTCACCTTGTTTGCACGAAAGACATGATGCTGATGTATCTATATATACTTTTATTTCACTTTGTTGATATATCAATGATAGTAGCTTGATGTATCAATAGAACCTTGTTTTGACTTAAGTGACTAATATTTTCAGCTAGTACTTTTACTTTTCATATTTACAATAAATAAGAAACATTGTATGCATCAAGAAAATAAATATAATTTCATGACTTCTGAAAGATCTGAGGAAGTTCTGATGAGTCTTAATTTGATACTAACAAACACTTGCTTTTATAAAATGTCACATTCTAGTTTGTAAGTTTTGGAGAAAATTCTTGATGGAAAAGCTTGTGGTTGTTATTTTTGAAGTTGATACAAAGCACACACATATATAGTTTTTTTTTTTTTGGCAGACTATATTGTTTTCCTCCTATAGTCCTGCCACATCATTCCTCTAAGATGCAATCTCATGGTTTGTAAACTTCTCTGTCCAGCCTTGTTCATTGATCTGCTATTACCTTGTCTTGTTTACTGCTTTGAAAAGAAATCAAGTTCAACATAAGTTTTAAGTCTGTTTCAGGCATTCTGCATGCATGAATCCACTGTCATGTGTGACACTAAATATGGATAATTCAACTTATCAAGCATATACATGTATTTGTAGCTTCTTGCAGAGAAAGGTGAGCTTCCTACAAGATTTGGTTCAGCAACTCTTGGAATACTTCTTTTACAGGTTTTTGTCTTAAACTCTTCCAAGTATGCTTCCTACAAGATTTGGTTACAGTCTCATTCTCCAAGTATGCAGTTTTTTATATAAAAAAAGCAAAGGATGTGGTTGTTAGGAGGACTCATGTTGTATGATGTTACTTGTTGACATCTTCTGTTGTTGTCGATTGATAAATAAGATATCAGTAAAGAAAAACTTTGATATAATTAACATTGTTCCTTTTCTGCTTGTTATTCCTTTGATATAATTAACATTGTTCCTTTTCTGCTTGTTATTCCAGGACTTAGCCGTTGTACCTCTTTTAGTCATACTTCCAATACTAGAGAGCCAGGTGAGATGTGGACTATAAGCAATATCCTCACTCAATATTTTTAATTTAACATTTTGCTTTTCTGCTTTCTTTATAAACTGATGGAGTTAAAAATTGAGATTTAGTACCCAAATAAATAGAAAATCTGTGCTAAACTCTCAGCTTGCAAATCTCGTATATGGACCTCTTCACTTTTCCCACAAATTTTGTGTAGATTGATTTAATACTTATTGAGTAAAAACATTTCTCTATGCATGTTAGCATGCTTGTGTTTCTCTATGTGCCCACCTTGTTACATGAATGTGCTAGTTATGATCTTCATGGTAAGAATTGAAAAAAGAAATTATTGATATCAATCACACTAATTACATTCTCATCATCTTTATTTGTAATAACCAAAACCTTTAAAATAAAGAAATAAAAATATGTTAAAAAACGATGACAAACAACAATGATAACAGGCAGTTAACAAGGCAATAAAAACAGGGCTTCCAAGAGCGAGAGCTCTTATATCAACTTGAAAATAAAGAATTATTTTATTAATATCAGTCACACCGATTACATTCTCATAATCTATATTTGTAATTACCAAAACCTTTTAAAAAGAGAAATAAAAATATGCTGAAATAAACAGAAAGATTCTGAAGATTTTTTTTCATAATTACTATGGAGATATTGAGAATATTTTTTATCCTAATAATTTGGTATTTACAATACTAAGTTTGTGCTTTTGTATTCTTTTTCACTTACCGTAAATTTGAGGTTAACAATTATATATGTTGCTTGATTGTTATATCTTCTTCAATAAACTAATTTTTTTTTTTTTTTTTTTTTTTTTTTATTTT
>Ga0099824_1000813_pt1 | contig 40806 bp, 14 predicted proteins | sample SiratrowhiteBW_FD_76837 | JGI IMG/M metagenome (GOLD analysis project Ga0099824, IMG submission 76837) | Root nodule microbial communities of legume samples collected from California, USA - Siratro white BW | ecosystem: Host-associated > Plants > Roots > Nodule | place: USA: California... | reverse complement strand
TATATATATATATATATATATATATATATATATATATATATATATGCATATACAATTTTTTCACATTCAATTATTAAATAGTTTGAGTAGCTTCTTGGCTAACTATGGTCACCTTTGAATCTCAAAGACCAGGTTTCAATCTCGGTGAATGTTATTTCATTATTTTATTGTTAGAGCAGCTTTTCACTGGGTTTGGTAGTTGGTACGCGTGGGACTACTTTTCATTATTTTTTTCTGTGATTTTAATTTACCTAAATTTTTAAAAAATTGAAATAGTTTGGCTTACTTTTAATCTTGCATGTTTATATTTTTATACCTTTTAATTACTTAACTTGTTTCCTGTTGGTATTAAATATATATGTTAAGTTTAAGATTTAATTGAATCAAAATAGAAAAAAAAAATATGTATAGAATTGTATTTTAAAAAAATGTGGGATCCACACTTTTAAACACTTCTTTTATATTTGTTTTTATGAATTTTACTTATAAATCACTACAAATTAATGAGAAAAATTATAAATTTTAATAAATTTTATAAGAAATCAGATGAGTAAATATTACTAATATTTTAAAAAATATATATAACTATAATCATATAAAAAACAAAAATCACAAATTTAGAATTCTCGAATATTAAGAGCAACAAAAATCTTATTGGTGGATATAAAGATTGTGTTTGAGAGGTGTTACCCTTGAGCTGAGTTTTCTTGAGCTTCGACGCCGAGGAAGAAGCCAACGATCCTGGAAGCCCAGAGAAGCTGTTCCACGTGTTTAGCGTACCATCGTACCCACGAGGACAGTTCCCAGCACACGGGACTGCTCCTGTCGCGGAATTTGGAGAGGTTAAGGTAGTTCCTGCCGCCGCCGCTGTACGGAAGCTGGTCCCTCATGATGAAGCTGCCGCGCTTTAACACGTAGTGGACGGCGATGAGGCACTTGAGCGCCACGGCGGAGCTCTGGGTGCTCTGGAGGCGATCCATGAGGAGCTCCATGGCGGCGGAGGCTGTGGCGCGTGATACGTCACCGGCGGTGAGGAGTGTGGAGAGGTGCTTGGAGGTGGGAGGGGTGAAGGAATCTTGGCTAGTGGCGCGTAGGAGAGAGAGGGTGGCGCGTTGGGAGAGGATGGCGGCTTTGCCCTGAGAAGCTTTGTCCTTCATCATTCCGATCAGGTCTTTGAGTTTGGTCATACTAATAGAGTTTGAGACACACTTACACGCTAAGAGACAAGACTAAGACTCCTTAATTTCTTCAAGGCCAACAACTGTGTATTAACATTAGTGATATAGATTATCTAACAAACTTCTTTGTATATACAATTTCTTACTTCTACCTTTTACCTTTTTTAAGTAATTATTTTTTTTAAATTTAAATAATGACGCATAATTAAAAATTACTTACACAAAAACTTATCTAGAGTAAAATAAAATAATTATTTATCTTTGCGATTACTTTCAATCAAAATCTTTTCACAATTTAATAATATATTTTTATTTCAGTAACTATTATCTATAACAATATATAGAAAAATATACATCTTTATATACAATTGCTTACATTAGTTAAAAAATTTATCCTTTAATATATAATTTACCTTTTAACAAATAAAAAATAATTTATCTATTAATTTAACAAAATATAATTGAATAAATTTTCTTTATTTTAAAATAAATAAATAACTTCTGTTTTAAAAGTAATGGTTATATAATTTTTTAATATTATTATTATAAAATTATATATACATATATTAAATTGTGTTATTTTTATAATTAATTACTCATAAAAATAATAAAATTATCAAAATAATAAAATCATATATTTTTTAATATAATAAAAATATAAAATATATATGCGCTAATAATGTAGATATCATTGTTGAAATTTGAAACAAAAACTTTGAAGTGTTTCACCTTATAATTGCTTTTTAGATGCAAGATGATAATGAAACTTTTTGACTACTACATTCTTTTTCTGACCGTCATGTGAGTTATTAAATTAATAAATTCACTTGGCATTTTTATTTCAACAAATTAAATCCTCTCTTTTTATTTCCTATCATATCCCTTTACTTGTTTATTCTTTTTCAATTTAAAAATCGAGAAATTGTCTATATCGTGTTTGAATGACGTAGCTGACGTAACGTAGTGGTTAGTATTTCCAAAATTTTCAGCACTTTTCCTAATATATATTATACTATTACTTAAACACGACTCCCTTCAATGTCGTGCGCTAATTAATCAAAAAAGCAAGACTTGGATTGGTTAGTTGTTCAAATTTTTCAGAGATCATTAATGGATAATACTTTCAGTAGAGATATTCTGAATGAGAACCTAAAAGTGACCACAAACACTAATTTAATCAACACCGTAATCAATGACGAGTTTAGAATAATGAAACAGGGACCAAGTTAGTATTTTAAAAGTTAGTTGAATATTATGCTATATGTGAGAGATATTAATATTCATCAAATAATGATGCAATTATGTTGTGTTTTAGAATGAACGAAGTATGATGAAAATAAAATTGTTTTCAGATGAATGGATTTATTTTATTGTGTAAGAATCAATACAAAATACATTTGTAATCAAAGAATAAATTACAAAAGGGTATTCAATAATCCAGTATAGTTTGTAAGAATTAACATGTTTTTAAATTAAAATTATTAATTGAATGAGTTATAATTTTTGTAATTGACCACATTTTAAAAATGACACAACAAAATTAATATAGACAGTGTTAATGTTTTCCACATTCTAATATATAAGTTATTTTTTCAAATTTTACAAAAAGTTCAAATAACAAGAATAAAAATATACATATAAATGTCATTTTTTTTTTATAAATAATGGTGAAATTACACCCTTACAAAATAATGAATGATAATAAAAAAATATTAGTAACAATTCAATTACACGTGAGCGGAATGTATCACTGATTTATATATAAAAATATATTATTTAATAATTTTTTTAATGTGACCTTTTAATTTGACAATTTTATCTTTTAATAAATTAAAGTATTTTATTATTTATTTAATAAATATAAATAATGAAATTATTATTTTTATTTTAAAATAAATAAATAATTTTTTTCTATTTTAAAATAAAAACTACATAATTTTTTTTTATATTATTTTTATAAGAATAAGAAGTATGGAGGAATTTGAAGAACGGAATAGAGTGAAAGAATGAGAGAAAAAAATTTTGTTCTCCACCTTTGAGTTTCAAAGACACTGATTTCTACTAATACTTCATTATCTAAAGCTTTTTCCATTGATTCTTCTCCTAAAATTAAAGGCATTTTTAATAAATTACTTCGTCTTCTTATAGTTAAAGGTTTGTTTTCTAGGTTATGAATTACAAATATTTATTTTTTGAACTTGAGAAGATTGATAAAATTGGTGTAGATGATCTTACAATAAATCATTTAGTTAGTTTATATAGACTATCTTATTTATTCACAGTAGGTCGTGAAAATAGACTGTCTAGACCATAGAATCTGCTAATAAACTGTCTATATCGTCTTATTTGTTAATTAAATTTTCTCTTTTGTTATATATATACTATTTATATATTATTTATATATACTATTTTTAATGGTTGATTAAAAACTAACAAATATATATATGAGTGTAATTTTTAACAGATTGTTTTATGATTTGATTGTATTATACTTTCAATATATTTACATGTTTAAAAGTAATAGCTAATTTGTATAGTAGTCTTAAGTATGAGATTATGTAGCTTATAAGATATTGAAATTTAAAGTGTTGTATGAGTTGTTAAATGAAAATGTTTTATAAGATTTTCATTAGAAACTTGACATCTGATGAGATGAAATTGATGGATTGATAAATAAAAATTTCGATGGAGAAAAGTCAGGTGTAGATGGAGTTTGAGCGTGTCTAAAGAAATAAAATTAGGGTACTTGAGTAAAGGTGGTATAAAATAGTATTATTAATGGATTTTGAATATAGGATAGCAATTTTATAAAAAAAAAAAAAGTGGCAATAAAAGTTTTCATTTAACAATTTCTAAAATGAAATACTTAATAATTTTGTGGCAACGAAAATTCCAAATAAATTTAAATTTAAACAATGCAAGGCGAGAAGAATGCTATCTTGGAAGAAAAATGCAATGTTATCCAAGGGAGACGATAAGCGTTGTCTCTCCTTCATAGCTTTCACGTGATATCATTTATAACGTGCACCTCATGAACACATCTTCTTGTGCTGTGACCGTCCAACTCCAATATATATTAATGAGTAGTTTAATAAGAAGTAACAAAGTAAATTCATAACATTCTTAAAATTAACAGACTCTAATATTATCTTAAAAAATATACTTAAAATCTAATTTAACCTATATAAGATAAGTTATCTCAGGAAATCCACCTTCTATCTCTAACACTTTGATTCAAATTCAAATGACTGTATAAGTAATATTTTTTTTTTATTTAATGAAAACTTTACAGAGATAATCCACGCTTATCATAACTGGCATCTGAATATCTGCATGCAGGTAACTTAGAAGGAGCAGTTTTGTTGAACAAATAGAAGAGACAAAAACCACAATCAACCCTACGAATCTGTGACGGTGCCTGATCGTTCCATGAGGACTCCATCTTCAACAGCCAAGAGATGAAACTCCTAAACTCTTCAGCTACTCATCGTTAAACCTCTCCCACGGCACCACCACCAGCTTCAGTTTCACGTTCAGGTTCTTCCGTTGCTGCTGTTACTGCCACCTCAGTAAACTCTGTACCATGTTGTTCTTGTTCCGATGGGACATCGTTAACGTTGACTGTAGTATCATGCCATATCAGCTTCTGGCGACAAATGGGACACGTCAAGCGAGAGGCTAGCCATTGATCGACGCAATGCTGGTGGAAAACATGTTGGCATAATGGCAGCATCCTCACGGTGTCGGAGTCTTCGAACTCCACCAAGCACACCGCGCACTCCTCCGCCTCATTCCCCACTCTCAGTTCCTTCATCTGGGAGAAACCGAAGGTGGGACACCGTTCGATCGCTTGGGCGATTCTTGTCGGGAGGGGGAAAAAGCGTTCGCGGATTTTAAAGAACGCGTACAAGAGGAAGCCAATGGCGAGACAGGAGAAGGAGAGACTCATTGAGGCCTTCAAGTTGTCACCACGCCTCATCTCCTCGTAGGTGGAAGGGTCCATTGGATTCCACTGAGCATTCACGCACGCTGAGGAATGCGAAAGAGACAGCACCAGAATCAGCACGTGCTGTACGGACACCTCCATGATGAACAGAATGAACCCTCAAGGCGTGTGCAGAATGCACGCAGATGGTGAAAGGTGACGAAAGAGTTTGTGCTTAGTGGTAACTTGTTAATAAATAGAGAGGAAGTGAGATGTGACGGTGGAATGGAAGAAGCATAAGGAAGTCACACGAGGAGAAGAAGGTAAGCTCATAAATGCTCTAAACTTTGCAAAACATCATCAAAATATCTTAGTATAACTTCCAGAACCTTGGTTTCTGCTAATTACAATTAAATAGATAATTAATTTCTGTTTGATTGCCATGCCTTGCCTTTTGCTGTTCATTTATAATATATAGTTTAGGAAAAAATATCTAAAGAAATTCAAACTTATGCTGAATCATAATTGGAACCTTTCTTAATGAAAATTAATTAACCAGACTTATTCTTAAGTAGGGAAATTTAATGAACTCTGTTCCATGTTATATTAAGGACTGGAGTGAATTTTCCTTGAAGATTCAATTATATAATAAAAAAAAAATGTTTGATGGGTTCAATTCTACAACATTCTTCAACAAATTTATATATATTTTTATCTAGAATTCAAAAATATTAATTAATTTTCTTATACTTAAATTCAAAAGTTTCAAAGGAGTAATTTGGGAGTAAAAGTTAATATTATGTTCTCTAACATGTCTGTTTCTAATACTTGCTCTACTATTAGTTAAAGTATCAAAATATCCTGAATCAATAAAAGTACTTATTAAATAAGAATATTTATAAATAATTATAATTTATAATAAATAAATAAAAAATTAAAAGAGTAAGGTTTTAGCAGTTATCTAATATAAAAGTACTGAAAGAAACTAATGAAAAAAACTCAAGCAATTAATTGAAGAACAATAAGACAAAGTCATAGGTCACATTTATTTAATGTAAACTCATCTATTTCACAAACCGAGTAAGGTTTGATCTAATCTAACTCTTCAATTGTCTCTCTCTCCATTCATTGTGACAGTTTTCATTCTATTTCTTGTTCGAATATTCCAACCGTTTAAACACCTCATTTAATATCCTTTATGATTTTATCTCTCTCTTCTTTTATTACATTTTCCTCCGGTTTAAAGGTTTCTTTTTAAATAAAGATATATAATATTTTTTTTCACTTTGAAAAAAATATATAAAATTTTCTATTTTATCTTTTCAATTTCATATCACAATAATTATGTTCAAATAGAATAGATTAACTATGCATACTAATTTTTTAAAAAATATTTAACCCAATTATATATTTATAATTTGAACTTGAGATTATCATTTATGCCTCACCAATTTCCACTAATTGATCGACTCGATTATCATGAAGTTGTTTTTTTTCATTGCATCATTTTTCTTATAATTATTATTGTGACTTTAAGTCTATGGTATTATTTGATTTGAAGTTTGGTGTATTTGAGAATTAAGAAATGAAGGAAGGTATATTTAAATAGGAAGGAAGAAATATTTAAATATTTTTTAGTCTCAATTCTTAATCCATATAGGACAACTAGGTGTATCAGAATAATTCTTACAGTTGAAAATTAAGGGAGCAAAGTTCTTATAAATTGTGTCAATGTTATGATTTTAAATTTTTTAATATGACATAGTGGATAAATGATTGTATCTAAAGTATTGTCCCCTTTAAAATTTGAAGCTCTATATGATTTTATTCTTAAAAAAACATATTAAAAGATTAAGAGAAAAATATTTATTTAAACAATTTTTAGCTTTCACTCTAATACATAACTATTACATTATCCGAGAGGCATTATAAGTTACTATAAATATCTTACTGCTTTATTTATTTTAAATTTCTAAGACATATATATCTTTAATACAAGAATACACATGTTGATCGTTTATGTAAAATGATAGTCTTGTTATTTAAATAAACCTTTTGGAACATGCATCATATCTTCAAGTGTGTTATTTCAAAAACAGTGGTACATGTTACTCACAATTAGTTTAGCAATGATTTCAATTATTCATCGACTTATACAATATTTTTATTTATTTTCCACCTCATTTTTTCTTATCAAACTAATTTGTTTATTATATTTCCGGTTCTTCTCTTTTCCTTTTTAAATCTTTTTTCTTTCTCGTCCTACAATTGAAAAAAAATATATATACAATGATTTTCTAAAATTATTTTATGCTAATAAATATTTTTTCTACTTTATTGTTTTTTAATATAATATATTGAAAAAAAAGTAGATGATGAAAGAAACAGCATTCACTGTACCAAGATTACGTTATTTGTTTATTTGATCAGCGATAACGTTATTTATATAATCAATGTCAAGTCGTATATCATAACTGTACTTTTTTTTAAGAAACGGTGTTTAGACAAATTTTACAAACAACCATGTTAAAAAGATCTGAATAACTCAACTTAGAGCTTCATAAAAAAAAAGTAGTGGCGGAAGAAGTGCAAATTCGATGGGAACTTAAAATGGACATTAGTTTGAAGAAATGTCCAATGAAATTACTTTAATTTTATTAATTTACAATCTAATCAGTTGAATATTTAAATTCTATTCAGTCTAATTTAAAGTGATATATTTTTTCAATTCATTTTATTACTATCATTCAATATCTTTCTTTTTCTTTATTTATCTTTATGCAACATCACATCATTTGTTGTAATATCACTTCTTATTCTTTCTTTCCACGTCACGAAAATCCAAATGGGCCGAGATACACCAATTGGGCCAAGGGCCCAACTCAAAAACCTCAAAGCACACCAAAAATTGAACAGCCATAAATCCAATGGGTGAACTTGCATATGGATTGAAGTGATTCTAAAATGAATGGAAAGTGATTAAGAAAAATTAGGTTTATGAAAGTATCGAAGAAGATTCTTTAGAATGGAATGGTGACAAGTATGAAGATGGAAAGATGTTGAGGACAGCTCGCAATGAGAAGAGAGAGTTTGTTACGATTCACAACACTTTTGTCTAATCTTCTAGGCTGTCCTGTCTCATGTCGCTTATGATTCACCCTCTCTGCGTTACTGTAATTGTCCTCACACAATCACAACGTTAGCTATCATTAACAAAAACATTTTTGTCGTCAAATAAATGACACTTAAGTTTCCACTTGCAATCATCAACACAATATTACACACACGCGCATAAACTCACTCCTCACACCTTCTTTTGTCTCCTACACGTGCCAAACACACCATCCAAACTTTACACTAATTCCACAAACTGCCAAAGTTTGGTGTCTATTACACAACCAAAAGGCAAAAAACGTACAAGGTCCACACCAATTTCTTATAATTGCAATTTGAATTCTCTTTCTTCTTCCCTGGCTCACACACACGTCACTTTGATTTGTTTAAATCTGCCGAATCTTTAAAATTGTTTGGTTATGTTAAAAACAAAAACAAATAATACAATGTTTAGTAACTTAAGAATTGGTTTAATGGGTGTGAATTTGTATGGTAGGAGTGCAAAAAGTGTTATTATATGTTTTTGTAAATGGAGTGAAGAATGAGTTAAAGGAGTTATTGTTTTGCTGTAGAGATGAGGATTTTGAATGGGGAACATTGTAGAAAAAGAATGGGTCCCTTGGTTCAAAAAGAAGGAGAAAAGAAGAATTTATGGTGATTGTGTTTTTTTTAAGAGGGGACGCATGGAGGGGTAAAGGGAGAACAAGAGTGGCTAAAAAGCAAAGAGCAATGAAATTGATTTAGGGTTTGGACATGCCACGCGCTTGGCCACAAAGCTCCTCCCACATGGTTTTGTGAAAACAGGACAGAGACATAAGATGTAGTGCCGTCTTGTGGTGGCTCAACTATCCCACACAAAGCACTGTTTCTTTGGGAGATGTAGGACCTTCTTTATGATTCACAACAAAAAAGCTACCTGTAGTAATCTACTCTACTTCTGCCATGGATGAACAAAAATTCTTACAATATACATTTACATTTATTATTGTTGTTGAATGTGATTTTGCTAGAATCAATGTTCTATAATCCATATCCATGTACTCATTCGTAAGGGGTAAAAGTTACAACTTGATGGATAAAGTAAAGTACTATAATAAATGAAATTAATTATAAGATACAATGATTTGATATATAAATTATAATATTTATATTTTTAATAATAATATTTTTTAAATATAGTTATTGTTGAAATATGAATTAGGTTTATTTGGATCTTATATTGAATGGAATAGACGGAAAATAAAATCAAAACCTTTTTAGTTTGTACCAATAATTCATAAATTTTTCGAATTGATCGATTGAATCTATTTCACATCTTTATATTTAAAGTGTTGTGTTATAATTATTATAAGCAAGGTTCTAAGTGTTGAATATATATATATCACTTATCCATGCATACATATATATAACATTATTCATTTATCTTAATATATTTTTGTTTAATTCCCTTAAGAACATATGAAAAGGATAAGAAATTGTTCGATGATATCAAGATCGTATTATTTGACTTTTATAAATAATGTGAGAAATCTAAAAAAATATATATTTTTTAGATTCATTCTCATAAAAATGGAACAATCAAGTAGTGACTTAGGCATCATAGTTCTTTTTACTATCACTTGATCAAATAGTAAGGATTCTCTTGAAAAAAAAAATCAAGGACTTCCTTAATTGAAGATCAAGGACTAAAGATATATTTATGCACAGCAAAGTTGTACCTTTTGATTTTAATTTATAATGTGAGAAGTTTAAAAAAATATATATTGACTTAAGTATTAAAATATCTTTTACAAGTATCTTTTTCTCACTTGACCAAAATAGATCAATCAAAGATAAAAGACTTTCTTAATGAAAGATCAATTACCAAAGACTTGCAGATAAGAGAGCATACCCTGTCCATACAAAAACAATTATAATCTAATTTATAAACTTTTTTTTATTTAACTGAAAAAAATACTTGATATACGTTGATAAGGAACGTGATTATAACTAGTTTTATATTTTGTTAAATGTTGATTTAATTTACTTAAAATTTTATATGAGGACTCCGAAATCATAATTTCCCTTTCAGTCTAGAATGTAGCATTTAGAATGAAAAAGACTCAAACTATCCGTGCTGAATTTGTCCTGGTCCTTATTGTGTGTGAAACATGTGTGTTGACCAATTTGTAAGTACTGGAATTTGCTATGATTCCCAGTGAGACGTCTTAATGATTCCTAATGTGCGTTTCTTCCCATTTGCATTGTAACATTATTGAAGCCAATTACTTTTCTTTTTCTTGGTTGTTCTCAGTGTTGACCTTTCTATTGGGTAGTAATCAGAATTAAGACTGAATTAGGATCTTATTTGAACATTTCAAAAAGAATTAGAAAAAATTTTAAAAATTAAAACTTTTTTGCCAAACAACTTTACAATCACGTGGATCCATTTCCACCGTCCACTATCTCCTTTAGAAATGGGAAAAACATTTTAAATGGACTAAAATTAAGAGTGACACCTGACATGGCACGAATCCATATCAGTAAAGAAGCAAGGATATATACAAATACTGGTATATATATTTGCTGTGCAGGAAGATAAATACTTCTATATAGTTGTATGTTTATACTTCTATGATCAAAATCTGTATCCTTAATTTTACATTTAATTATAAATAAATCATTTTGAAATCATGTAATCAGTTTTAAAACTGATTACATATCATGATTATGTGTGTAAATTATTCGTCACCCATCAAAAGAGATAGAGTACAAGCCTCATAATTTTTCAAATCTATCACACGAATGATTGGATATCGAATATTGTTGTTATGGTGGTACGGAAATCTCCATCCCCAAATTTCCTCTTCAATCATACAGAAAAGTTAATCAATTAATAAGCCATAAATGAAAGCTGGGACACCTCAATTATTCTCCTGTATATAAGATTTCAGCTATGGTTGACACATAGTGGTCAAGTATTTGCGTGGACAAAGAAAAATAAACCCATGAAAGATAGAAGGAATATTCATATGCCATGGCAAAAGTGAAAGGAAAATTTTAAAAAATCAGTAAGCAGGACAAAAAGAGACATTATTGCATTAATCCACATTAGTTATATCATTTGTATATCTCATCGCATTAATTATCTTATCTCACATTTTTTTTCCTAATCTGTCTCCATTACATGTATAAAAAATATATGAGACACATATATATACTAATACACCTTTTCTTGGATAAAACATTTCAGTTGCTGACAAAAATATATAAGCACGCACTGCTTCAAACCAATCAAACACTAGATTCCTGTAGAACTAGTGCTGATGAGGAGCATGAGGTCAACTGTAGAACATGCAAAGGAAAAAGAGAAAAGTGACTAGAATTATGAATTATCATCTAGCTACACACATGCACTTTTGTTATTTAAGCAAGTCCTGAACCACACACAACACAAGAGGTGCAAAGTGCAACCAAACCAGTTTAAGGCAGCACACACACACATATATGGCCTACATCGCCACCACTGTTGGTGCCAGCACCGTCACCACAGTGGATTGCCAGAAACAAGTAAGATCATGGAGGCTACTACGTTCCATCATGGAGCTTCTAATCCCCACTTGCAACTGCACCTTCTTCCTCCAAGAACAAGACCAATCACAAAAGTGTCCCCAGCAGAAGTATCCACAACAACTCATGACTTGTGCCACAATCACTGGCACTATCTTTGGATACCGCAAAGGAAAGGTCAGTTTTTGCATCCAGGCTAATTCCAACTCCAGCAACCCAATTCTGCTGCTGGAGTTGGCAGTTCCAACAAGCGTTTTGGCTAAGGAAATGAGAGGGGGTACTCTCAGAATTGTGCTAGAGAGTTCATGTAACAACACCAGCAACAATAATCTTTTTTCCACACCTCTTTGGAGCATGTACTGCAATGGGAGGAAAGTGGGGTATGCTGTTAAGCGTAGGCCTTCAAATGGTGACTTTGAAGCACTGAGTTTGATGAGTTCTGTTGCTGTAGGGACTGGTGTTATAAACAGTTGCAAGGAACTGCAGCATCAAGAGGACGAGCTTATGTACCTTAGAGCCAACTTTCAGAGGGTTCGTGGCTCCTCCAATTCTGAATCTTTTCATTTGATTGACCCGGAAGGAAGCATTGGTCAAGAGCTTAGTATTTTCTTTTTCAGGTCCAAGTGACCTTAATTAATTTGTTTATTATTATTGCTATGTATATATTCAGAGTCCTTAATTTCAACCTTCAAAATCTTACCTTTTTTGAGCCGTGCCTAGATTTGCATTGCATGGTTTTGTCCTATGTTCTGTATGTATAGTTTTCAAAGTGGTCTTCTTTTTTGTTGGTTGTGTTACGTTTTGACAGAATGTAACAATCTGGGAGAGGTAGCCTCAAGCCTATTAGTCTATTGGCTTTTTTTTTCCCCTCTCTTGGTTGATTGTAGCAGAAATTAAGAACTGTATTTTTATTAGCAGTGTTTGATCTGAATATTACTGTCTGCATTGTATCTTTTTGGACTAAATCATATCTGAGTTTAATTTAATGTTCTGTCTCAATTCATGAAAATTACTGAGTGTACTTTTAAAATATTTATTACAAAAATTAACATTTTAACATAGGTAACAATTCTATAAAAACAAACCAAATAATAGTGTAAGAAACCTTTGTCCTGGATATAGTTACCAATTACCAACTTTCTCTGCTTCAGTTTTTTATTTTTAGATTTCATTTCACTCTCCCGTCGATTAAGAAAAGAATATTCCAACCTAGGAAATATCAAAAATAAAAATAAAAGAGAGAAAAAGGAGATGTGATAATTAATATAAAGTGACAAGAAGATAGAAAAAAGGATGATGATGGATATTTATAGAATGTTTACACTAATAGGTTATGAAAAAAATTGTTTCTCTTAAAAGAAAAATATCTGGTCTATTATTTCATTTAGATAAACAGTATTATAAGAAGTGTAATATTATTCTGAAATTCATACTTTTCTCTCTCTCATTATTTAGGACAATGTTCTTGTAACCATCTCATGATTTTAGACATGATTGATCAATATGCCAAGCCTAAGCCGGCCTTTTAACTCCTTATTCTTTTATGATACGTTAAAGTTATTACTGCCTTCAGGTTTTTATCAGCAAAATATAATGAAAGCACAAAGACAACCTTTTCACTCCCTATTCTTTTACTGAGTGGTGTCAACTTTTTTATGGTCATGTAGCATGTAAGTAGGTAACTCCAGCTTCAAGTTTTAGTCTGGTATTTTCTTAGAAAAAAACAAAAACTCAACGCAACACATATCTTCTAATAACTATAATATTCTTGAGGATATTCCATCATGTCTATACATAATTAGTTGACAGGTCATAATATTCTCCTTATTAATTATCACTATTAAGATATCTTGAAGAAATCATACCTATGCATACAGCTTTAGAAATTCATATTTAAATCAGATCCTGAAACATGTTGAGTTGAGAATTAAATTATGAAGATCACATTGATTAGTTTATACAATTCTCCATCCTGGTTAGTATTAAAGAGGAGTGTTTTGAGTGGAAGATTTTTCCTAAAGAAATCACGGTGGACATTATCTTCAAAATGGGTATCAAATTGCATATATGAGTTGTTTTAGATTCCTCAAGGAATAGATCACATGTGATACTAACTATCAACAAGGCAAGTGGAACAGTGGCTTTTATGATGGTGCACTGCAATAGTACTATATCAGGCCCAACACCTGGGCCCATCTTTTTCAGCCCAATCCAATTAAGGGCCAACCAGTGTTGACAGATGGGTCAGCCCAACCTGATAATGCAACTACGGCCTTTTCTTTCTTCACCCAAAAATACCATCTTATACTCTCTTTCACTAAAGAAAAGCTAACTAGCAAAAAAAGATTTTACATTTCACATTACCTAATCCAGAATTTTAAAGTGATGGAGTGTGAAGCTATTGGAGTACAGAAAGAAATAGCCTCCGCAACTATTCTGTGGAAAAGAGACAAATGTAATGAATTTAGGTTATATTACAATAAAAGTTGGATAGTACTTTTTGAAATTATAATGCACATTGTTGAATTCCATGACAAATCAAAGAATTTGTTACTTAAGGAATAAAAGTACTTCTGAGTTTACCAACTAGCATCGCAATACAGAAAGAGGACTTTGAATATCAGACTTCTCAGCTTTGTTTGCATGAAATGCGGCTATGAAAATTAAGGAATAAGAATCATGCAGAAATTCTGCATAACATTATTGCATTCTGCAATTTTCAACAATATTGGACAAGATGGCAAAGTAAATAAAAAACCAAGAAACAGTTGCATAAAAAATGCACCCAGTCCCGGGAAAAAAGATGTCACAAAAATTGAAGTAAACAAAACCAGGTGAACGCCAATCCTAACAATCCTAGAATGTTCAAGCTCCGTTTGCTGGATGAGTTACCTGCAAAAATACATAGTTGCATTAGGATATTCTAATTGTCTCAAATTTACATACAATAGAGGAGTGCCAGCTTGCAAAATTTGCAACCAAATGTATACTACTTACCCAATTGAAGATAGTTGTTCCTAATGTTCCATTCAAAATCCCAGTGTTCTCTGTCATTTTTTACTGTCCAATAACACCATCCAAAGGAAGCTGCATTATAGACATCTAACTGTGCCCTTCCAAAGTCCTGATAATCTTTCTGGGTTCCGTTTGTCACGTTCCACTCATTGACCCACTCTCCTGAAAATTAGTCCACTTTAAGTTATGGCCACCTAGAAAGGAGAAATTATTAGATGCTCCGGGAACCATCCTGGTCCCACGAATCTCTACTTCACTTGTAGTTGAGTGTTCATATTTCTCTCAGTAAATATGAGGCACATAAAATTTGGTTGGAATTGGTTGCAAGGGGAAAAATTATTCAAATTCAAACAATGTTTGTTTATGCACACAAGGATCTTAAAAATAATGATGCAGAGTGAAACAAACAGTGAATATAGATGCCTGTCTTACCAACTAAAACAAGTGGGCCATCTGAATTGTTTAAGGCCTGCAGTTGACCCTGCCGACTTTTGTATATGTATTGAATATTATCCACAGCACTCATATTGACAAAGAATGGGTCAAAGAGATTGTAGAAATGCAAATCCAAAACTATGTTGTGAGATCCTATGTTGGCTTGATATAGTTCCAAAGGATCTGCAACGCCAATTCTCTGGCAGATTATCACGTAAGCGGATGAAGAGTATTTGCGGACAATTTGGTAGCCCTGCTTATAATACGGAATCAAAACATCTAATGAAACTGTTGCAGCTGATGGTTCATTCAATAGCTCAATTCCCAACAAAGCAGGATTTTTAGCATATCTGCAAATGAGAATGTCTGTTAAGTAAGGTAAAAACACTTTCACAAAGCATTTACTAAACCATAAAGCCAATAAATGGCATTTCCTCTTCCTACTAGGAAGCGATTGTTGGGGAGAACATCAATGATATTTTCCTTATCATGATTTTATTGCCAGGAAGAATAGTTGGTTAGTGAATAATATGAACACTATCTCAGAATATGTTTGCACATTTAAAAATACCTTGAAACTAAAAAATCAATAACATGTAATGTCTCAGAAATGTAATCTGGAGAAGTTGGCCAGCCCGTAAATCCATCTCTGCTTGCACTATGCTCCATTCCATTTTGGGAACCAGGAGCAGCATGAAGGTCAATTATGCATTTTATATCATATTCTCTGCAACATGATAAATTGATAATTAGGCAAAGATCCAATTGTGCTAAACACTGAAGATAACGCAGCAAAATCAAAACCTACTGTGCCCATAAAAATGCATTATCTAGAGCTTCAAGACTTCCTCCGATATATGGACCCGGAGGATCAGGATCAAAAGCAATCCACCACCCAACTGGTATCCTCACAGTATTTATTCCATGTTTATATAGAAATTTGAAATCCTCTATGGTGATAAAGCTATTTCTATGTCTCTGCAGTTACAGAAAGCTGAACAATTAAATAGGGAACACAATCTGGTATTTTACTTTTTAACCAGAAAAAAATTTGCATAAATGAAATTTTTATAAGTTGAATTGAAGCACAAAAGAATGACCCCCCAAAAAAACAAATTACGGTGAACACAAGAATGTGTTACATTTGCAATAGGTAATCATAAAAAGTATTCCAGAAAATAAAACAAATCATGTTCAACAAAAGCTTAATCCTGCCATAGATAATGATACAGAAAATATTTGTAACGTGTGATTTTACCCTAAGAACGTCTTTTGCCCGATTATGCCCATATCCATTTGCTAGCTGGTAATCTCCATGCAAGCTATTTGACACAATTGTCATTTCAAACGTGGCAGCATTATCATCCCATCCTGGTGTTCCAGGGTAGTTCGCCGAAAGCTGGCCATCGGTTGTAGCCTATATAGTATTGCAGAATATTCAATCATGTAAATGAATTTGTTAAAAGTTTAATTCAATATGATCTCTCACAGTAACCTAATATTACGTGCCATCTTAAAGATCCTTAAATATGGTATTGGTGTGATAAGAATCTAGGAAAAATCATACCCACTAATCTATAAACCCTATACCAAATCTCATACTTCCTTTGTGACTCAAGTCTAATAGCTTCCAATTAGATCTTAACATGGTTTTTGAAGCAAAATCCGTGAAAATGTTGAAATTGAAATAGTTATACTGGACCAGACATGGTTTGAAGTCCTTGGTATACAGGACCAAACATAGTTTGAAATCTCATACTAGTTTTCATTCCATTCATCTGTTGAACATGATAATAGAAGAGTCTTGTGGAAACACAACGTTATATTTTACATGTAACTAAGTGACTTCTAATTTTGTAGGAATCAGAAGAATGAATACCTGAAGATATGCCCCACCCTTTAACTTGAGGTGAATCCTATTTTTTCCACTCCGCTCAATTTCATATGTCTCAGATGTTGAAGGAGATTTTGCTGTTGCAGAGACAGAGTGGCCTCCTCCATCACACGTAAGAAATTGGCCCTCAGAGGTACGAAATTGAAATTCTGATTCAGATGCTCTCCATAACTGCAACACAAATAAGGAGAAAGAATAAAGCTTCAAGTTTCTCACATCACTCCAGCAAGATCAATTCTTATAATTCCATTTGTATGTTTGAAGTCCTGCTAAAATATTGGTGTATATCATATTCATTCAATTCCAGATGAAAAAGGAAGTACCCCTCACCCTCCAAGATAAAAGCATAATCTGTCAGGCTAGAACTTCATCCATGTACTAATCTAATGGACTCAAACTATTAACCACCAGTAGTCACATATCAGGTAAGAAAAGAGAATAAAGTGTTTCAAATTATCAGTCAACTTTATTTTCTAGACAAGGATTTATTAGTTGTTTTGAATCAAAAGAATTTCACTTCCATATAGGTAGCTGCAGATCATATGAAAAATTAAGCTCTAATCACAGTCTTTCATCTGAATATTTTATCTTTATGGATTTGTCTCCTGGTCAACAAAAGCATAACTATTCAGCTAACATTAGATTGGATGGTTCCATACTCTTTAGTATTTCAGTGGTTCTTTGAATTAGGCCATGTCAGTTTCAGTGGAAGCTCAGCTTAAGTCAGTAGTATCCCATAAAATACTTCGACTATAAATCAACTTAATATACACATATATACGAAGCAAGACCTTATATATAGTTGATTGGGATCTAAGCAGAATAATGGATAATTTTTGATACCATCTTAATTGATGAATTTTAAATCTAACTTATAAAATCAATTTGTATCTAATTATAAAATATTAAAAAGGCTTATCTCTAGTTAATATATGGACTATGAGAAAAAACAGAGAGCAAGGGATGTGGATTACAGCAAAAACACAAATGACTTCTTACCCTGAAGGTTTCCCATGAAGATGGGACATCCCTGTCCACTGTCACATTCATTCCTCCCCCGTTCTCGGCAGATACATACTTCTGCGTCGTCACTGACTTAAACTGCACCTCTGTCCCATCCTACATATTTTTCACTATCAGCACGCAAACCAGCCAGATAAGTTATTAATACCCCACAAAGGTTCGTGTATTTCAAAGAAAAAGGGATAAACAAAATGCGAAGTAGCTCACTAGCATGTCTCCATTGGCAATGCCATCAAACAGTGAAGGCTTGATCCAACCTTCGATGACCAGCCACCCTCCTAAGTTCACTCCTCTCACTTTAGAACCCCCATGTAACCCCTCCACTAGGCAAGGCCATTCAACACAACACAAGAGGGAAGTAAGATAATGTACTAAACACGTTGGATAACGCATGAAACTTTGAAGCTAACCGAGAAAACTTACCTGAATATACCCCAGAAGTGATGAGACAACAGCAGAGTAAGAATGCACATGCCCATTTGGTGAAAACAAGTCCCATCAAGAATGTGGGCTTCAAAAGCACCCAGAAAGCAAAAATGCGGAATCCATCAGCGGAAAAAGCTCAGCCCCAATTATGTACATGAGAGAACTCTAAGCTAAAGCACCTTAAAGTCCTACTTGGAGGGTGAATGAATCTATGAAATCCCTTCCTTATCACTCAGTTGATACCAAATTCAACTTTGTGAACAAACATAAGAAGGTGATTGGGTTTTGGGATTGCTTCTCTCAGGTCAGTTAATAGAAGAAAATCGAAATAAAAAATAAAAAATAAAAATGGAAAAAGAATGTCCCAAGTTGTATGAAAACAGAGCCAATGAAATAAGGATGAAAGAAAAGAACAACCTCGTAGAGCGAGAAATGTAAGAAAAAAGGCGTTCTCTTCACACAGTTTGTAAACTAAAAAAGGAAACTTTGCTTGTGGGGTTCTTCCAATATTAGTTGTAATTAAATAATTAAGTGATTAATTAGGATCTGGCTTTCATGATCATGAATTGGACTTGGAGAAGAAAAAGAAGGGACTGAATTAGGAAAGGCAAAGTAAAAGGTACAAGTGAAGAAAAGGACATGTTTGTTCCTTTGCTTTGCTTTTTTGTCTACAAATCTACATGTTCCAAGGTAGAGTCATGGAACTGTTAGCTAGCTGCAACTAAAATAGTTACGCTAATGTTCGAAATGAAGATAAAATGATACAAGGAATCTCTTGCTCCTTTGAAGGCATTGATAACGGCTTCAACTTTGCACACAGATTTCAACACAGTTAATGAATGTTTCGTATTATAGCGAAACACATCAAAAAGTTATTCTTTTTGGGTTGTGTTGCCGAAATTGGATTCTCATCAAATCAAAGTTTTGGATTTGGGGTAAAGTTCGAGGACAACCAACGTGTGTTTCTTTTTAATATATCATTCTCTGTTTAATTTATTATTTTTTATGTTTTTATTATTTATACATTGCTGTCATTATTATTGAATGAATTTGTGGGCTTCCAACTTGATTGTTTTCACCTACTCACTGTGCTTGAAGCATTGGAGTCGTGGAAAAGAGGAAGAGGAAGAGTTTGTTGCCCTCTCACTCATCACAAAAATGACCTCAAAGTTAGGTAATTAGTACTACATTTAAATTAACTTGATATAATTTCTATTTTTTAAGGAATAACTTAACCTTGATTCTAAAAGTATTTATAAATAGAGACTAAATTTTTAAGGGATTAACACTCAATTTCATATTTATTTATTTATTTATTTATATTTTACAAGTCAGTTTTTACTAATTTCAACATTGGAGAATTTTTCCAGATAGATATCCATTTCCATAAAAACACTGTGCATGTAAGTAAATACACTCATCCAAGTAAAATAAATTTTGTCATAAAATTCAAAAAGTCCTATTTATTCTTAATTTTGATCCCAATAATGACTTGGTTTAATTTAAATTATGTATTTAATTTATGATTTGTGTAAAGAATTTGAAAACTAATCACTATTATGATGTTTCACATATGTACCGTTGTTTAACTGCCTCTAAGTTCAAACCTCACGTGCATGTGAATTGGTGCATATTGAACCACATTATGCAAGCAAACATAATACTTATGTGGTTCTAATTATTTATCGTTACAACTATTTATACTATCATTAAATAATGTTTTAAATATGAAGACAAAAATTCCAATTAATTATTTATATCTTTAATTTTAAAATATAATTCTTTTTTAAAAATATTATTCTCATTACAGAAATTAATTATTTCACAAATAATATTTTTTAAATTTAATTTATAAATTTGTTCTTAAAATACAAAATAAGGAATTTTTGTAATTGATCATTGATAATATTATGCAATTAATTTTAATTTTTTTTCACGTCTATCTCCTCTGGTACAAATTTTACATTTATTTTTACTCATTTTATCTAAATCCAAAAAATTAAAAAAAAAAAAAAAAAAACAACGTCCCTATATAATGTAGGAAAATTATTCGATAATCAAGTTTATAGCTTGTGGTGATTAATTTCTTTTATGAACAATTGTTTGAAGATTTCTTCATCTGTTTACTATTTTAGAATTGCGGAAGGTATACTTAAAAATAAATTTAGCTACAGCTAACTAATATCCTTAACGTGCTGGTTAGGAAATGAAAGTATAAGAAAAAAATTATTAGTTTAGTGCCCCTTCTATTTTATTTTTCAACAGTTTTTTTTTTTCTCTCTCAAAAGGATTTGTTCAGTAGAGATAAAAGAAATAAAGTTGCACAGAGATTTTATCTGTCTTAATCGAATGAATAGAAAGTTGCATGGAAGAGTATAAGAGGAGTGTGAAAAGTGCATATAAAATTCAAAACTTGACAAAAGAAATTAAAATAAGTATTTACATTTTATCGCTGTATAGCAATAAATATTTAAAAATGATAGTTATTGAGAATGACGTGAAACAAATATTTGGTTGTGATTGATTGGAAACCAAGCCTTGTTCCACTATTGGAAGGAATATATTCTTCTCATTAACATAATTTTACGAATTTGAGACGCATTAACCTTCGATTTAGTGTGTGAAGTTAACCAGAAATTTTAGTTTAAATCAAGAATAAATATATTCCTTCCAAGAATTAAGCCTATGTTTGTTTTTATTTTTTATTTTGGAATAAATTACAAAAATAAATAATTTAATTCGTCACATTTTTACTTATTCAGATTCTTTATGAGCATTTAATTTCATAAATTTTACTGTTTTAATAAGTAGATATTCAAAAGTTTAATTTTATTCTAATTATTTCTTAAAATTTATTAATTCTTTAAAATATTTTTTCTAACAACATTGAGTTAAATAATAATAATAATAATTATTATTATATATAAGTTCACTTTAGAATCATGTTGCTTTTTATTGAGCTCATTGCATGTAAAAGCATTTTCAAGAAATAATGTCACAACAAATAAATTTTTAGAGGAAATGTACAAATAAATCGCGTATTTAATTTTTTTTACAATTTTTAATTTTTAAATCTTATTTTATTATATATTAATAGTTAAAAAAATAAACAAATAAAAGAAAAATTTTATTAAATTGTTGATCTTTAATGAAAATTATTGAATTGAAAGCTGGTGAAAAATTATTTATGAAAAATCAAGAAATTTTAAGAATAAATTAAAGCTCTGTTTAAAAATTAATTGGAACAAAATTAAAGTTAAAATGTCTACTTATGGATAAGATAAAATTTGAGAATAATTAAAAAAAAAGGTGTTTATATATAAAAGAAGGAAAGTTCAGGGGGTTAAATGCTACTTTCCCGAATATTTAATATCCCTGGTGATAAAATGAGGTGAAAAACTCAAAAACAGTTTTTGTTTCACAGAAAAAAATAAAATAAAACACACAAAAGATTTGAGAGAATAGACTAATAAGAACGTAGAATTGGGTTACGGGATCATAGGGAGAAATTTTATAATTTGACTTTATTGTCAACTTAAATTACACTGCATTCTTCTTAATTTCTACACAAATCCTATCACCACTTTCCTTTTTTTAACCCCCACAAAAAACGTTAATAAATGATATAACACAGTAAAAAAGCAATTTTTTTTTTCTTCTCCCAATATTAAACATACTGCAACATGCATTTTGGAAATGAGATATGGGAAGACTAATATAGAATTCTGCTTTACCATGAAATCTAAAAGCTTCAATAAATTCTCACAGAAAACCTTTTTTCAGACTTGACTTTGACAGGTAAATATATCCTCAAAGGCAATTTTTCATGAGAAAAGAAAAGTAGAATTTACATAACAGATAACAGGAACATATATTAAAGGTGAAAGATGAAGATCCATTTTTTTTAAATATCAGAAATATTACAATTTATAAAACATAAAGAATACAATAGAAGAGCTGAGCTCTGACTCCTGCTATGTCTGGAACATATGAATCTTGTGTTGTGTGAATGAGAAATGCCTCTAACGTAATTCATGCTCAATTGAAACCACTTTGTATTCAGTTGAACTTTTTTTTCAACTCCTTAGTGATACCAACATCATCTTTGTACCTCAATTTGAAGCCTTCTTTTCAATCACCAAGTTTGGTTTTGGTGTCTAAGCTTTGTATATGAATCCTCTGAGAAAGACCTCTTCATTTTGGGTTCATTTTCATCATCAAATTCTTGTCCCTGTGTACCAACATCATAAGCAAAACTAGTTACAATTGAAGAATGACCACTCACCTCACCACATTCAGACAAAACTTCAATTCCATGACTAGAATCTTCATCACCAACCCTCACTACACCACTGTCACATTCTTCCATGTCCTCCATCAAATCAGAAACACTTGAATCAGACTCAGTTCCACCATCAACACTGGCAGCAGCATCATGAACAATAGGGGCACGGCACAAGGGACAAGTTTTGTGTGACCTCAACCAAGTATCAATGCAAGGGACATGGAAAGCATGGCTACACTTTGGCAACAGTCTCAAACTCTCTTCTTGTTCAAACTCACCAAGGCAAACAAGACACTCACTTTCTTTAACCAACACTTGATCACTTCTGTATCTGTAAACTGTGATGGAATCTATGGTTGATTGCTGGAGACCCTCTGAGGGGCTGAACCATATGGAGTGCTGCCTCATAACCTGTTCCTGTTCCTCATCATCAGAAAAGGGAGAATCTCCTCGAATGTCAAATAGTATTGGAGGGTTTCTTCTGCTAACGTTGTATCTTTTTAAGTAATAGTACTGTATGAGTTTGGACAAGGTCATGAGAAACATAATAACACAAGCTATGCTACCTAGGAGAATTACAAAGACAGGTACAAGGTTTAGGTGGTTGTGATCTCCATGAAGGAGGGGTGGTGGAAACCAGGGAAATGAAACTGAGACTGGTGAGGGAAGAGGAGAAGCTATTGGACTGTGACTGATTCTCCTGCTCATGGTAGCAGCATAACTTGAACCAAGGAAGGGAAAAATAGTTTTCTAGAATGGAAACTAGTTATGAAAAAATTTAGAACATTTGTACAGAGAAAAAAGGACACAAGCATGGAAAATTTGAAGTCCTCCCTAGAGTATATGCAGACTTTTATGCAAGTCAATTTTTGGCCACGCTTTGATGAGACAATTTTCACAATCCTTAATTTTATCAGTGACTAGTTTTGGTTTGTTTTGATCCAACTCAATGGACTTTTCTTGGGTCGTTTCCGTGTTATGTTATGTGGTGGGACGTTAAAGAAAGGTAATTTTTTGTCCGTGTGATTGTGTTTCTATGTTCAAACTTCATGCTGTGTTTGTAAGTACTGATTGGCATTTTCTTATGGGAAAAGTTTTGAGCATTCATATTACGTAGAAACTTGAATATTTTGTCTCTGTTCAGGTCAGAAGGGTACCAATAACAAACTTCTTACTCGTGTTCGAAGTTAGTGAGATGTTGAAAAGGTATGCTGAATTAACTAAGATCCATTACATTCTGTTAAAAATGAAAACAGAGAAATTGGAATACTTTTATGTTGAGACAATCGTTTATCTGAGAAATGAAGGATTGTTATGGTCATTTTGTGTGGAAAAGAAAAAAAGGATAGAAAAACTTAATACAATATTTATATTATTTTGTAAATGTTTAACAACATGAATATAAATACTAAAATCGTTGTATGAGTAATAAAAATAATGTAATATAACATATCTAAAAACATAAGAGAGTATTGGTGAGTGTTACCCTTAAATTAGTGGACAAAAACTTTATTAATTTTTCATCACATGATATCATAATTAACGCCTTATCGTCAATTACATTTTCAGATATACATTGTATCATCATTAAAACATTGTGTATCATCATTCATCAAATAATATTATTAATATTTTTATTTATTTATATATATAAACACACACAACCATTTAAAATATCAATTTCATCATATAAAATTTGCTCAAGTGACACAAACTATTGTTTATTCTCGCTTTAATAAAAATATTTTCGCTTGATTATAAATATATCACTTAAAGCAAAATATATCAGAAAAAAAAATAATGCAACAACTCAAAAATCATAAAAAAGAAAACAACCAAAACTTATTATATCAATTGTCATAATATACGAACAATCTAGTTCAAAACTCCAATATTTAACATTATTATATTAATTCAAAACACATATTACAATACTAATTTAAAATTAGTTCTCTAAACTCAAAGACAATGTACCAACATCATAATTCAAAACAACCTGATTATATAGAATTCAAATCAATGGCCAATAATATCATGTATAACCAAAAATAAGAAAATCGTAGATTTTCATATCATCAAATTATTTCATTCAACTAATCAAACTGTAATTTGGAATCAATATATTTTCTTAACAAATAAGCTATTCAACAACCTCAAAATCTAACTCAATTTTGTATAACATTAACACAAGGTAAAAACATTCAATTTTTAATTTAATATTCCACTTTGTACCAATTTGCAATTAATTGAATTAAGTTAAATTATCAACTCCCCTTAACTGCAGGACGTTTGCCTTCCAAGATATTGAACTCCAAAAATAGAATAAGATCAATAAATTACTTCTAAGAACTCCAAACACCTAGAAATCATCCAAAACGCAGAACAATAAAATTAAAGATGACGTAGATAAAGCATCCTCTCATTATCTTACCAAAATTATGAAAATCCAAAATTTCATAAATAAACTTACCTTGTGAGAAAATCTAACTAATTAGAAAATATCCTTACTCTGTCACTTTTTTATTGGTTAGTTCGGATTGGAAAAGAATTAAAATCAGGTCAATAATCTTAGAAAAAAACAAAAGTAGTTTTAAAAAAAATTAGAGAGATAGTTAGATTTTTAAAAATAAATAACTAAATAATTAAATTTCTAATTTATATACTCAACGTAAAAGTAAAATCTTTAACTTTTAATTTTTTCTAAATAAAAATCTTTACTAAACTAAAAACTAAAAGCGACTCACAATCAAGATATTTTTTATTTAAAAAAAAATGTTTGTTAAGATTTATTTTTATGTCACGTGAGTTATTTTTTAAATGTGTTTCCTATATTCCAATACCTTAACCTAAATATTTATTTGTAGAGGAAGAAAAAAGTTAGATGTAGAGTAGTTCGGTGAGAAAAACAGAGTAAAAATATATCTATCTTATCGATGAAAATGGAGAGAAAATAAGATAAATATAAATTAGTATCCCACTTAATAAATAATATTTATTAAAAGTTCGTGTAGAAAAGAACTTTTAGTAATGATCATGATTAAAGGGTGCCCAATGACAGAAAAACTGAAATTCTGATACATGTTCAGCTTCTAAATTAGTATGTGTAGACTGTACGAGGTATGCATAGTTAAATCTTTGCATTGCATTTTATTTTTCTTGTCTCTTCTCCTTCTTTCTGGGATTCTCGTGGAATTTTTCCTAAATTTATCTTAAATTCTTAATATTAAATCACCATTTGAGAATAAATTTTAAATAATTTGCTTTAGTCAGACAAGAAAAGCAGAACATTTCATAGCATTGGATTAGAGGAAGTCTTCTACTAGACCTGTTCTCAATTTTAAAACAAATCCGTGTCTCTCAGAAGGACATTGTCATATTTTGTTTAATATTTTAAATCTAAAGCCACGAACTGTGATCGTTATTATGTATTCAAAGCAGGGACGGTTGAATGAATGGAAGAAAAACGTGTGATGAGAATCAAAATTTTCTTCTGAGTGTGGCAAGTTGTAATTTAATCCAATTTGAAGGAAACACGCAAGCAAGGAATTCCCCGAGCCATCAAATCAGAGGAAAACTTACACAGCAATCAAATTATTAGTCGCGAAAATTACTGCCTTTTTTATCACGCTTTTCCCCCTCAATTCAATGCTCCCACTCCACCACTATCTTCACATACCAACCACCTTTTCCTTCCACGCCTCAAACTGCATACTTCATATTCTCCAATTTTGTCTATAGAGAAATTAACCCATAAAAACTACCTGAACCAGCAACAGCACCACCCTCCTAATCACAAAAAGATTAGATTTTTCATGGGAGGTCAACAGAGAAAGGATGGTCAAACTCAAAGAAGAAAAAACGAAATTATGAGCTTCAGAGTTTCTCTCAAGCCTTCCGGGTTTGACCTCATGCAGAACTGTGATCTTCCTCCACCTTCAAAGTTTTTCATGGGTCGAGATAAAAGTATGATATTGTCCGCGAATAGGGTGAATGACATTGCAGGCAAAGGAGAAGAGGAAGATAGCAAACACTCTGGTGCTAACAGGATGGAAAATGGCGATGATGAAAGGAATAAAATGGAGCTTCTGAAGGCGCTGCAAGCATCTCAGACACGGGCCAGGGAGGCAGAGAAGATAGCTGCAGTTCTGAAAAAAGAAAGGGAGTGTCTTAAAATTGTTTTGCTGGGGGAGGCCATGCACTTGTTTGCATATCGCCAACAGGTGAGATTGCTTGAGCTTCAAGTTTTGCACCTGCAACAATCCCTTTGGCTGCGTCAACAACCAGAGGAAAATGAGGGGTCAGTCAAGGGAGATGGACATGAAGAAGAAACTACTAGTGCTGCATGGGTTCTGGCTTTGGTTCTTTCATTCGGAATTGGAGTCACCACCGCCCTTTCTTGGAGATACTATCTGTAAATAGACCCTCTGTTGCCGTTGGGATTTGCACATTCAATTTTTGCTTTATAATTATTTAAACACAAATATAACTTTGTAACCATCAATTATATCATTTCGCGCAAATCGAGTTGTGATCAATTCTCTCTTTCTGCTCATTTCATACATGAATACAGTTGCAGCCTGATTGAACTGCTTTGAAAAACAAATAAGCATACATTGCAGAAAAGTCACAACCAACATACACGATGCAACTTATATTAGATATACGGGTAAGAAGCGGAACAGCTGAATTATATACAATAGTTTAAGAAAGCTGTACATTTTGCTAATTCCATATACAGTGTTATATACCGCTACGCTAAATTTACATGTCTCAGAAAAATGGAAGACAGATGACTATTAAATAATGGTCGTGTGCACATTTCGCAAATGATTGTAACAGTCATCACTAGAGCTGAAGAACTCTAAGCAAACCCAGCACACATGTTTTCCACACTTGCACTCGACATGGTTGCACCCATCAATCTTCTCAATTACATAACCACACGCCAAGCAACTCTTAACTTCGTCTTTCCCTCTGCACCACTCTATCAGAGATGAATCCGGGTCTTCCTTGAACTCTTTATATCTCTCGCATGAAAGGTAAGGATGATACTCTAAGTGGCACCTGGTACATGTCTCTGAATAACAAGCCCCGCAAACAAATGGCTCACCAGCAGTCCCAGGATCTGCAACTCGATAAATTGAGGGGCAGTCTGGAGATGGGCAAAACCTGTATGTTCCCCCACTCGTAGCCACAAAAGATCCCAAAGAAGCCCTGAAAAGATCCTCCAACTTATCACCAACTAAGAGAGATCTCAGGTCTGTAAGCAGGATGAGATCTCCACAGTCCTTGTGAGTACAACATATTGGGAAGATACCTTGGTTTCTAATAGCAGATTCACATTGTTCCACCAGACACGACCGGCAGAACAAATGACCACAGCCTTCAAGCCGGTATGCATCCTCAACCTCGCACAAGCAAATCGGGCAACTAGGACCATCATTATCAAATGTCCCAACCAAATGACGGCTTGAACGAGCAATCTCAAAAATTATTTCCTCTACCCTGGTTTTCAACTCCTTCGTGCCATTAAGACTGATTACGTGGCGACTTGTGTTGAGCATAAGATCTACCCCAGGTACCCTTTCTTTCAGTCCACGCAGATCTGGCCCAAACTTCTTAATCATTTGCTTCATTAAATCAGGAGGTAAATCCCTCCCTCTCAGATGGATTTCTAACCCCTTTTCTTCATGGAGAGAAAGGAGGGATTGAATCACCTTGTCATGAGCTAAGGCAACCTTGTTTGGGGAACCAAACACACGTAAATTCAAGTTGTGCCTGTCAAAAAGAATGTATGTTCCTGTCTCTTGCTGCAATGAGTTCTTAAGATTAAAGCCATCCTTGGACATCAGGAGCTGGAGAACTGCAGGGGTGAGGCTGTCATGCTCAATGGTTTTCCCATTCAATAGTTCCTCCAGAGGTCTTCTAACTTCTGCCACTGTCTTTGTGGCATTCGCAGTTATCTTCACTCGGTGGGAACCATTAACTGTCTTGTCCAGGTTGCATTCAAGACCTTAATCAAGAAAACCAATGATTGACAGATGTCATTATGTAATGAGAAAACATTTGAAATTGTTCAATTGAAGTTATCTCAACATAAATATGTAGCTTCCAACAAACATGAACGGCGCCATTCATAAAAAAATCAATCAATGTTTCGGAACAGAATAATAACAAGTGTCACTTTTTTAAGACTTGAGAAGGGATGATCAAGGGAAAAATCAGATTAGAGGGATTTATCCAGTAACTTTAATAGTGTGAAAGGAAAAATCCTTTGTGAAGGGGGAACCCTCGGAGTAGAAACCTCTCTCCTATTCTCACCCATACAACAAAGAGTGTTTGCTTATTTTCATTTTTTCTACCAAATTTCTATTTCTTCTACTTTGGTTTGTCAGTAACTAATTGGACCAATTGTCGGCCAACATATATTACCGTAGCAGAGATGTTGGATCAAAATTTAACACATGTAAATGAATGAACTACTACTGCGAAACATTTAAAAGAAAAGAAAACCAACAATGAAAATTCCACAATATTTTCTTCCATTTTTCCTTCCTAAACTCATTCTTTAGTCCATTTTTGGAAGAAGGGGGTTTAAAGGAACTAAAAATGTCGCAAATGCTAAACTGACTACAAGAATTATAATAGTTCTACTCATCAACTGAGTGAGGTTGGCTAGATGAATCCCACGACTAAAGCAATTAAAAAAAAAAAGTATTAAACTAAACATAGACTTCGAAAGAATCAACAATATTTTTCAAAAAATATTTGGTAGCAGTTACGTCAGATTTGTGAGTAAAAAATGCTTATCATTAGGAAAATGAATTATAACTTACAAGCATCCAGAGCAGAGAAAAAAAAAATGATCTAGTACCTCTTAAATTCCTGAAGCTAGCAAGTACTCCATCCAGTTGTTCCCTGATCACACGAAACACTGGCGTAGGAAATATCAAGGAGCTATGAAACAACCGCTGGCACTTTATCTTTTGCCATGATAGACATCCAGGTAACACCTTTCCTTCAATATACTCCAAAGCTTTTGCTGCCTCTAAATGCAATCTTCCATCGAAACTTATTAAAGCTCTCATAAAGACATCCTTAGGCTCAGGTACAAACACCTGAACTCTGCAAGAACTAATGTGAGGGTTCCTTTTGGGCAAAGAGGGGTAAATTTCTTTTAGCAGTGCCTCTTCCAAAGCACTGCATGGTGGATTTCCAACGGCATCCCCTCTCACCAAGAAAAAATCCAAAATCCTTCTACTTGTAGCAGCTCTTAGCACATCCAGTATTTCAGCTTCTGAGAGGTCTTTACCAAGCCCATTTATCACAACACTGTCCATACTCTTTTTGCCAACTTCACATCGAACATACCTTCCCCCTATTGCAAGGTTGTAGAAATCTCTCAATATATGATCGACATCCTTTATATCACATCTAACTATGGCAAATCCCCTGCTAAGCCTACGAGGCCAATAAATTTTTGCTTTAACAGCAGGGAACGAAAACGTTTTATCCCCTCCCAACTGTGAAGGGAAAATTTTCAAGGAGGAGCCACAAAACTCATGTCCATCAAGTTCAGCAGCTTTTTTGACAAAATCAGGGGACCCAAACATTATCCTGCCCCACTTTTCCTTATCTTCATCCTTCATATGGCCTGCAAATTTGTGCACAGCACAGATGCTACCAGAGGTATTCTTCTCTAAAAACATTAAGAGCTCCTTGTCATCAATAGCATTTATGTTTGCATGACACACATCAACACTCAAGGAACGTTTTTCAAGTTCCAAATGTTTAATCTCAGCACCAGACCCAAATAAAGCTATAGGTGGAGAAAGACCAGACCCATGATACAAACACTTATCCATGCATTCAGCACGTAACAACTTTCTCTCATATTCTACAGCACCATTAACGAACACAAGGGCTGCATCCATATCATTTGAAGTGGCAAATAAGTGGATTGCGTTCTGGTCAACATTCACTTCAATATAGATACGTTCATCCATACAAGCTTTCCTTATACGTGAAATAAGAGCAAGCAAATTACAGTTGGCTTTTCCACAAAATCTCTTGAGAAGAATACAGCCAAGACCACACAAAGTCTTCATTTGCAACTTCCGTTCCACCATTTTAGATACATCAAACAAGGGAGCAGGGCAAAGGTCATATAATGATTGAAACTCAATTGTGCTCACACAGACCAAATATTGATTAGAGATGGAAAGAAGCTCACCAAAAACCACCCAACTTGGTTTATGAGCAAAAACAAGCAATGAACAAGATGGATGTAGTTGAACATGTTGCCCAGTTTGTGCCACTTCATAACCAAGTTGATTGCAGCCAGAGTACATGGCTACATTCTCAGCAAGTGAGGACAGTATAACCCTCTTCAAATTCTTATCATAACTAGAGGGCTTATATGGGTCCCAAAGCCAACAACTCGGAGTAACAAGGTCGTGTTCACGTTCCAGGCAACTTTCTAACTCGAAAATTGTGTCTTGGCACCTCCTCATGGATTTGGCATTGATGCTGTTTTCCCAACACCATCTGTTCCTCCTTTCCAAAGGCAAACCTTCCCATTCCTTGTACACAGAGAGAAGAGTAAAGAGGTCCCCATCACAATGGCAAAATTGCACTTTAAGACAATCAGATCTTCGTTTTTCAAATTCACTGCCAACTCTGCAAAATATGCTACTAGCATTGGCCATCACAGCAGCCAGAACAATACCTTCCCTACCCAAACCATGATTGAAACAGCCAAGAATAAGTTTACCAAGCCTGGGTTCAATTCCCAATTTTACCAGGCACCAACCCTCCGGCGTTAAATCATGAACACCATTTCTCATCTCAATTGCTCCTAACTGAATTAGATTCCTGATTGCCATGTCAATAGAGCTAGAACTTGGAGCATCCACAAAATCAAAATCCTGCACATTCTTCACTCCTAAAGCAAGGATCCTCAAAACTGCTACACCAAGATGAACTCGCCGAATCTCTGGCTCTTGATTCAGGTCCATTGATTGATAATCAGTTTCTGAATACAGTCTATAGCACATACCAGGCTCAGTTCTCCCAGCACGACCAGCCCGTTGATCAGCAGAGCTCTGACTAATCCAGCAAACCTTAAGTACATTCATCCCACTGCCAGGATCATATCTGCAGTCTTTAACTAAACCAGAATCAATCACATACTTAACACCAGGAATTGTGAGTGAGGTCTCCGCAAGATTTGTTGAAAATATCACTTTTCTCTTTGCAGGGTAGTTCTGGAAAACACGAAATTGCTCTTCAGATGAAAGTTTACCATGCAAGGGCAGAGCAACTGCAGAGGGTATTTGAAACCTTTCACAGGCATATTCCACTTCTATCTGAGAGGTCAAAAAGGCAAGGATAGTTCCCTCTTTCTCTGTTTTATGAATCTCAGTTGCCTTTCTGACAACATCAGAAACATACGAGGCAACAACAGCAGAACCAGAATGCCCAGCATGGTCAGAAGGAACATATTTGATATCCACTGGAAAACTTCTCCCATGCACACGGAAAATTCCACAACCATAAAAGAAATCAGATAGCTGATTTGCATCTGCTGTAGCAGACATAATGATAAGCCGCATCTCACCCCTCCTATAAAGTAAATTCTTCAACAAAGTCATCAGTAAATCTGTATTTAAGCTCCTCTCGTGAGCCTCATCAATTATGATGCATGAGATCCCAGTCAAATTCTTATCACTCATGAAGTGCTGCAATAAACAGTGATCTGTCATGAATATTATCTTAGAATCAAACTCGCTCAAGGATGAAAACATAGAACATTTAATTGATTGGCCTTCATAACATCCACTGCTTTCTTCCTGGACCCTTTGAGCCACTGATTTGGCAGCAATCTTGCGAGGTTGGGTGCATACAATGGATTCCTCAGCACCAACGCCAGAATCAGCAAGAAACTGAACTAACTGTGTACTCTTTCCAGAACCAGTCTCTCCTATTAATACCATTATCTGTATATATATACTAATTAGAATAACATCCAAAAAAGAAGATATCTAAATTCTAAATACAATTGCAATTTCTAGAATCCACCGGCAGTGAAAGTCAAAAATACACAAGTGTAAGAAGAGTCTTAGATTTAATCCAAAAATCAACTAGCATTAACAGATTTTTCCCAACTAGTACATAAACCACAACCCAATGATTGAGGTAGGTAACATGGGACTTTCAAACACTCATAAACATATTCCTGCCAAACAAGGCAACACACTAAAAATCACCTCCCATCAAAAAACACATAAGCAACATAAATAGGGTATAGAATATGATACCATGTTATTAGATTTCATCTACAACGTTCAGAAAACAGTTAGCAACCATTATTTCAGCCACAACGACAGGATTTTCTAGGGTTTATGCAACCATAACTGCAGCCACATCAGGCCACAATTTCCATGCTTGTGGGGTCAACACAACCACACATACGGAAGCATTTGTCAATAATTTCTCTCCATTCACAACCGCAATTTAAAACATCGTTAAAAACTAATTGGCATCAAAATAAGTTGTTAGACAGGGAACATAAACAAGGTATAGGACCTAATACAATGTCATTAAATTTCATCTAATATAAAGATATCAAAAAACAGTTAGCGACCAATATTTAAATGGCAATGTCAAGATTTACAGGGTTACACGACCACAATCGCAGCCTCATTTCACCACAATTTCCAGTGGAATTGTCCACGACTTCTCTCAAACTACAACCGCATGAGCAATTCTAGACATTGTTTAACAAAATCAATTCGTTAAATTAATCCGTTATGCATGCATGTAAACATCATCCTAGCAATTAGAACTATACAACCAAAAAAGGAAAATAAAGTCACAAATTATAAAATATGTATCCCAGCCAATGATCATAGTTTAAAGAATAATTGAAATCACCATATAAAGATATACCTGCTGATAATGTATTTCCCGAAGAATATCCTTCCGGTAAGCATAAATGGGCAATCCATCCTCCAGTCTCCGACACTCCCTTCTGATCAGAGAGTGAATGCGCTTCCAATCAAAAAACCCATCAAACTTGAACACATTCACACTCCTATCACCCTTCACGTCATCACCCTCCGCCAGATACTTCAGTATACAGTCCATCGCAGAGTCGAACTCCTTCAACCTCCTTTCAACCTGGTTTTTCTCAACAATGAGCCCTTTCTTCTGCTCAATATAGTGGCTACTCAACTCAATATGCAAGGCATTACCAAGCAAAGTAGACAGCCTCGCAATCTCCTTCGACAACCGTTCACTCTCCTCCACCCACCGCTTAACCTCCTTCCCCTCCATCACCTTCATCACGTGCCTCGTGAACAACTCTCGAAGGCGACCATCCAGATCGCCGGTCACCGCAACGTTGGAGTCCAGCGCCGGCGTGTAGTCGTGCTTCTCCTGCAGCAGCGACTCCCAGAACCATGCAGCCGCGTCGCACGCCTGCTCCCAGTTTGGGTAACTGAGCGCGGCGGCGACGTCGTCGACGGGGTAGAAAGTGAAAGACTGCGGCTTGTGCTCGCATTCTTTGATCAGAGCCTCCACGTCGTCGCGGCAGGGAGGGCGGAGGCCGAGGCGGAGCTCCACCTTGAAATAAGGCTCCGGAGGACGGTGGAGGCGGGCGGCATGTGGGTGTAGGCGTGGTCTCCATTGGTGGAAGGGACGGTGGGAGATGGGGCGGGGAGCGGAACCGCCGTGTGGCGGTGTGTGAGGGTGGTTATCAAGGCGGCGATAAGGGCGGTGGGGGGTTGGGGTTGGGGTGGGGTTAGGGTAGGAAGTTTTCTTCATGAGGAAGCAATAGCGAATAGCGATGAAATTGAAAGATGAAATTGAAAGATGAAACCCTAATCGATTGAAAGCGAAGTGAAAAGAATGGTGCTTTAAATGAAGGGAAGATTGAACGGTGTTTGTCTTGTCAAAGACTCTTCGCGCTTTCTTTCAGTGACTCACTCTAACCACTCTCTTCCACTTTCAGTTTCTGTTCCTGTTCTCCTCCTTTTCCTTCCTTTTATACCTTTTTTTTTTTTCATCTTTTTCTCGCCGTAAAATAAACAATTTCCTTTTTTTTTTATTCTTGAAACCATATCTTTAAGAACAAATAATCTATTATTTGATTGAAAAGCTTAGATATATTTTTAAATAATTTAAGATTTACGGTTTTTCTTATAAAAAATATTTTTTATCTATAAAATTTAAAACTCTTTAAAAACAGAATCCTAGTAACAATAATTATATAAAAAAATAATGAATGATTAAAGGACAATTATTTTTTTATTTGAATCGTTTATTTGGTGTTGTAACTTGGTTAATAAATCAAATATCAAAACATTGAATAATTTTTTTTAAGTTTTTTATTTAGTTTAGTTATCATTTCGATCTTAATCAATATAATATAATCTTTAAAATTTCTATTTTTTAAATCAATTTAAATTATTGTATATAAATATTTTTAATATTTTTATCTCAAATTCTAAATAAATACATCATTCCACTCTTTTTTTATTTTTTAAATTTATCCATTAATATTTGAATTGTTGTTTTATTTAATAATAATAATTTTTAATTATATTCAATAATTTTTAACAATTATGATTGAGATAGACTAAGGTCAATGATTAAATAACTCAAACTTAATTGGAATTTGATAATATAAGAAATGAGGTAGACCATAAATTATCTTTATAAAATTATTTTAATTTAATTGGAATTTAACTTTAAATTATCAAGGTCCTTTGTATATATCTTCATAAAACAACTATAGTTTGACTAAAGTCCATCTTTGAACAAATTAAGGTTGACCATAAAATGCCTTAAAGAAATAACTCCAACTTGATTAGATTTTGGATTTGGAAGGACTAAAGATGACCATAAAATGTTTCTATAAAATGACTATAGTTGGACTAGAGTCCAATTTTAAATAATTAAATGTCTCAATGGAATAACTCAAACTATAACTCAAACTTTAGAAAGAGATCAATCATAAAATGTTTATAGATAGTAAGATAATGCATTGCCTTATTTTATTAGCTGATGAAAAGATATACACATATATGGTTGACGACTGATCAATTTTTAATTTAAAACAAAATTGACAAAGACATTAATGTGTTCCGGGTAACTACACAGACAACTGGACAATCCCACCTAACAGCCTGAAAAATATTCATGAGAAGTCCTTTTCAAAATTTAAATTTGTTAAGTCTTTTCACAAAAAGATTCTTGAGAAGTCGTTTTCAAAACTGACATTGTTAAGTCTTTTTCATAAAACCTTTCCCTGAGTTTAAAACTAACATTGTTAAGTCTTTTTCACAAAACCTTTCCTTAAGTTGAGACAGTTAAAACTGACATTGTTAAGTTTTTTTCATAAAACCTTTACTTGAGTGACACAAAACCTTTCCCTGAGTGACATTGTTAAGTTTTTTTCACAAAACCTTTCCCTGAGTTGAGACAGTTAAAACTGACATTGTTAAGTCTTTTTCACAAAACCTTTCTCTGAGTTGAGGCTATGTATTGTCATAGATACATATAAAGCCAAAGACCTAACAATACCTATTTATAACAGTCTTTTCACCTAGTACAGCTAGAAACTAGAGGGTTGTATACTTTATAGGGTTGTAGACCTTATATAACCATTGGTTATCACATTTATTAATTACTAATAAATGTATTCAATTAAACTATTGTGATACTTGAAATCGGGTTAGAAAAAAATACAAATTATAAATATAAAATAATATTAGCCAAGATCAATGGATGACAAAACAATTAATCAATATTTGTGAAATAATATCTCCTTATAACTCAATTTTGAATGTTATAGTTTAAGTCTCCATGAAATGACTAGTCTGACCTTAGAAGAACTAATATGGACCCTAAAATCTCTCTACAGTAGGATACCGCACAACTTTATCTTATTAGTTGGTGAAAAAATATACACATATATGGTTGGAGACTGATCAATCTTTAATTTAAAACCAAATTGACAAAGACATTTAGTTTGTGATGGTTCATTAATGTGTTTCCAGTAATTGATTAAACAACTGGATAATCCACCTAACAGCCCTGAAAAATTTTTGGAAACTTTAAGACCACATGTGATTCTAGAGACTTTAAGACCACATATGATTGATTGAATCTTTCAAAACTCACGCTAGTTAAGTCATTTCACAAAATCTTTTCCAAAATCTTTCTCTATGTTGGGAGCTGTGTATTGTCATAGACAGGTCAAAAATGCAAATACCTCACAACACATTTTTAAAAATCTTTCCATCTAGTCCAGCTCAAAACTACAGGGTTGTATACTTTATCTAACTGTTGGTTATCTATATATTATTATTAATCAATATAATCTAATCTTTAAAATTCTATTTCTTAAATCAATTTAAATTATTGTATATAATTATTTTAAATATTTTTATCTCAAATTCTAAATAAATACATCATTCCACTCTTTTTTTATTTTTTAAATTTATCCATTAATACTTGAATTGTTGTTTTATTTAAATAATAATAATTTTTAATTATATTTAATAATTTTTAACAAGTATGATTGAGATAGACTTAGGTCAATGATTAAATAACTCAAACTTAATTGAATTTGATAATATAAGAAATGAGGTAGACTAAATAAATACATCATTCCACTCTTTTTTATTTTTTAAATTTATCCATTAATACTTGAATTGTTGTTTTATTTAAATAATAATAATTTTTAATTATATTTAATAATTTTTAACAAGTATGATTGAATATGATTGAGATAGACTAAGGTCAATGATTAAATAACTCAAACTTAATTGAATTTGATAATATAAGAAATGAGGTAGACTATAAATTATCTTTATAAAATTATTTTAATTGGATTGGTATTTAACTTTAAATGATCAAGGTCCTTTATATATATCTTCACAAAATAACTCTAGCTTGACTAAAGTCCATCTTTAAACAAATTGAGGTTGACCATAAAATGTCTTAAAGAAACAACTCCAACTTGATTAGATTTTGGATTTGGAAGGACTAAGGGTGACCATAAAATGACTATAGTTGGACTGGAGTCCAATTTTAAATAATTAAATGTCTCCATGGAATAATTCAGAATAATTCAAACTAAGTTAAAGTCTGACCTTAGAAGGACATCAATCATAAAATGTTTACAGATAGTAGGATAATGCATATATATGGTTGAAGACTAATCAATTTTTAATTTAAAACCAAATTGACAAGGACATTTAATTTGTGATGATTTATTAATGTGTTTTGGATAACTACACAGCCTGAAAAAGCTTCATGAGAAGTTGTTCTCAAAACTTAAATTTGTTAAGTATTTTCATGAAAAGATTCAAATTTGTTAAGTCTTTTCACAAAAAGATTCTTGAGAAGACGTTTTCAAAACTGACATTTGTTAAGTCTTTTTCAAAACTAACATTTGTTAAGTCTTTTTCACAAAACCTTCACATGAGTCGAGGCCATGTATTGTCATATATAGGTAAAAAAGTCAAAGACCTAACAAGACCTATTTATAACAGTCTTTTCACCTAGTCTAGCTAGAAACTAGATGGTTGTATACTTTATAGGGTTGTATACCTTATATAACCATTGGATATCACATTTATTAATTACTAATAAATGTATTCAATTAAACTATTGTAGAATCAGGTTAGAAAAAAATACAAATTATAAATATCAAATAATATTAGCCAAGATCAATTGATGACCAAGCAATTAATCAATATTTATGAAATAATATCTCCTTATAACTCAATTTTGAATGTTATAATTTAAGTCTCCATGAAATGACTAGTCTGACCTTAGAAGAACTGATATCGACTATAAGATACCTCCACAAAATAGCTTCTAATTTGACCTTAAAATGACTGAGGTCAACCATAAAGGTTATAGATTAATAATAGGATATTGCACAACCTTATCTTATTAGTTGGTGAAAAAGTATACACATATATGGTTGGAGGCTGATCAATCTTTAATTTAAAATCAAATTGACAAAGACATTTAGTTTGTGATGGTTTATTAATGTGTTTCCAGTGATTGCTTAGACAACTAGATAATCCACCTAGCGGCCTGAATAAATTCTGGAGACTTTAAGACCACATGTGATTCTAGGTTGGGGGCTGTGTATTGTCATAAACAGGTCAAAAATGTAAATACCTCACAATACCTGTTTTTAAAAGTTTTTTCACCTAGTCCAGCTCAAGACTATAGGGTTGTATACTTTCTCTAACTCTTGGTTATCATATTTATTATTATTAATAAATATATTCAATAAAACTATCCAAAATGTTTTTAAAGAATCACAAAAATTAATTGTGATACTTGAAATCAAGTTAGAAAAATTATAAAGATCAAATAATATTAGTCAAGATCAATGGATGATCAAACAATTAATCAATATTTATAAAATAATATATCCTTATGACTCAATTTTGAATGTTATAGTTTAAGTCTCCATGAAATGACTCAAACTAAGTTGAAGTGTGATCTTAGAAGGACTAAGATCTACCATAAAATACCTTCACGAAATAGCTTATGGCTTATAATTCAAACCTATAACAAGTAAGGCCTACCATAAAGCGTTATAGATTAACAATAGACGTTATCTTATTAGCTGGTGAAAAGATATACATGTATGGTTGAAAACTGATCAATTCTTAATTTAAAACTAAATTGACAAGGAATTTAAGTTGTGATTGTTTATTAATGTGTTTCCAGTCACTGTTTAGACAACTGGACAATCCCACCTAATCCTGTGAAAAGATTCTGGAGACTTTAAGACACAAACTCTGGACAATCACACCTAATCCTGTGAAAAGATTCTAGAAACTTTAAGACACAAACTGAGGCTAGTTAAATCTTTTCACAATATTTTTCCCTAGTTTGGGGGTTGTGTATTGTCATAGATAGGTCGAAAATTCAAAGACCTTACAACACTTATTTTTAAAAGTCTTTTCACCTAGTCTAGTTTAACACTAGAGGGTTATATACTTTATCTGACTATTGGTTATCATATTTATTAATTACTAATAAATGTATTCAATAAAACTATCTAAAATCTTTTAAAAAATCACATAATTGAGATACTTAAAATCAGGTGAGAATAAAAACAAATTATAAAGATCAATCTGATCTTATTAGCTGGTGAAAAGATATGCACATGTATGGTTAGAGACAAGGCATTTAATTTGTGATGGTTGGTTTATTAATGTGTTTCGTGTGCCTTGTGCTGGGACAAGTGCTTGAGACGACTTGAGGGGATTTTTCACTTTAAAATAACATGTGATGAAATATTTCAAAAGTGACATTAGTCAGGTCTTTTCACAATTTTTTTTTCTAGGTTGAGGTTGTGTATTGTCATAAATAGGTCAAAAGTCCAAAGACCTAATAACACTTATTTCTAAAAATCTTTTCACCTAATCTAGTTCAAGACTAGAGGGTTGTATACCTAAATATAGCCAATGAAACTATCTAAAATATTTAAAAAAAATAACAAAAAATAATTGTGATACTTGAAATCATGTGAGAATAAATACAAATTATAAAGATCAACCTTATCTTATAAGCTCATGAAAATATATACACATGTATGTTAGAGACCCGATAATTTTTAATTAAAATGGAATTAACAAAAAATCGAATTAACAAGGGCATTTAATCTGTGATGGTAACAACACTTATTTCTAAAAATCTTTTCACCTAGTATAATTCAAGACTAAAGGGTTGTATACATTGTCTAACTGTTTATTATCATATTTATTAATTACTAATAAATTTATTCAATAAAACTATCCAAAATCATTTAAAATTCACAAAAATTAATCGTGATACTTGGAAATCAGGTAAGAATAAATACAAATTATATATATATATATATATATATCAATCAAGTGAGAATAAATACAAATTATATATA
>Ga0099824_1000805_pt1 | contig 40969 bp, 16 predicted proteins | sample SiratrowhiteBW_FD_76837 | JGI IMG/M metagenome (GOLD analysis project Ga0099824, IMG submission 76837) | Root nodule microbial communities of legume samples collected from California, USA - Siratro white BW | ecosystem: Host-associated > Plants > Roots > Nodule | place: USA: California... | reverse complement strand
AACAAAAAATACTTAAAGTTTTTCAACTCAACAAATTTTAAATCTAGAATCAAAACTGTATTTCAGTTTGAATCAAATATATAAATATTTATCTAAAAAATTATAGTAATTGATATTTAAACCTCATTTTAGATTATGTACTGTGAATCAAAATACAGGCCCATCCATGAGCTCCCCAATCTAAGGTATATGTATTTTTGGACAGCCTATAGCTTTCCAAAATTCTTTATAGTATAGACATTATCATCACATTAATGCCTGAGAGACACTTGCTGAAGCATCACAATGGTGCTTTTTCTATTTGTGCAAAAGTTTATTTGAGGTCTTTAAATTTTGTCTCTGAACTAAATGTGCTACCTAAATATTCGTCTTACGAAAGTAATGGTCATAATGGAGGTGCATATTGATCATTTTAGACCATTACTAGTTGCATGCACTTAATTAACTAGTGACCTATATGTTATAGGTTTTTGACCAAGAGGTTAACCACTACATATATGCTAAGTTCTGCGCACCTGAGTGCTCTTCAAAAAAGAAGCATATGTTCTATGTCCATGAATGGTATTGTCCTGTAAATTATAAATGCTACCATATTCATTTTATAGTATTTTTGGCATTGTAAATTAAATATGAGAGGGAAATGTAGTTTTCTCTGAGAAGTTTGAGTCCTCAAGAAAGAGTAATTTATATAATGATCATAATTTTACAGATACATAATCAATCACAAATAGCTTTTAACTTAAACCTTAAATAGCTTTTAACTTAAACCTTAAACCATAAATATCTGCATGCTGTATCTGTGAAAACAATAAATAATAGTCTTTCACTGAAAATGCTAATAGAATTAATTTACAATCATGATATCTAGATACCAATAAGATAAAGAAGACCAAATAAATTTTTTTGAATATGTGACATTATTTAATGAGTAGTTGTTTAGAAAAACAACTATTATAATCAAAACTAGAAGACCTTGAAAGACTTATCTCTAAGATTTAGAATCAAATAGGTTCAGTTGAATTTAAACTCAGAAAGTCCAATTTGAACCAAACTGAATGTCTTAGATTTTGGTCCAGTTTTTATCGAATTAGATTACGGTTTGGGAAGGTCAGATGTTAAACTGGTCACACGTTCAATAAATGATTCAATCGTGTTCAATAAATGGGTTCAATTGTGTGAAAAATACAAATTTATTAAAAATATGTAATATAAATTTGGAAAAATATAAACATGTATCATTTAGTACTTCTAATAAATAGGGTGGGAAAGAGTAATGACAACAAAATATAAACTTCAATAAGAATAAAATGTAAATACAAGTTTTCTTAGCATTTTCATATTAAAATTAAAGTTTTATTATGACAAATCTTTGTAACAAATATTTATATTAACTTTATATTTTAATTTGAAAAATATTTAAAATTGGTATTAGAGTAATTTTATTTTTCGTTTTATATATTTATTTTCAAAAAATTCTGTCTGTTTGACAGCTTTATGTTCAATTAAAGTTGAACTGATTTTATTGAGATGAATAAGTTCAATGAACATCAGGTCCCAAAAAAGAAGTGAATGAACTGATAAATAAAATCTTAAATATATTACCTACCAATCCTAAATTAAAGTAGCAAAACCAAATTTGACTTAAAATACACTTATTGCTCACATGACTTCCAGAGTTCAATTTACTGTAAATTGTGGTTGGAAGAGGATTGGAATTTGTAATGCATAATGGTCATCTATGAAATTGGAGCCACTATATTTTTATGCATGGAATTAATCAGTGCATACAAACTAAATATTTAATGAAAAAAAAAATCACTAGAAAGTGTTGAGCAATGTTAAATGATGTTAAATGTTACGAGAGGTTCTTTGGTACGAATTATTTTCACCGAAATACATGTTTTAATGTACTTAGCTCAATTGTAATTAAAAAGTAAAACAAATTTTACTGTTAACAAAAATCATGAGTTTATAGTACATATACCATTGTTCCTCTTTGTTATATTTTTTTAAAATATTTTTGCTTCAATTTATATGTTATTTCCAAAGTTTAAACAAGTATTGATGTTTTTATTAATTATAAATACTCTCATTTTTTTATGTAATCTATAATTAACTATACGTATAGATTTATAATGAAGTAAAAATGAAATGAAAAGAAATAAGGAGCCTCTTAACTATTTATTAAGATAAAGAAAATTATTGCACCTTTTTGTTTACTAATCATAAAAAAGATGTATAAAAAGGAATGAGAGAGGAACTTAGTTGGTAGCAGTAAATATGTTATAAATTTATTTAGTTTCAAAATTATCCTAATTATTAATATTTTTTAAAATGTTTGTTAATATAATCTCTTTCTAATATTAATTAGGGCTATTATGCTCTAAATAAAAACCAATATAAAAATATTATAGTAATATGTTTTATAAAAAAGAGCAAACACTAGTTCTTATACAGTATCTGTAATATATGAATTTGTACTAATAAGTAATTTTAAAAGATTTACTAACGAACCATAAAATTATACTTCGCAGAAAAAAAGACCAAAGTATATAGGCCAATGAAATAATTCTTTTGGAGGAAAAAAAATAGTATTAATATCACACAATTTTTGGAATCCTAAAATGTCGGCTGACTAAACAGGAACAGAAAAATTTGTAGCTAATTAATTAATTTAATTAAACTATTAATTCTTCTAGTAAAAGTGCTTATTTAAACTATTCTAGATGTTGGAAATTAACCTTATCTGAGTGAGTCATCTACCTAATAATCGATCTCCTATATTTAATAGTTTATATACATTTTATAGATATTATTACAGTTTTTATCGTCTCGATATCTTAAAATCCACCATTATATAAAAAAAATATTATTAAAAAAAAATAAAAATAAATTAGAAGTTAAACGAAACTAGCGTAAAAGATAAAAAATAAACTCTTTACAAATAAAATAAAAGAATTAAAACTTAAAATTTAGATTTTAATATTCTTAAAATTATAATAATAATAAAAAAGAAAAGGAATGATCGTGGACGTTATAGTTGAGTTACAAAATAATTTCACACATCCTCCTTGAAATTTAACTTATTCACCTCATTACAGAAATAAAAATATATAATAAATGCTTGACCAATCATAAAATAAAATTCTGACAATAATGCTATCATGATCACATGCAATAACATAAATTAAAATAAAAATAATTATTATAAGTACAAAAGTGCCATTCACAACGACTGAAAGAAAAAATAATATATTTATAAACACTAAATAAATAAAAGAAAAGTAACGTGTTTTCAGAAAAAAAAAATATTTTTAAAATATTCAAAAGTTTGAAGTAAAATATCTTTAAAAAAGAAAATAGATGGATTGAACCATGTAGACTATTTAAAGACGCTTATGGATTTGACAAGTATGGAAAGATGAAAGATGTTTTGATTATTGGTGCATATAACTAAAGAAAGAAGGTGAAGAACAGTACGAGGGTTGAAGTGGAAGTTTGAAAAGGGATGCACAACCACATGCAAAAAGTGAAGAATCACGAGCTCCCTTACTTTTTATTGGCCAGCTTCATCTATTAACTAAGCAATCTACATCATCTTAATTCCAAACCAAGCTTCCAAACACACCTTTACTATCTCCCTCATAGTGCCACATGATCCTGTCTCGTCAACGTCACCACCAATTAATATGTTCTTAATTCACCAAAAAATTAGTTTCTATCAGCTGACTTTCATGTTTTTTAGGTTTGATTTCGATTGAGTTGTTTGTATACATTGTATAACTAATTATCAATGAAACACACGTAAGAGTAATGATATCTAAGCAGTTAACATATATGGGATATACACCTTTCTAAGCACCAAGTATTTAAGAATTGAAGTGATATGCATACTTGAGTTTTGATAAACTATATAATACAAATCAAGTTAATAATTTAAAAAAAGATTAAGAGTGTAGTGTTAGAGACTTTGTTAATCTTAGACTTGTTTGACTTTATGAAATAAAAGTGATTTTTCTTGGAGGTGATAATGAGGTGAACCCTATAAGGAATTGTATTCATACATAAAATCTTGAGTAAGAAAAGTTGAGTTTCCACTTTTTAGACACTAATTAAGTAAATTGAAATATACTTAATGGTGTGGCTTTTATGAATGAAGAATGAGAAAATCACTTGGAAGAATGAAAGATTGATATTAATTGAAAAGGGAATTGAGAGGGAGCCAAAGCTAGAATGTTGTAAAGAAATAAAGGAGTGGCCAAAAAGGGTCTTTAGATGATGTAACCATTAAAAAAAGGGTCAGAGCATTGTTAAGAGAAAGAATCCTTGATTCTATCTTATCCTATTCCAATATCATATCACATGAGGAGACAGCCTTTCAAATCTACCATGTGGAGCACATACTCATTAGCCATTGAATTAGAACTCCTAATATCTCATTTCTCTTACACGTTTCTCCCTCAAATTCCAATAATTCAATCATATTGCTTTTCTCTCCCAACATGAAGAAGAAGATATGAATGTGCTTGGGCATTGACACGTGGTAAAAGAAATAGCAAAATAATCACACGTGGGGACGCAAAGCTTTTCATTTTTCTCACAAATTCCTTTTTTTTATACAAATGAGAAAAGATGAAGAGCGTAAAGTGATCTCAATAATAGGTGGTCACGTGGAGTAACTATTATTTATATTGAATTGCATATAAACAAATGTTTGACGCAATATGCTTAGGAAGAGTGCTAGAAATCAAACAACCCATTCTACAGTTCATCACAATCAAAAGTTTTCATCTTCACATGCCCCAACCATGAAGCTCACAATATTTTTTTCCTCAAAATATGAAGATTCCATTCTGTTCTCTGGTCTTGTCGTTTCGATATTCAATGGTTCCCATGGGGGAATTTAATTTATTCATGTACCAACTATTTGATATATTTTTTGTATAAATTTACTCATAGAAATTAATTATAAAAGATGGTAATTAAAAAAAGAGATAAATGATTGTGTGTGTTTATTTTTCGTTGTTCACTCTCTCTTATTGACCATTTTATTCTTCTAAAACTGAATCATAAATCTGTAATAATTGCACCCACAAATGCTATAACCTCCCAGTGTATCTCAATAATGTTTGACAAAGTTAATATTAATCTACATTAGTAGTGTTAATCATGTCTTCCTCTACTACCAATAGTATTAAACATGCTAAAAAACGTTACTGTTGCAGAAAATTTATCATTAATCATGGCTTCAACACTTCTGCAAAGTTCTGGTTACTATAATTATATGAAAACGTAACGACTCTCAAGATAGAACTATTTATAATATAATTTTCTTTAATTATTTTAAATTAAAATATAGAATTAATAATTTAAATTAATATAAAGTAATTATAGAAATATAAGTCGCTTAATTTATGAATAAATTATTTAAATATAGTGCAAGATTATGAATGACACTTAAATTAATATTTCAATAGGTATAATATATAGACAGTGACATTATCTAAAGTTATGGAAAAGGATGATAGTAAGAAACAAAGTTGGAGTATTGGGGCTACGCCAAGACAATCATTTGGAAAACCGTACAAAGGCGTGCTCAAAGAAACTCATCCATTCCTGCTACAAGTTCATGCTGCCATCATCATGGTCAACCAACTAAGCCTTGTCTTCATTATAGTATGATAAAATCGCTCTTTAAATAGAATATCAAAATATATTAAAAATGGCATTCGTACTCTTTTACCTTTTCCAGTGACATTTGATTTTTAACTCTGGTATATAAATTGGTAAGAGAAGAAATGCAGAAAGTTTTCCCTGTTCATAACAGATATTATTCGAGACAACCTCATAAGAAAGAAAAGTGTGAAATAAGGTTATTGATATGATTGAAAGAAACAAATTCTGTAATAGTTTAATTTATTTAGTAGACAGGGTTGATGGATTTTATTCAGTCGGAAATTTGAAAGTAACTAACTTCAATCCAATTTTTTTCATGGTAAATTTTTAACGCATTCAGACTTAACTTGTACGTTAGCTGAAAATCGAAATTTTAGTCGTTCTCGAAATTGCACCACAACGACCTAGAACGTGCGAGTAACATAGCAAAACTTGGCTACTAATTATTCTATCCCGTTTAATAAAAAACTTGGGTTGTAGCTAGAGTAGATAGGTAGATTTGTCAGAGATGAAAAGATTTTCACGTGCAAAGTATTAATGGGAAAAGAAATATCAAGAAACAGGGACATTAAGAGTCATTAATCATACTCACATTTACACTGAAGCTTGTCTCCTTTCCTAAGCATGCTTCCATTTGACTAGGGAATAGCCTTTACCATCCTTTGCCACAGACTGATCCACATTAAATACCAAATTCCGTGCCTTCGTCCTATGATTCAATGGGCTGAAGTTTCCAACAATGGTTTGGCCCATTCCACGTGAAGTGGACCAAACAAAATTTAAGGCCAGATATGATTCGGCCTAACCCCCCATGTATAGTCTCAAAGTAATATAGGAACAGGCATAAGGAGATTTAATATGTTAAAGCAGTTATAAGACTGAATACATCAGATATTTTAACATTTTTCAGCTCTAATTATTTTAGTTCATTAGAAAAAGTTAATGAACCATCATAAACAAGGTTGTTGTATTATAAAGAATGAATCAAATGTACTAATGAATAAGCAGATGTCCTATATATATATATAACGAGTGTACAAGAATTGAAAAACATTAGCAGAAAAACATTCAAATTCAATGTTCAATCCCAAAACCGTCTTGCTGCTTCAGCTTTTCTTCCATGTAAATTGTTTTGTAAGATGTTCTAAGGTAAAAGAAAGGGAAAACAAGGGCTGTTGTATGAGAAAAAAATAAAATTAAACGACTACTGACTCCATTTCTTTGGAAAACTGTGACTCTTTCCGTTGGAAGATTAGAACATTGAAATCCATGGGGACAGACACCTTTTCACTTTTGAGGTTAACAGGTAGCAAGACTATCGAGAACCCCGCGGTAGAAGTTCCAAAATTCACTTCTTTCATTGATAGCGTTTTGACCAAAAGGGTGTTGCTCAACATACTTCTGCATATTTTCAGCATTTGCCAATCCATCCAAATATTGTCGCAGATCACCTCCAACAGCTGTCATAATTCATTTGTAATCAGCGATTACCACTAGAAAATAGTGCTTCAACGAGAAAAAAAAAATGATCCATTAATGCATTTTGTGTGGTTGAAAAATTATAATGAACCAAAGGACTTCGTTTCATGAGAAAACTTCATACAACGCCTATAACATTGGTGATGTTCTCCAATCACATTTAGATAATTACTTCGATAATGTATAGTATTTAATAAAATACACACTATCAAGATTAAACTTTAATATAGTTGGCGAACACCACCCTCTTATAACACTGTATGTAAGTTGTGACAAGTTAAAAGCCTAATTTAAGTTAAAGGGTATAAGGAATCACTTGATTATGTTATATCTATGTATGTCATACAGATCCTACAATTTGAGATCACGCCAAATGTTAAATGAAAGCGGAATAATATAAAGGTTAAGTTCACAGGAGAATAGAGAAGCGTTACAGAACAAACAAAATCAGTCAAATCTACTTGGTCCATTAGCAAAATCTAGTGAACCCACAAGCAAGTATAAATTAGAAGGTCATTTTGTAGTTTGTACCATACCTAGTGAATTGTCGCTCTGATTCTGATAATTGAATGTGTGCGGAAACACGGAGGTGTATGGCTAAAATAATTTATTCAAACATTCAAGAGCAAGTCAGTAAAATAATAGAGAAATATGTGGCTGGTTTAGATATTTTAGAATGAAAATTGGAAAAAGGAAAGAAAGAAAGAAAGAACTAGTTATTTACAGGATTAAGTAATGCCTTGTATGGAGAATCATCCAACAGCAATGTATTTGATTCATTATAGTATCCCTTCTCCCATGGAAGATTGGAATCATACTTCTCCCAAATTTTCCTCAAATCTTTAAAAACCAATGGCTTGTGCTTGTTTTCAAGCGTTTTGAAACTTGTTTTAGTACAATAAGAAAGATCCTACAAAGTCAATAACATTTAATATGAGATGCAGCGAGTAGGCCATTATCTCAAGGTAACTCCGTCAAAAACAAACATGTATAATTCATACCAAATTTACTAAAACAGGTTCTCAATGGGACAAATTATTTGAAAATGAGGAACAAGAGTAGCTAAATGAGTTCAGAGATAGCGGATAAAAAACTTACCCAACAAAAAAGCAACCTTTGTTTCATATTTCCCATCAAATAATCAATGACATAGTCGATATGTTGCCTAAAAAGATGTAATATGAGAAATTAATACGCCACAGATAAAATATATCGATAAGAAAATGGGGGTAGCTGCTGAAAAGATGATGCAGACAAAGTGAACACCAAAGTTTTTAACTGACATTGTAGAAAAAGATGGATGAAGACTACCTGAGTCTTGAAGACCATATAGCCACTTCAAACTTCTCAAAGCAGAAGTTCAGGAATTCAAGATAAAAAGGCCTCTTGAATACTGAAATGAAATGAAGCATAACTCAATTAGTAAAGAATGCATAAGGCACACCCTCTTAGTATACAAAAAGTAGAATAACAGAGTTGTTTCTCACGTGCTTTCCTTCCTACGGTTGCATCTGCTTTAAGATGCTTTGGAGGGGGAGAAACTATGTCCACAAGAAGCCCATTTACATCAAGAACAATAAGCTTTTTCTTCAAACATACAATTGGTGGTCCAACTAAAGAAAGTCGCAAAGTTTTTGGCCTATCTTCTTCATTTATGGTAGAAACAGAAAATTTCCTCATTTCATCACTGCGAGATACCTGTTTGCAACTGTTTGCTTCATCTAATACAGTTGACTCAGTATTCGTAGTATTTTTTATATCTTCCTCTGGGATGGCACAAACTACTCTTTTGTTTTTCTCTCTAAGGGGTTTCATCCTATATATCTTTAGTTGTTTAGGTAAATTAATGATGCAAGTAACACAATAATGGCAGTATAGATGACAGAAATCTTAATATACTCGGCTCTCAAGGTTGATTATTCTCTACTGTTCCATCTTTTGTCCAGATGAACTCTGCAAATTTAGACATGAAAGGATACAAATGATATAGACTTATATTTATAGAAAAATAAGCCACTAAAAACAAAAATAATTTAATAAATAGTTCAAGATTTCAATAAAATACACAACTACTAGAAACAAAAACTCCAATTGTTCCATAGGAAGACCTTGTAATCTTCCATCACCATAGTATGGGAAGCTTCTTCGATATTTTGAAGCATGCCAATCCCTTCTATTCAATTTACTTTTTAGTTTATTAACTAAGAGTGAGCATTCTCGATTCCATCTGTGCAATCATGCACTGGAATAGAAAAGGCACTTCAAAATGCTAATTCTGTCGTTCTTCTAACTCTAGCAGATGTATTAGATGTATTAGATGTATTGATTACTAAACTAAAGGTGCAACTTTCCTACCATGTGAATGGTGTTCTAGGTAGCAGATTAAATGGACTGAAGAAATAGGAAAATATGAGAATGACCAATATATATTATTTAATTCCAGTCATGAAAAACCGAAACAATCATGTCCAGTTTGGCTGCTGAAAGTTGAAATAATAAAAAAAATGAAGAATAACAAAGACAGAAAGATTCCAAATAATCAAAGTCATGCATATACAGAGTACAGTATAAGAGGAGCAGCTTAAATGGATAAGCGATAATAATTTTGAAAAGTAAAACAAATTATACCGTAAAGCAGTAAATAACATGAGTTCTAGCAAATTTGTAATAAGAATAACAATAACAACATCTGGCTGCCAAAGAAAAAAGAAAGAAGGACAAAACAGAAGTGCGGAAGTTTTAATATAGTGTAATTCAGGTTAAGCAAATACCAGGAAACAAAGCAAGCTTTGGAAGATACAAGGTAGTAGAGAATGACTTTTCTTCTTCTTTTCTTAACGTGTACTCAAAGAAGAAGTAAATAAAGAGAAAAACATTGACCATTCGTTATCCACGGCTGGAAAGGAAAGTGAAAAGTTTCATTTCATGCTAATATATGTATATATAAAGCCTAAAACATAATTTAGAATTAATAAAATATTTTTTTTAATTTGATGTAAAATTATTTTTAAAAAATATAAATTAAAATTAAAATAATTTTTAATTAAAATTAAAATTAAAATTAAAATAATTAATAATATATTTTTAAAAAAATGATATATTAAAATAAGATGTATTAAAATTATGAAAGTTTAAATCATTTAATTTATTTATTATTTAATAATTTTTATTTTGATTATTTATCAAGAAAATATAATTAGAATAAAATATTAACATATATAATTGATTATGTTTTTATTTATTATCTTATTTCTTTAATTATTTCACTTCATTTTGTGTCAATCATTTCTTTATCAAATGAAAAAGAATATAAGATGTGTCCTTTTCCGTTTTGGAGTGTCATGAAATAAAGTATAAAAAAAAATAACATAGACTTTTGTAAAAACAATTAATGGATAATATAAGGAATAAAAACCAAACAAGAGAAACAATCTTTAATATAATAAAAATTTAAATTTAAATTTCATGCAGTATAAAGATTTCTATAAATAATTATTATAAAAATAAATATTATCATATTTTTATTCTTAGAATTATTTTTTTTTTCTTAAATTGTCCAAAATGGACAAAAGAAATTTATTATTGAAATAGGCACACAATGCTAGCTTGACACAATTTTCCTTATGCATGACAGAAATCTTGAAAGGCACATAATGTTAGTATGACACTATTTTTAACTAGATATAATTTCCTTACTTATCACATAATCTTGAGAGACAGATACAATTTATTAATTTGGAAAAAGGAAGGTGTGATATCACACAGTAAAGGAATTTCTTTTGAAATATCTTAAGAGTCATAACAAATAAAGATAGATTGATGGTTACCAATGCTTACTCTTCCTTTTGTTTTTGTGGGCTCTATGTAATAAATGCAATAAATGCGTCAATAAATATAATAAATAATATTTAGATTTTTTATATTCCAAACAATAAATGTTAAGTATGACTTTTGTTTTTGAAATATATATATATATATATATAAAATAGTCAGAAGAAATATTAGATTAGCGTGTCAATAAATATTAAGTAACCTTATAATAAACGGAAAAATAAATAAGAAAAAAATAAGGTTTCTGTCTGCTAGACCCATCTATCTTAACAAATAAATCATGTGACAAACATTCATAATCTTTAATGTAAAAATCATATCAAATTAACACTAACACGATTTATTTATTTTAATGTAGAAGAAAGTTACCACATTACAAAAGAACTCCTGACAATTTTTCATCTTTATTAACTATTTTTAGTTTACTTTCTTCTTCCTTAAATTCTCTTATCATTATTTACTCTTTCTTTTTCTTACACCTATTTCTTTTATTTTTTTATCAGTTAATAATATAATTGATTATGTTTTTATTTATTATCTTATTTCTTTAATTATTTCATTTCATTCTGTGTCAATCATTTCTTTATCAAATGAAAAAGAATATAAGATGTGTCTTTTTAGATTTTGGAGTGTCATGAAATAAAGTATAAAATTTTGTAAAAATAATTATGAATATGTATAAGGAATAAAACCAAACAAGAGAGACAACTTTTAATATAATAAAAACTTTAATTCAATTTTCATGCAGTATAAAAATTATCATATTTTTTTTATAATGATGTATTAGTTAGACACAATTTCTGTTATTCATGACAGCAATCTTGACAGACACATAATACTAGTTTGACAGGATCTCTAACTAGATACAATTTCACTTATAGCATGACAGTAATTTTGAGAGGCATGCACAATTTATATTTAAAGATAGGCAGAGACATGATATCACACAATGAAGGATTTTTTTTTTTAAATATGTTTAAATATGTAATAAATATATAGATAATATTTAGATTTCTGTATATCAAACAGTAAATGTCAAGTATGAATTTTCTTTTGAAATATATATAGATAGTCGAAAGAAATATATGTCAAGTAAATATTATGTTATCATTGTTATCACTTCAGTATTGTTGAGTATTGATGATATAAATATTTTATAAAACAAAATATAAAAATATTTTTATACTATCATCTATAATTACTTTAAAGTTACACACTCTCAATATTTTTTGATCAGTTAATAATATAAAAATAATTACGTTAACAGCACAAAAGTTAAACTCTTAAAATTTAAAAGCAGGTCCATGATTGGTAATAATATCAATAATTTTTTATTAACACCCTTATATAAAACAGATTCTGGTTAACATAAATTCTAAAGTGGAATATTTTAATACTTTGACTAAGAATTGATTTCGACGTCTGATGAAGATGGATTTTATCATCTATGTATACTTCTTTCTATTACAGTTGATTATATATATGAAGATGAATTTTGTCACTTCATACTAATTATTGAATTAAAAAATATATACACTGTTTATTATGTTACAGAATACACATACAAATCTACACTAATTTCATACTGTTATCAAAAATCAGATCCTCTTAATGTAATAAGGTTCTTTAACTCCTCGAAATTTCAGTCCTCACACCAACCATGTATATGTACACAAAATTAAACTAATGAAATATTGCAGAAAAGATTCAGATATTCAATGATACAAAATTGAAGTCATTGTATTGCTCTACTAACCTGGCAGTTGGAGACTGTTGATGGAGCGTACAGTTTCTATGTCCTCTGTGGCGGTGCGTGGGTGCTGTTCGAACCGCTCTTGCTTCTCTGTCGGTCTTCGTTTTGGTGGCGTTGGCAATGGTGGCGCCGGTGGTTTAGGTTTGTTAGGAAGTTGAGATCTGTTGAGTATTGAGTATGTTCCTTGGTTTTTTAGGACAAAGTGATGCAGATGACGTGTTCGATGGAATGGAATAGGGCACACTCTAAGCAAATTGATGTTTTCGTGTTCTTAAGATTTTAATAACCGAATCTTAAGTAGATCCAATTCCAGTCAACGGTTATTTATCTCCCTCACTTCCCATCAATGGAGCTAATAAAGCACAAATCTGAAGATAAAAGGTAAATTGCTTGAGAAACTTTATAATGGTAGTTATTAAGTTCAATTCAATTTTGATCTTGAAATTACCAATTGTATTTAAAAAAATGAATTAAATTAAATTAAATTCTCAATTATAATATTAATATTATATTATTCTTATCTAAGAAAAATATTATATACAAAAGTGCTTTCTAATTTCTAATCCAAACATTACCTAACTTTTTTTCAAGTAAATTCAGCATATAATTCAGACAATATATGTATAGCGAATTCTCAATCTAATTCTTAAATTTATATTCATAAAAACTCATTGAATCAGCCTTTTCTTGATTTAATTTTTTGGGCATTTTTAATTTATTCCATAAACATGTACAGTATACACTTTGCTTTTCAAATTAAAATTTTGAGGATATTTTTAAAATTTAAAAAAATGTATAAGTGAAGGTCATAATTTGTAAGTACAGAAAGCAACACCCAAAAAGAGTGTGACAACACCATGGACTTTAGTTTCTGTTTGTTTACTAGCCCAAGCCCAAAGATAAGTGCAAAGGCCATGCTAAATTCTTCACCACTCTCAAAATTCAACTCTTCTTTTACAGCGAGTTTAAGGTGCAAGATGCTAATGGGCACATATGAGAGACAACTTTTATTGTTACTCTAATTATATTTTATGGTAATGTAAAAGCTACTTAAACTGTGTAAAAACATAGAAATTTTATACATGGGGTGAATAATGTTGAAAAGCAACTTTAATTGTATAATTAAATGTATCATGGAGTAAATATGTTTCATTAGGCAATTAATGTGATATTATTGAAGATGTTGAATCTTTAACAACAATGACAACTTCTTCAAAGAGCCACAATTATTTGGAAATTAATGTTTTAATTATTGGCAGTACCCAGCTTGAAGTACTACAGGAAGGTGGAGGACAATTAAGAAGAAGGAAAGTTAAAAAAATTGCAGCAGATGATTAGAAAAATCGTTCTGCGCATTGGTTGGTGCATCCAACATTAAATTTGATTTTTTTTAATTCAGTTTAAATTGAATTAGATCTAAATTGTAAGTTTTCATTATGTAGTAAAACCAAATCTTTTCACTAATGATTGTGAATTTGCCATGTCGCTACATGTACGTAAATAATACTTTATAGTTACATTCTTACAATAGGTGACTTACCTTGAAGAATTAGAATAAGCAGAAATTTTTGAAATAAGAAAAGAAACATGATGATGAAAGATATTTAGTTTAAGAAATTTTTTAAATTGTGTATGACAATATCACCAGATAAAAATTAACCCATCTTTTGCTAATATAATTATACTTAGTTATTGATATTATAATTAAAATACTAATAAGCATAGTTAGAACACAAAATAAAATCCATTAAAATTTATAAAAACAGAAAGTTTAAGATACACACTTTTAATTAATTATCTATTTATTATTGTTAAAAACCTTTACTAATTTGAGTGCTAGGTAATATGGATCTTTATCAAGACAAATTATAAGAGTAGTAATTTATTCTGTGCTTGGGTATTAAATAGTAAAATTATCTTTTTTTTTTCTATTATTTTATGTTTTCAATGTTTTATTATTATTTTTATATAAAGTTTCTAAATGACTAAGATAGTTTATACTCATTTTATAAGTCATATTTATAACCTAAAATTAAGTTTAAAGTATTTTATTTCTTAATATATTATGTATAGTATCTTTAACATTTCTTATCATAGTATTTTGAATATGAAATTGGATATAGACTTTAAATTAATTTCTTATCATACTATTTTGAATATGAAATTAGATATAGACTTTAAATTAATTTAAACTTTGTAGAATTGTTTTGCAAGATGAGATTATTATATATTTATATAATATAGTTTAATTTTATCTCTAATTGATATACACCCTTAAATAAAATATATAAAAGAAAAGAAGAAAAAGTGATGGGAAATTTTATTAGAAAGGTTTTAGTCATTGGAATTGGAATTATTAGGCATGGAAGTTTATTAAAGGAGGCACTTGCTACCCACTACTTGAAAAGAATATAGTGAGATAGCAATGAGCATGCTATGATGCCTCCATCTCATGCATCATCTTAGTCAAATGTCACACTATGCTGCCAACCAAATAACTTCCACTCTACCCACCGACATGTCCGTGAAAACACTTCCAACCATATAACACATTCATTAAATCTATAAAATTCATAAATATAATCGTAAAAAACAAAAAAAAAATAATCAAAATACTTAAATTTAATTTTAATTTTCCAATTTCACCCTTATAATGTTATTCACACTTATTCAACTAAAAGTTAGGATGTGTGATGATGAAGAAGCTGTACGTGTAGCCACATATAATAGAAAAAGAAAAAGGAATATTCACCAAGAATTAAATGAAGCTCATTATATAACTAGGTATAGGTACAGTGAATGATTGTAAGAATAATGCAAACAGCAATACCTATATCTCTATCTTTAAAGTTATAATCATATGTTATAAAATCATTTACAGAAAAAAGTTATCATATGTGATATAAGTTACTAGCAGTCTTCATTGACCAGATCCTTAAACCTAATTGGTTGTGTCAATTAGTTGCAATGCTAGTTGTTACTTTGCAGAAGGTTCACTGGGATCATGTGCACATTTCATGCACGCCATGATTGTAGATTCACATGCTTAAGAAGATGCAATGTTCATCTCATCTTACTGTGAGATATATAAAGCTTTTTATGGTCCTCTTGATGCATTCTTCAGCTGAAAAGTTGCAGGAAAGAAGTGTGGTGGTCCTGAATCAGAAATGTATATTTAAAGAGTGGTCCTGGTGATTTGAAATCTGAGGAGATGGAATTGGTTTGTGTGTGGATTGCTACAACCAAGGAAAATAGTACATGCTGCTAAGCATGTTTGTATATTCCTCATTAACAATTTGATTCTGTACTTTTGGTTATAGCAAAGTTTAAATGCCTTCTTCTTTGGTTACCACCATTATCAACACACTTTAGAAACATTCTTTTTTTTAAAAAAAAAAAAATTGACAAACATGTTATTTAACTCATTGGTTAACTATTACTTAGCTTTTGCTATTTGTGATCCTTCGTAGATGTCTTCTGTGAATGTTAATCTTACTCATTTAACTCAGCAAATACAGCTAGATGGTTGTACAGACTAAGGAGAGGGAAATCTTAATTTTTTTTTAAATAATAAACTTTATTTGTCCAATTCGATCATATAATAAAATGGATGGACCACAGTTTTTATTATGGGGTGGAACACAGTTAAAATTTGCAATCCAACATATACCAAATAGGAAAAAATATTACCTCAATTTATAGGCTAATAAATGAAGACTCTATCTCATTGATATTTATGTAATGTTAACAAAAAAATCACATTAACATTTATGTAGTTAGATCAATTTTGTTTGTGAGGTTCAACTAATTTTGCTAGCCCTATTTATTCTAAGGGGTATGGTATATCCAATATAGTCAACCCTTCATTGTACCATAGAAAAAATTGGCTAAAGTAGGTGGAAAATGCATAGTGAATGTGAAAATATTACTACCAATCATCTACATTTATTAAGGAATTGAAAATATAAATATATACATATTTTTTCTCTTCCCAATAATAAAATAGAAATATATTAATTTATCATTCACCTGCTTAAAATAGGAACGAAACAATTTACAGTTTCTCATAGTCCTTTAGTTTATTTTAATAAGTTTGTTAGCATAAATTTAATGAAATTTATAATTTACTTAAATCAACTTCATGATTAAAATTATGGCCTAAAATTTTACATGACAATAAAATTTAAATAAATATTTAATTAAACTGTTTGTTTAAAATGTTTAATTAAGATGTTAAATGCTTTTTGCTAGTTAACAATTATTTTATTATTTCTAAAGAGTCTAAGATATAAAAAAGAAATTAACTCCCAATAAAATCTCAAAATGAAAAAGTCAATTATTAACCTTCTAACAAAACATAAAAGAAATATAGGTTTTATTTATTTCTTTTGCTACAAAATATGTATGTTTATTTTATACGATACTATATTAATATTTGAAGGACCCACATATTTATATTTTATTACTTATTGTTCATTTAGTATTTCTGGATGTTGAAAACTGTTTCTAAAATATATAATACAAATATATTTTACTGAGTTGAAAATCTTTTAAGTCAATTGTTGTAAAATTATTTCATAAATCATATAATAACAACAATTTGGTCAAGTGATTATATTTTCAACCATTGTAAAATCATTTTTAAGATATACATCAATTAGTTTAATAGTTGATAATTCTCGTACATAGTCTGTTCTAAAACTCTACTTAAATCATAGAATAAACAATATTTTAAATTAAACTTAATTTTATTTTTCATCTGTAAGTAATGCATTTTTGAGATTATGATTTTTTCATTAAATAAGATAATAAGCGACGTATCGATAAACTAGTGTGATAATGAAATGCGAAAAGGATGTTTTTTTAATAAAAAATAATAATAGTGAGAATCAAACCTAATCACTAAACTAATAGATTTATTTTGCATATACTCTCTCCTTAACATTATTTTGAATCTTTCTTGTTTGTATCTGTAATACTATGTTTTAACTGACACTTTCCTTGATTTTTTTTTTTATTGAAATACTCTTATTTATTTGATCTCATATATAAATATGAAATAATATACTTTTTTCTTTCTCTGTTTTATGAATTGAATTTATTTGAAAATTTTATTTTTAGAATTTAAAATTTTTGGATTGTTATTCTCTCTCCATATATTATCTATTTAAAAATTTTAAACATATTATAATTACAGATAAATTTAATGTTACGATTAATTAACTTTCTTAGTGATTACAAGTTAGTTATAAATATCTTACATTTAGAAACATTGAAAAAACATGTCAATTATGAACTATATAACTCAAATGGAGAGAAAAGAAGTCGTACATGTACTTAGTACTGCATAAATAAATTTATATTTATTATACACATTAATAGATAAATTAATAATTTAATAATTACTATTTGAAATATGATAAAAATATATGAATATATGATATAGAATAAATTTTAGTGATTAAAATATACTCCTTGTGTTACATACCTAACATTAATATTTATCTCATTCCCCCCTGAAATTCATGCTAATAGCATTTATTATGATTGGATTGGAAAGGAGATCCCATTAAAACTTTCCCTGAATTTTATAGCATTTATTATGGTTGGATTGGAAGAAAATTAATGCATTAAAAATGAACAAGATTTTTTCTGCGGAGATTAATTATTATTAAAAGGAGTAAATATATCACTGATATGGTTTAAAAAAATGCTACTTCCTCTGTTTATAAAACTTAGTAATTTTTTCTTCTAAAATGCTTCTAAGTGAATATTTGAAATGAACAAAATAAAGTTCTCTCTTTTAATTTGATTTGAGAATATAATTACTCATCATATTAAAGTCCCTCTGATATATTTTTAAATTTATAAATATATTTATGAAATGATATAAAATTATTGAAAATTTTATTATTTTAATGAAATTTTTAAATTGTTGATAAATTAAAAAAGAGAAATAAAAAGCTGAAATCTTCACCCGACTGTTAGGGAGAAAAAGTTACTTGTGAAATAAATGAAAATTCATTGTTTAAGCAACTAAATGGACACTTAAGAATGAGCCTAAAATAAATTTAAGTTGCGGTGTTAAAATCTTATAAATTTGAATTGCGGTGGTAAAATCTTATTACTCAAGTTAGGGTTTAAGCCATGATAAACTTTTAGAAACAAGCAAAAAGATTGTTTGAAAAATCATCACTCAAACGACATTATCATTTTTAGTGAAGAAACATTAATTCTATCCAACTATCAAGGATGCTCGAACAAGGAACAATGACTTAAAAACTATAAATAGGAGTTAAAGATGAAAGTCAACACTAGATAAAAATGAATTTAGTTTTATAATTCTGTACTATTTGTTTGTAAAAATAATATCAATAGTGATTGTAAGAACTTTATGCTGAAAAGATATTAGATCAGCAACATCAAACTTTATATATAACTCTAATGTTAATATGGTGATTTTTAGTTGTATATAAATTATCACGTGTCACGATTTTAAAATTTAATAAATTATTTTTATTAATTATTAATGGGTATAAGTCATTATCATCTTCTATTTTGATATTGGTAATTTGATATGTTCTTAATTTTCACGCTTATGTGTTGGGATATTTAAATTCTTGATTTGAAAGGTTAGAGAGATATAAAAATTGTCTTTTAAAATTTATTTTGGTTAAAATTACTTCAACATATTAAATTACTAGAAAAAATTTCCAATATGTTAATTTGTTATCAATTTTTTAATTTGTTATGTTCTTAATGCTTGAACTACAAAATAATTCCTTAATTAAAATTTGAACTCCTATAAATAAAAATATTTGTACAATTTTCCCTTTCGGTTTTTCAAAGGCACGACTCATAGTCAACAACAACATAGGATCAAATCCCATTGTTGATACGAAAATCCTTGAATTTTTAAATAGTTTGCCACGTAACTTCCTCCGAAAAAAATTCAAACACCTTTATTATGTCAAGATTGCGTGTGGACAATTCTGGGAAAAAAAATCTCTGGAAAGTAAAATACGTTTTCTTTTACCGTGAGAAAAACATGATTTTAACTTTAGAGAAAGTGAAAAAAGTTTGGTGAAGCAGAATAAGTTAGATTAGACAAGTCTCGAGTTCGAAAACGAAATTTGGAATTTGGAACTATCAATTCGCGATCATAATAATTATTAGTAACTGTTAATATATTTAGTATTGAATTGGAAGAAAAGTATTTGTACGCGTACGTTGTCAAACAAAACAACGTTATTTCCTGTAAACAAACAAAGTCTCTTTTTCCCTGTTTCTGCCAACTCCACACCTGACTGAAACTTCCCAACCCCCACCACACCGCGCCACGTTTCTCTCTCTCTCTCTCTTACTTTCGCTCTTTTATTGCACACTCTTCGATTCTCCTCTCTTCTTTTGCATGCACCACAATCGCCATTGAATTGGTTTAATTCAATTTCGATTGTTACAATGGGTAACATATGCGCTCGCTTGAAGGCGAAGCCCGCGCCGCCGCATTCCTCCGCCGCGAAGAAGCGCTCCGCTTCGCGCAGAGAGAGGAAGCTCGACGACGCCGCGATTCGCGAGCAGGCCATCGCCGCCGCGATTCTCTTCAAGCAGCATCAGCAGCAGCAGCAGAACTTCGATCGCTCCACTTCGCTTAGGTACCCGAATGGAGTCTCCAAGAAGAGCAGCAGCAGCAACACCTTGCCGAGGAGTTCTAGCTCCAGGGCCAGGTCCCTCACCGACCCTCTCCTTCAACCTCATCAGCTTCTCAATCAGGTGAACATTCTTCATAGTTTGAATGAAAAAAAGAAATTTGAAAATCAAGTTTTAATTTTTTTTATTTTGGGGCATGCAATTCGAACTTCATGGTTTTGATTTGTCGGTCCTTGTTGCGGGTTTTTCGCGATTATTGGTATTGATGTTGTAGGGAATTGCGGAAGATTATAGCCGCGGAAATCCGTAAAGGAAAAAACCTTGACTGAATGGCTATTTAAAACCTTTGAAGAAAAAAGGAGTCATTGCGTGATTTTTGTGAGGAATTATATTTTTCGGTTGATTTGGTTTGTTGTTGGACTCATCCGGTGATTTTTGGAATTTTTGAGAATTTAGTTAATTTTGGTGGATTTGGTTTGTTGTACCCGTGTTGGGTGATTTTGAAAATTTTGATGATTAAGGTAACTTTGGAGTAATGAGGGTTATTGTTTTATTAGATTTTTTTGGTAACTTTAAAGACCTTTTTGTGATGCGAAAGGAAATGTATGCAGTTGGCGGTTTAGATGTTTATAGTAATTTTTAAAATCCGAATCGGGCTTTGGTTGAAGTTACGGTGTTGATAATTACTTGAGGGTGCTTATATGATGATGTGGTTTCTCAGAGTTGAAGTAGATGAAGATGTGGAAAGTGTAATGGAATGTTGAAGGAAGCGATAGGATTTTGGAATGGATCGTCTGTAATGGTCTCTGGCCCTAGACTTGTATCGGAACAGTGTTGGGAAATAAAATAACTTGTTTCATTTGCATCTAATACTATTGTGCAGACATGTGTTGAAACATCCCGGGAGATACTTAAAATCAATTTTTGTAAACAATAATGTGTTCTAGACTTGAATAATGGCAGGGCGAATGAAGAAAGTGAAGTTTGTCCTTTTGAAGTGCTTTTTACTGGAAGTTTGGGGTAGCTTCGAAGGGAACTTTGTTTTGCCTCTTTCTTGTCACAACATAGATGTCTAGGTTACTAAAGTGACATTGAAATTCAGATGGATCTAGTACCAATTTTTCTGATTTGAAATTGCATTTGTTGTGTCATTTTCTTAGTCAAACATTTATATTACAAAATTCCTTTCTTCTTCTGACTCTACTATGATGTTGCATAAACCAGAATCCATTATTTTTTTATTTAATTGTTTACTTATTTGGAGCTCTAGCAAAAAAATGGCATACTGTTAACACTTCATGTTATCTTTGCCAGTTATAGGGGAAAATGCAAGCACATTATTGTTTTTTAGTTCAAATGTTAACTGTTCTTTATTTCATCCTTTCCTTGTTATCTTTGTTGGCGTGTTTCCTTTAGCTTATACATGCAACTTTTCAATTTGACAGGATGTGAAAGTCGATGATCTTGAGACAAATCATATTGTCCTTGTTCATGGAGGTGGCTTCGGGGCCTGGTGTTGGTATAAATCTATTGCACTTCTAGAAGAAAGTGGTTATAAAGTTGCTGCAATAGATTTAACTGGTTCTGGAGTGAGTTCATTTGATACAAACAGCATTATAAGTTTGTCACAATATGTGAAACCACTCACTGACTTCCTTGAGAAACTTCCGGAAGGCGAAAAGGTACTTCCACTGCCTTTAATTTTTTGTAAATAATAGATTGATCTATTCTATCATTATTATTTATCTCCATTGACTGTGTTGGTTTGGAGTACTTCAGTGGACATATGATGCCTGGCTTTTAGCTTATCTGATATTTTTCAATCATTGCCAACTTATGGTGAAATCATGGTTTCATGACTTGCCATTAGGGATGGTAATGGGTCACGTTGTTAACAGTGTTGCAATATTTTGTTTTCGTCTACATTTTTCTGAGGGTTAAAATGTTTATCATGACACTAATTGTATTTGGAAACAGACTCAGATTTTATTAGACCTAATCATGTTCGTGTCACAGTTTGTAGTTTTTTTACCCTCTATATTCTTAGTTTGTTCCAATTAAATTTCACTTTGTGAAATGTAAATGTTTCACCCTCACTTTGCTCCTTGGAGGACACTCAGTTTTAGGTCATTTGGCATTGTTGCTTGCTAGGATGTAATGTTGGTAGTACAAAATCTAAGTCCGAGTTCTCTAGGAAAATTTTTTTCCTTTTTTTTCATATATTTTCTTACCTTTTGAATTCTTATGAAGGTGATTTTGGTTGGGCATGATTTTGGAGGGGCATGTATATCATATGCAATGGAGATGTTTCCTCTCAAGATTTCCAAAGCCGTGTTTATTGCTGCAGCAATGCTGATGAGTGGACAAAGCACTCTCGATATTATTTCTCAACAGGTCTTTCTTCTCCTGCCAGCTTTAAGATTGATGCTTCTTTATTTTACTCCAATTGTGATCTGAAATCTGAAATTTCTACCAAAAAAATTTACACAAAGATTTATTATATCACACTGCTTTGGAGTAGAATATTTATATTTCACAAGGGACTAAGGTTGAAAACAGAGACAGAGGTCATCTGAATTGTTTTATAATTTCTGCTGGTTATATCTGCTATTACGATTTCTAAAAATGAGGAATTCTTCTATCCTTTTAGTGATGATTTGCTTGTGGCTATATGTTGCAGGAAGGTTCAGATGATCTTATGCAACAGGCTCAAAATTTTATATATGCTAATGGGAATGATCTTCCTCCCACTTCTTTTGATCTGGACAAGTCATTCTTGAAGGATTTGTTATTCAACCAAAGTCCCTCCAAAGTAAGTTTGGGTGGTGGCCGAATTTCCTCCTTTCCATTTTTGTCCAAGTGAACAATCAGAAGTCTTCCCTTGCATACGTGAATGTTCTCTAGCATTAGGGGATGCATTCGTAAATATGCTGACTACTATACACATTTGTATATGTGATTCAGAATCTAAGTTTTGTTTCTGCCCTTTTTAATAGTTCCTTGCGAGCTTATATCTATTTCCCCTGACCCTCCTTGTTTCTTGTTGCTTTCTAAATGCAGGATGTTGCATTAGCATCTGTCTCCATGAGATCCGTACCATTTGCACCAGTTTTAGAGAAGCTTTCCCTTTCAGACCTGAAGTATGGATCTGTAAGGCGGTTTTATATACAAACTCTTGAAGACAATGCCATACCCCTTTCACTCCAGGAGAAGATGATAAATGCAAACCCCCCAGAGAAGGTTTTCCGTTTAAAGGGGGCTGATCATTCTCCTTTTTTCTCAAAGCCTCAGGCTCTGCATAAGTTATTGGTAGAAATCTCAAGGATCCTCTGAGAACATTCATTGGCTAAATTGTTTGTGAAGCCCTACCCACATGAAATAAGAATGTGCATTTGGCTTATTAGTTAAGTGTATTATTGTGTACAAGTTACAGGTTTCATTCTTTTTCCTCTTTCTGGAGTTAAATTTTGGAAGTTAGCTTGTATATCCTGTAATTTCTACCAGGTGTTACTTGCAACATAAAACTCATGTTATAGTGCAAGTATTACTAGTTATAAATGTCGGTACCTGCTGATGCTGCAAGTTACCCGCAGACAATTAGAAAGGAAAACCTGTAACTTGCCACTGATCCTATGGCAACACTGCGTTCACCGTAATAAGGTATCATGACAATGCAGAGGCACATTACATGGAAGGAGTCCTTGGCATCAAACGTGTTTACATTCTTTTTGATATTCCATTGATACTTCTGGTTGATGGAGATTTACATTTTGAGAATCCTGGAGACTCCTTAGAGCTGCTACTGTTTTTCTCTCCTACTTTTTTGTTTTAGCTAGTTTGCTCCAATATTTTAGTTATGACTCTAATAATAAGTGTTTTCTACCTTTAGCAGCACGAGTGAATAAATTCCCCGTGCTTTGCAAAATTGCAAGAAAGCTGATATGTTTTAATGTTTTGCTTAATCTCTTGCCAGTTTAAGGTGATTGGTGATTCTGTTGCTATCAAGCATGGATTTGGAGGATTTAATGATAATATTTTGTAAGAATAATCGTTAAATCCTGTTTGGAGTTATTGCATTTTATAAAATTAAACTAATATTGCTGTTGAATGAAAACTTTTTGTTTCCAGAAAAATAGTGGGAAAGAACTTCTTTTCTCCTTTGTAATTTGGTTAGACGAAAGAAAAATAAGGAAAGAAGAAAATGTTGAGAAAGCTTAACACCAAGAGACTCAGCTCTTATATGAAAACATTACTTCTCCATTACAAGTTTGAGTTTGAGTTGTAGAAATGAGAAAATTGATATAATAATAAAAACATTCTGTTGAAGATTTTGAGTTAGATACAGTGTTATATATATATATTTCGAATTAGAAGTAATGTAATGAGTAATTCTAAATTTATTAGGTTGGTGTTGATTTAACACCTCTCTTTTTTGTAATTAGAATAATGATTTTGAGTTTTTAAATGATCATTAAAACCATGATGTATAAATTGAATTAATTTTGTAAGATAGTTTTTAATTTATTTATTTCCACAATTTTGTAAATATACCCTTACATTAAGACATCCTTTTCACATGTCCCGAATGGAAGCTTCCTCGTCCAAATACTCGTTATTTGTCAAAGTTGACGGCATAACTATTTTCTTATTTGTGTTATAAGGATTGCCTTTTAGACGAACTTGTAAGCTTTGAAAACTAATCATGATTCAAAGCGTTGATTCTCTGTTTCAAATAATTGCTAAATTGTAATCTATAATTTATGTTTTATTACTTCATTTTTCTTTCCAAAACATGAGTCTAGAGTTGACTTTTCTTAAAAATTCAGAGTCAAAATTATGTCACCAATAAAAATTATGTATTTTGGAACAACCTTTTTAGTATATTTTTGACGAACACATGTAAAACTAGAATAATTAAGTAAAGATCCAGGACTAAGCCTAATATAAATGTATTTTTTTAATAGGAAAAGTCTTTTATGTCGTCCTGAAGAATTTTCTCTCTGAAGACTAGAAAATTGATAAATGGAATAATATAGTGGAGCAACTTAAAAAAGAAATAACAATAGAGCAGTACTGCACTTCCCTCGTTTCTGAACTAATAAAAAAGAATGAGGCAGTGAATAAGATTGTAGAATCTATATGTATATAACTACAACTTACCAAATTATACAATGCATTTAAAATATAGTAAACGAGGGTTAATAATATGGTTTCAAGAAAATTCAAAGAGGAAGAAGATGGTCACAGGGAGAAGAAAAACCACATCTCAACACATATTATCTTCGTACATTATGTTGCTCTATTTATAAGGTAAATAAGGGTATTATCAAGTTCGTGTTTTTTTAATAATGTATCATTTAAAGAATTTAATTTAATAATTATCAACTAAGTTTCGTATTATCCTCCTAGCTTTTTGAATTACGAAATTCTTCAATATAACATTACAATGGATCATATTTAAGTTGCAGTTCCACTTCCCACCCTTTATCTGTTGCTTATTTAGATCAAACTACATCTTTCTGTGATATCCCCTATACTTCCCAACATTCTGGAACAATATTTCCTATGAGAACAGGACCAAAACATTCTGCAGGAAACCTCTGCACCAACGTTACTTGCTTTCCCATCCCACATACTAATTCTAGTACCAAAAATGAAAAAGCCTTTATTATTTCTCAAGTTTCAACACTGCTAAAGCCATACTAATTAGCTATCTTATCACGTTCTTTGAGATCTACAAGACAAAACTACCAGTTCAATTAGTTGGTCAAATTCTAAGACACAAACTTACAACATTAAAAACTTTCTAGAGAGACTAAGCATTTAGTGATGATTATGGGAAAGAGCTAAATGTCATTCTTGAACTTCAAATCCTTTCCCATGATTTCCTAATCATCTGTTGTACTGTGATTGAATAACGAGTTTCCCTGTTATTATTACCATCCATCACTTTTGTTTTCAGCTAAAGATTGTGCCTAGTGCCTACTGTAGTTAAGGGTTGATTAATAATGGTCATAGATAATAGGGTATAATCATCACAAGTATTTCTTATATCTGCTTCTTCCTGCAGTGTTAGAGCAAGCTCAAGTTGAACCTCCACTTCACCCATTGATGGTCGCTCATTTGGATCAAACTTCAAGCATCTTTCTGTGATATCTACAAACACTTCCCAACTCTCTGGTGCAATCTTTCCTTTAATATTTGGATCAATATTCTCCTCAACAGGGTGTTTCTTCCTCTTCTCAACATTGTTTAGCTTGTCTTTGCATACCACTTCTAGTAGAACCACACCAAAGGAGTAAACATCGCTTTTTTCTGTTAATACATTGTTTTGTGAAACCTCAGGAGCCACATAGCCGTATGTACCTATAAGTATTTTTTGGATTATTATTGAGTAAAACTCTTTTCAATAAACTAGCAAAGCAACAAAACAAAAATAAATACCTGTAAAGCCATCTTTTGATATTGTCTTTGGTTTTGGCTTTGATGCATGATGTGGTCCTGTTAGGGAAAGCCGGAAGTCTGAGAGTTTGGCCACCATGTTGCTATCCAGAAGAATTTTATAAGGTCTTATGTCACGATGAAAGATTGTTCTCTTCACACCAGTGTGAAGGTAGTGCAGTCCCTTTGCTACTTCTATGCAGATCTTTAGCCTCTGCTTCCATGTTAGTGGCATTTTCATATCACTACAATAAAGGATATCATGGAGAGATCCATTGGTCATGTACTCATATACAATATACTTCTCGTCTCTGTGGTCACAAAATCCTAATAGAGTGACCAAATTTGGATGGCGAAGCTGGCAGAGCAACTCAATTTCGTTCTTGAACTGCTTAAGTTCCCCCTCAGTGATCCTATATATTCGCTTGATTGCAACTGTACACTCAGTAACACAATTGTCTGGGAGAGAGCCTTTATATACAATACCAAGGCCTCCACTTCCAATTATTTGGTTTTCGTTAAAGTTGTTTGTTGATTTCCTAAGATCGGCTAGAGAAAATTGAGGGCATAGCTCTTCTATCACAGTTGGATACTGTCGCTGAGACGAATCCCTATGCTTAAAACAGCATAAGTTCAAATTTTTTATAAACATTGTCAAATTTTAGATACCTGTTAGAAAACATGATTCAGAGGAGAAAATTGGGAGAAAAGTATATAACTGAAATGTGATTGTATAGACACAATAAAAGTGATTTTACAAAGAGTATAATAGGACTTATTCCGTCAATCTAAACAACAGATCTACTAACTATTTTTCTTACTGATTTAACTAACCTCTAATTACCATCAAATAATTTGTTTAGCTAAAAGTGATGGCAGTTTCATAGATGGAGATTCATATCCCCATACCAGTAAAAGTAGTAAGGCAACATGCCATCCATCTATTTGATGAAAAAATAGAAAGCAAATTACATATGTATGAGTGCACAGTTGCAATCAAGCAAATGTATGAACTGCAGATGGCATATTAGCTACATATTACTTAATCTTTGCAATAACTTATTCATTGATCATTCCTTGCATGTTTTGATATATTAATTATTCAGGAACTGCTATAAATACAGAATAAAACTATATAGTTCACACTAAATTCTTTCATGGGGATTATATGCAGAAACATATTTTATACAACTAGACTAAATGTAAAGTAGATACTTGGTCAGCTTCTAACCTGTAAGATATAAAACTAAGAAAGCATCAATATAGATACCTGAGAAAAAGAATACACAAGTTAAAGGGGAGTTTTGCATATTTTTAGAAATAGAGAACATAACTATCTGGAATATCACATAAAATTTCATATTGGTTGGAGAACCTGAAGATGCAGGGAAAAGCAGAAACAAGGTTGTGTTCAGCTCAGGGATCCTGTTGCTTCTGTATCTTCTCTGGTTCTCATAAGCTTGCCAAAAATTTGACCTGAGATAATTCCTTCTTGCCACATTAGTAATAGACAGAACCTGTCAGTGTTAGGTGTTATGAAATTAAGGAGAGTTGACTTGAGATACACATTTATTTGACTTGGTTTAACCAAAGTGTTATATGGATTCGGATTTATAATTTATTTGTTGGCCTAGATCATGACCCAAATATTTTTTCTATATTAATTATTACAGGATTACCTGGTGTTTACATAGGTTATTAAGTATTTAGATAATTATTGTATGGCGTTTGATTAATCTACATCAAATTCTTTATTAATACTTGAATGTTTATATTTTTCTTGATGTAAAATAGTTAAAGATATTTTTTTATGTTTTTATTTGATGTTCTAGCAATATAGACAAAGTTTTCTTTTAAATTTTATAATCTCCTTAATCCTTGCATGTTTTCTATTATTTTGCTTTCTTAATAGTATTATTGTTTTTGACATTTTTCAATTTTCTAAAGTTTCAACAATTTCTTAACATTTATTTATATATATATATATATATATATATATATATGTATGTATTTAGTGTGTAGAATAATTTATTGGCTCTCAAATCATGCTGGAAACATATAAAATAAAATAAAAAATAATTAGCGAGTCTATGTGGTGCAATTTATTTAACCTGAACTCATTATAAATCCAAGTAGTTGGATTAAAATTAAATTTACATTCATATTTTATAAGAAAATAAATTTTAAGTTTTATAATCCCAAATTTAAATAATTGGATTATAATCTAAATTTATATTTTTTATTAAATAAATAGTAATAAATCAGTTTGATAAAAAAATTAAACTAGTATTTATTTCAAAATCAATTTTAAATAAAAAATAATAACGTTAAACCTAACAAATAAATTAAAATATACATTGAATATGTTAAAACATATAAAAGTTTATTGCAGTCCAAACTCTATTTAACAATATAATATGATAAAAAGTAAACAAATGTAATGATATTTAGTGTGAACAATTTTTTTTTTAGTGAATTCCAAACTCCATTCAAGAATATTATATGAAAGTTACATACATAGGTGAATAAATAATTTATTTAAATAATATTCATTAAAAATTATATAAAACACAGTTTATTAGGATGTACCTTTTCATATATATATATATATATATATATATATATATATTCACTTTTTATATATTATATATTCTCACATATTTTATGTCTTTGGCTCAATATTAAAATAATAAAAAATAAAAATTTATATTTATATTTTATGTTTTATCTTTCTAACTCCATAACTATAGTTTTTTTTTTTTCTAAAAAAAAGAAAACTTGCACAAAAGTCATTGAGTTAATCTAGCTAAAAATATCTTTATTTATTTATAATTTTTTATTAAAATATAACAATGGATACCTTTTAATAAATTATGTTTCAATACTATATTGTTAGGTAAGACATTATTTTCTATTATTAGGAATATTATTAAGAAGTGACATGCACTTAAATGAGGATGTTTACTGATCATAAACTCTAACACTATAAAAACATGCATGGATCAGAAATAAAATGCTTATTTTTAATTATTAATTAGTTATATATTAATTTTAAATCATTTAATATTTATAACTGATCGAAAAAGTATCAATTTTATAATTGGTACTATAAACCAATTTATAAATATATAATTTGAATTTGGATTAGAGGGTAAAAAAAAAAATAAAAAAATCAATCCATGTCCACCCTTGATCAGGCACAACTCAGCAAAATAGTATACTTAAATTTTAGAATCTTGTGGTATGATCCAGCATGACTTGTATTTTAAATGGATAATTTTTTTTATCCAACTAAACCTTTTATCAGACTAATGAATTATTTTAGTCTAACTTAAAAAGAACATAAAAAATTAAAATATGATTATGAATTTAAAAATATTAAATAAAATATTTTGTAAAAAATAACTCACATAAATAATTTTCAAACCTAGGTATTTCCCTCACCAATCTGATATGTTCTGAGTTAATGTTGGTGTCTATTTTGGTTGAGGACTAATTAATAATGGTGATCTAGTGAAGTATAAAATAACAGCAGATCTTATGTTTTTTTTTTTATTATTTTCTTTATTATTGGTAGATCTTAGATTTATTTTAAAATATTAATTAATAATCAATTTTTATTTTTCTTGTGTCCCACTTTGTTTCTTCATCTCAAGATACTCAAAATGCTCTAATAATCACAATTATTTTTGGTATCACTCTCTTGTTCCTGTGACAAAGTAAGTTCAAGTTAGATCATAGAAAGAAAACCTACAACATCTCCAAAATAAATTACTGACAAAAACATTTACATTTAAATTTAAAGAATAGTTATTTCACGATCTCCCTCTTCATTGTCTCTTAATACATCTGTTTTGATTAATAACTCGTATTTAAGTGTTATATTAAAAGAAAAACAAAAAGTAATTTCTTTTATCTTTGTTCTCAATTTTTTTATTTCATTTTTGAAACATTAAAATGAAAGGTCCTCTGTAAAAGAAAAAAAAAATTATAATAAAAGGTAATTATTTTAAATTCACTTGTCATTGTCACTTTGTACAAAACACAGGAAAAACTTTACTGATACTATAAAACAGCTTTGATGTGTATAACCTTTCTAAAATATTTAATAAATTTTATGATTGAGTTTACAACATAGATTCATATGTGATAAATGTTTATTAAATTATTACTTATTAAAGTTATTTACTAAAATCTAACAATATATATTGAATAAGTCGAAATATATATTTAAAATTGTCATTGCTTATTAAGTTATTATATGAAGATTTATTTAATACTTTTTTTTAATTTTTGATATTCGATGCATATTTAGATTCATAATCTAAAACCATATTAAAATCTTAATTAACAAAATTTTAGATAAATGATATTGAAAATTAGTTATGATTCAAAATAAGTTTTAAATTAAAATTTTACATTACTTTTCATCATAAATTATTTTATTTTAAAATTAATTTTCCTGGAAATTATTCTTTTAATAAAAAAAAAGAAAAAGGCAGACGCAATTTGCTGCCATTTTTTTTTATTATATATGTAATAAAATAGCACCAATAAAGCATCGAAACTCCAAAGCATCTTAGTTGCAGAACCAGACTTGGGTTGAACAAGAGACACTCCATATTCTGTACTGAATTGAAGGTGGTATCTTCCTCTGCTTCTTCTACAACTCCTACTTGTTCCTTAATCTCTTTCTCTGTTCTATGATATTGTCATCCTTAGCTGGATCTAGTTAATTATGCTCCCATAATTGATTCTGTATCTAATTTCACTGCTATACTTTTGGGCTTTAAATTTATGCTTACCACAAATTCCTAGCTGTGGAATCATACTTCATATGAGATCGTATATTATTAAGCATATGCTATTCTTCAAGAATTTATTAAGCTTACATTATTTTTCCAAAGTCAACTGTGGTTTGCTTCTGATAGTGTAGGGATTTACTTTGCAGTTGAAGTAACATAAGCACAAAATTACACCATAACTATGATTTATATGGTTTATGGAACATGGATTAGAGGAATATACTATGGATTTAACTTTTTATAGAAAGTTCAACTGCGTTCCATAACCTTTTCCATTTTCTCTTCTTCTGACTGCTTTTCAACCTCTTTCCCATGTTTTTGTACTTGAAGTTTACATATTCTAGGTTTGCCCAGTTTTGTTTTTAGTTCCCCTTTTCCAATTGAAATGGACATTGAGGGGAAGAAGTATTTGATTGCCAAGAATTTATGCATAAGAATCTACATAATCTGTTTTGCAAAATCTTATAACAATTTTACTGATTAATACACATTCATAATTTCATATATCACCTGCATAAAGTATCTGTCTCGTAGGTGAGACTTAACGTATATGAGATGAATTTTATCTCATGATTTTGTTCTTGAAAGAGACAGAATAATCAAGATGGTTGAGGCAGTTGTGTCCTTTGCACTCGATAGGCTTGCTGATATACTGATTGAAGAGGCTAGATTGTTAAACGGAGTGAGTGACAAAGTCAGAAGCATCCAAAATGAACTAAAGAGGATGCAATGTTTTCTAAGAGATGCTGAGAGCAGGCAGGATGAAGGTGATACTATAAAGAATTATATTTCGGAGGTTAGAAAATTAGCCTATGATGCAGAGGATGTGATTGAAATTTATGCTATTAAGGTTGCATTTGGCATAAGTATTGGAGCTAGAAATCCACTCTCTAGAACTAAAAATATTCATAAAGTCGGCTCTGAGCTCATATCAATCAATTCTCGAATATCTGACCTTACAAGAAGCTTACAAACTTATGGTTTGGCTGCAACAAAAGACAATGAAGAAGCATCTGAGGTGAAAAGACAATTGAGATGGTCTTATTCTCACATTGTTGAAGAGTTCATTGTTGGCTTAGATGAGGACATAAACAAAGTGGCGGAGTGGCTAATAAATGAAAATCAGGGCTGTCGATTTGTTTATATTTGTGGAATGGGTGGTCTTGGTAAAACTACACTTGCCAAAAGCATTTACCATTACAGTGCTATTAGGCGAAACTTTGATGGTTTTGCTTGGGCCTATATATCTCAGCAATGCAAGAAAAGAGATGTTTGGGAGGGAATTTTATTAAAGCTAATTTCTCCTACAAAAGAGGAAAGAGATGAGATTACGAAAATGAAAGATGATGAATTGGCAAGGAAGTTGTTTAAAGTTCAGCAAGAGAAGAAATGTTTGATCATCCTCGATGACATATGGAGCAATGAGGCATGGGACATCTTAAGTCCTGCCTTTCCATCACAAAATACAAGGAGTAAGATAGTTTTTACATCCCGCAATAAAGACATTTCATTGCATGTAAATCCTGAAGGCTTGCTTCACGAACCAAGTTGCTTAAATGCAGAGGACAGTTGGGCATTGTTTAAGAAAAAAGCTTTTCCAAGACAAGATAACCCAGGTACCTAAATGTCTTCAACTTCATATCTAATTTCCCAATTTTCTCATTTATCTTTCATATTTATCAGTTATGTGATACCCGAAGGAAAGTGATAAAAGTATTTTTTTTTTAAATTTAATTTATCTTTATAAAACCGACTTGTAAGGCGAAGTTTGTACATATTTATATATTAGGAATTGATCTTATCACTGGTCGATATGGATCTTCAACAGTATAAGCAATAAAAACACTATGTCATATATTGCAATATGAAATTCAAAGGAAGTTTGAGTATTGTGAAGATGTAAAGTGCTCTGTTTTCATATGAAATTAGGTATAGCCCAATTCTGTGCGAATATATGAGTTAAATAATTTTTCATTTTATTCAATCATAAACTGTTGTTCATTTTTTATATATTTTAAATTTTTTATATTTAACTTTGTAAGATGTGTTAGAGTCAAAATGGGGAAATTTATGCATTTGGTCTCCTTAATACCATTTGGCTTTCTGAAAGGTAAGGTATGGACCTTTTTATTGAATTGTATTTAAGATTATGTCTCTTAAATAAGGGTCTATGCTCTTTAACAACTAAGTATATGTGGTTAGTAATAACCGTGTTTAATTTACAACTGTATCTTTAGATGTTTCTGCATACTTGTATGGAAAAAAGGAAATGTGTAATGACTTCTCATGTATTGATTTTCTGGGCATAACAATGCGGAAGAATTTCTGTATACTTTTATGTTGTTGTAGTGAATGTGATAATTGCCTGTTACTTTTTTCAGAATCCACAACTTCTGATGACTTTAAAAGGTTAGGCAGAGAAATGGTTGCAAAGTGTGCTGGTCTACCTTTGGCTATCATCGTTCTCGGAGGGCTTTTGGCTACAAAGGAGTCTATCGGTGAGTGGGAAAAAATAAATAGGCATCTAAGTTCGTACCTAACAGGAGCAGAGGTTCGTGATAGGCGAAGATTAGATGAAGTGTTGGATTTAAGTTACCAGGACTTGCCTTCTCAACTGAAGCCATGTTTTCTTTATTTAAGTCAATTCCCTGAGGATTCTGAGATACCAAAAACTAAACTACTGCAGTTATGGGTGGCAGAAGGTGTTGTTTCATCTCAATATGAGAGTGAACGAAATGAAACAATGGAGGATGTTGCTGAACGCTATCTAGGTAATTTAATAAGCCGCTGCATGGTTCAAATTGGTCAGATGGGGTCTACTGGTAGGATCAAAACCTACAGGCTCCATGATTTAATGCGGGATCTGTGTTTGTCAAAGGCCAGAAAAGAAAATTTTCTCTACATCATTAATGGATCACATCAAATTAGTATTGATGCTAACGTACCAGATGCAAGACAAATTGATGAAGTTCGTAGGCTTGCTGTCTACTTGGATCAACATGTTGATGAATTGATTCCACAGGACAAGCAAGTGAATGAACATCTCAGATCCCTTGTATTTTTTCACGACAAGAAGTGTAGGATGGAAAATTGGGACCTAGTCAGAGGTATTTTCGTGAAGTTCAAATTACTAAGAGTTCTAGATCTTGAAGGAATTAAGGGGCTGAAGGGACAGTCATTGCCTAAAGAAGTGGGAGATCTTTTATGGTTGAAGTTTTTGAGTCTAAAAAGGACTCGTATACAAGTACTGCCATCTTCCTTGGGCAATTTGGGGAATCTGCAATTCCTAAATTTGCAAACTGTCAATAAAGTGAGCTGGGATTCAACAGTGGAAATTCCAAATGTAATTTGTAAGTTGAAGCGGTTGAGGCATTTATATCTTCCAAATTGGTGTGGGAATATCACTAACAACCTGCAATTGGAAAATTTGACTAATTTACAGACACTAGTAAATTTTCCTGCCAGCAAATGTGATGTAAAAGATCTATTGAAGTTAAAAAAGCTCAGAAAGTTAGTACTGAATGACCCAAGACATTTTCAAAAATTTAGTGAAAGTTTCAGTCCTCCTAATAAGAGATTGGACTGCCTTCAATCCTTGTCTTTAAGGACTGACATGCTTTCCTTCCCTGAAAATGTAGTAGATGTTGAAAAATTGGTGCTAGGCTGTCCTTCCCTCCGAAAACTGCAGGTCGAAGGACGGGTGGAAAGGCTGCCAGATGCCTCACTGTTTCCTCCACAGCTTTCAAAGTTGACTTTATGGGGTTGCAGACTTGTGGAAGACCCAATGGTAACATTAGAGAAGCTTCCTAACTTGAAGTTTCTAAATGGGTGGGATATGTTTGTTGGAAAGAAAATGGCATGCTCAGGAAATGGTTTTCCTCAACTAAAGGTTCTAGTACTTCGTGGCTTGCGAAATCTAGATGAGTGGACAATAGAGAATGAAGCTATGCCTAATCTTTACCGATTGAGCATATCTGATTGCAACAATTTAAAAGCGGTTCCTGATGGCCTAAAATATATTACTAGTCTTCGGGAGCTTGAAATCAGGTGGATGCCTAAATCATTCAAGACTAGGCTTGGAACTGATGGAGAGGATTACCACAAAGTCCAGCATGTTCCATCTATTGTATTTTTGAACTAATGTAAGTTGAAAAGTTTAAATACCAAGTTGAAGTTATTTGCTCAAAATTATTTTTTGTTAGCTTTCCCTTGTGAGTGTTCTTTCAGTCTTTCATTTTTTCGTTGATTCTCATTTCTATATTATGACAAACAAATAAGTAGGCAACAATTGACCACTTGTTCTCCAGCTGTTATAGATTTTATGGTGCTTGAACTTTTAGTGTTCAATGAAACAGGAAGTTATTTTCTTCTGATTTATTTACACAATAATTCATGCTAACAACTTTTTGTACATTTGCAGTGAATCAATAACTATCCTCCTTTACCCTCGTGCTTTCTGAATGTGAGGTTTAAACTTGGAACTTGCTATGTTCGTTCTTGGTATTTGTTTGCATTGTCATCGATGGATTCAATTATTTTTATTTAGTATGTTTTTTATATTTGCGAGATTGTTGGTAGAATAGATTTTTCGAATATATTGTGAAACTTGTAACTCCTATTTAGTGAAAAAGCTTGGTTGTTGTATTATCACAAACTTGTAAATGTAAACACTGTTTGATATGTTTCAGAATGTATTACATATTTCATTTCATATAACTTTCTTCACTCAGTAACTTTTTTTTCAGTAACTGTTTTACTTCACCAACCTAATGCTGCTCTAGGAAAAACCATGCCACCATTAGACAGCATCCACCAACGGGGATGGTATTACCACTTTCTTTCAGATTTTTTTATCCAATTACTCAACTTTGCTTGAAGTTCATTCTTGCTGATTGTAGTTCTTCAAGGGAAAAAGCAATGACAAAGTTCTATGATAATTGACTTTTTTTTTTCTTTTCCTTAAAACATTAGTTTGATTATAGCATGAATTTGCTCACTTGGACTCAGTATGAGAAACAAAAGAAAACAGAGGATACCCTTTTGTTTTGTGGTTGAAGAAGACTAAAGGTTGTAATATAATAGAACATAGTTTAGTTTCTTAAACATGCCGAAGTGAATTTGATTTTTTTAATTGTGTGCATTGAAATTAGTTTGTTGTTGGTAGAAGATGAGATTTACTTAGACAGTTACTCCCTTGCTTCAGTGAAAAAAAGAGAGTACAAAATGACATGAACTCTATGTGCATGACGAGAATTATCTCTGAAGTGTATAAATCTCAAAGTCTCTCTTCTTTCTAAGATCTCTCAGTGGATATTTTCTTTTAAAGGGGTTGAATACACTACCCTGTTAATTAAAGTAGAGTTACAATCTACCACATGAGAATATTACATGTACAATTCATCAACGTATAATGGGATAGACGTAGACCTTAGAACTGAAGATTAAGCAGAAGAGAAAATAAAACAGAATTGCAATCTATCACTTGGAAATTATAAGTGAACGTTCTCCTTCTAGTGTAATCATTATGGCTGTTAAAATGAACATTTTCTGGTCAGTTCAATAAAATTTATAAAACAAATCAGGTTCAGAAAATTATATCTTAAATTAAATTGAGTTTTTTTTTTTCCTGGTATTCTTATTAGGTTGTAGTTTAAATGAGATTAAACCATTAACCTCTGTATACATAAATTTGTTTTATAAAATAATAATTTAAAAGAAACATATTAAAAATATTAAAAAATATTTCATCAATAAAATATGCATGTATTATAATTTATGTATTAAATTATTATATGAAATTAATTTTGTTAATACAACTTAAGTTTTGAAAGTATTTTTATTTTTTTAAAACAGAATAAAATGGTTCGGTAGCCTAATATAAAATTGAGTTGGACCTAAAATTTTCCACCATTTAGAACATGGATGAATTGCATCAACACAATGTATTGGATCATAGACTGAAAGCAAAATAGAGTCAAAGCCTTCACAAATTGACTTCATGATTGAGGACAACTAACAGGTAGAAGTATATACACGAGACCAAACACAGTAGAATGATGTATTGAAACTAACTAAATTTATCAGTAGAATATTGCTTTAAAAAATAACAAGAAGTGCAAGTAATACATTATTTTAAATAAATTTATATTTCAAGTTGAGAATTTGTTAAAATTATAAGATGATAAATGGATTTCATAGTAAAAATTGTATTTTCTAAAGAGATGTATTAGAAAATGTGTTGTGGACTTTTCTTGAAAATAATAAAATAAAAATCTTATGATTATGTTATTAGGATAACTTTTTAGTATATTTATTGATTTTTTTAAAAAAAAAGAAGAATGAAAAGTAAAGTGCAGTAAATAAGTAACTAATTTTAGGATAATCTTTGCGTTTAAACAGTGTGGACAAAATCAACATTGCAGTCAACCTGGTTTCTGCTTTCTCCTGCAATTGAAACTCAAGTTGCATCTCCACTTCGCCCATGTTCGTTCCTTATTCATGCAAGCACCTCTCAGTAATATCAGTGAACGTTTTCCAAGAATCTGGAGCAATTTTGGACTAAGAAACGGATCAACTATCTTTTCTGCATGTAACTCCACTGAATAATTCGGGTTGTTTACATGTTCCAAGTACAAATCTAGCGCTTGCTTTGCATATTAGAAAAGCATGACAAAAGTGGAAGAAGACCCATTAGTGTTGAAGAAGTCTAGGGCATAAATAAACCATCTATCAGGGACTCTGATATTCACGTAAAAGATTGTCCATAAATTACTAACTAAGACTTGGTTTTGGAGTTCGTCACACGTTATTAGAAAAATAAATATGTTTAATTGTTTTTTGTCAAACGATGATGATATTCAAACATGTATGTTATATTTTTATTGAGTTTAAATTTGATATATTCTATTAGTGTGGATGTTTGTCAAAAATCGTATATAATTGTTGCAAAATAAAAAAAATCAAATAGAACCATTTGATTATTATAATTATTTTACTTTATTTCTTTTATCACATTACATTATCTGCTTCTTCTTTCATTCTTCCTCTCTATCAATTGGTATAGAGTTATATAATGGACGTCACGAATTTTCTATCATTGTCTTACAAAAGTCAACCAAAAGTTATATAAAGTATGTTTGTAGTATTTCAATATATTTGAAGATATTAGTTTTATTTTCTATAAAAATTTAAGATATTCTTTACCGAAAATCATCCCTCCAATTGTATACTCGAATGACTAAAGCATCTGTTTTAAGTAAATAAAGAGATTAAGATACATTATTTTTTATAGAAATTAAATCAACATTTAGAAATATTTTAAGAGACAAAATTTATATTTTCTTAATTAAATATTTTTCCGTTCTATTTAATTCTCTTGTAAACATTATTTTCGAATTCAAACGTAGTTAATAAATATCATCCACTTTCATTTATATAATGAGCTTTTGTACTTTATTTCATATAATAATTATATTCATTGAACTCTATTATAATTAATTTTTCCCATATTTGTTAGATAGAAATTTTTATTTCTTAACCAAGTGATCAATTAGATGGAAAAAGACAAGAAAAAAGTAGTATGATATAACATGTTGTTTAAACTATTTGTTTTTTATGATTTGAATGTAAAAAATAAAACGATTTTTTCATCTCAATATAGCAGTTAAAAGGATTTTTTTTTCATCTTAACGAGTATGTTGTATTTTATAATTTTTAAATTTATTGTGTGTGTATATATTCACATTTCTTTCGTATCCTCGTCTATTCTATGTCGTATTTAAAACAAAATGGAAAGTGCATTTACAATGTTATTTATTTTTTTCTATGTCCACGAGAGCAAGAAAGTTAGAACAGAACCCTGAGTATTACTAAACTTTATTTTACTAGACTGATTTTAGTGAGTTTTACTTTCTACTGTAGTTTTATAATTCTTACATTACTTACGAGTATAGTTTTAAAAACAGATACGATCTATGGATTTAGATTGAATGGAGAATCTGTCAAAACATTGGTTTGCATAACTTAAAAATAGAGAAGTAAAAATAATCAAGAACTTATTGAATCAAATTTTTTTTTTTTAAGAAAGGAATTATTTTTTTAAGTAATAGCTACAGATTTAATTAGTGGTTTGAAGTCAATTCATTTTAAAAATTTTATCCTAATTTAATATGTTCAAATAAATATTTTCGAAAAATATTTAATCTCTAAATTAAATTAATTAAAATTTCCTACTTTACATAAAAACTTATAAAGAATGGCTCAAATTGTTATAAAATGCCTGTCTTCATATATGCTTATAGTTTGATGTAGCTATTGATATAATTTTTAGAAGAAGAAATTATTTCATTTTAAGCTAAATTAGTCCTAATTTAACATTTTTTTTTACTAAAATCATTGATTTGTGATTCAGAATGTTTTTTTTTTTTAATTTTTTTATCAATAAAGAATAAATTAAATAAAAAGGTGCAAAATTTTTGTAATTCTAAATGAAAGTTTAAGCCGTTTTAGATTAAGGGTCCACTATTCTTGTAGAAGGGGAGATTGGAAAACGTTCTCACATTTGTGCAATGTCTCTTTTGGGTTCCTTTTGTTCATCACAGGACTTTTTTTTTTCATTGTTATTAAGTCATTTTTTGTTGTTCTAGTTTTAGATAGTCTAAAGAAAAGATGATCTTTTCATACTTCAGTACTGAATAGAGAATGTTAGTGGTAATTTTTAATAATTATATTGAACTCCTTAATTTAGTTTTTCTTGATGGAGTGCGTATTATGTAGTTTTCTCATTATAAGTGAATTATCTTTCACATCCAAAATTCATTGATATGATCATCTAAATCCAAATATATGAATTATTTTGTTGGCATAATCGTTTATGCTATATGTTGCTAAAACTAAAAATATAATATAAGTAGAGAAATTATGTTCTGTAATTAAATTTTGACGAGTAATGTATGAGTTGATAATTATAAACAAATTAACAAAATAAAACTATGCATGATAATTCAAGGATTATAATGGGTATCAAATAATTTGTGATTATTTTTTAAGCGGATAATGAGATATTTTTTTAGCAAGATAAGTATTTAAATATTAATTTATATTTAATCACATTTAATGTTTAATACAAAGAAAATTTTGATAATTATTTAAATTATCAAACTATATATATATATATATATATATATATATATATATATATATTCTTATATATATAAATATATTTATAAAATTTTTATTTTTTTTTTTTTCTCTTTTTTATCTCCAATAAATGTAAACATTTTTTCTTTTATATTTCTTTTCTCATATTTTTTTTATATATTTTTTTTTTTTTTTT
>Ga0099824_1000804_pt1 | contig 40970 bp, 32 predicted proteins | sample SiratrowhiteBW_FD_76837 | JGI IMG/M metagenome (GOLD analysis project Ga0099824, IMG submission 76837) | Root nodule microbial communities of legume samples collected from California, USA - Siratro white BW | ecosystem: Host-associated > Plants > Roots > Nodule | place: USA: California... | reverse complement strand
TGGGAGTAAAAGCAGCTAAAATTGCAATAGAGCGTTCTGGTGTTGCCAAAGAAGATATTGATTTTGTAGTTTTTGCTACATTAAGTCCAGATTATTATTTTCCAGGACCAGGTGTTTTGGTTCAAAGAGATTTAGGTTTAAGAACAGTTGGAGCATTAGATGTTAGAAACCAATGTTCTGGTTTTGTTTATGCACTTTCTGTTGCAGACCAATATATTAAAACCGGAATGTATAAAAATATTTTGGTAATTGGTTCTGAGGTTCACTCTACAGGATTAGACATGACTACTCGCGGACGCGGTGTTTCGGTAATTTTTGGAGATGGAGCAGGAGCGGCAGTTTTGAGCCGTGAAGAAGACTTAACAAAAGGAATTTTATCAACTCATTTACATTCAGAAGGAGAACATGCTGAAGAGTTAGCTTTGCAAGCGCCAGGAATGGGTGCGCGTTGGGTAACAGATATTATTGCAGACAATGATCCAAATGACGAAAGTTATTATCCATATATGAATGGACAGTTTGTGTTCAAAAATGCAGTAGTTCGTTTTGCAGAAGTAATCAATGAAGGATTAGAAGCAAATGGGCTGCAAGTTTCAGACATTGATATGCTGATTCCACATCAAGCAAATTTGAGAATTTCACAATTCATTCAAAACAAATTTAAATTAACAGACGACCAAGTTCACAACAACATTCAGAAATACGGAAATACAACAGCAGCATCTATTCCGATTGCTCTGACAGAAGCTTGGGAACAAGGAAAGATCAAATCTGGAGATACTGTAGTTTTAGCAGCTTTCGGTAGTGGATTTACTTGGGCTAGTGCTATTATTAAATGGTAAAATAATCATCTTACATTTATATTTTTTAAAACCTGCTTCTTATTGGGAGCAGGTTTTTTTATAAATTGCGTACTCAAACCTAACAGGTTTTAAAAACCTGTTAGGTTTCATTTGGAGAAAAACTATTTAAATCAAAATGAAAAAAAATCAACTGGAAATAGCTTGTTTTAATTATGAATCAGCATTAATTGCTCAAGCAAATGGCGCGGACAGAATTGAGCTATGTGAAAACATGAAACTGGGCGGAACTACTCCAAATTCTATTTTGGTAGTGAAAGTCCGTGAAAGTTTAAATATAAAAATGCATGTCATTATAAGACCTCGCGGAGGAGATTTCGTTTATTCGGATGAAGAGCTTACCGAAATGAAGCAAGATATTAAGCACTATAAAAAGCTGGGGGTTGACGGTTTTGTTTTTGGAATCTTAAAAGAAAACGGAAAAATAAATAAAAAGCAAAATAAAGAATTAGTGCATTTGGCGCACCCATTATCTTGTACTTTTCACCGTGCTTTTGATGTGGTAAAAAATCCCGAAAAATCGCTTGAATCTATCATTGACTGTGGTTTCAAAACAATTTTAACTTCTGGGCAAGGTGTAAATGTCGAAGAAGGCATTCAGGCTTTGGCTAGACTTCAGGAATTGGCAGGAGATAGAATAGAAATTATGCCTGGTGGCGGCTTGCGATCTTCAAATATAAAATTACTGCAAGAAAAATTAGATTTAACTTTTTATCATTCTTCTGCGATCACAGATAATTCTGAAATTGCCAATCCAGAAGAAATAAAAGAATTACGCAATTTTTTATAGATTAAAATTTGTTGGGTGATATTACCAAGCTACTTAATTTACTCTGTGTAAATCTACTTTAATCTTTTTTAAATCTGCGTGAAAAATTATTTTCAAAATTATTTTTAGTAGAATTAAATAAAACAAAAAAAGTCTGGAGTTGGCAAGCTCCAGACTTTTTTTCTACAAGAAATTATTCAAAAATTATTTAAAAAATCTTCTCAGACAAGGTTAGAACATTCCGCCCCCGCCTTTGTTAGTATTGTCATCTCTTTGTTTACGCTGTAAATTTTTGATTTTTCCACCACCAAAGTTGTAAGTCAGACCAAAGTAAACCGTTTGACTTTCCCATTTAAACTGACCAGCTTGTGGATATGGATTCTCAGTATCGAAAGCATATTTCATTGTATTGAAAACGTCATTGAAACGAACACTTAAATTCATTTTGTTGTCTAACAATGTGTAGCGCGTACCAATATCCATTTTGTACATTTCGTGGCTATTGTTTTGAAGTCCGTCTGTAGCGCCTCTGTAGAATCCGAAAGCTAAGAAGCTTAAACGTTTGTTTACTTTAAAGTTAGAGTTCATACGTCCATTAAATGCAGAAACAGTAACTGTTTTGTTTTTAGGCCCAATTTCATTTTTTTCTGGAATAAAACCATATATAACTCCTGATTGATCAATACTAGAAAAATCAATCGATGGCTGAATATCCCACCATTTTGTGATTTTATAATTGAATGACATTTCAAATCCGTAAGCTGTATTATGATCAAAATTTGTAAAACTCATGATCTGTTTTTGCCCGCTTGTATCCGTAGGGTCTGGATATAAAATTCTACTAATTTGATCATTAATGCTTCTCACAAAAACACCCGCTGTAAAACTTCCTTTTTCAAGGGTTTTAGTATAATTTAACTCGACAGAATTGGTAAACTGAGGTCTTAAATCAGGATTTCCTATTGAAGTCACCAATGGAGTAGCAAATTCACGAATAGGTTTTGTCTGCTCTAAACTCGGACGGTCAACACGACGGCTGTAGCTTAACTGTAAAGTATTTTTCTCAGTGATATTGTATGTTAAATAAGCTGATGGATACAAAGTAATGTAATCATCGTCAAATTTATCTTTACCATAATTTAAGTTGGCTTGAACTTTATAGCTTTCAAAACGTGCACCTACTTGATAGCTTAGTTTTTTGAATTTTTGCCCAAATGTTACATAAGCAGAATAAATATCTGTGTCATAAGTATAGTGAGACATTTGATCTGCAACAGGTAGCAAAGGATTTCCAGTAATATAATCATTTTCTGTTCTTGTAATTCTTGCTTCCGCACCAGCTTCAAGCGTTGTTTTTTCGTTTAACGGATTAACATAATCTACGTTTATTGTGCTTAATTTTCGGGTTCCTTTCAAATAATCTTCATAGAAGACATTCCCTGCAGTATTGTCTGTTTTTGTCGTTTCAGTATCAAAAGAAGCATTTTGAGTTTCTTTATTGTCACTGTAGTTGGCTTCAAAATCTAAAGTGTGACCTTCTTTTTTGAAAATGTGTTTGTAAGCTAAATTGTATGTCCCAACCTGATCTGGTCCCCAATATCTTGATTTTTGAAAGATATTCGAAATATCAGAACCAGTTACATTATTGTAATCAATATCAGTATCTACATAACCTTTTCCTGTAGATTTATTCTGATTAGTATAGATAGATAAAGTATTGTGATCATCGATTAAATAATCCATTCCGATTTTGTATAAGTATGAATCATTATCATTCAAAACATCTATTTTTTGGGTAATATCTTCATCAAATCTTTGAATGAAACCTTTATTATGGTATTTTCCAAAGTTTTGTCCCACGTTTCCGAAGAAGTTTACTTTTCCAGTTTTATAGTTTAAATCTAAAGACTGATTGTATTTTGCCGTTTCACCAAAAGTAATACCGCCACTGTAGCTTCCGTTAAAACCAGTGTTTGCATTTTTATGCAAAATAATATTAATGATTCCAGACATTCCTTCTGGATTATACTTGGCGCTTGGGTTAGTGATTAATTCAATTTTCTTGATAGAAGTTGAAGGAATTTGTTTCAATAACTGAGCAGGATCAATATTTGTTGGACGTCCGTCAATTAATACACGAACATTATCATTTCCGCGAAGCGAAAGTTTTCCGTCCTGATCTACATTCACAGAAGGAATATTATTCATAATATCTGATGCCGAAGCTCCAGCTGTAGTTAGATCTTTACCAACATTCACCACTTTTCTATCGATTTTTTGTTCAATAGTCGAACGTTCAGCAACGATATTTACACCTTTAAGTTGTGTTGCTTCTTCTTCAAGAGCAACATTTACAGTTGCCGTTTTTTTGTTTTCGCTCAAAAGCACAGAACCGATATATTTTCTAAATCCTATATATTGAATTTCGATTGTATAACTTTTTAAAGCAATATTTTTAAATGAAAAGTCTCCGTTATCGTCTGTGTTTACGCCAGAAACTATTTTTCCATTTTCTTTTAGTGAAACTGTTGCATAAGAAATGGGTGCGTTGTTTGACTTTTCTGTAATTTTTCCAGAAACACTTCCAGTATTCTGGGCCTGTGCAGTTGCGATTATTCCTAATAACGCAAACAGAAAGAATTTTAATTTCATGATTTTTTACTGATTATTTTTTGATTTGATTGATGATGATTTCGTTTTGTTAATTTTTCTTTTTTTTGTTTTCTCCTGACTTCAAAAAATTAAAGTCTCTATTAAGACTCTTTTGCGGTTGATATGTTACAAGAAATTCTAGAAAAAATATAATTTTTTTCTCATTGGCTGTTTTGTAAGAGATTAGGGTTTTGTTTTTTTGATAATTTTAACAATTAAAAAATGCTCTTTTTTGTCAAATTGCAACTCTTTTCTTTAATTTAATATGTTTTTGATTTTCTCTAATTGACGAATAAGCAGTATCTTTGCTCACTTTAAAATAAGTTTACATGTCATTACAACAAATTCTTACACCTTCTATACAAAAAGCAATACAAGCATTATTTGATGTTACTGTTGATAAAATCGAGTTTCAAACTACCAGAAAAGAGTTTGAAGGAGATATTACAATGGTAATTTTTCCTTTGCTAAAAGTGATTAAAAGCAATCCGGCTGAATTGGGAAATAAAATTGGAAATTATTTAGTTGAAAATGTTTCTGAAGTTGCCCGTTTTAATGTAGTTTCTGGTTTTTTGAATATTGTAATTTCAGACAGTTATTATGTGAATTTCTTTAACGGAATAAAAGACCAAAAACAATTCGGATTTGTGGCTCCAAATCCAGATGAAAAAGCAGTTATGGTAGAATATTCTTCTCCAAACACTAACAAACCTTTGCACTTAGGACACGTTCGTAACAATTTGTTAGGATATTCTGTTGCAGAGATTTTAAAAGCCTCAGGTAAAAAAGTATACAAAACGCAAATTATCAACGATAGAGGAATCCATATCTGTAAATCGATGTTGGCTTGGGAGAAATTCGGAAACGGAGAAACTCCTGAGACTTCTGGTTTAAAAGGAGATAAATTGGTTGGTAAATATTATGTAGAGTTTGATAAAGCATACAAAAACGAAATTAACGGTTTGGTAGAAGCTGGTAAAACTGAAGAAGAAGCCAAAAAACAAGCTCCAATTATTATCGAAGCGCAAGATATGCTTAAGAAATGGGAAGCTGGCGACGAAAAAGTGATTGCACTTTGGAAAAAAATGAACGAATGGGTTTATGATGGTTTTGCTACAACTTATACGAATCTAGGAGTTGATTTTGATAGATATTACTACGAAAGCAATACTTATCTATTAGGGAAAGATGTTGTTCAGGTAGGTTTAGATAAAGGAGTTTTTGAAAAAGATCCAGATGGCTCTGTTTGGATTGATTTGACAGACGAAGGACTTGACCGTAAAATTGTTTTGCGTTCTGACGGAACAGCGGTTTACATGACGCAAGATATCGGAACAGCGATTCAGCGTGTAAAAGATATGCCAGATGTTGGAGGAATGGTTTACACTGTTGGAAATGAGCAGGATTATCACTTTAAAGTGTTATTCTTAATTCTTAAAAAATTAGGATTTGACTGGGCTTCAAGTTTATATCACTTATCATACGGAATGGTAGATTTGCCTTCTGGAAAAATGAAAAGCCGTGAAGGAACTGTTGTAGATGCTGATGATTTGATGCAAGATATGACCGATACAGCAAAAAAGATTTCAGAAGATTTAGGAAAACTAGACAGCTATTCTGATGAGGAAAAAGCTAAACTATATAAAACAATTGGTTTAGGAGCTTTGAAATATTACATTTTAAAAGTAGACCCTAAAAAACGTATTTTGTTCAACCCAGAAGAATCTGTAGATTTTGCTGGAAATACAGGTCCATTTATCCAATACACATACGCGAGAATTCAGTCCATAATCCGTAAAGCCGATTTTGATTTTTCTAATAAAATTGAAATTGAAGAATTGCACGAGAAGGAAAAAGAATTGGTAAAACAAATCGAGCTTTTCCCAGAAGTAATTCAGAATGCGGCTCAAAATCATAGTCCGGCATTAATTGCGAATTATACTTACGATTTAGTAAAAGAATACAATTCTTTTTATCAATCAGTGCATATATTAGGAGAAGTAGATTTAACGAAAAAAATATTCAGAGTACAGCTGTCTCAAAAAGTAGCCGAAGTAATTAAATCGGCATTTCATTTGCTAGGAATTGAAGTTCCAGAGAGAATGTAAAAAATATAGACCTAGTTAGGGAAGAAAAGCCAGTAGTTTTAAACTATTGGCTTTTTTTATTGCTTTTTTGGCTTTACCGGCATTTCTGTAGTTTCATTCTTAGATAATTTTGCACTGGCTTTGTAAGTGTTACAATGCAAGTGATAAATTCCAAGTCAATTTATATTCTTCAAATATTCATTTTTAACTATTTTGAATTAGTACGCTTTTAGTTGAGATGAAAAGAATGAAAAAACCATCTATATACTGGATGGTTTTTATTCTTAATTAAAGTTCAGTAATTAATTCCTACTCCGATAAGCTATCATAAAAACCTTTTTTAAATATCTCATAGCTATTTAGTGCATAATTTGTAATATTAATATTTCAAATTATTATGTTAAAAGTAAATCTATTCTTGTTAAAATTATTTTAATTTTTTAAGTTCGCCCTCTCTAATTAAAAAAACAAAATAATGAAACAAAAATTAAAAGGACTTATGATGCTTTTTTTCATTCTGATTTTGCAGTCTAGCATTGCTCAGGAGAAAAAAATTACAGGAGTGGTTTCGGATGCAAATGGTCCAATTCCAGGAGTAAATGTAATGGTCAAAGGCACAAAAACTGGAGTACAATCAGATTTTGATGGGAAGTATGTAATAAATGCTAAAACTGGAGATATTTTGACTTTTTCATACATGGGATTCAAAGATGTTAATTTGACTGTTGGATCTGGTTCTGTTCTAAATGCTAAGATGCAAGAAGACGGAAAAGAGTTGGATGAGGTTGTAGTAGTTGCATTTGGAACCCAAAAGAAACAAGAAATTACAGGAGCTGTATCTAAAATTGACGCAAAAATGTTAGAAACTTCGCAGGCATCTAATGCAGTTCAATCCTTAACAGGGAAAGTTGCTGGTGTTCAAATTAGTGCAAACTCAGGACAGCCAGGAGATCCGCCTCAAGTTAGATTTAGAGGTATTGGTTCTATTTCATCTTCAAATGCTCCATTATATGTTGTGGATGGCATACCATTTAACGGCGATATTAATTCGATAGCGACTCAAGATATTGAATCAATTAGCTTTTTAAAAGATGCATCATCAAATGCATTGTACGGAAGCAGAGGTGCTAACGGGGTAATTATTGTGACCACAAAAAAAGGAAAGAAGGGACAGCTTACCATTATTTATGAAACTAAAATTGGAGTGAATTCAAGAGCGGTACCTGAATATGATGTGTTTACTAGTCCAGCAGACTACTATAAGGCTGTATATAATAGAATTAAAAATGGTTTAATTTTTCAAGGGCAAACAGTTGCGAACGCATCCAATATAGCTGCTCAAAATTTAATTAGTGGAGATACTTATTCTCTGGGATACAACAATTACAATGTGCCCAATAATCAAGTTATCAATCCAGCAACCGGAGAAGTGAATTCGGATGCGAAATTATTATATCATGATAATTGGTCAAAAGCTTTGTTTAGGGATGCAATAAGACAAGAACAGTATTTAAGTTTGTCTAGTAGTTCAGATAATCTTAGTTCCTATTTGTCTCTTGGGTATTTATCTGATGGAGGATATACAATTAATTCAAACTTTGAGCGCGTATCTTTAAGAGCAAATGTAGATTACAATGTTTCTAGCAAAGTTAAAATAGGAACAAATGTAAATTATGCTCATTCAAATCAAAATGCTCCAATCTCAAAAGTATCATCTTCAACATACAGTAATTTATTTAGCTGGGCTAGAAATATAGCGCCAATCTATACTATTTGGAAAAGAGATCAAAATGGTAATACAATTTATAATGAAGATGGATCAAAATCGTACGATTTTAATCAGTCTGGAAATAGACCATATGGTTCAAATTTGAATCCTTATGCTACGACATTATTAAATAAAAAGACAAACGAGGAAAATAAATTTGGAGCCAGAGCCTATGTATCCATTGACTTCTTAAAAGATTTTAATTTTAGATATAATATTGGCTATGATTTATTGTCTGGTTACTATCTAACTACCACAACAGGCGAAGGTGGAGATGATATGGGAGTTAACGGAAGAATTGGAACAGCTACAAAAAATGAATATACCTTAACAAATCAACAACTGTTGTCTTGGAAAAAGGTGTTTGGGGAACATTCAATTGATGTATTGTTAGGTCATGAGTCTTCAGATTTTAAATCTAAAATGTTGGCTGGACAAAAAAGTAATGTTGTAATACCAAATTTGCCAATTATTAGTAATGCAACTAAATATGGTTATTTAGATGGCTATAATGATTTATACAAAGTAGAAGGTTATTTTTCTAGAATAAATTATAATTACAAAAACAAATATTTTGTTAACGGAAGTTTTAGAAGAGATGGATCATCAGTATTTGCTCCAAACAATAGATGGGGTAATTTTTATGGTTTTGGAGGGGCATGGTCTGTAATGAAAGAATCATTCTTCCCTAAAACAAAATGGATTACAGATCTTCGAGTAAAAGGCAGTTATGGTGAACAAGGAAATGATAATATACTTTATCCTGTTACCTCACAAATTAGTCACCGCAATTATTTTGGCAGTTTAAGAAATTATTACGCTTATGAAACGCAGTACGAAATTGTTCCCGATTCAGACGGTAATGCAAGTGTTTTAAATGTTTTTGAAGCAGACAATAGTGTTAAGTGGGAGAAGTCCAAGAATTTAAATGTTGGATTTGATATTACATTATTTGATCGAATTTCTTTAGAAGCAGAGTATTTCGAAAGAAATGTAAGCGATTTGATATATAATTTTCCTATTGCATTATCTACAGGAACTTCATTTGTTTCAAAAAACATTGGAGATATGGGGAATAAGGGTATTGAGGTTAACTTGGGAATTGATATTGTTAAAAATAAAAATATTGATTTTAATATTTGGGGTAATGCAACAAGTTATAAAAATAAAATTACATCGCTGCCAAAAGCATTCACAGACGGTATTTATCGTTTTGAGGTAGGTGCACCTGCTTATTCTTATTTTTTAAGACAATTTGCTGGAGTTGATAAAACAAATGGAAATGCATTGTGGTATAAAGATGAAAAGGATTCGGCAGGAAATTTAACCGGAAGCAAAGTAACAACAAGTGTGTATGGAGATGCTACAACATATTTAAGTAAAAAGAATGCTAATCCAGATGTATATGGAGGTTTTGGAACAATGTTTAGATTTAAAGATATTACATTCCAAGCGAGTTTTGCTTATCAATTTGGCGGTTACATGTATGACGGTGTTTATCAATCAGCGATGTACTCTGGATCTGATAACATAGGTCAAAATTATCATAAAGATGTAACAAAAGCATGGACAGTTGATAATCCTAATTCAGACATACCAAGAATTGACCATGTTTCTACTTTTCAAATGTCAACGTCGGATTATTTCTTAATAAAATCTGATTATATAAGCTTACAAGATATCTCAATTGGATATGATTATGATGAACTATGGCTTAAAAATTTAGGCATACAATCTACAAAATTTACCTTAATGGGGTCAAATTTAGCTTTATGGTCTAAAAGAAAAGGAATGGATCCGAGGTTGAATAACTTAGGCTCTAGAACTAATAATGGACAATCTTTAAATGTCTATGGAGTGATGAAAAGTATTTCATTTGGTTTAACAGTTAATTTTTAAAATATGAAAAAAACAGTAATAGCATTTGCATTTTTACTGGCTCTTACAAGTTGTGATAAAGACTTTCTAGACACAGTTCCTGAATCAACAATTAATAAAGACCAATTAGCAACATCGGCATCTGCTAATCAAGCTATTGTGAGTGGAATTTATTCTGCCTTAAGATCTTACGGACTGGCAATTGGAAGCAACCACGAAGATTATGGGCATAAGTCTGTTCTTGCTGCAATGGATATGATGTCTAATGATATGTTAATGACAAAATCAAGTTGGTACCAATCTTTTTATACCTATGTAGGCAGACAGCAAACCAATTCAAGATCTAGATTAGTTTGGAATACTTATTACCCTCAAATTAAATCTACAAATATTGTTTTAGGCGGAATTCCGTCAACGACAACAGGTCAAGAGTTGAAAGCAATTAGAGGACAGGCATTAGCGCTCCGGGGCTATTTTTATTTTATGCTAGCACGAACTTATGGACCGACTTATGTAGGAAATGAAACGAAACTCTGTGTTCCGATTTATCAGGAACTGACATTGGAAGGAAAAGCAAGATCTACCGTGAGTGAAGTTTATGCCTTAATTGAAGCCGATTTAAAGGAAGCTATCGAGCTTTTGTCTACTTATAAACGTCAAAATAATGATTCTGTGGATAAAAGTGTTGCTGAAGCTTTTTTAGCAGATGTTTACTTAGAAATGGGCAAGTATCCAGAAGCTGCAAATATGGCTCACGATGCAAGACAGAATTATACTTTACTAAATGAGGCGGAATGGATGAATGGATTTTACATAACAAAATCTAATGAAACCATGTGGGGAGCAACATTAAATTCTTCTATCAGTACTTTTGTTGCGAATTTCTTTGGACATTTTGATAATACAAATCCGTCGGGTTATGCTGGAGGAATGGGTGTTTATAAAAATATAGACAAGAATTTGTATAACAGTATTTCGGATACTGATTTTAGAAAAAAAGCTTTTGTTCCTCCATCTGGCAATTCAATTTACCCATCTCTGCCAGCTTATGCAAATATCAAATTTAGAGATCCGACCATTGATGCGGGAAGTTATATTTACTTGAGATCTTCCCAGTTGTATTACATAGAGGCAGAAGCACTTGCGAGATCTGGGAAAGAAGCGTCTGCAAAAGAAGTTTTATATGAAATAACTATAACTCGAGATCCTTCATATGTATTATCTACAAATTCAGGATCGGCTTTAATTCAAGAAATAATAGTTCAGAAAAGAATAGAATTATGGGGAGAAGGTTACGCCTGGTATGATATGAAACGTTTGGGTGTTGGTCTTACAAGAGATTATATAGGTTCCAATCATCCTGCTTTTGGTAAGTTTAACATTCCAGTTGGTGATAATAAATTTATTTTTCAAATTCCTCAAGCAGAAATAGATGCAAACCCACTAATAGTTCAAAACCCATTATAATAAAATTGAAAGTAAAAAAAGCCTGAAGTTTCAAAACTTCAGGCTTTTTTACAACAACTAATTCTAATTACTTAACAAATTTGTAATGATTTTATCGGTTTCCGCTTTTGCAGTATCTGGCTTTAAATCAAATAGAAGAGAATAAAGAGCTTTTCTGTCCACTTTAGCTTCTAAGTTTAAGTCTTGATGTCTGTCAAAAAGAGTTTGCCATTTATCGCGAACGTTTTTCCATAATGCATTATTTTCTTTCCACCATTTTTGAGCAGCAATGCATTTTACATCTGGAACTTTAGTGTAAACATCAAATCCTTTTTCTTGAGCTAGTAAAACATCTTTCCCAGTATCGTCGCGAACTAATTTATCATTGTCTTGTTCGTGATTCCATCCCGTAGCAGTGATTTCGTGTATGTTTCTTCTTTTCAAAACATTATAATCGTTACGTTTTGTTTGCTCTCTTCTTGGAAGTGGAGCATCAGCAACGTTTGCCCAATAATCTTGTCCGTCAACATGTACCCAAGTTGAAGATCCCTCATATCTTGGGCTATCATCTACCTGATATACTTTTTGAGTCCACTGACCTTTAACGGCTTTTTTGTCTAATTTCTTGTATTTCCAAGAATTGCCTTTATTAAAAGTATATAAGTCTGTGTTTTCGTATAGCCAATCTTGTCTCCAGTGTTTGATAATCATATCGTCGCTTACAATCAATAAGTGCTGCATCACAATTTTGTTAGGAGTGTCTTCTAATAACTCTACCCATTCTAAGGCAGATTCGTGTTTCGTTTCAGAAGGTTTATAAGTAAGAGAATCTTTTGGATATGAGAAAGTTTCTGTGAAGTTAAACTTTACCTCATAACAACCACACATTGATTTAATAGATTTTATGTCTTGTTGTTTTTTGTCCTGACTAAAACCAAGACCACATGTTAAAGCCATAGCGGCTGACAAAAAAAGGCTTTTTGAAATCATAACTTATTGTTTTGTTTAAATTTTCGCAAATATATAAATTTTATTTAGAACAATTAAAAATAGTTATATATTTGCATCGATTATTAAGACTGAATAAAAATAATGAATTTTAAAATAACTCTTTTTACTGTTGTGCTTTTTTGTCAAATTTCTGTTTCTCAAGAGGTTCAAAAAGATAGTGTCGAAACAAATGAATTATCAGAAGTTAAAGTTACTACTGCAACTAGAACGGAAAGAGTGCTTTCGTCATTGCCTTTACCAATGACAATTATTACATCTGAAGCGATTATGAAGTCAGGCGTTACAAGATTAAATGAAATTTTAAGCGAACAGACCGGTATTATTTTAATTCCAGACGAAAGTGGTTTTGAAGGAATTCAAATGCAGGGATTGGATGCCGCTTATACCATGATTTTAATTGACGGTGTACCATTAGTAGGGAGAAGTTCTGGTGTTTTAGATTTATCAAGGGTTTCAGTAGGGAATATAGAAAGAATCGAAATTGTTAAAGGCGCTTCTTCAGCATTGTATGGTTCTGAAGCAATGGGAGGAGTGATAAACGTAATTACAAAAAGACCAAAAAAAGATATGTTTACAGGTAGTCTTTCTTATCGATATGCAACTTTTAACACCAGTGATGCCAATACAAATTTGTTGTGGAAAAAGAAGAAATTCTCAGCTAATCTTTTTGCTAATTTTTATTCTACAGAGGGTTATGATTTAGATAAAAGTACACCGTTAAAGAATCTAGAACCATTTTACAATTTTACTATTCAGCCTAAGATATATTACGACTTTTCGGAGAATCTAAAATTAATTGTGAATAACCGTTTTTATGATATGAAAATGGATAATAGAGCAATTATAGATTCTGAAAACTATAAGGGGGACGCCAAAGAGAAAGAATGGAATTCGCAATTAAAATTTGAACATAAATGGAGTTCGAAAGTATATTCTGAATATGAATTTTATGCTACAAACTATCAAAATGATTCATTTTTAAAAGACCAGAATAATATCGTTTTTGAAAGTGCCTATTACAATCAATGGTTAATTCGACCAGAACTTCGAACAACAATTACTCTGAAAAATGATAAACTAACTGGTGGAGTTGGATTAAATTATGAGACGCTAGACAGGACTTATTTTGAGAAACAAGTCAATTTTAATTCGCAATATGTTTATATTCAATACGATTACAATCCGACAGAAAAATGGAATGTTCTTGCTGGATTTAGATATGACAATCATAGTGAATATGCTTCACAGTTTAGTCCGAAACTAGCAGTCAACTATAAGGTTAATGAAAACTTTTCTCTTAAGTCTTCAGTAGGCTATGGATATAAAGCGCCAGATTTTCGCCAATTGTATTTTGACTTTACAAATCCATCAGTTGGATATACGGTTTTAGGATACAACGTTGCAGAAGATCGCTTAGATCAACTTGAAGAACAAGGACAGCTTTTGTCAAGAGTTGACGGGGTAAGTTTTGGTGAACCGTTGAAGCCAGAAAGCTCAATTAATGTCAATTTTGGAACTTTTTATAAGAAAAATAAATTAAGATTGGACGTCAATGCTTTCTATAATTCAATAGAGAATTTAATTGATACTCGTGTTGTTGCTCAAAAAAATAATGGTCAGAATGTCTTCAGTTATTTTAATATCAGTAAAATTTTCACCTACGGTTTAGAGTTTAATTCAACTTATGATTTTACAAAACAATTATCAGTATCATTTGGGTATCAGTTTTTAACAGCAAAAGACAAATCTGTTCTGGATAATTTCGAAAATTACCAATACATCCGCAACTCAGATTTGCAGACCATTCAGATTAAAAAATCCGATTATTTTGGATTGTTTAACAGATCAAAACATACTGCCAATGTTAAGTTAGCCTACACTATACCTAAAATTAAGACCGACATTAATTTGCGTGTTTTTTACAGAAGCAAATACGGAATGTTTGATACAAACGGTAATCAGATACTTGACAAATATGACACATTTGTCGATGACTACTTTTTAACAAACCTGTCAATTTCAAAATATATCGCAGATAAATTTATGCTTCAAGCTGGAGCCAATAATCTATTTGATTTTACAGATCCTAGCCAAATTAGCAATTTGGCAGGTCGACAGTTTTTTGCACGAATTCAATATAATTTTTAATCAATATTTATTTAACACCATTTTCAAAATGAAAACAAAATTCTTAAAACTTTCGCTTTTAGCATTATTTATTTTTACAGTATCTTGTAGTAGCGATGACGATAAAAATGAAGTAGTACCAGTAGTAACTACAAAAGTTTCTAATATTGCTGCGCCGCAGACAGGCGGGCAGGGACAACCAGCAGGTGGCGCATTTGCAAAATTTAGTTTTTCTCAAAATAAGTTGGTAACAGATAATAGCTGGGATATTGCTTTCCGTGGGACTACAATCATTGTAAATGGAGGAGCTAAAATTGGTCTTACAGATGAACCAGAAAGAACAGGGTCTGGCGCAGTAAGTATTGTATCTGGAACATTTGCTAGTATTACTACATTTCCTGCGGCTAGTACTTTTGCTCAAGATGCAGCTGCTGTTTATTCAATTCCAACAGGAAGCGGAAAAGGTTGGTATTCTTATAATGCAGAAACTCATATTATTTCTCCTATTGCAGGAAAAGTATTTGTAGTAAAAACACACGATGGTAAATATGCAAAATTTGAAATATTGAGTTATTATAAAGATGCACCTGCAAGTCCAACATTAACTTCTGAGTCGCCATACTACACTTTTAATTTTGCTTACCAAGCAAACAGTACCACTACATTCTAATAAAAACTAATAATCTCGAATATATTATTTTATATAGGGTACTTTTAAAAACATCAAAAATCTAGTCAATCATTAGCTTTGTTTTTTTTATTTTTTTTTGATAAGGAGGTTAGAATTTTCTAACCTCTTTTTTTTGTTCTACTTTCTTGTTAAAATGAAATAGAAACAAAATGTTATTCTATCTTTGCACAAATTTTTTCTGCTGTAGATTAAACATTATTGAATTGGTTTAATTTTTGAATGCAGTCCTTCATATTTTTTATAATTATTAAGTGAACACAAAATCTTATTTTTTTCAGTCTTTTGCGATTGTTGCTTTGGCATTGGTTGCTTTTATTGGATTCAAACAAATCCTTCCAGACAAAATATTTTCTGAGAGTAAGTTAGATTCTAAAAATATATTAATAGACAGTCTGCTTTTAGAATCTGTGGCAGAAGATTCTCTTTCTATAGACAAAGACAGTATTGCTGAAAGTGAAAGAGAACTGAATCAGCAGAAAATTGTTTTTGATGAAACTGAAGGAATTGAATTTCCTGCTGAAACATTCGAAAATTATAAAGGATATCAATACCTGATTTCTTTTTACGAGAAACTGTATCAGTTAGAGAAAAATCCGCAGAACAAAGTTAGAATCGCTTATTATGGAGATTCTATGACTGATGGCGATTTAATCGTTCAAGATGTTCGTACCAATTATCAAGAACGTTTTGGAGGAAATGGAGTTGGATTTGTTCCTATTACTTCAGAATCTGCTGCTTCGAGAGGTTCTGTAAAATCAACTTATTCTAAAAACTGGAAAACGCAATCTTACTTAAATGTAAAAAGACCGACAAGTCCTTTCGGAGTTAACGGACATGTGTTTTTTGCAAATGATAAATCTAATCCGACTTGGGTTCAGTACGAAGCTGGATTGAACAAATATTCAACTTCTTTAGATAACGCCACATTGTTTTATGGGCGTGCTACTAAAACAGGAAAAGTGAATTTCATTATCGGAAAAGATACAATTAAGAAAAGCCTTTCTCCAAATAATTTAGTGAACACGTTAAAAGTTTCATCGGGAAGTTTAAAAGCTTTTAAAGCTAATTTTGTTCAGGCAGATTCAATTCCGATTTACGGTTTTAATTTTGATAACGGAAGCGGAGTTCACGTAGATAATTTTTCTCAGAGAGGAAATTCAGGACTTCCGATTTCGATGTTCAATGCTGATGTAATGAGAGCTTTCAATAATAGTTTGAAATATGACTTGGTTATCCTTCATTACGGAACCAACGTTTTAAATTACGGAACCAAAAATTATTCTTGGTACGAAAAAGGAATGACAAAAACCGTTAATAAAATTAAAGAATCTTTTCCAGGCGTTTCAATTTTAATCGTTTCAACTGCTGACAAATCGACAAAATATGATTTGGAAATGAAAACCGATTCGGCGGTAGTTCCTTTAATGAAAGCGCAAAAACATTATGCTTTAGAAACTCATGCAGGGTTTGTAAACTTATATACTTTGATGGGTGGAGACGGCTCTATGATAAAGTGGGTTGACGAAACTCCGGCAAAAGCAAATAAAGATTATACGCACTTTAACCAGCGTGGCGCAAAAGCAATTGGTAATTTGCTTTACGGACAATTGAATAAAGGATACGAAGAATATAAAGTACTCAGACAAAAAAGAGATGCTGAAGGGACTAAGCCAAAACCAGTAAAAAGAGCCAGACCCGATTCTATTTCAGTAACAAAAGATAGTGTATGATAAATAAACTTATGGTTTTCTTTTGTTGTCTTTTTTTTACAACAAATGATAAAACTCCTAAAACAGACGTACAGCCAACACCCAAAAGTATGATTCAAAAAGTGGATACAGCAGCAATTGATGCTCCTTCTGATGGCCAGATTTATAACGCAAAAGCGATAAGCGATTTTTTTGAAAAACTGGAAAAAAACGAAGATCAGAAGAATCAAAAAATCAATATTGTGCATATTGGCGATTCGCATATTCAAGGCGATTTGATGACCAATGAAATCAGAAAAAAATTACAGCAGAGGTTTGGTAATGCTGGGCGTGGTTTAGTATTTCCATATCAATTGGCCAAAACAAACGGATCTTACAACGAACGTTTTCGATCTAACAGAACTTGGGAAAGCTATAGAAATATTCACCCATTTAAACAATGCCCGGTTGGGATAAGCGGAATTGGGCTTTGGAGAGATTCTGGCGGATTTGTTCTGGAAATGAATGTTAAAGATCCAGCGTATAAATTCAATACAATAAAAATTATTACGCCCCAGAATCAGAATATGTTCGATTTGGCAATTTCGTCTAAAATCAATTCTATTCAGACAACCGAGCGAAGAGTTATTACCCATAAGATTAAAAAAGGCGAAGTACTTGGGACCATTGCAGACAAATACAATGTTTCAATTGCTGAAATTAAAAGAGACAATCGTTTAAAAGGAAATAATATTCGTGCAGGAAGAACATTAAAAATTGCCACAAACGAAACAAGAGCAAAGACCGTTTCAATGTCTGAGTTTGTTCCGTTAGCAATCGAATCAGATTCTTTTTCGCATTATTACAACTCGGAAAATGCTTTAAGCCGAATATTTTTGATTCCTAACAAAGACGCAAAGGATTATGAGTTAAACGGAATTGTATTAGAAAAAGATACTCCTGGTATTATTTATAGTGGAATTGGAGTAAACGGAGCTAAATATTCAGATTACAATAAATATCCATTATTCTTTGAACAATTGAAATCATTGCATCCCGATCTGCTGGTTTTTTCACTGGGAACAAATGAAAGCTATGATCATCTGGATTCGGAAAATTATATTAAAGAATTACGAGAATTTATTAATAATATCAGAGCACAAAAAATAGATGCACCGATAATTGTAATGACACCTCCGCCATCATTGCTAAGAAGAAAGCCCAATACTTATATTGATAATTATGCGAGACAAATTATAGATATAGCTCAGAAAGATGGTCTTGCGGTTTGGGATTTGTACGACGAATTTGGAGGCATGAGCGGAATCAGACAATTAAAAGTGCAAGGATTAATTGGGCCAGATTGGGTTCATTATTCAAAAAAAGGATACGAGAAACAGGGAGATTTGTTTACTCAAGCGATTTTAAGATCATACGATAATTTTAAATTAAAGAAGTAAGTTGACGACAATAGAGAGCATTAATAATTGGTTCATTCAAAACTTTGGTGCAATTACAATAGAACAAGTTAAAAGTTGGTTCATTTATAATGAAGACGAAAAACTTTTATTTAATACCGGTTTATTCTTAGGTTTATTTCTGGTTTTCTATTTTGTGTATGGTTTTTTACGCAAAACATTTTATTTGAGATTAACGTATGTTATCCTCTTCTCATTGTTCTTTTACTATAAATCAAGTGGAATTTACTTCCTTCTTTTATTGCTTTCATCGGTTGTAGATTATGGTTTGAGCCAAATTATTTACAGAGAATGCATAGACAGCGTCAAGAAATTTTACTTGGTGATAAGTGTTATTTTGAATTTGGCGCTTTTGGGCTATTTCAAATACATGAACTTTTTGATTGGGACATACAACGATATGTTTCATGGTAATTTTGAACTGCATAATGTTTTTCTTCCTGTTGGAATTTCGTTTTATACGTTCCAATCGATGAGTTATATTATTGAGATTTATAGAGAAGAAATCAAACCGACAAAAAACTACATCGAATATTTATTCTTCGTTTCGTTTTTCCCGCAATTAGTTGCTGGGCCAATTGTGCGCGCAAAAGATTTTCTTCCTCAGATTTATCAAAAATTAAATTTGACAAAACAAGATGTAAATAATGCTTTATTTTTGATTATTGGAGGTTTAATCAAGAAAACGGTAATATCAAATTACATATCAGTAAACTTTGTTGATCGTGTTTTTGATACGCCAATGAGTTATACTTCTTTCGAAAACTTAATGGCATCGTACGGATATGCCATTCAGATTTACTGCGATTTCTCAGGATATTCAGATATGGCAATTGGTATTGCATTATTGCTTGGATTTAAATTGCCAGTCAACTTTAGAACACCATATAAATCAACTTCGATTACCGATTTCTGGAGAAGATGGCACATTTCGCTTTCGACTTGGTTAAAAGACTTTTTATACATTTCAATTGGTGGAAATCGTGAAGGTTCTTTCGCAGGATTTTTGTTCCCAAGTTTATTCTTCTTCGGATTATTGCTTTGGGGAATGTCTTGTTATAACGAAAGTATAATTCCACTTATCATTGCAGGAAGCAGTATTTTAATTTTTGCTTTGTCGTTTTTACTGTCAAGCAAAATAAAACAAACCTTAGTAACCAATTTTAACTTGTTTACCACAATGCTTTTAGGAGGTTTGTGGCACGGAGCAGGAGCGCAGTTTATTGTTTGGGGAGCGCTTCACGGATTGGCTTTGGCGGTTCATAAAATATTCATGGAATTTTTTCCTTCTAAGAAAGATAAAAGTCCGAATTTCGTATGGAGATTTTTCTCTATCCTGATCACATTCCATTTTGTAGTCTTCTGCTGGATCTTTTTCCGAGCAAGAGATTTTGAAACAGCATTACAAGTAATTAATAATATCGGACAATTGACTTTCGAACCAGAACTTTGGAAAACAATCGTTCTTGGATATAAAAATGTTTTCGGATTAATGTTGTTTGGTTATGTTTGGCATTTCTTGCCAGAAACTTTCACAAACGGAATGAAATCTGTTTTCGACAAAACACCATTATTAATAAAAGCAATAATTTTAGGATTCGTTTATTGGATTGTTTATGCGACAGCAGTAGCCGGTTCACAGCCGTTTATTTATTTCCAGTTCTAAAAAGATATGGCCACGAAGGCACAAAGGCGCAAAGGCGCAAAGGTTTTATTCTTTGCGCCTTTTTTCTTTTTGCCACAGATTAAAAGGATTAAAAAGATTTATTTCGCGCAGATTCTGCAGATTTTAGCAGATTTAAATTTTTAATTATTTAAAATAGAAATCTGAATCATCTGGTAAATCTGCGAGAGAAATAATCAGTGAAATTGGTGTAATTAGCAGCAAAGAAAAAACTTTGCGCCTTTGTTACTTTGCCACTTTGAACCTTAAAAAATAAATTGCCTGAAATATCTAATTAGATTATCTTTGCACTTCATATAAAGAAAATGATATGTTTGATAATTTAAGTGATAAGTTAGATAAAGCGTTCCATATATTAAAAGGGCACGGTAAAATTACAGAAGTAAACGTTGCTGATACCTTAAAAGAAGTTCGTCGTGCATTACTTGATGCCGATGTTAACTTTAAAATTGCTAAAGATTTTACAGCAAGAGTAAAAGATAAAGCAATTGGTCAAGATGTATTGACAACATTACAGCCAGGACAATTATTAGTAAAACTGGTAAAAGATGAGTTGACAGAATTGATGGGTGGAGATGTTGCTGGTGTTAACTTATCAGGAAATCCAACTGTTATTTTAATGTCAGGACTTCAAGGTTCTGGTAAAACTACTTTCTCAGGAAAATTAGCTAATTTCTTAAAAACAAAGAAAAACAAGAAGCCACTTCTTGTAGCGTGTGATATCTACCGTCCTGCGGCGATTAATCAGTTGCATGTTGTGGGAGATCAAATAGGTGTTGAGGTTTACTCAGAACCAGAAAATAAAAATCCTGTAGAGATTGCTCAAAACGCAATCAAACACGCCAAAGCAAACGGATTCAATGTTGTTATTGTCGATACAGCAGGTCGTTTAGCGGTAGATCAGGAAATGATGGACGAAATCGCTCGCGTACACAAAGCAATTCAGCCTCAAGAAACATTGTTCGTTGTCGATTCTATGACAGGACAAGACGCTGTAAATACAGCAAAAGCTTTCAACGATATCTTGAATTTTGATGGAGTTATCTTAACGAAGTTAGATGGTGATACTCGAGGTGGAGCAGCACTTTCAATCAAATCGGTTGTAAACAAACCAATCAAGTTTGTAGGTACAGGAGAGAAAATGGAAGCAATTGACATTTTCTACCCAGATCGTATGGCTGAGAGAATCTTAGGAATGGGAGACGTTGTGTCTCTTGTTGAAAGAGCTCAGGAGCAATTTAACGAAGAAGAAGCAAGAAAACTTCAAAAGAAAATCGCTAAAAACGAATTTGGTTTTGATGATTTCTTAACGCAGATTCAGCAAGTAAAGAAAATGGGTAACATGAAAGACTTGGTTGGAATGATACCAGGAGCTTCAAAAGCCATGAAAGATGTAGAAATCGAAGACGATGCTTTTAAACATATCGAAGCGATCATTTATTCGATGACGCCAGCTGAAAGAAGCAAACCAGCCATTATCGACGTGAAAAGAAAAGCCAGAATCGCGAAAGGTTCGGGAACTAAAGTCGAGCAAGTAAATCAGCTGATGAAGCAGTTTGACCAAATGAGCAAGATGATGAAGATGATGCAGGGCCCAGGTGGAAAAAATCTGATGAAAATGATGGGAGGTATGAAAGGGATGCCGGGTGGTATGCCAGGAGGAATGCCGAGATAAAATAAGAAAAAGTTTCAAGTTTAAGGTTTCAAATTAAGGGGCCAAAACTTGAAACTTTTTTAATTACATAACTATTAAGTTTCGCCAGTAACGTGAAACTTTAAACTTGAAACAAAATAAACACAACACATGCAGCTACTAGACGGTAAAAAAACATCTAACGACATTAAAAACGAAATTGCAGCCGAAGTTCAATCCATAAAAGCAGCGGGAGGAAAAGTGCCTCATTTAGCAGCAGTTTTAGTGGGAAACAACGGAGCAAGTTTAACTTACGTGGGAAGTAAAGTAAAATCATGCCAAGAAATCGGTTTTGATTCAACTTTGGTTGCTTTACCAGAAACGATTACAGAAGACGAGCTTTTAGCAAAAATTAAGGAATTGAACGAAGACGATAATCTTGACGGATACATCGTTCAGTTACCATTGCCAAAACATATCGACGAGCAAAAAATCTTATTAGCAATCGATCCAGACAAAGACGTAGACGGATTCCACCCAACAAACTTTGGTAGAATGGCTTTGGAAATGGAAAGTTTTATTCCAGCAACACCATTCGGAATTATGGAATTGTTAGAGCGTTATAAAGTTGAGACTTCAGGAAAACATACTGTTGTAATCGGAAGAAGCCACATCGTTGGGCGTCCAATGAGCATCTTGATGAGCCGTAAAGGAAATCCAGGAGATTCTACAGTTACATTAACGCACAGTCGAACTAAAGACTTGGCAGAATTCACAAAAAATGCAGATATTATCATTACAGCTTTAGGAGTTCCAGAATTTTTAAAAGCAGATATGGTAAAAGAAGGAGTAACCGTTATTGACGTTGGAATTACTCGCGTAGACGACGCTTCAAACCCAAAAGGATATGTTATTAAAGGTGACGTTGATTTTGACGGCGTGAGTAAAAAAGCATCGTTCATTACACCAGTTCCAGGTGGAGTAGGACCAATGACAATTGCAATGCTGCTTAAAAATACACTTTTAGCAAGAAAAATGAGAAGCGCAAGAAATCAATAATTTCTTCCCGAATAATATTCAAAACCCGTTCAAACGAACGGGTTTTGTTGTTTTTAGTATATAATTAATAGTTTAAAGTTTCGCGTCTTAAAAATAAAGGATACTTTTGCAGCACTTTAAAAATAACACTTCTCCAAATGGACGATTATTATTATTCGTTAGTATTAAATTAAGCAGCTTTTGAAATTTTCAAAATGCTGCGCTAAAAACCTGTATTTTGAAATGAAAGCCTTTTACACAAACAACAACGGATTGGTAGAAATCCAAAAATGGACTTCAAATTGCTGGATTCACATCGAATCTCCAACAGAATCAGATAAAAATTATTTATTAGAAGAACTTCAAATTCCTGAAGCTTTTTACAATGACATTGAGGATATCGACGAAAGACCTCGTATCGAAATCGAAGACGGCTGGACTTTGATTATTATGCGTATTCCCATTAAAAGTGGCGATGTAAAAATACCTTTTCATACCGTTCCGCTCGGAATTATTTTTAAAGATGATATCTGCGTTACCATCAGTTTTTATAAAACAGAAATCATAAAAGATTTTGTGGCTTATTCACAGCGCAAAAACATTGACATAGGAGACAATTTCAATTTAGTTTTAAGATTGCTTTTGTCTTCAAGCGTATGGTATTTGAAATACCTAAAACAAATCAACCAGAAAATAAAATTAGCCGAAGATAATTTAGAGAAATCGATCAAAAACGAAGAATTGCAGGCACTGCTTCAAATCGAAAAATGTTTTGTATTCTTCATCACGTCGCTAAAAGCAAATGACGTTTTGTTTCAAAGAATCAAAAATCTAAAAGCGCACAAGGCTAGTTACGATCCCGAATTATTGGAAGATGTTGAAATCGAATTAAATCAGGCGCAGGACACAGCCAACATTTACAACAACATCTTAACGGGAATGATGGATGCCTATGCTTCGGTAATTTCCAATAACATGAATAACATCATGAAGCAAATGACGTCAATTTCAATCATTTTGATGATTCCAACCCTAATCGCTAGTTTGTACGGAATGAACGTCCCAAACGGATTAGAAGAAAGCAAATACGGCATCTGGATCTTACTTTTAGTTTCGATAATTCTATCCACTTTTGGAGTCTTTTTGTTCAAACGCAGAAGATGGTTCTAAAACTTTAAATATATAAAGCCTGCTCGTTAAGAATGGGCTTTTTCGTTTTTATATCTTGGGCGTGACCCCGACCCATCGAGAGGGCAAATATACTTTACGCTTATGCGCCCTCTCAACGGGTCGGGGTCGGGCTATCCGCGCTACTTCGGTAGCTTGCTACTATCCCTCACGCAACTTTACGGAGAGACCTAACAGGTTTTTAAAACCTGTTAGGTCTTGTTGGATATCTTTTAAATATAGTCCCTACGGACAAAAAAAACGACGTAAATTATTGTTCTACCAATATTTAATCTCTCCGAGATAACCCCGCTAGGAGTGAAATATCGGTAGGCTTTGGCAGGCAAAAAGGCAAATATTAAATTAATTTGCGCGCCAATATTTAATCTCTCCGAGATAACTCCGCTAGGAGTTAAATATTGGTAACCCAAAATACCCGCATAAGATATCCCGTAGGGATTATACATTTAAAAAGGCAGAGTACAGATTACGATATAAAACAATTATTTTTTTCACGTTTTTTATTTGCCAATTCAAAATAAATAATAACTTTGTAACGCAAAGTACTTTAATTATGAATCAAAAGCACCAAGAAGATTTAGCACATATTCGTTCCATGATGGAGCGCTCTTCCAGATTTATATCGTTAAGCGGACTTTCAGGAGTTTTCGCAGGTCTTTCGGCTTTAATTGGTGGGATCTATGTATACCAGTTGTTCAAAGCAAATGGAATGGATTATTTGACCGACGAGCATAGATTGTATTCTGCTAATTTGGTTTCGGAATTATTCTGGATTGGGATTGGAATTTTAGTTTGCGCATTTGCATTCGGAATCTTTTTCACTATTAGAAAAAGCCGAAAATACAATTTGCCAATTTGGACATCTGCAACAAAAAAAATGCTATTCAACTTAACAGTTCCGCTTTTTGCAGGAGGTGTATTCTGTCTAGCGATGATGTATCACGGTTACTTCGGATTGGTTGCGCCATCTACTTTGCTGTTTTATGGTTTGGCACTTATTAATGCAGAAAAATATACTTTTTCTGATGTAAAATATTTAGGTTTCTGCGAACTTTGTTTAGGATTAATTGCTCTTTTCTATATTGGATATGGGTTGATTTTCTGGATTCTTGGATTCGGAATTCTTCATATCTTATACGGATTGGTAATGTTCAAAAAATACAAATAATTGAATGGGAATTATTGACAAACTAAATAAAGATTTCGAAAGCCGTGTCAGACTGGGCATTATGTCCGTTCTGATGGTTAATGACTGGGTAGATTTTACCGAGATGAAAACGCTTTTGAATATCACAGATGGTAATTTAGCGAGTCATTCTTCCGCATTGGAGAAATCTGAATATATCGAGATTAAGAAAGAATTTGTGGGCAAAAAGCCAAAAACATCTTATCAGGTAACACCGCTTGGCCGCGCGGCGTTCAAAGAGCACCTTTCTTACCTCGAAAAATTAATGAAATCTTAGAATCTAAAATTTTTTACCTAAAAACTTTGAATTACAAAGTACTTTTAAAAAAAACTAAAATCATGAAAAAACATCAAATTATCTTCGCATGTACAGCGGTTTTTATACTGCTTTTTTACAACGAATCTGTCGGAATCAATATTTCTATTTTTGGCGTTTTGCTAACGCTTTTAATTAGCTATTTCTTTCAAGAAAAGCTTGTAGACAGATCACACCTTATTTTGGTAATGACTTCTATTCTTTCATGTTTTGCTTTTGCTTGGTATGGAGATGCGGCATCGTTTTTTGCTTTAGCATTATCAATTCTATTTTTACAATTTAAAACGCAGAATGGCGAGCTCAAAATCATACAGATCTTTCCACTCATATTTTTAAATGGATTTACTTCAATAGGACGCATTTTTATTTTTTCACAATGGCTTCCTGAACGAAAAATCCACAACGATTTTGCCAAAAAGCTAATAGCATTTGTGGTTATCCCAGTGCTATTTTTAGGACTGTTTTTTATTGTGTATTCTTTTGGAAGCGATCATTTCTCTTCATTATTTACAGACTATGAGTTAGATATCAATCTGCCGCAATTAATTGCAATGTGTATTTTAGGGTTTTATATATCGTTCAGTTTTTGGAATTATTGGGTTCCAGATGCTTGTTATGAATACAATCCGAAATTGAATAATGATTTCACAAATGTTTCTGAAGTTAAAAACCAAAACACATTTTCATTTCTTGATTTGGACTTCGAAAGGAAAAGTGGAGAAATTACATTGTTTTTCCTAAATATCATGCTTTTGGTTTTTATTGGAACTTATAACTATGAACAGTTTTTTGAAGCAGTAGAAAAAACAAATTTAAGTGCAGATATACACGAACGTGTAAATGCTGTAATTTTTTCGATTCTTATGGCAGTTGGAGTAATCTTGTTTTACTTTAAAGGCGGATTCAATTTTGATGAAAAAGCCAAAACTTTAAAGAATTTGGCAAAAACCTGGCTTGTTTTAAATCTGGTTTTAATTGTGAGCGCTATGGTTAAGAATACAGAGTATGTTTCTTTTTATGGCCTAACATACAAACGTCTTGGAGTTTATGCTTTTTTAATTTTAGCTGTTATCGGATTAGTGGTTTCATTTCAAAAGATAAGAAAACAAAAAACGAACGCTTATCTTTTCAATCAGATGGTTTGGTATTTCTACGGAACAATTCTTTTGTGTAGTTATATTAATTGGGGAAGCCTTATTACAAATTACAATATCTCTGTAAACAAAGGAGTAGAACCTGTTTTTTTAAGCGGTTTGAATTTCAACGATGATGCTCGTCGTGAATATTTGCAAAAGAATAATCTGGATGGAAAATATGTAGAAGCAGTAAGAGAAGAATTGATTTTGAATTATCAAAACTCAAGTTTTTTGTCAAAAGCTTTGTATTATGAGTTTTTGGATAAAGAAAAGAAATAACAAAAAATCCCATTCATATTAAACGAATGGGATTTTCTTTATTTATTATCACCTCTTTTTTTAAATCGAGGATCGTGTTTTGAAATAAATGCTTTTCTTCTAGTTGGAGTTGCGTTTGAAGCCGAACTTTCAACTTTAGGAAAACTAGCTTCTTCCGTTTTACTCGATGGTTCAATTAACTGATTTAATTCTTTTATTTCAGCATCGGTTAATTCACGATAACGGCCAACCGGAACGTCCAAAGAGATATTAATGATTCTAATACGTTTTAAGGCCGTAACTTCATAACCTAAGTATTCAGACATTCTTCTAATCTGACGGTTTAATCCCTGAGTTAGTATAATCTTAAAAGTGTATTTGCTGATCTGCTCGACTTTACATTTTTTAGTAACCGTATCTAAAATCGGAACTCCATTTCCCATTCTCTGAATAAAACGTTCAGTGATCGGTTTGTTTACCGTAACTGTATATTCTTTTTCGTGGTTATTTCTAGCGCGAAGAATCTTGTTTACAATATCGCCATCATTGGTCATAAAAATCAAACCTTCACTGGCTTTATCCAATCTTCCAATCGGGAAAATTCGTTTAGGATAATTAATATAATCAACAATATTATTTTTTACTTCAAGATTGGTCGTGCATTCAATTCCGACAGGTTTATTGAATGCCAAATAAATCATTTTTTCGTTTTTCTCAACGATTAATTTTCCGTCAACGCGCACTTCATCCTCTGGCGAAACTTTCGTTCCCATTTCCGGCACAGCACCATTTATTGTTACGCGTCCTTCTTCAATTAATTTATCGGCTTCGCGACGAGAACAAAAGCCCGTTTCAGCAATAAATTTATTAAGACGTTTTAAATTTTCTTCCATACTGCAAAAGTAGGCAAAAGTTTAGATATCTTAGAATTTTAGATTTCAGACTTTAGATCTCAGACTTTAGATTTTAGACTTTAGATTTTAGAAAAAACTTAGAAACTTAGAATCTTAGCATCTTTTTCTACGAATCATGAAAAATGGAACTATCTTCTGGAGTTTCTTTTCTGTCGAACATTCCATAGTCACGAACTACAGATGCAATTCTTAAATGATAATCTTTAAAAACTTCATTTCGGCCTTTGGCTTGTGCGGAACGATGCATTTCAATATTTCGCCATTGCTGAATACTTTCTTCATCTCGCCAAAAAGACAAAGACAAAACTTTTGAAGGATCGGAAAAACTTTGAAATCGTTCTATCGAAATAAAGCCTTCAATCTTATCTAATTCTGGACGCAGACTCGCTGCAATATCTAAATATTCATTTTTCTTGCCTTCGTTAGGAATAACTTCAAAAATTACAGCTATCATTTTAATTGTAGATTTTGGATTTGAAAAAAACTTTGTGTCTTAGCGAGTTAGTGGCTCAGAACCTTTAAAAAGAAACTCAATCACTTTATTATACAAATCATCATCATGCATACCGTGACCTAAACCGCTAGTTTCAATAAATTGACTGTTTTTCCAACCTTGCGCTATTTTTTTTCCTTCTGCGAAAGCAACAATTTTGTCTGAAGTATCATGAGCAATGAAACCAGGAATAGTAATTTCTGATGCGAATTTTTGTCCCGAAAAGTCTTCTAATTTAAAATTAAATCGATTTATGAATTTGCTTTCCAAAAGAGGTAGCATTCTTCTATTCAAACTAAGCATCGAAATATAATTATCAATCAAAGTTTTTAAATCAGAAGGAGCGCCAAGAATAACCATTTTGTTAATGCTCGTATTTGGAAATAAGTATTGATGATAGACACAAGCAGCTCCGCCAATAGAATGTCCAATAATAATTTCGGGTTGATATTTTTCTACCGCTTTATTGATGAATTCGGCATAAAGCGGCACATTAAATTCTTTTCCGCTGCTTTGTCCATGTGCAGGCGCATCAATGGCAATTATTGTGCTGCCAGATTTTTGAAGATGAGGCAAAGTTTTTTTCCAGCGTGCAGCATTGCTTTCCCAACCGTGGACTAAAAGAATCTTAGTTTCATTTCCTTTCCAAACATAAGTTTGAAAATGATGTTCGTTATGATGAAATATTTCTGTCTCAGCATGTCGCAAAACTTTTGGAAGCTCTTCTTTTTTTAATCGCCCAATTCGTGGCTGGCTAAAAAGAGCATAAGAAAGTTCCATAGCCTTTTGCGGACGCACGTAACTCAATAAGTTAATATAAGATCCAACTGATTTTAATGTGATAAAACGAATGCCTTTTTTAATTCCCAAAACTTAAATTTTTTTCTAAAGGTAAAAAAAAGGTCTGTCACGAATTACACAAATGAGCACGAATTTTTATTCTCAGTATTAATAGATAAAAAAAGTAAATAGTGATAATTAGTGGAATTACAGCAAAAATAAAAGCAAAAAAAAAGTCCCGATTTAATCGGGACTTGATATTTAGAATTTTGCGAACAATTGTTCCATTTTTTCTTTTTCTTCTTCAGCTAATTGTGTATCAACTAAAATTCTTCCAGAGTGCTCATCAGTGATGATTTTCTTTCTTGACGCAATTTCAACCTGAGTTTGAGGTGGAATTGTAAAGAAAGATCCAGCAGAAGCTCCTCTTTCGATAGAAACTACAGCTAATCCGTTACGAACACTGCTTCTGATTCTGTTGTAAGCTGCCAATAATCTTTCTTCGATTTGTGCAGCAAATTCAGCAGACTTTTCAGTTAAGAATGCTTCTTCTTTCTGAGTTTCAGCCATAATAGCGTCTAATTCAGATTTTTTATGTTTTAAATGAGAGCTCTTAGCGTCAAGTTTTTCTTTTAAATTAGAAATAACTTCTTTTTTGTGCTCGATAGAAGCTTTCATTTCTTTGATTTGCTTTTCGGCCAATTGAATTTCTAATTCTTGAAATTCAACTTCTTTTGTCAAAGAATTAAATTCTCTGTTGTTACGTACTGATTCTTGTTGTTTAGTGTACTTTTTAATAACCTCTTTATGCTCCTCAATAGCAATTTTCTTTGCTTTGATTTGCTCCTCAATCACTTCAAGTTCACCTTTCAGTTTCTCTGAACGAGTGCTCAAACCTGCAACTTCATCTTCTAAATCTTCAACTTCTAAAGGAAGTTCTCCTCTAACGTTTCTGATTTCGTCAATTCTAGAGTCAATAAGCTGTAAATCGTATATTGCTCTTAACTTGTCCTCAACACTTAATTCTTTCGTATTCGTCATATTTTATAAGTACTTAACTGGATTTGTATTTTCTTCCGATAAAATGATTGCAAAATTAAGAATTTTTTTTCGAAGATAATCAACAATATAATTTTTTGTATAGCGTTCACTCTCAAAATGACCAATATCTGCCAAAAGCAACTTGTTTTCGGCTTCATAAAATTGATGGTATTTTAAATCAGCTGTCAAAAAAGCATCAGCTCCTGCGCTTATCGCATTTCTGATAGCAAAACTTCCAGAGCCTCCTAAGACAGCTACTTTTTTTATTTTTTTGCCTAAAAAAGCAGAATGACGAATTCCGTCGGCAATCATTTTATCTTTTACAAAATGAAGAAAATCTTTTTCGTCCATTTCAGTTTCAAATTCACCAATCATTCCTAAACCAACATTTTGATGCGAATTTTCGAGATTGTAAATTTCATATGCTACTTCTTCGTAAATATGATTGGCAAAAAGCGCTTTTAAAATTTGCGATTGAAGATGTTTTTCAAAAACTACTTCGATTTTGATTTCTTCTCCAGTATGAAGTTTTCCTTTTTCTCCAATTACAGGATTGCTGTCTTCGTTTCCTTGAAAAGTAAAAAAACCTTGAGTGTTAAAACTGCAATTATCATAGTTGCCAATTGTTCCTGCGCCTGCTTCAAATAAAGCATTTCGAACTTTATCGGCATTATCGGGAACGGTAAAAGTGACTAGTTTTTGGATGAAATTATTTTTTGGAACTAATATTTTTGTATTTGTCAATCCTAAAGCATCACAGAAAATTTTATTTACGCCTTGAGAGTGATTGTCAAGTGCGGTATGAACTGCAAAAATGGCAATATCATTTTTGATGGCTTTTAAGATGGCACGCTCTACATAATTTTTGCCAGTAATCTTTTTAATTCCTGAAAATAGAATCGGATGAAAACAAACGACAAGATTACAGTTTTTTGCAACAGCTTCACCAATTACATTTTCTAACGCATCATGACAGACTAAAACACCTGAGCATTCAGTTTCGGAATCTCCAACTAAAAGCCCAACATTGTCAAAATCTTCAGCGTAAGCCAAAGGAGCCATTTCTTCAAGAACCGATATAATATTTTTGATTTTCATTTTGAGTTTTTAAAATATTAGTAGTGTAAATTATTTGTACTAAATGTAAAAAGTTTACACTGGCACAAATTTAGTACATTTGTAATATAAAATTTATAAAGTCATGACAACTATAAAAATTAACGAACGGACAAAAGAGGGAAAAGCATTCATGGATATGTTCAATGCTTTTTTTAAAAATGTTAATGGCATTGAAATTGTTGAATCAGATAATTATGGACAGGTTAACGAAGAAGAAAGCACTTATAATCCTGAGTTTGTAGATATGGTTTTGAAATCTGCAAAAGATAATAATAGTACAGAAATTAATCCTAATGATGTATGGGGAAGTTTAGGGTTGAAATAAAGGAATTAGCGAAAAAACAAATTATTCAACATTATAAATCTGGAGATAAAAAAAGTATCAAAAACATTGAAAAGATTCTTTTAGAACTTTCAGAGACTCCCTTTGAAGGAATTGGAAATCCTGAACCCTTAAAATATGAACTTACCGGATTCTGGTCTAGACGAATAAATCAAAAAGACAGAATAATATATTATCTGGAAGATGAAATTGTGACAATTTTTGTCGTTTCAGCAAAAGGTCATTATTCAGATAAATAAACTCTATGAACTTACTTCGAAAATTACTTTTCCCATTTGCTATTTTATACGGATTCATTACTTCAATCCGCAATTTTCTTTTTGATAAAGGAATTTTAAAATCGACCTCATTTGATCTTCCTGTTATTGCTGTTGGAAATTTGAGCGTGGGCGGAACCGGAAAAACGCCGCAGATAGAATACTTGATTCGATTATTATCGGATAAATATAAAATTGCAACTTTAAGCCGTGGCTATAAAAGAAAATCGGAAGGTTTTGTTTTGGCTAACGAAAATTCGAATGCTGAAATTTTGGGAGACGAACCTTTTCAGTTTCATCAGAAATTTCCAAATGTAATGGTGGCCGTAGATGCTAATCGTACAAACGGAATTCAGCAATTGCTTTCGAAAGATGAAAAGCCTGAAATTATTTTGCTGGACGATGCCTATCAGCATAGAAAAGTAAAGGCTGGTTTTTATATTCTGCTGACTTCTTATGGAGATTTGTATGCGGATGATTTTATGCTGCCAACTGGAAATTTGAGGGAAAGCAGGAGCGGAGCAGCAAGAGCCAATATTGTTGTGGTAACAAAATGCCCTAAAATATTGACTGAAGAAGAGCAGACAAAAATTAGATTGAAATTGAAGTTAAATGCTGCACAGCAAGTCTTTTTTACTTTTATAGATTATGATATGGTTATTTTCGGTAAAAATGAAAAAATTGCTGTCAACGAAATTAAATCAGAATCAAAATTGTTGCTGGCTGGAATTGCAAAACCAAAACCGTTTTTTGATTATTTAAAAAATGAGAGTGACGAATGTCTTACTTTTCCAGATCATCATCATTTTTCTGATGCAGATTTAAATGCCATTCGAAATAAAGCAAACGGAAGAAAAATAATCACAACCGAGAAAGATTATGTTCGCTTGAAAGACTCCGAATTGGTTGATCAATTATATTATCTGCCAATAAAAAGCTCTTTCATTAACCATCAGCAAGACTTCGATGCTACGATTTTAGAGTATGTAAAAGAAAACTTAGAACCTTAGCTAATTAAAAAACTTAGCAATAGTGCTATAGAAATCGTCTGGAACAAAAGGTTTTGTAATTACATCATCCATTCCAAAAGAAAGAAGCATATCGCGGTTTTCGTCGAGCGAAATTGCTGTTAAAGCTATAATTGGAGTCGCTTTGTCAAATTCGCGAATCAATTTGGTTGCTGTAGTTCCATTAATACCAGGAAGATGGACATCCATTAAAATCATGTCAAATCGCTTAATTTTTAAAAGCTCAACAGCATCTTCTCCATTGTCAACAATCTCACAGGTAATGTTTTTGTTTTCGAGCATTTTACGAGTGATCATCTGATTGATTTTGTTGTCCTCGATCAATAAAATAGATTTGTTTTTCAATTGTTTGTCGTTATATGGTTTTACTTCTTCGATTACTTCCAATGGTTCGTTGTTAATTTTGAAATTTAATTTGAAGGTAAAAGTAGAGCCTTTACCTACTTCACTTTTTAGTTTTATCTCGCCTCCTAAAAGTTCTATTAATTTTTTTACAATAGTAAGGCCAAGGCCTGTTCCTCCATATTTTCTGTTTACTTCTATAGAACCTTGAGAAAAGCTTTCAAAGACAGATTGAAGCTTGTCTTCTGGAATTCCTATCCCGGTATCAACAATTTCGAAATATACTGTTGCATTATCTTCTTCTTGCGAATATAATTTGGCAATTACATTTACATGTCCGTTTTGGGTAAATTTTAAAGCATTGTTGATTAAGTTAAGTATAATCTGAGATAGTTTTGTAGGGTCTCCAATTAAATTGTCTGGAATCGCTTTGTCTATTTCTAAATTGAAGTAGTTTTTGTTGGCTGTCGCCAGTTCTTTGAGCGAACTTTGAATGTTAAAAAGCAATTCTTTCAAATTAAAGCTGATATTTTCAACTTCAGCTTTAGTCGAATCAATTTTATTAATTTCTAAAATTTCATTGATAAAAGTGGTCAAATAATTACCGGAGAACTTTAAAGATTCTAAGTATTTTAATTGTTTTTTCTTTGGTTTATCTTCAAGTAGAATATGAGTAATTCCGTTAATGGCATTCAACGGTGTCCGGAGTTCGTGACTTACTGTCGACAAAAATTCAGATCTGGCTTTTGATGCTTTTTCTGCTTTATTTTTGGCTAAAATTAATTCTTTGTTTTTCTCGCGAAGTAGTAAATTGTTTTGGTTTCTTATGATATTGTTTTTGTACAAAGCCAAACTCAATAGAGATAGAATCGAAATCAAGGCAATTGCCAAAATGCTGACTAACTTAGAATAACGATAGGTTTTAAGCTGAAATTTTTCTTCGCTTTCTTTTTTTATGCTATTGCTTAAAGATTGATTTTTTTTGAATTTTTCATATTCGTCCAAATCAATTTTGGCATTTTTTAGTTTTAGAAGATAATTTTCCAGCTGATAATGTTCGTCTAGATACGAATACGCCAAATCATAATTTTTATTCTGTTTGTAGTATTGGCTTATTGCTAAAACGATTTTTGCTTTTTTGGGAAGATCATTGATTTTAGCGTTGTAATCTAAGGCTTTGTTAAAATATATTATAGTTGAATCATTTCTTTTAAGCTGGCTTTCAATTAAGCCAAGCTGATAATACGCATCTATTTTGGTTTTTATATTGGCAGTATTGTCAGGTTTTTTAATAATAGTCTTAAAAGTTCTTGCTGCCGATTTAAGATCGTTATTGGTCTTAAATGCCAAGGCTTTCTGGTAATCTAAAATTCCAGCATTGTCATTGATGTTCAGCTCTTTTAGTAGATCTGCAGCTTTTGTGTAATATAAGGCAGCTGTTTTATAATCACCTGTGGCGGTGTTGGCTGCGCCGATATAATGCAGAGCTAAAACTTTTGTACAGCTAGGTTTTAAGGTGTCAAATAAAGAAACCGTTTTATGGAAATTTTTTAATGCATCTTCAAATTTTCCCTGATTGTAGTAAATTTTTCCAAGCTTAAAAGTCTGATTGGCCAAATTCTCTTTTTTGCCATTTTCTTCACAGAAATTAATAGACTTTTCTGTGTAAAAAATAGCCTGATTGTACTTTTTATTGCTCAGATTAGAATTGGCCAGCTTGTTATAATAGGTCAAGCTATCCGTATTCTTTTTGGCTTGAGAATACAAAAGCGAGTTAAAAAAACAAACAGCAATAAAAAGACAGTATTTCATGTATGGCAATGCTTTTACAATGAATCTTATTATTTTCTTATCAGTAAAATTAAATCAATCAACCTTGATGAATAGCCAATCTCATTATCATACCAGCCTACAACTTTTACCATTTTGTCGATAACCGAAGTTAACTGAGCATCAAATAAACAAGAATGTGTGTTGCCAATTACATCAACCGAAACAATTGGATCTTCGGTATAATCTAATATTCCTTTTAAATTTGTTTTTGAGGCTTGTTTAAATGCTTTGTTTATTTCTTCAATGCTAACAGCTCGTTTTACATTGAAGGTTATGTCTGTTAATGAACCGTCTGGAACTGGGACTCTAATACCACAGCCACCCATTTTATTATGCAATTTAGGAAAAATTTTTGTTAATGCCTTAGCTGCACCTGTAGTTGTTGGAACAATCGATTGACTGGCGCCTCTTGCACGTCTCAAATCCTTATGTGGCTGGTCGTGAAGGCTTTGGTCGGTGGTAAAAGAATGTATAGTCGTAATGTAAGCTTGTTCAATTCCACACAATTCTTCAATGATTTTAATCATTGGAGCAGCATTGTTTGTGGTGCAGCTTGCATTTGAAACTATATTTTCGCTTCCATCCAAAATATGTTCGTTTACTCCAAGAACTACTGTTTTTATAGTATCCACTTCTGATGGAGCAGAAAGAATTACTTTCTTTGCTCCAGCTTCAAGATGCGCATTTAGTTCTTCATGCGTTTTATACTTTCCAGTCGATTCGATAACAATATCAATCGAGTGTGATTTCCAATCTAAATTTGAAATACTTTTTTCGTGAAAAAAGAAAAAATGCCTTCCGTCTACAATGATGCTATTTTCGTCATGACTTACTTCATATGGCAAAACCCCATGAATACTGTCATATTTAATTAAATGTGACATGGTTTTGTTGTCAGCAATGTCATTTATAGCAACGACTTCAATTTCAGGGTGATTTAAAAGCAATCGGAATAAATTTCTTCCAATTCTTCCAAATCCATTAATAGCAATTCTTGTTTTCAATTATTTGGTTTATTCGTTTAATTGGTTAATCGCTTAATTGTTTTCAAACCGTTAAACGTCTCTACGATTAAACGATTAACTTAAAAATTTATAAAATATGTTTTTGTGCTTTGTATGAAGAACGAACAAGAGGTCCGCTTTCTACATGTCTGAAACCTAATTCAAGACCAAATTGTTCATATCTGGCGAATTGTTCAGGCGTAATAAATTCTTTTACAGGAAGATGTTTTTTACTCGGCTGTAAATACTGTCCAATTGTTACCACGTCAACATTTGCCTTTTTTAAATCTCTCATCGTCTGGAAAACTTCTTCTTCAGTTTCTCCAAGACCAAGCATAATTCCAGATTTGGTTCTGTTGATTCCTTTTTCTTTCAGATAACGAAGCACTTCCAAACTTCTGTCATATTTTGCCTGAATACGAACTTCGCGAGTTAAACGTCGCACTGTTTCCATGTTATGAGAAACCACTTCAGGGTTTGCTTCTACAATACGGTCTATGTTTCTTTCAATTCCTTGAAAATCTGGAATTAAAGTTTCAAGAGTAGTTTGAGGATTCATTCTACGAATAGCTCTCACAGTTTCCATCCAAATGATAGAGCCTCCATCTTTCAAATCATCTCTGTCAACACTTGTAATGACAGCATGTTTGATATTCATAATCTTAATAGAACGCGCTACTTTTTCAGGTTCGTCCCAATCTACCGTTTCAGGTCTTCCGGTTTTTACCCCGCAGAAACCGCAAGAACGCGTGCAGACATTTCCTAAAATCATAAAAGTCGCTGTTCCTTCACCCCAGCATTCTCCCATATTTGGGCAGCTTCCAGAAGTACAAATGGTATTTAAACTATATTTATCAACTAAACCTCTAAGTTCAGTATATTTTTGTCCGATAGGTAATTTTACTTTTAACCACTTTGGTTTTGTGGTTTGTGTATTTTCAGCGACTGTTTCCATATATCAATGTTCAAAGTACAAAGATACGGAATGTAGTTTATTTTGAGACGTTTATTTGCTTTTCCTTTACATATCATATTTATAGAAGATATTGAGGATAATATAAATCAAGTGTTAATAAATTGTTTTAAGTGTATTTTGTGGTTGCTTTTTTTGGTTTATGTCTGATGTTTTAATGTTTCATTTGGTTTTTGTGGAATATAAAAGTTCGGTCTTAATCTGTTACAAATTTGGCTTCTTGGGAACTTGCAAAATTCATGCAATACTAATTTTGCTGTTAATTTAACAGTTTTAAAACCATGAAAAAGAGAATTATTGTATTAGGAGCTTTATTTGCAATTTTAAGCCTCACCAAAACAAATGCACAAATACTTTCAGATAAAACTATGGGAGCTTTAGGAAAAGGCGTTTCAGGATTTACTTTTAGTGATGCAGACGCTGCGGCTTTAGCAAAACAATCTATTGCAGAATTGGATGCAAACAATCCTGTTGCAGATCCAAAAAATGGATATTCAATTCGTTTAGACCGTTTATTTGGGAAACATACTACAAGCGAAGGAGTTACTTTAAATTATAAAGTGTATTTAGTGAAAGATATTAATGCTTTTGCATGTGCAGACGGAAGTGTTCGTGTGTTTGCAGGTTTAATGGATATTATGGATGATAACCAGTTGCTTGCTGTTATTGGTCACGAAATCGGACATGTTGTTAATCATGATACAAGAGATGCTATAAAAGCAGCTTATAAAAAAGAAGCTTTATTGGATGCAGCGTCATCACAATCAGGAAAAATGGAGACTCTTACCAACTCTCAATTAGGGCAAATAGGAAGCGCTATGATTGATAGCAAACATAGCAGAAAACAAGAATCTGAGGCAGATAATTTCTCTTATGATTTCATGAAAAGAAATGGTTACGATGTGAATGCTGTAGAGTCGGCTTTTCGAATTCTTCAAAATTTAAGCGAAGGAGCGGAGGCGTCTTTTATGACTAAAATGATGAGCTCTCATCCTGATTCTGGAAAAAGAGCTGACGCGGCCAAAAAAAGAGCAACAAAAGACGGATTGTATCATGCGTATGAGCAACAGAAAATTGTAAATACAGCTCCAGTAACAGCAGCAAAGAAAACAACTGCAGCAACAAAGAAAATAAGTATCGCAAAGAAGAAATAAGTGCTACATAATACAAAACCGGTAAATCTAATAATTTGCCGGTTTTTTCTTTTTTTAGTATAGAACCAAAATCGTTCATAGTTGATTACCAGCTCATAAAAATGTTATATCTTTATTTGTTGAAAAACAAGTTTTGTGTGAATTTAAAATAGCATTTTGTTATGCTACATTTGTTGTTAAATTGTAATTATAAAAAATATGAAAAAGAAATTTATAATAGTAGGACTTTTATTTACAGCATTTGGTTTAACTAAAATGACTGCACAGATTAATTTTGGAGATAAAGCAATTGGGGCAGTTCAAAAAGGGGTCACTGGTTTTACTTTTAGTAATGCCGATGCAGCAAAATTATCTAAAGAAGCGGTAGCTAAATTAGATGCAGAGCATGAAATTGCTGGACCAACTGATGGTTATGCAATACGACTAAATCGTGTTTTTGGAAAACATGCATCGGGAGACGGATTTACTTTAAATTATAAAGTATATAAATTAAAAGAAGTTAATGCTTTTGCAACCGCAGACGGAAGTGTTCGTGTGTATTCAGGATTAATGGATATCATGGACGATAATGAATTAATCGCTGTAATCGGGCACGAGATTGGACACGTAGCAAACAACGATTCTAGAGATGCAATTCGTGCGGCTTATCAGAAAGAAGCATTAATGGATGGAGCAGCTTCTCAATCGGCAACTGTGGCAACAGTTACAGACAGCCAACTTGGAAAAATTGGAAGTGCAATTATTGATAGCAAGTACAGCCGTAAACAAGAATCGGAAGCAGATTTATTTGCTTACAATTTCATGAAGAAAAACGGTTACGATGTAAATGCTGAAGAATCTGCGTTTAGAATTTTAGCAAAAATGAGTGAAGGTTCTGAGGCTTCATTTATTGACCAAATGATGAGCTCGCATCCAGATTCAAAGAAAAGGGCTGACGATGCAAAAAAAAGAGCAGAAAAAGATGGTTTGTATAAACCGTATGTACAGCAAAAAATTGTAAATACAGCTCCAGTTGCAAAAAAGACAACCACAAAGAAAACAACTACCACAAAAAAGAAATAAGAGTTGTTTCTTAAATTATAAAACCCAGCAATTTCTATTTGCTGGGTTTGTTTTTTTTATCCTAGTACATGAAAAGCAAGAATCTTTTGCACTTCATAAACATTAACGGATTTATTGAATTGTTTTACAATGCTTGGCTGCTGTTCGCTAGAAATCCAGATTTTTAATTCTGCATCTAGATCAAATGTTCCTGCAGTTTCTACACTGAATCTTGTGATGTTTTTGTAAGCAATAGATTTGTATTCTGTTTTGCTTCCTGTGATTCCTTGTACATCTACTAAGATTAGCCTTTTGTTGGTGAAAATGAAAGTGTCGCGAATAAGTTTAAAACCCATTTCAATTTCTTCATTTGCTGTTAAAAGCTGCCCGTATTTTTTAATTAAATCTTCTTGACTTACAGAACCTGCATTGCCAAGAATAGCTGAAAATATTCCCATTACCTTGTTTTAATTTAGTTAAAATGATTTCCGTTTTGAAGGAGTAAATGTAGTGGATTTTGTTAATTTTTTTGGGTTGAATTAAATTTAATTATTAATGGGGCTAATGTTATTGCGATCAGGAAAGATGATATAAATGTCACAACTAAATTCCCAATGTTTAAATCTTTTGGGGTTATTATAAATCTCATAAATAAGATTGTGGTTGTAAATAAAATCACAGAAACCCAATAGAATTTGTTAATAGGAATTGGAGAAGTAAATTTTATCGGAAGATTAAAGAAAGTTATTAATATGATTACAGCTCCAATAAATGTGCTTAAATGTTGAGCTGTTTTCCAGAATGAAATTTCTGTTCCAAAGATTGCTATCGTGCTTTTCAAAGTTTCAATTTGATTCACAAAATAGCCGTGTTTATGGGTAAAGGCATCCCACAAAATATGAGAAAATATTCCAATAAGTAAAGAGATTAAGATGATAAGCCAATTTCTTTTAAAATAAACATTCCAGTTGAAATCTGTAAAAATCAAAATTCGACTTCTGATAAATGAAGGAAGATTTTGAAATAATAGATTTCTAGCAAGATTATGAAAAAGAAAAGTCAATAAAAGAGCAAGAGGTAAATCGAACCAAAAAATACCATTTAGAGTGTGGCTGTAATCGCTTTTAACTCTCATACGCAAAAAATATTCAAAATCTGGTGTTAGGCTTCCAATTACTAATGCTGTTAGAGAGAACCATGATTTTGGGAAATATCTCAAAGGAAGAATTATTGCAGGATGCGAAAAAGTGAAAGGCATTTAGTTGATTTTTAGTTTTGATTTAGGAATTAAATGTAACAAAAAAGCAGAACATAAGTCCTGCTTCTTTCACTTTTCAAAATATTTATATTATTCGACTTCTGTTTTTATTGTGATAGGAAGATTGTATGCAGTTCTAACTGGTTTTCCGTCTAGAATTCCAGGAGCCCATTTTGTTTTTAATGATTTTAAAACTCTAATGGCTTCTTTCCCCATTCCATAACCAGGATCATTCTTTACAATAATGTCTGTAAGTGACCCATCTTTTTCAACCACAAAAGAAACATACACTCTTAGTGTTTTTTCTACGTCAAGTTCTGGTCTGCGGAAATTGTTTCCAACATACTTGTAGAATTGAGCAATTCCGCCCGGAAATTCAGGAAGTTTATCCAATATAGCTGTTGAAACAGGTTCATTGCTTGGTGGTGCAACTGAAGCAGCGTCACCATTTCCTCCTCCGCCTCCCGTTGTAGGTAATACATTTACCGAAGTTCCT
>Ga0099824_1000802_pt1 | contig 40985 bp, 16 predicted proteins | sample SiratrowhiteBW_FD_76837 | JGI IMG/M metagenome (GOLD analysis project Ga0099824, IMG submission 76837) | Root nodule microbial communities of legume samples collected from California, USA - Siratro white BW | ecosystem: Host-associated > Plants > Roots > Nodule | place: USA: California... | reverse complement strand
CATTGTTTTTTATGACATCTTTGTAAAAAAATTAATATTTATATATAAAAAATTTTGATTTTGGTAAAAAAATTAAAAAAAAAAAAAAAAAAAAGCCTTACTAGCATTTTAACAGGCTTGAGTTAAATTTTGATATTCTGTGTGTGGTCTAAACTATAAACATTCGAATGCAATATGTAGGATAAGGCCTAAAACAATGCTTTTCCTTTCTTTCCTTTTTCTTTTTCTTTTTCAATCTCATATCATCATTGTAATTGAGCTGGGACCTTTCCATTTTTGCAGGATAAAGGGGAGATTGAGTGCGAAAAGAATCCTACCTTCTTATCAAAGTTACAGGTGCCTGAGAAAAATCCTCTACACTTATTTGTTTGCCAAATTGATAGCATTGGCGAATATTGAATGTTATTCCTCATTCTGTTATTGCTGTATGTTTCGATGGGCTCAAGGAAGGAGATGAAAAGGCAGGGCGGCCATCCACTGAAGACAGCAATGATGAACAACAGAAATGTATGAACAGAAGACGCATAAGGAGTAAATGTAAAATCCAAAACTCACCTTCAAGAAATTTTTTCTTACATTTTTCTTTCTCAATAATGTTTAAGCTTGTTTTGGAACTCTGCAGCTACTGGTTCTTCAACTGCTTCGAAGAATACAGGCAAAGACAAGACTAAAGACAATAGGTTGGTTCACTTTTTAACAACATCTACCAATGTCTCTTAGGTTTATTCAGTTTAAGATGAACAATGCACGGTTTAAATTGACTCCTCGGATGCCTAAGCTCATTGAACAAAAGCACCTTAATTTATTTATGTTGAATTTATGGAATGCATGAAGAGTTGCATGTTTGCTAAAGCACCTAAGAAAAAATTCTTAGCATTACCAAACAATAATTTTATAAAAATTTGTTAATATGATAAATTCCTCATTTTTTGGTACACAGGAGACGTTTGAGGAGACATTCTACTACGTTCAAAACCCATGAACATGAACCTCTAGAAAATTTGTTTGAGTTAGAGGACGCATACCTTGTCACTCAATCTGGATCTAACACGATGAGATCTCCAACTTCAAAAACTGAAAGAGGAGAAAGCTCTGATTTGAGGAATGAAGCTCCAAGGTGTTCTTTCGGAAGACCCTTGCGAAGAGCAGTTCAGAAGGTTCATTCTTACAAGGAGATTCCCGTGAATGTCAAGATGCGAAGATTACATTAGACTGAGCTAAATAACCGATAGAATTATATTTAACTTTCTTTCTTTAATTAATCATTTAACATATGTATCCTATGACGATGTTGATTAGTGTATGTGTATGTTGCATTGTATCCTACGTTCCAAGTTCTTTGGCTATCACTATTTTTTTGTTAGTTAATAATAACAGTCACTTAGGACGAACCTTAGGTGGATGTTTCGTTTTCGTACCAGTCACAAGCTTAAACTGGGGCGTGATTTTCTTGCATGATATTTCTAAAGAAACCACACAAAAAAAAACCCTATTGTATTTAAAAGACAAAGGTGGAAGGATTAAATCTATTGTAACAACAAAGTATATTGATTGCAATTTGATTGGCTATGTAAAAGGAGAGACCATAATCTGTGAAAGTTTATTTCCTTAGCTTTGTTGGACAACTTTACTGATCATCATGAGCCATATTTTGCCCTTTTCTCCTTTATCTACAATCATACCATTTAAAACTTGTTTTAGATAAATTATACTTAATGTATAAGCTTTATGTTGTAAGTTTATTGAAAATAACTTAAAAAAAAAGTGTTTTAGTGTATAATTGGTTTGAATCACCTGTTTAAAGAGCCTCCCTTATTGTTTCAGTGTCTGTTTCTTAGAATCACATCATCCTCTTTTGGTCCGAAGGGTTGCGAGACCATGTGCTGTTGGGATTATATGTGGGCCTTTGGTTATAAGTGGTCCAAAATATTTGGTGAACTCTGTCGAAATTCCAATTGCAAATCCAGATCCAAGCCCCTCAAGTTTTCTATCACAGGGTCCAAATTTAAAATGAGAAAAAGAAGAGAGAAGATGATAATATTAGTAAAGAAAATGAAACTAGAAATGATTTTGCACTTTAAAGGTCTTAAAGGCATGTGAACTTTTTCTTGACAAGTGATATGCGAGCGAATCGAAATTGTGCAAGCATGTGCTTTGAGACTCAATAGTCAATAGCACAGTTTTTTGGTGTTTTGCTTTGTGTGAGTTGCATTGCATCATCCATGTTCTTCAATAAACCAAGGGCTTTACCAAGAAACCGTGTGGGGCATCCTCTTAGGTGCTTTTCTCCCAATATTTATGCGTAATAACATTGCTAATCCTTTCCTTTTGGTGTTTGTTCGGACAATGATGTGCCTTCTCTTATATTATTATTATTATAATCAAATCAACTCACACACCAAAATCATACCCATATTTCTTGGCTCTTATTCCCTGTCTCTCCTTATGATGGATTGCTTTATCTATTATACTCAGATTTCACCTGGATTTTCATGTTCCTCTTTTCCCCCACTTTGCAAAAAATTCTCAGAATGAGAACACTATTCTTTAATCACTGTATCAGAAATAAACAGATTTTGTCTCGTGAACATTCAAGGATTGCATAACGTCCCCACAGATTCCAACCAATAAAACAGATCTGACGATTCCTGCAATTTACAAAATATAATATACTCATGAATCATAAATGTATATAAAATTGTCACAAGAAACAAATATAACTAATTCCACCTTATTTCATAATATCATTCTTAAGTTCATTTTTTATTTATATGATACAATAAACAATACTTTTAAGCAGTTATTTTTGAATTGAATTAGTAAAATAAAATGATGCTATCTTGCTTTTTAATTAGTATCCAATTAATTATTTTTTAATGTCAATTTTAAAATTATTTATTATGAAACACGTGAATTAATTAGCTTGATGAGATTGGGCCACGGGGCAGTATCAAACAACGCTAACTAACAACCTAAGTTGTCTGCATCCGACCCAATGCGACAAACCAACGGCCGTCGTTTTTCGTACACTTCGAGACCCAAAATCAAATTTATTCTTCACAAAAAAACATCACAAATTTTGTCATCACTTTTTTTTTTCTTTTTTTAAATAAAAATAAAAAACAATGTATAAATAAGAATAAATAAAAGATTAAATGTGTAAATCTACTTTTAAGATTTTAAATTAAAACAATGTCAATTTTTTTAAGATTTTAAATTAAAACAATGTCAATTTTTTTTTTAAGTCTGATTTATGTTACATTGTATTTGAGATATTTTCTGTAATTTTTCCTTAATTTTTCGAAAATCTCATGAATGGTATTTATCAAAGATGGTCTTGTTGAAGTCATATTCCTTGTAGAGTTTGCTTAGAAGGAGAGGTTACCATTAACAAGGTGATAATTTTGCCAATACCTTCTACTCTAGGATCTTCACAATTTTAATTATCCAACATCTGAATTAATTTAGTAGTAACTTTGGTTAACTGGGGCCCCCACTTTTGTGTTAATGACTGCTTGGGATTCCAAAGATCAGCAGAACATGATATGATTGGTGATGGAATTGACGACCCACCTAAAGACTCTAAATAAAAAAATAAAGTGACCCATTTTCCCTATTAATTTGATTATTTTGTAATCTTAATTGTTTTGAGTAAATGGAGCCCACGCGTTTTAAACAAAGTTGGCATCCATGATTCTCTAGGGTTCCTTCCGACAGGTATTAGCCGTTAGGACCCCACAAACATTGGACTAAGTGTTATATATGTACTATGTGTTATCCAATAATGTGTTTACATTTAATCAAAGGTATATTCTGTCTTTCATGTAATCTCAGGCTTCTGTAAACTAGCTCTTGTTTCTTTCTACAAACCCTAGTTAACCAATTTGATTTGATCTTGGAGTACAATAATTCAATATGTAAACACAATTTTTTTGATCTCATTGCCCGTCTGCTAGCTGATCTTGGTTACATTCAAATGGTGCATTAATTAATTCTGAGATTTTTGTACTTGAAAGTAACCTATGGTCTTGATCTTGCTCAAGATTTTGAAGTGGACACCAACTTCTTATTATTTGCTTCTTTATTTTTTTATAGACACTTGTCTTAAAGCTATTAAGTTAAAAAAAAAATGTTATCATCAAAACACTATTAATTGTTATAGCATAGAACTCTGTCACGATAAAACTAGGTATTCTACTCTATTTCTGTGATGTCTACAAACTTACCTAATAAGTAATAACAATAGTATCACGCGTAAGATTATTCTCTAGTCATGAAAAATTATAAAATTGTCATTATTTTTTATTGTATTAGTTTTGGTATAATGGATGTAAAGTATAGTCTATGAAAACTTATTTTTTTCATAATAGTGAAAACATAGGTGATTTTGTTTAAAGCATATCCAATGAGAATTAATAATACTGGAATGAATAGAAGCTAGTGCTATAATTACTAATCTTGATATAGACTTTCAAAAATCTTTGTAGTGAAAAATGTGAAAATAATAATAGTATGTGGCATGAAGTTTTGTTTGGAGGCTAAATGTCTACAAGGTTAAGGTCACTTCAATGTCATTAGAGAATCCATTAGTGTGTTATTATCACTTAATTTGAGACGTGATCAATACCCCACAATCTAGATAATTAGTATATATATCCATTATGTATATAAAATTGATTTTGAAATGAAGATAAAGTGTAATATGTTCAGGTGTGTGTAAAAGAGTGAAAGTGGAGGAGTCAAAAAAGTGTAGAATTTAGCTTTATATAGACTAAGGATATGACTCTCTTTAACCCTTGTCTTAAAAAAATTCCTTAATTTTTTTGAAACGCGTTTATTGTGAAATCAAATCTTGCAAGAGACAACACAATAACTTCGAGATCATTTTGATTCTTAGCATAATAACTATTTGGCAACTAAACGCATTAATTAAGTATCCTCTTTCCTTCCTTTTGTTACCATTAAGAGTTTGTAAAGTAGTTCTATTATACCATGTGTATCCTTAAATCATACAAGGACAGCAAATATTCCATGGAGATGAATCTAGTGACAAATTTTGAGGGGATTAAATCTTGGCAAATTTAAATTTTTATTGCTTTTTATTTTTTTCATTTTTGAAAGATATAGAATCATTGTTATCGTGTGATGTATGTTAATTATTTATATGTTTAATAAGATGTCAAATTGTTATCCGTTTATTTTTTTTATTAAATTTAAATAGTGTACCTTTTGTACTTGATAATTTTTTTTTAATTTTCTTAAGAGTATTAATAAAATATGAAAGTTGCTAATAAATTGTATGAGTAAACATGCATAATATTTAACAGATGCAAAACTAACATATACAAGATGCAATACTAATATATGCAAGACGCAACATAAGAGACGCACAACTCTTTATATCACAATAAGAACACTAAGAGTTCCTTAAGCTTTGAATAAATATTAAGCATTATTAGCTTAAAAAACACCTAAAAAGTTAGGTGGTAAAGCTTTTGTTAGAATATCCCAGCTTGCTATAAATTGGAGCATATAAGAAGAAGTTTGATTAATCCATGATGAAGATTTTATCTGACAATATGATGATTAATTTTAATGGGCATGATTTGTTTATAAAATAAAAACTTTATTAGAAGCTATTTATATGACACATTCGTAAGTAATTATTTATAGATTTTTTTAAGTAACAGATATGCAGGTAATATCAAATTTATCTACAAATTTTTATTCGTATATAATTATCTATGAATTTTTCTGTAGATTATATGAATTTTTTCATAGGAAACAAATCTGTAGGTAATGTTAAATTTATCTACAGATTTATATGATATATTTTTAAAGTGTACAAGTGCAATTGCACTTGTAATTTCTGTACATACACATGTTTCAAGTCCTATATTGTTCAAATCTTGTATTTTCAAAATATTTATAAGTTCTGAAGCTCTCTTTATGTGTTTATAATCATGTAGGTTGTGATTGACTCCAATTTAGTCTAAAACTTAGCCCACCTAAGCTTCTATTTTTTAATACAAAGGAAAAACTACTCCTATATAAAGATTTATTCTCCAGGACTTTAGAAAATACAAGACTCTAATAATGTACCCTTCATAAGAAAAGGGTCTTTTTGCAGCCCCTCTTCTTCCTCGATTCTTCTAGCCACAACTCCTATGAGAGACCCTATATATAGTTTTCGAAGTGGTTCTCTATCATAATGTCATTCACATATAGTAGCAAAAATGTGGAACTAAAATTAGTGAACTTTAAGAACAATGAGTGATTTGCAAAAACTTGTTTAAAACCATGTGAAAATAGAAAAGTAGAAAGTTTGTCAAACCATTGACAACTAGTTTGTTTAATAAGACCATACAGAGACTTATAATCAACATACTTGATCTTTCTTTTTATGTTTGTAAAAGAAAGGTAAACATATAGTAGTTAATTTGCTACCAGAGAAAAAGTATCAATAAAATATAATCTTTTTAATTATGTATAATCCTTTGACTACAAGACAAGTTTTATATCAATCGATAAATTCATCATTGTTATACTTCACTTTGTACACCATTTGCGACCAATGACTGTTTTATTTTCATGTGAAAAGGTAATCTCTAAGTGTGTTTCTTTCAAGGATTGTGAGTTCCTTATTCATAATTTTTTTCTAAGTATCATACTTAAAAGCAACTTTATAAATTATCCATTTAATGTTAGTATCCATAAAGAAAATAACATACTTAAAAGAAGAAGAAAGATATAAAAGATTCAATAGGATACTTAATTTTAGTGGTAAGTATAATTGAAGCAAGAGATATTTGATAATCTTAAAAGTAGGACCATGTCTAGTTTTAATAGATCTTTGAGGAAATGAATGATTATACTATACTTATACACCAAAAATATAAATATCATATATTAAAAAATATCAACAATGAAAGTATAAATATAAAATGTAATTGATGTACGAAAGAAAATTGTATAATACTTGAAGTATCTCATATTTTCTTTTATAAAATAATTATTAACTCTGGTTACTCGCTGAAATAAATATATAGACTATCACTAAATACACAAATTATTTGATATTATTTTAATTCATAATCTTAAGTTCAATTCTTAGTTATACAACTGCATTAATAGTATGAGAAGAAGATATCTGTGGTCTTTAAAAAAATTGACTATTTACAGTTACACAAATAACAAGAAAAGTAATATTATTTGATTTACTTTTGACAATGCACGATTAAGCTAAGTTATCGAAATTAATTTTTCTTCTGCTTTCGTATATAAGTTTCTTTTAATCCCAAATACTTATAAAGTTTGCAACAATCTCAAGTCATTTCATTTGATTTATAAGGAAAGTATTGTCCCCCTCTCATTTTATTAATATTATTTTATATGTTTTTCATAACAAATATATGCGTAAAAAAAGAAAAATGAAACATTGTATTTTATTTCATTTATTCTATCTTTGGTAATAAAACCAAAATGTACCATTATCTAACATCACGTTCTATTTTATTTCAAATTAGAAAAACATAAAGTTTAATCTCATATGTCACGTGTTTTGTTTCAATATGTTTATTAAATGTTATCTCAAGGTTTGTTCAGACATGGAGTGAAATGAAATAAATGATGAGATGGAACAAAATATTTTTTTACAATAAAATGAAAAAAAAAAAGTAGTTAAATCTTATTTTTCACACTTAATATTAATTAATATAAATAAAGTCAAACCACTTAAGTTAAAAAGATAACATTGTGTCCTTGTACTTTTTTTTTTCCATTCATATAGTTTAAACTCAATTTTATTTAAATAAAAAAAAACAATCTAACAAAATTTAGTGTCATTCATTCCTTTATATCTCACTTAATTCCATATTTTCTCGTTAATCCAAACTAATGGGAAATAAATAGTTAATGGAGGGTATAATTTATATGATGAGTAGGGGACAAAACACTAAGACCAAAAGTTCCTCAAATTCTTGAACCCCACAAGTGGACAACAAATTAATGCCATTTACTTCTTCCATTTACAGAGAAATATTATATTAAATGATACCCCCAAACACTTCTTGTAGCCTCACTGTTCACTAATAAAGATCAAAATCATATATATATATATAGTTTTGAAAATGTTTGCATGGTTTCAATAATATTTTTTAACTATATTATCAATATAAAATACTACCAGTTTTACCTTTGGCAATTACTAGTTTATGTTAACAAATTTAGTTGACAACTTTTAATAGGAGTTTTTCTTCTAATCACATTTTTACTTACAAAACTTACGCTTAAGAGTTTACTTAAGAACATTAAGTCTAAAAACACTTAGATTTCTTGGCCTATAAATTGATATATCGATTCTTTTTTAATGTACAAATTACCTCAAGGAATTTGTCTATTATAATAACAAAGTAATTTTTGTTTACTTGATAAAAATAAACCCTGACAACAAATTCAAAGAATCTAATCATCTACTAACTATTTTCAAAGCTTATTATAAGTATGTGGCTCTTGCAACCCAATGCTCCTACGTAGCATTGGACCCACTTCAGCATGCATGTAATTTGAGAAAGGTGAATCCAAATTGCAAAGATTATAAATAAAAGCCAGATGGGACATAAAGGTCATGGCACCCTAATCAATCAACTACTTGAGTTTGAGCTTTGTAATATTAATTTGGATTTACCAAACTCTATCTTGAAAGTAGAAAACAATCATACAATTTTGCCGTAAATTAATTAAATAGTAATCACTAGGTATCCTACATAGATAACACATCATAGTGGAATTAATTAACCCTAATTATAAGTTTAACGGCCATTAGTACTAGTCATCATACTATATATTATAGAAATGGCTTAGGAAAATGGCTTGTCTTGAAGGTTAAACAAAACATGTGTCCTACAACCTATAGGGTATTTGTTAATATAGTTGTAGGCTACCCTAGGTCACCTCATCTAAATATCTTTTCTTATTTCCACAAACTAAAGCCTTTGGGTCTTGATTTCGTCAAATAGAAGAATCCTTTATTTCAAATAGGGCCCTCACCTTTCTTTGGCCAAATGTTGGTGGCAAAGTTTGGTTACCAGCTCCTTTTTGTGACCACTACAACTTATGTCTCCTCACCCTACATGTGATGATAGGGTAAAGTGTCTAAAAGTGGGAAATATTTTTAAATTACTAGCATCGGTTAATTAAGTGATTTAAAAGATTACATCATGATAATATTTCTCATTTTGTGTGTTATAAATATTATGTTTGGAGCTTAAATATGTTGAGATGACATTTTTTAAATTAATTATTGCAATTAAAATTCTAATCATAATTTTTTTTTTCAAAAGATATCTTGGAAATTAAAAAATGAAAGTAATAAAAATGTACTTTAAAGTGATATTAATTTCCACTCTTAAAGGACGTGAAATTATTAGATGTACCACAACATATTATAATTATACTTTTATTAAACTATTTATTTAAAATGTTAGTGAACTGAAGACTTTTTTTATTTTTTATTTTTAAAAACTAACATGATAATTGTATATACTTTTAATATCAAAATAATATTTTAGCATGTTGGATGAGTTAAAAGGTGATTGAAAGGTCTAAGAAAAGTTCTATCTATATGTTGCTGAATCATGTATATAAGGAAACTTAAAGAAATTGATCAAAGGATAAAAATATATAAATATAAAACTAAATGTGTTCATATATTTGTTTTAATGGAAAATTGGTATTCCATAGGGATCTATTCTTAGGTAGTATGCTAAGCACATGCATTTCTAAAGTCAAAGTCGAATGCCGTGGCATGTTTTTTAATTACATTTTTTTCTTTCTTTTAGTTCGTCAAAAATGACATGCTGAGGAGAAAAAAACAACAATGTTTCTTCTTCTTTTTAAAAAATATAAGAAAATGACATGATTAATCAATTACAGTAATTAAAAGTACCTAGAAAATCTCTTCTCATGAACACGCTTTCTAGATAGTAATATTTATATATAATATGTTAATATTAACGTAATTCTCATACAGTTAAGAGATTTTGGATTCATTCATCACTGATTAGGGTCTTTCAGAAAATGGTAGCATCCGATAGAGAAAAAAGTACATGAGTGGAAGGTTCTAATGATGAGAACATCTGAAGAGGAAAACAAAATAGACTATTATTCACCGATGCAGTGTTAAATAAGTTATGACTTATATTACAAATGTTATTTACCAAAAAAATATAATAAAATTATTAGCCTGTATTTATTGACCTCATCAAGCATATTTAAAGTCGTAATTTTCCACTTGTAAGATCAAGTGTTACATTTGTATAGTCAAATTTAAAATTTCATTGTCTTTAACTTAATAAAATAGTTAAATTATTAATACTTCGTAAAGCATATTTAAATGTAAATATGTATTTTTAGTATTATAATTTATAGAAATTAAAATAATAAAAAATCTAATAATATATTATAAGATATCTATGTATTTTTTTAAAAAACTATAACATTCAACAATTTCAATTTTTATTGGGTGTTTTTCAAAAGCAAATACTTTTTTAAATATACTTAATTTCTATTTTGTTTGAATCTCCATAAAAGTGGACTCCTATTCATCTACTTTAGTACTGAAACAACTTAAACTTAGTTAGAGAGACTTGGTTTTTTAACTAAGTTTATCAACTTCTTTTACATGTAATTGATATCTGTATATATGTAATATATGCATATATGTATTATTGGTCACATGCTTACATTTATTATTTAACTATTCATCTAATCTTTATAGTTGAATAAAATTATTTTTACTTATATTTTTTTTTAATTCTTATTATACATACTATTCTAATATCTATGATGATTGAAACAGATTAAAATGAATTGTATATAAATTAAAGTAAATTAAAATAGTATGTATATGGACTAAAATTAATTTTTTCCATATACACATTAAACGTAGTTTATAAGAATGAGTATTTAACTTAACTAAAATCAATATCTGAGAGTATTAGGTATTACAAATTCTTAACATAAGATATATAGTAATATATTGTAAATCTTATGAATTACCTCATATATTAATATCTATAAAATAAACTTAATATTTATTATATTGAAATTTTCTCCATAACAAGAACTATTATAACCACTTTAACAATTGAAGAAATTTGTCAGAAGTGGCAAACTATTTACGTAATAAACATTATTAGTTGTTATGTTTTGACTTTCTAATTGATTAAGTTATAATGTGTGGTTAAAATTTTAATATTTATTATTTTAGTGGAAATTTAGAATTGATTTAGGTGACATGAATATATATTTAGAATGTTAGGTATTCAAATAAAAATGAGACTGTTGAACAACATATAAAAAAGAAGATCAACAAACCTAATGCATTAAAGTTTTGAGTTGAAAGTGGTGTCATTCCTTTATATGTTTGACCCTGTTCTCATTCTTGTTTGAGATCATCCTGGTGTTGCACCCTGAGATATTGCCAACATGGAATCATTGTCAATTTGTATAAAAATTTGCCATTTATAAAAAAAAAATACCTAAAATTGAATCAATTTAATAAAACATTTTACATTGACAACTAAAATGAATATAAAAAAATATCTTTTCAACATTGTGCATGAACGTTGTATTCTACCTTCATTATAAAGTTAACCATATAAATATAAGACATTATACGTCTAATCCGCACTCTATATTGATCATTAAGTGATATTGAAACTCATTTATTTTCTACAAACGTGAGTTCAAATTAACATAAAAATTCTAAAATTACCTATATAAAAAGTTTTTATTAGAATAGTAGTTTAATAATTTAATATTTATTGGTATCAAAAGTACATGTGAGTATACTATATTGAAAAAAAAAATGAGAAACGATCATGTTGAAGTAACTTTAAAATGTGTGTTTCTTTCCATCTTTACTTTTTATTATTTTAATATTTATTTATTAAATTAAAAAGCAATGATAAAGATGAAAACGATCTTGAAACTATTATTCAATACAATATATTTCTTAAATAGGACACATAAAGAAACAGATAATATTTCATTAATCACAAATTATTCTTAATTTTTTTAATTATATCATTATAATTTGATTGATGACCTATAATCGAGTTTGAGTCATAAAATATTTAGAGTGTGTCGATCGTTCATGTTTATAGAATTTTATATCATTAGTTAGTATGATCAGTCTAATCGTCATAACGTGGACAAACTCATAATATATACAAACCTTTTAAGACTGAATATTATTTTTTTCATGTATCTTAGTTTATGCGACAAATCTGATTCTATATTTTCATATGTCTATATTCGACTTATGGCTAACATGTTGTTGCACAAATGATGAAAATTAAACCTATTTTAAATCGATAGTTTAACACTTAATATGAAAGATAGTTTCAAATTAATCCAACTAAACATTTACATTCGTGTAAAAACAAATTTGTAGTAATTTAAAAAAAAATTAAGTTAGTTTCGAAAACTAAGTATTCAATACTAAATATGATCTATGATTACTTTTCTAATATCTTGCATCCCAAACAAAATAAAAAAATTCTATCCACAAACTTTATCATAAATACTCTTATAAATACGAAGGTAATCTAAGGCCGACAAAAAAAATAAGGTAGTCTAAGACCAATATAATACTTGAACTTGATAACTTATAATCCTTATTTTGAATTAAAACAAAAACTATCAATTGTTTTGAAATGCAGTGAATCATGAAGTGATGTCTTCCACCTTTTTCTTTTGCAAGAGACTATGCTATCAAAAGAACCGTACACCCCACCCTTCCCCCATTAAAACTGTAGTTTATGTTAATTAGGCTTAATTTGAATTCTTGCACAAAATTTATACCAGAACCATTTCTCTATATATTCAATTTGATTACCAAATTGAACTTCATGATAATATTCTGCTCTAAAAAAAGTAAAGATTGGTCATCTTCTACACGCACTTGTGCTGGTACTTTCGCACAGAACCACTTTAATTTGTCAATATAAATTAGACATCTTTAACACTCTCAACTTTTGAAATGGTAAACCAAAACAAATACGTACAATTACTTCATCAAGGAAAAAGGAAAAGAAAAAAAAAAAGCTTATGCATGCTATTGACACATGATGTCTACATTATTATATATAGCCAAAAAAAACTTTCTAATTTTTCATCTTATTCTTCGTAGAAAGCGTTGAAGTTAGATTTTTAAGTTTACTTTGTTGATGGATAGAGAAGGAGAAAACTTTGGTGACTAGTTGCAAGCCATAGATCGTGAACTAGACTCCGATAGTGGAATATCTCTTATGGTATTGGAAATATGTTATATGCAAAAAATAATAGCACCTCTTGGAGTAGATATCATAAGAATTTTTTTCAATTGCATTGATTTTAAACTCTTTATAGAAGACAATTATGAAGTGTGCTAAAAGATAACTAAGTTTAGTAGATTTTATAGAGACGTAGAATGATAACTAGTTAAGTATCTTTTTTTGTTCTCAACGTATTATACAAATATGAAATAAAATATATTCGTACACACAAATTAAAATTACCTGTCTCTATTTATTATTTTCCTCCCCGTGAGTACTTATATAAACACATTTTCAAAGAAATTACCATTTCTTGAAAGCTTTCATGTTTATTATTATTATATCATTTTATATATATATATTCTATGAATGGTCATATATATATTTTTTTCAAATTATGGTTCATTCATCTAAATAGCAATTGAAATAATTTCAACTAATTAAAATAAGACAACTCTTGTTTGAACCCAACAAAACAAGTCTTCATGCCTTAAAATTCTCTTGTAATTTAGTTAAGCAAAGAAGCAAAAACAAAGTGAGACACTAATGTTGCTGGAAGGAATTAATTGAAATTGTTTGGTGAAAAAAACAAAATACATGTTTGGATTTACTGCATGAAGCAGCCCACGTGTAATGAAAACGAGAAGGGTGAGTTCCCATAGCCAAAAATGGAGATGCATGTGTTGAAAGAGAGAGTTTAAGTTACTTCTAATGGTGGTAACGAATAATAGTAAGGATCGTACCATTCCCCATGCATTCATTCAAATTACTATCGTAAAGTAACTTTGTATCAGTCAAAAGCCAGCAAAGTTTGAAACGATTAAGACATTAATTGTTCATTCTTGATTTTCTTAGCTTCGGAAATAACTATGTTCTTATTCCATGTGAATCTAATTAATCTCGTGTCGGTTAGGAGTTTTTATCTTTTAGTTTTACCATTGAACAAGATGTTTTGGCATTCACTGAAGCTTCATAGTAATAATATATATTAAAATACAATTACAGCATAGAACAATGCCTTTAACATAAAAAAAAAAATCTTGATAGCTCCTCCCATTAATTAATTTTCAAGTTACATTATATTTAGAAAACAAAGGAAGACGTTTTATTATAATTGGCCCTTTTAAGGTATGTCACTTCCACCTCTTCATTTTTGTTATTATTATTGTTACTTTATAGTTGAAAGGTTATCACTGTTTTATTTGGTCACTTTCTTACATTTTCTTATCAACAGCATGCAAGATGCTGGAAAAGGCAAGCAATAGAACTGAAGAGGAATTTTTATTTATATAACAAATTTGTATAACGTTATTATAATTACGAGAGAGACAAAAGTGGGATATAAATAGTAAATAAACTATGAAAAAAGTTATGCATTCATTACATAGTGTTAAATTGAATTTAAGATTTTATATAATCAATTTTGGATCATAAATATTGAGAGTGTCAACATTTCTTTATTCAGAAGTTCCGTTAAACGAAAGATAGATGGTTATCGGATAAAAATAATAATGCCTTCACTATTCCTATTCCCTCCGTACCCTAATTAATTAGGGTGAAGAATTCATTCTTGATAATCACACGTCTCTCTTTTTGTCTAATAATAATGATTGCAATTATATTTATTTTGAAGAAGACCTTACTTATTTACCGTTATAATAAGGATTGACAACAGTGAAAAAGTTGTATGTCTGTTAAGCAACTAAACATTATTCATGGAGTGTGTAGTATGTATTTACCATGACTATAGTAAAAAATTTACATTGACCCATTTTAAAAAGTAAATAAAATTAAGAACTTTTAAGAAAATTTAAAAAAAGCATGATAATAGAGGACAAAAAGAGTAGTTTAAATCTAAAAAATAAGAATGATAAGAAACATGAACATGTAACGTGCAATAGTGAGACATGACATATATAAGGGAAGTAAAAGAGATATTATGATAAGATGGAGAAGAGGAGAGAGAGAGAGAGAGAGCGTAGGATTTGGGAACAGTTAAGGTTTTGGCTTTTTGTGTTGTTTTTTCCAACCCAACACAGTAACTTGGACTCCTTCTTATAAAACACCTTCAACCATTCTCCCAAGCCCCCTAACTCTTGTTCATTCCCCTTTCACTTTCTCTCTTCCAACAACTTCAATTCTCAGACATGGACAACCAACGCAGCCCTCTTCTCAGTTGGGCTTACTACTGCCATGGAAAGGTAAAGCCTTCATCTTTTTCTTTTTGGGTTTCTTCAAGTAGGAAAAAAGTGTAATGCATAACTGTGATGACACAGTCAATGGAGGAGCTGAAGCAATCGCTGATGTGCACCACTCTAGAGCTGGAACAAACGAGAGCGAGTGTGCAAGAGGAGCTGCGAAAGAGGGACGATCAGCTTCTCACCCTGAAGGAGCTGCTGAACAAGGTGATAAGAGAAAGGGACGAGGCGCAAGAGAAATGGCAGAGACTGGTGTTGGAGAAAATGGTTTTCCAGCAGCAAAAGCAGAACACGGCCCCTGCGTCTGGGATTTCCAGCATTGAGGATGAGCCGAGGAGAGGGATTGAGTCCAACAATGGGCTGTCATCGTCGGATTGTGAAGAAAGTATTGTTTCCTCTCCGGTGATGGAGCATTTGGGTGGTGCGCAGGCACAGTTGCCGGAGTCAATGATTGAGCTTATATCAGCAGATAAACCGTTGCCAGAAAAGGGTAAGCTTTTGCAGGCAGTGATGAAAGCTGGTCCTCTGCTTCAGACTCTGCTCCTGGCGGGACCACTCCCTCAATGGAGACACCCTCCACCGGCTCTTGAGTCCTTCGAGATTCCACCTGTCACCATTCCTTCCCCGCAGGCACAGGGACAGGGACAAGCACAATTCCTCCAGCAGGACTCCTTCACCTCCAACTGCGGGAGAGTCAGTAGGAAAAGGGTTTTCTGTGAGGGCTCTGATTCTCCCACGCAGACCAAGTTCCAAAGGATTGTACTCCACTGACTACTACTGCAACTGTTACTGTTACCGAGTCAGTTTTATTTATCCTTTTTAGTTTTTAATTTATAATATGATTTAAAGGTTAGGTGTTCGATTCGACTGATCTAGCATATGTACAGTGGTTTGTGTTTAACTCGGTGGGAGGAAAAAAATGTTTGATTTTGGGTTTGTCCTTGGCTGGCATTTTTGCCCTTTTCACATTCTCCTTTTGTTTTGTGAGGTGAAAGGGTGACTGAAATTGTAATGTAACTAGGATAATGTAGTGCAGGAAGTGATGAGTGTGTGAGTGTGGGGGAGAGAGAGAGAGAGAGAGAGAGGGTTGCTGTGTAAGATCACATCAACAATTAAAGGGGCGGGTGATTGGTTGTGTAGTCGTTGGGGTTGGGAGGGGGTGTGGCCAACCACCAAGGGGGACGGCCATGAGCTCTGCGTGTAGGGTTTGGTGGACCCACAAATCAGAATCAGGATGTATTACTGGTGTGGTGTATGATTATATTAAGCTTTTTTGGACAAGTTATCATTATTCACTTCTAATCCTATTTCTTCCCTTTTTCTAACACTAATTCACTAAACTAAAGCAAAGCCTCCTTTGGTTATGTTATATGTAAATGTATTCGTGTATCTTCTCCCATTCAATCAATCTAAATCAGTTTATCATTCCAAATTTATTCCTGTCAAAGAGGCAAAAGGGCAGTTCATTTTGACCAATGCATCTCTATGTAAGCATGGCAACCAAAGGGAAAATCATCCACTCTACCAACAAATGATGCATGCCAAATTATGGTATATAAATTTTTTAATAACAAAGAGTTGTTTCCAATCTATATTGTAACGTTTACAGCTTATCCTCCTAATTCAACGTATGCCATCTGTTCTAGTGCGATTATTTTAGAAAATCCTTCTAGTTATCAAACTATGAATAATTGGGACCAAGTTCGAAGATGTAACGATCCAATAGAAGGATGTCAGCGTCACATTTCATACTAAGTGTAGCCATGTTCTATAACAGTGTCAAGGTGAGGTCAAGGGAAAGCACATGGACGGTCTTCTTCAAAGCAGACAGGTAGAATGCAGAGGCTGCAAAACTTGGGCCAAAAACACTGCGTGGTGCACGCACTTTCCAAATGTAAACTTTATCCAGCACCTGTCACTGTTCCTATTCAAGAACCTAATATTTTCTGGCATTTTGACCACGGATTATTGCTGTATACCTCTCTTCTATTGCGAGGTTAACGCCAGCTATAGGAGGTTGGTTTCTTAATCGAAAAATTAAAATAGAATCGACGTTACTTTCATCTGCTAGCTGTGTAATTAATTAAACATTACATCAATGCATCCTTGCCGGTGACGGCAAGAAGGAAGTCCTAGGAAACACGCTAAGCCTCTTCCGAACGGTGAACACAGGCTGCGCAAATGACGCGACTCCTGCCTTACAAGACAAGAGACGTTGAAGCTGTGGTCAACATTAGGCCGAATAAGCCAAATTAAAACAACTCCTTCCACAAGGTTAATATCTCATATAGTTTTAACCAAACAAAGCCCAGGCCCATAGTCATACTTCGGGCCAACAAGTATTAACAAATGAAATTTCAAACATATTAATCATTTCCAGTCTGCAAATCAGAAAGAAAATTCAAGTTCAAAACCAAATGCCGCAATCTCTCCACAAGGAGGGTAAAAATATGAAAGAAATGTAAGAAACGAAAAATAGTTTAGACCAATGGCAGAACCTTATTGGGATCGAGGTGGAAAGAGTTATGGGCTTTATTCTACAGAATACGGAGGACTTGATGAACACTTATTCTAAACATTAGGCATACCTCACTTACATATCTCCTTCGTCCTTTTCTCTAATAATATTCAATCTTATCTTCTGAGTCAGGTCCATGCAAATAGAATTAGATTTTTCAAAACAGCTTCCTATACAGTTAAAAAGAAACTTCAATACAACAGTTTTACAATTGAAAACGGAAGACATGTGGCATGCTAAATCATTTGACAAATGGACTAGTATTCAGAACGGTTTCGTCAATGCTAACAGCCTTAACTACAGCATCAAGTTACAAGAACAAAACAGAATTGTACAGAGGAATTAACATGGATTCAGCGCAAATGTGTACTTTTGGGACCCTCCATGAGCTTCTCCTACGTTGTACATCGAATTTCCAAATGATGCTAAATAGCAGTCATGCCCTCTGACCTAAGCTTAGGCGAAAATTCGCATGTACTCTCATGCGATCATCAGCCATAAAACTGAGATTTTACATTTCAGCAAGAAAAAGACGAAAAATTTCCCCTCAATAATCTTCTTCATCTTCGTCATCTTGTTTGTTCGTTTGATTGTGTTTTTGAGCTTTATACAACTCAGCAATCTGCAAACATGCGAGAACATGACCAAAAATAATCAATTTGAGTTCCCATTACTATTTTTTCAATCTTCTATAGATTGCACTTTACCTGCTCAGATGATGTGGCCTGTTCAGGAGCTTTGTCATGCCGGACTCGAACTAGTCGTGGAAATCGAAGAGATATGCCCTTCAAAGAAAAATGTAGAAATGCCACCAAAAAAGTTAAATACAGCTATTATTAACAATTAAACGATGTTGCACATCAATTCATTCTATTACCTTGTTCGGATCTACAATGCCCGCTGCCGCACGGTGGACAGGGCTAATGGTCAGGTCTGCCGCTCTCACTTCCCACACCTGAATGAAAAAAGTTACCATATAACTAAATACATAAAAGAAAAATTCTACAATGAGCATAATACAATTTTATTGGATAAAAATATATTATAATTAAAAAGAAGGATTTGGTAAAATCATTTGAACTTCAATGGCATGATTGTTTTAGAGAACCAAAGAAGATGAAATTGTGTAGATTGTTAGTAAGTGAAAACATTTTGAAAAAAATGAACTATCATTTTTCACTTATTTATACTCGTCTTTCTATTTCTTTTTTCATTTCTCATCAACCAAACATCTTCAACTTTTTATTTTATTTCTTATATATTTCCACTTTTCTATTTTATTTTCATCGAACCTGTTTCGTTCTTCTCTACCAAATGCAACACACGAGCTTTCACCGCTTATTTAAAAATTGAATCATAATATAATAGGGGTTAAACATTAAGTATCACAAGCTTACTACACTGTCCCAGGAATTATACATACAAACAGAACATGATCACGTTAGTTAACTATGCACCCATTATCCTCCCCACAGCAATTAGTAAAGCTTTTCCAAGGACGCTCATTAATCTAGAAAGTAATGCCAAGAACAAGGTTGATGGACAGCACTAAACCCTACTCGACCACATTGGGAGATCATTCAGCCACGATCGAGTGGCATCAGACCATGACAGTATTCCCAGCAGTATGAAATTTCTTCCATATATTCCATTGAAAGGAAATTCAAAACAAGGATACAGTAAAAACTAGTAAGAGATAAGATAACTCTATGATGGTAGGCTGAGGCACAATTGGAAAAGAAAATAATGCAATCGCCCAGAAAAGTCAGGATAACTCTCACCTCGCTTGCTTCAAACCAGACATCAGGATTGATCGTTTCACCAAATCTATAGTATGGCTGAAATCAAAGAGCATGGCGAAATTAATTTCAAAAATATCAAGCACGACTAGAAAAGGATAAGAGTGAAAGAAGAGACTGGGACCTTTGGCTTGGAAATCACTTTAGAACCAAGACTGGAAGAACGTTGTACAAGGTCAGCTTCAGCGAATCCCGTTCCTGCCCACCATAGCAAGAAGATTAAGAGAAAGAATCTTAACGAATGAAATCGGCAGTGACTATACAAAATTACAATACTAACCAATCTTGCAAATACTTTGAAATTCTTCATTATTGTTGTCATAGCAAGCAAGGAGGAAGGCACCATAAACTCCTACAAGACATGTCACTATTTCATTTCAAACTGCTCTAAGCTAACGGTTCACAATAGCAGTGTGTCTAAATCTTCATACACGAATTTAAAAACGACCAGTAACATAAGCAACATCACATTAAAGGGTACATTTCATGATCACCTGTACGTTTTCCACGTCCGTGGAAAGCAGCAATAGGTACCAAATCTACAGAGTCCCCTAAACTGCAAACTAGAGCCGATGAGTAAACAGAAATTCATGATAAAGAATTAAGAAATATGAATGTCAGAACACACATTCTTACTTGTCCATATAGTCTTTCTTCAGTTTTAACCAGTTGAGTGATCGCTTGGCAGGTTCATATGTAGCATCGTCATTTAACGTTTTAATAATTAATCCCTCACAACTAAGAATCAAGAGACACGCCAAATATCAATGAAAAAAATTCTCATTCAAATTATAGCAAGAAAACTAAGTTTGGAACATCTGAGAATGTCAGACAATAAACAATCAAGATTTAGTTTGTTTTGCCAGTTGCTCCTGATCAGTAAATAAAGCAAATCCACATATATCCTTGTCTAACATATCATTAAAGTCCATTGGATGGAAAAAGAAACACACTAATTAGTCTAATATTTTTCAATGCCTATCAAATACTATTAGTAAATGTCATTAACATGAGTCGAAGAGTATCATACATTGTGCTGAAATTATGTATTATTTTAATCTCGAAACTAACTAGAAGAAACAGTGTACCTAGCACCAACAGCTTGGTCAAGAAATTTCTGTATCTCATCAACATCATTTGAATTTAATGCTGTTGCAAACTGAAGAAATCCAGATTCTTCCTCAAAAGAGGCATAAAGATGCTGCAGAGAGAAAACAGATACCCATCACTAAGTAGTCCTTATTTGTAAAGAAGCCCATGGTTCATGGAATAAATTCAATTAATAAATAGCATTCAATCAACGCTATTAAAGAAATGAATTGGTTTCCCCAACTGTTAGGACTTACGCAAGAGAACCTAACCTAAAAACCTAGTCCATTAGGTGGAAGAGTCTCAATGCTTAAGTATTGTTAAAATTATGATTGTGTTATTTGTATTGTACAGTTTTCATAAAGCTGTATTTTAGGCGTGTGTATCTAGTCTAAGGGTTGAGTGCTATAGGATATACCTTTTCCTTGTAACTCTTCTCTCCTTCATATATGTGTGTAAAATATAATCAGCTGCGACAGTAACTCACTGAATTTTATTGCATCCAAATTCAAGGCAGTATGAGAGTCCTTTTGTCTCAGGTCACCATCTAAAACCATTTTGTGTAGTAAAGTCAGGTTTGGTATGCCTCAAGAAGCACCATGCAAACCTAGTGGTGACATGACCAAAAGCTTGGTGACATGCTGCCTCGCTTCAATCTCGATCAGTCCTTCATCAGGCACATGTGTCCATGCATCACCATGTCGGAATCACACCAGACCACTGTCGTTCGTCTTATCAACATCTTTTGGTCACTTTTCTTGACACCAAGTTTTCAAATGAGTACTGAGAGTATTTGAGACTTAAATTTGAAAAAATCAACCATCAAGGCCTTCTCTGGGACCAAGTGTTTCAACAACTTGTATTTCTCAGTCCGGGGAAGATTAATGTTCACGGGGCAACAGTTAACTCAAGTGGCTTTGATAATTTTTCTGGCCCTTCAACTCTTTCACATGATTCATTTCAAATTGACCAGTTGCACTTAGGAAAGGTAATTGTTCCACGCTTAATTCCTATCCTGTTCATAATTTTTCAATTTATCATGCTCACATGTACTCTTTTGTTGTTTCTTTGTCTCCCACCATTGTTCCTAAAACTATTAAATGAAACACTAGATCATCTAGGATGGCGACATGCCATGATTAATGAAGTGAACGTTCTTGCAAGCAATGACACATAGAAGTTTGTTCCTATTCCCTCTGGGAAGAAGATTGTGGTTATAGATGGGTCTATATTGTTAAAGTTGAACCTAGTGTGAAGTTGATCACCTTAAAGCTTCATTGGTGGCCAAATGACATATACAAATTTATAAACTTGAATACCTGCTAGGCTTTTTTCTTGCAATGGTTGTTACTTGTCACTAGCCACATCACCAACTTCACATTAAAATATTGAGGAGGAATTTATATGGAACAACCTATTGGATTTGTTGCTTAGGGAGAGTCTATTTAGTGTGTAAACTGTGTTACTCTTTTATGGTCTAAAGTAGTCACCACGAGCATGATTTAGTAAATTCAGAAATACTATGCAGGTGTTTGGACTGAAACGAAGTGGGATAGATCATTTAGTTTTTTACAGCCATACTTCTCCTGGGAAGTGTGCCTATCTAATGATCTATGTTGATGATATAGTTATTATGCAAAACTATAGAAACAGGATCTCTTAACTAAATTGCACTTTTCAACCATTTTCAAACTAAAGATATTAGTTATCAAAAATATTTTCTCGGTATCGAAGTGGCTTAATCAAAGGAATTGTTATTTCACAAAGAAAATATGCTTTCAACATTTTGGAGAAGACAGGGTTGGCAAATTGTAAGGCTATTGATGTTTCCATGGATCCAAATCAAAACTTGATGGGGTACTACGATGAAACTTTTTCAAATCCAGAATGATATAGGAGGATGGTGGGAAAACTCTTATGTCAATATTATTGTTAGAGATCCCACATTAGCTAAATATAAGATCAACTTAAAATAAATTTCACTTTACTAATCAAGTTTTATGAGGTGAAGTTATTCTTAAACTCACTACTTTGATATTGTATCAAAACCATTAAGAGTCTATCCTAGGTCATGTTTGTTGGGCCTATCATATCACTCACGGTTAGACCCCCTTGATTGTCATGCTCAATGTTCTCGACATGGGAGAGTGTGTTGGAGATCTCACATCCTCTGAAGACCAATTTAAAGTATATAAAGGGAAGCAAACCTCATCTTACTAAGCCAATTTTGTGAGATTAAGTTAGGCTAAAACTCACTACTTCAATAATTACAAGACCTATATTTGTCGAAGTTGTTAGGCAATTCATGTAGAATCCTCACAGGTTTTTTGGGTTGAGCTCTCCTCTTGAGCTAAGTCCTAACAATTGGTGTTTTATTAAGTTGGACTATAGAATGAATTATCTATAGGTTGGATTAACGTGGAAACAAAATACTGATTGATGAATGAAGTCGTCTCAAGGAGAAAAGGACTACCACCAGATCAGTGATGAGTATAGATGTCAGTCCATATTGAGTAGGGTGAACTACTTAATATGATACTTACAAGGAAGTCTTCTACCTAATGGACTAGTATTTTTAGGTTGGACTCTCCTCTTGTGCTTATGTCCTAACACTACCAAACTAAAAATTGTATCTCACAAACTGGATCAGCTTTTAGGTTTACAACTTTCAGCCTTCTCTATCAAGGACTAAGCTACTTAATATAGAAAAAAGAAACATGAAATTGTTGGTAGAGCAAAGATAAAAGTTGGTACCTCTCTACGGACTCTCAGGTTTTCCTGAAGAAGTTCTCGGCCATTTAGATACAACAAATCAAAAGCAAATACGCAAACATTAACCTTTATATCTTCAATTTCTACTTTCTTGCGAGCTCGAGTAGTAAGCGTCTGTCAGAAAAAGAAATGTTCTTGAAAGAGTCAAAGAGAATTTAAATGTGAAGTGCTTGATAAAATGTCATATACAAAGGCAGGTCATAAATGTAAATGCAATCTTCCATTATAAGGGCTATAGATGAGCACATAGCTACCTCTGATACATGTCCTAACTCTTCAATAACAGAGAACTTTCTATGTATCAGCAAAAATAACATTTTTTTCTTCTTTCGAGTCACATGTCTAATATCAAATCCTAGCACAAAAATATCCAAAACGGAAAACTTGTGTCACCAAGTTAGGTAAGACAACACAAGCATAACATACCAAAGGACTTAATTTTGATCAACTGCCAGTATAAAAAGGTTTCTGATAACGTACTGACATCCAAAAGGAAAAACTGCATTAAGATTACCTGGAAAGGAAGAAGCTTCTGTGCTGCACGGTCATATGCAACAATTTCACAATCAAGAATAAATGAAGATACACTTGTTTTCTTTAACCTGTTCACTGACAGAAAATGGTCATTACAAGTGTTTGTTTTACTAAATGTAACTTCATGTTGTTAAGGACCCAAAAAGCCCGAACCAGACCTCAAATATATTGGTCCTAATAAAGCTTTTTTTTTTTTCACCTTGAAACTGCAGCAGCAACATCAGGAAACTTCTCAGTGTTTCGTTCGGCTTGTCTACTGTAAATCTCAACTGAACCATTCTCCAGGTAATGTATCTGTTTCAATGCAGATAATGTTATTGTACATACTTAGTATCATAAGAGCTATGTTTCTGATGGAAGATTTGACCATGAAGTATCACCTGGGCACGCTCTCCATCATATTTGTATTCACAGGTAAACTCCACATTCTGGAATTTGTTTAGAATTTCAGTTACACTTTTTGCTGCCTTTGACAGCATAGGTCTAATTGGAACACCAGGAGTAAAATTACAATTCTTTGGAAGCATCCATAGACCCTCCGAAAGCAGTGCAGATATTATTTTGTCATAGTCAGGAAGAACAGAATAGACTTGTTTAACAATCTCCGAGGCCTGATGCAAAATGAAACCAGAAATAAATATATAAATATATGATATACATACATATATATATATGATATAGGATAGGAAATATAATGATTTCTGCCTAATGTTTCCTAAAATGCAGAATAGGGAAAAGGTGGATGGTATCTTCACCAGAAATCACTTATACCAACTACAGCAGCAGCACCGCACCCCCCAAAATTTAGTTCTGGAGCACTTCAAATGTTTAAAACCCAAAGCACGTATTGCTATTCAACCTGAACTACAAGACTAAGCCATGTAAACCAATTCACTCTTATACCATATTTCCCAGTTCAATCACATTAGCATACCTTGTCTAAAGGAGACTGAATTTCAGGAGGCGGTTTAGAGTGTTCTTCAGTGTATACTGCAGCTAGGCCCAATGCAGCCAATAGAGTTTGCTCTGCATAACCAATGCGCAACTTTGCCTAGAAAACAAGACCAAGATGCAATTAACATGGAGAAGTAAGCCAACCAGAACATTTCAATAAAGAATTAAAATTTCAACCTGAAGCAAACGAATTAGATATTGAGGTTCACACTCAGTTGCAGCAACAAGAAGTGCCTTGATATGATTCTTTTTTTTCTCTTGACTGTCTTTTCCAGATTCCTGTACACATTTAGAAATAAAGAAAAAGTAACAGCATAATTTAGCAACATTCAATTCTACCCAAAAAAGTGTTCAAATCCCAACAACAAATTCCTTCTTTTTTCTCTTACAGTACATACACGCAGCCATACTAACATGCCCACCAAACAGATGGCAGGAAATTTAAATATAAAATAAACATATGACAGCTTTTAGTAAGCCATGGCTTCAGCAAAAGATACAGAAATGGACCTCCTTCCCAGGCACATTATTCTGGTACAGCACATTAAACTCCAAAAAACTTCTAACCATAATTGAGAATAAAAAAAGGAGCTGAAAATGACTGTTGTGTTATATGCACGATATGTGATAAAGGCACCAATAACACACTCCAAGTCTTCAATATCAGTTTACTAGGAATTTACTTTTTCAAATTCTCTCTCTTTTTTTTTTACCATTCATGCTGTTATACCACATGAGAATGCACTAAACCTATTTATCCCAAAGCAAGGGCCCATGGTCATGTTGTGCTTAGTTTCCTCAATCACTCAACGTTGTAATAATAATTTCAAAATTAATCCATACATGGGTAGAACTTATAGATGCAACTCTCAACAAAGAACGAGACACTACTCTTTAGAAAGTAAATTTCAATAAAATTGCTAGCGTTTTGTCAAATTCCATTCCATAACCCTCCTATTTTAAACCCTGCACTAACCCCATTTACTTTTTGGACTTAAACATAACAGTGACAAGAAATATGCCTATAAGGGAGATTGCTGTTGCCTATAAATAAAATCAAGGATAACATACCTTAGCAATAAGGCGGAAAGTATCGAAAACCTTCCTAACTGTCAATGCTTGCGGCTTCCACATCATAGGTTGAGACGACCTGCTCTCTTTAGCAACCAAGCCCAGATCCCCTTTTTTCTGCCAATAATAAAATTTCCTTAAGTCAAAGTCATCTCAGCAACGACAATGGAAGAAATACCAAAAGACTCAGCCACCTGATACAACTTCAGTCAAATTCATCTCAATATGAAGAATGCAAGAAAAACCAAAATATTCGAGCACCTGATACCGATTTTTAACTAACATCTTCAGTAAAATTCATCTCAACAACAAGAGTGCAATAAAAAACAAAAAGAATTAATCACCTGAAACCGATTCTTAACAAACATCTTCTTCGGTCAAATTCAACTAAACAACATGAACGCAATAGAAAAACAAAAAGACTCAACTAAATTCAGTCACCTGATACTGAGTCTTAATCCACGCCTCGTTCCTTCCGTAGGCCTCCGCGAGCGCCTTGGAAATGATCGACTCGCCGATTCCCAATTCCAACCCTTCATGAGCAGGCGCAATCCGGTTCGCGGAGAGGTAAACGATGGGAACAAGATCCTCGGGCGTGGCGAGCATCACAGTCCGCAGCATATTGCAAACAATGTCAGTGATGACGATTCGTCCAGTTTCCTCAGAAATCATATCGAATGTCAAGGCGAGAAAGAGAAAGGGAACGGGCTGTCCCTTCTCCCACGCAATCACCGACGCGGGATCAAAACTCGAGGGTTTCTGCTTCAGCAGCGGAACCTGCTTCTTCAGCTCCACGGTCTTCCCGTTCGAAGAAGACAGTTGGCGGACCTTCCGCTGTTCCTGCTTAACGCCTTCTTCCGGTTTAATAGCTTCTTCTGGTTTGACGGCTTCCTCCGGTTCAAAGGTTGTGGGCGGAGAAGGCAGTTTGGGAGATTTGTTGCTAGGGTTTTGTGAGGAAGTGGAGTGTGACGATTTCCTTTTCTTAGGTGATGATGGAGGTTTGGGTGTTTGGGGTTTGGATTGGGAATTCTTCTTGGCGGCGGCACGGGCGCCGGACATGAGAGCGTCGAAGGCGGAAGGTGGCTTCGACATGGCCCGGAGAGGGGCGGGGGAGATAGACAGAGGGAAAGAGAAGAGAGAGGAAACCCTAACACTTTGGGAGAGACAGAAGGAAAAAGGAAAAGAGGATCGAAGATGCAATGCAAGCATCAATGAATGAACCAAATAACGAATTTGAAAAGCCAAACAGAGAGTGGGTAAGTGAGTGAGTTTATTAGAGAAGCGGGAGGTCAACAGAGCTATAGAAATGGCGGGAAGAATGACGCTTGGGATTCTCTTGCTTCCACCTACACTCTATACAAACTCATTTCGATAACTAGAATAATATTTTATATTTTTATTGATTTCTAATTATATTTTAAAATTAAAAAAATAAAACTGAAGTATTCAAATATTCAAAATAATCTATCCTTAACCAGATATTTACTATAAATTATTCGTATCTTTATTTAAACGTTTATTATTAAATTTTATGCAATAACTACAATTAAAACATTTATTATTATTTTTACTTGTAACTTAATATTGATTGCTCTTATAAATATGTATAAATGGTTTAAAAAATTTATTGCTACTTATGTTGGTGATGGATAATTTATGCATTTTTTTTTTAGAAGTCTAAAATTTCGTAAAATAGTTTTTTTAAAATAAAGTACCACTTTGGCTGTGTTTTTCTTGTTACATGTATTAATTTTTGAAGGTTATGAGACAACAAAAACTAACTAGTTTTCATTATCAATTATATTTTGTTAAATAGGTTTATTGAAATAATGAAAACATAACAAGATAAGCATGCAAAAAGAACGAGGCCATCATTTCATCAGAAGAGTGTTGAAATGAATATAAGTCAATTGTTTTATGCACCCATCCATTACTTTGCACTCCAGCAATTAAAGAAATTGTTTGTTTACAAAGGTCGGGTCCTGGCTCATTGACAGCGGTGCTCAAGGTGTTTCATTCCTGGTGTGGTACTTTTGAGGTTTTTTTAATTTTAGTGTAAATTTTTTATAAAATTTTTGTTAGATATTCAAGTACGAGTTAAAGTCCCACATTGGGTAAGAATGAGAAAGTTGAACAACATATAAGAAAGAAGATTCGCAAACCTAATGCCTTAAGGTTTTGGGTTGAAAGTAGTGTCATTTCCTTATATGTTGGCTCTAGTTTCATTCTTGTGAGATCTCTTCGGTATTTTCCCCTCAAATTCTCCCAACAATTTTTATAATGGATAATTTTTTTTAATTTTTACTGTAAATAAATTGTGCCAAATTAATATGATTTTATTAAAAAATTATATTATTATAGTATTATTTTATTTAATTAGCATTAATTAAAATTATTATATCATAATACAATTTCAGTTTAATTTATTATATCAAAATTATATTAATATGATATAATTTTAGTTTAATTTTTTAAATCATATCATAATAGTATAATTTTATTAATTTTTATATTAAAATTATATAAATTTGATACGATTTCCTTATAATGAAATTTTTTTTTTTATTTTACACCATGAAAAAAAAGAAAACAATTACTTTTTGAAAAGTTTGAACACTGATTGTGGTAATCTCTTCAGTTTTGGTGAAGAAGGTTTGTTGTGGGGAGTGAGTGTGATTTGCTATGGTTAAAAGTTACATTTGCGTCTTGATTTTTAATTTAAGCGTGACAGAGTAGCAAGTCAGTATACACTAATAAACAAACTATACAAATTTAATAAGGATAAAATTTTGAAAGCAAACAAATAAGGTATAAAAGAAATAAGTAGTAGTTAAAATAAAAAAAATGAGACAATAAAAAATACTTTAAAAAAATAATAAAAATAACAATGTATTTAGATTTACTATAGAAGTTATTAAACAAACCAAATATTTTTAAATTCAACGTCATTTAATGTAAAAAGATTAACACAACACAATATTATAATCAATTTGCATTCAATAACCAATATTCTACCTAAGTTTAAAAAAATTGAATTAGTATTTGATTGTTTTTGAAATAAAATTTCTTGACTTTGTTTCTACTTGTATAGCTCACGTCTTCAGTTTTTTTTTTTTTCAAGTTTCTATTTGTTTCTAATTTGGATAATTAATTCGTATGTTCCAAGTGTATTAATAAATTCAAACTCCAAACAACATCAAATGTACATTAACTAAAATTTTGTTATTAGATACTATATTTTGTTATTAGAAACTATATTTCTTACAACAAATCATTTGAACAACTAGTATAGAACGAAATAAAAACTTCAAAGAAACCACGTGAAGATAGAACTCAAACAAACAAAAAATAAATTAAATTGAAGATAAATGTAATAATAAATAATATTATCAGACATTACACATTACAATAAAAGATAATATTATTCATTGATCAAAACTTTTCTAAAAATCTGTGAACACTATTAGCCATGAACTATCATCAGAAATAACAATTGAAAACACAATTTGCAATGAAAATATACAAGTCAATCTAAGAACTAAAAAATTAGCAATAGAATTAGTTACAGTATTATATATGAAAACTTAATTAGCAACGGATTTTTAAAACACACACGAAGTCAAGCTTAAACTCAATCAATTTATTCCTAATACAATTTATGAATTATAACTTTAGTATGATAACTAGAGACGAGTTTCTAATTATAATTTAATGTTTAGGGTTTAATATGAAATTTAAATTTACTTTTACTTTTATGAATAGAGAAAAACAACTTAATTTCAAAATTATTCACCATTAACATAAAATTAATTGATGAAGTTAAATAATTAAACGTTTTTATAAAAGAAAAATATGGACATAATAATACAAAGAAAATAAAATAAAAATTATATAAGTATAAAGTTTATCCGTAAACAAGTTGAATATACAAATTATGCAAGTATAAAAGTTTATATATAAGAATATATATATATATATATATATATATATATTACAAATAACAAAAGTTATCGACGAGATAAATCTATCGAATACTTAAAATCTGTTGTTAAATTAATTGTATATAAATTTATTGACGAATTAGAAATTTGTCAATAATAATATTTTACTGATAGATAAAATTTTGTCAATAAAATTTTATCGATGATTTAACTTTTTCTTATAGTGATATATATATATATATATAAAACATGTGAAACAAAACACAATAATAAAATAATAAAAAAAGAAGTAAAGAAAAAAAAATATATAATTTAATAGAGTAAGTCACGTCTCTTAATAATATTATAAAAAAATATTAAAATGAGTTGTCATTATCCTATAAACGAAGATAAGACAAAAAAAGATCTTTTTCTTTTTTCAAAAATATTTAAAAATATATTTAAAATTCTAACTCTTTGGTTAATATGGTTAAAAAAAAAGTACTAACTTAACTAAAACCCATATGTAATTCAAATGATTTTAAGAAAAAGGAAATCTAACCTAATGATCTTGTATTGGTTGACAATTTCAATTTACATGAGAGAAAAAGTTATAATTTTAATTTTAAATAAAATAATCAAAAAATATTTTCTCATTAATCAAATTGAGAATATATTTATTGTACTTGGTCATGCTTTCCTTTATTTTCTTCACATGCGTGTTTTTTTTTTTTACTCTGAGCTACTAACTGTAAGATATATGTCGACAGAAGACGAGAGGGTTCTAAAAGGGCTTGATGGCCTTCTAACTTCACCTTACTTCTTTATTTCATAATGTTCTCACCCATTAATTTATTTGAACTTAAATATCTAATTACAAAAATTAGCAATTACACATATCTTTTACAAATAAAGAGAATGAAAATAAAGTTTTTAAATTTATAATCAAAACACTACCTTATTTTAGAAACATTTATTATTTTTTAACTATTTCAGATTTTTCTAGACATATAATCATCAATTACTTATTATTTTTAATAATGATAGGATACTTAAATATTAAATAATTTTTTGTGACTTAGACTTGTACTTTTTCATTTTTACTAATGAAATTTAGATTTATATTTAAATATTCAAGATTTTTAATTCCCATAATATTAATACCGATTGTCTCAAAAAAATATAATTCGGTTTACATACTTTTGTAGGATAAAATAAATGATAAAAATATATTTCACGATAAAAGATAAATATATGATTTCTTTTGTATGAAATCTTTTAAATTCTTATAAATACATAAACTTCTTTCAAATATTATGATTTCATCTATTATTTTTAAGAATAAACTATTTCAGGATCTTGAATTTTATTTTTTAATGTGATGTTTGAAAAACCATTTTAATTTACACATACATCATGACAATGAAACTATTTTGAATATTAAATATTGAAATAATGTTACTTTGGAGTATGAATATTGTTCGTGTTTAACGTTTGAAAGTATCTTAGATATTAAATCATGAAAAAAAGTTATGTGTTTATTTATCAGTACACCTGTGTATTTTGTTCCAACACCTAAACTTCATTTAGACACAATAACTACAAAACACTTGGATGCATAATTGCACACAAAGAAGCTAAATTATATAATTTACATCTCCATTAATCTGTGTCAATATTCAGCAGAAAATTAGTCCATTTTTTTTTTCATTTTATACACATGTGCTAGGATATAACGAGTCTCACTCAATGCTGAAAATAAATACTAAGATTTTTCTGATAAACCTGATAAATGAAGCAGTTGTGTGTGGCCAATTTCTTGTCCAATGAAAAAGTAGGGTACAGAAGGGAATAATTGTTTGAATTGACTTGTGCGCCTGCATTGAGATGAGAATTTCATTATATAACCTTACCTCATTTCAATTCATCATAAACACTAGACAAGCTTGTAGTTAGCCATTAATAAGGATCAAAGACGTATCATACACATGTCTGCATGAAAGCAGATTAATTTATCGTGTTTGGTTGAGTGTACCTTCACCAAGTTTTACTTCCACCACTTTACTTCAACCCTTTTTTTCCATATCAGTGTGTGATTGTGATAACATAATTTTAAACTGAATGGTAAAATGTTATCAGGTATCAAGAGTTCTTGTGTTAATTTCATAGATCTTATTTTGCCCTAAACCAGAAAATGGAACAGAATATGCAAAAAATTATTAACAATAAGATCAACTAGCATCTATTTATTAGTTCTGGAGAATTGTTTTTGTTGATGATAAATATATTGCTTAAAAGATATGAAGAAGAAAATATAAAAATATCAAATAAAAATGAGACAAAAGTCTAATTTACGATAAAAAAATTGACACTATCTTCAGTCTAAAATTTTAAAATATTAAATTTATAGATTTTTTTTCTTATATATTGTTTAACTTTTATATTGTTTAATTTTTTTATTTTTATTGAATATGAAATTTAAACTCAAACTTTAATACTTAATAAAATAATAATAATATGTTGGTGACACTGGTTGAATATCATTAACTAAGTATACACTAATGTACATCACCATGTCTTCTGGATGGTTTATGTGTCTTTCTATGTCATCATCATAAAGGATCCAAAAAAATTTAGATACTCATTCATACATATCTTTAAATGTGGAACACTTGATTATCTAGTTAATTGGCCACTAGGGTTTGCTTATTATGGCTGATAATTACGTCTTATAGTCTGCACGAGGACATAATAAGTGAATGAGTGATTGATCATTTGTGACGGAGGAAATTGTTAAACAAAGAAATCTGTGTGAGTGAACAAATAACACTCTTTCTCATTTGTTACTGATAGCGTATAGGTACATCAGAGTGAACCTACCTTTTGAAGATGACAGCTAGGTGAAGCAGCAAAATCACTAGTGGGAAATCAGGTACCACATTTATTTTCATTTGATTAGGTAATGTGTTGTCTAATTTATGCAGTTGACATGAAGGTCAACAATTTTATAATAAATATACAGTGTAATTTTTGTTTTGCATTTGAAAGTGATTGAAACAATATACATAATTCCATCTTTTATTCATAATGAGACTGTTTAACAACCATGTTTATGTGGATAATGTAGACAGAGAAGTGATTTTGTTGGGCTTCAAAACAAATAAAAAACCTAATTAAGGGATCTCAACTGAACAGATGAATATATATTTAAGAGTCAATGTTGGTTTCTAAAGCTGACACTTCAGGGGTGACTTCGATTTCGTTTGGCATCATTAACTAGGGGAAGTTAAAACCTGCGACGAAGTAGGTGAGGGAAACAAATTACACCAGGGACAAAAAGTGAAGGTTTTTTTTTTAACCTCTTAGCTAAAATACCTCTTATAAGCAAATAAAAAAAAAACATATCGTTATTATTCATGTCATGGAAAAATAAAAACAAAACATCCTTCTTAACCAAAATCAAATTTGTAAAACAAAATTTTCATTATCAACTATCAAATACTTTGGTAAGACACATGCAAAACAATTTCTCAAAATTTCTTCATGTTCTTGTTATTCCATCACAACCTTGTATTTCATAGTAGTACCATTAGAGTTTAGTTTTTTTTTCTCAGCACGAGAAGTCTTAAATTCACAAAAACCACTCACATTATTCTTATATATTCTAACATCAAACCTGACATTTTTTTTCATTCTGATGCAATTTTATTTCAAAATTCTCATATTGAGTAATTTTTTTTAACTACCACTGTAGATAAATTGTGCTACGTCGAAACGATATCATAACTAAGAAATCGTGTCACTGTGACACAATTTTATTTAGGAGTCAGTGAAATCGTGTCACGTCGGTACGATTTAAAAACTTAATTAAAATCGTATCACATTAACACAATTTCAGTTAAATAAATTATACTAAAATCGTGTCACTTGAACACAATTTATTCGTTATGATATCGTTCCACTATAGTACGATTTATCTACGATGGTAATTAAAAGAAATTTACACATTTTAAAATTTTCGAAACAAAATTGAAGCAGGATGAAAAAAATGTCAAAACGTTCTATCAGCTTTACATAAAAAAAATATTCTTATAAAAATTAAATTAAGACAACTTCATAAACACACTGAAACAAGAGAAGGTAAAACATTCAACACAGTAAAGCTATTAAGAGATATCCTTAAAACATCAATATTTATATCACACCAAATCACCATCAAGGATGAATGTCTTAGATATTTTGAACTTTTTGTCAAAAATTCTTCTTGAGAAAAAACCAAAATACCACTGCTGAAGTATAAAAAATATCGAGATAGTTGTCCAGCATTCCTTATCATTTTTTCTCTTACAATTCTCTCACAGAGTGTGTTACAATTCTCACCTACACACCTCATGGTTGATACACACCCACTATTTATTTGACTTGCATGTGGTGACAGGATATTTGATGCTATTTAAAACTGGGAGTATGTAATTCCCATTACTGTACATTCCTAATAGCAAGTATGAGCTGGCCTAGTATCTCTATTATTCCATAAGAAAACCACTCCTTTTGAAAGGGAGAAGACAGTAGGACAAATCATGTTATGACATTCAAATGATTGTTTATATACTGTAATGATATATAACTCTCTTCACACATATCTACGCCATACTTCCTAATCATATTTGTTTCTTCCTTTCTAAACATTCACTTCCAAGATCATTAAATTTTAAAAGTAAAGCTGCTTTTCTAGGTTTTGGCCAAATCCTTTCTTCCAAAGTAATTGCTTTAAGTAATTAACTTATTCAAATTTAAAATAATAATACTTAACTATTTCATACACTACTTGTAATTTATATTACCTAGATACACACTACTCAATTTCAATCTTATTTAAATACCAATATAAGAAACTTAGATATCATATAATGATAATCGAAACAACTGTTATATATGTTATATGCAAATTACTAACATAAACATCTCATTCACTAATATTATTTCCATGCAACTTGTTACGTTATATAATATCAGACATTTCCATAAACACAGATTTGCAAACAGTTTACCAGAAAATAAATAAATAAATAAAGTTTTTGTACGACTAGGGTATATTTATGACAATTATTGGGTGACAGAAAATTATTGGCTTACTTTTACACTTTACAGCTCCCAAAATTAAGTTGTAACTGCTTGACATAAATCCATGATCCAATCTATGGTCTTCACTGATAAATATTGTTTCAGTAAATAAGAAATTTTGAGGTTCTGATATATACTCTTTGAATTTTACCGCGCATGATTTGAAGGGCAAATATGGTAGTTTGAAAAGGGACAGAAGACGAGGAATAGTATTATAAAAGGTGGAAAAAGAACAACAAAGTCAGACAACCGAACACAACACAGCACAAACACAAACACAAAAATCTGAACTTCTCTACCACATCAACAAACGTCCATCAAATCGGCCAAAAACATCACCATAATATAAGGACGAAGCTACTTACTCAAACTCAGTTCCTTGACCCACTCTTGTCTCTGTTTCATCCCCTTCCATACTCCCACTTTCACTCTTTCCCAACGCTTCAATTTTGGGTCTTCATTCCTACTCTCTCTTTCTCTCATCAACTTCTTATTCAGTTCCCTTTTTTATTTTCAAGGTATATTTTTTTTTTCTTGCCTTATTTAGTTTTTTCATCTACGTTGTTAAACGTTCCTGTTTTCAGTACGCATGTTCGTCTTACCAGCTTGTTAGATCTGATTTATTGAAGTATCAGTGATGGCGGTGGAAAGTCTGAGAATCTCCACGCCGACCCAGTAACGAATTTGCGCGGAATGAAGCAAATGGAGAAATGGGGTTCTCTTTGAGAGGGTTTAAGAGGTGAGGGCAGGAGAAAGGTTCAATTTTTAGCGGTGGGGTTGTTCTGCATGTGGGAATGGAAACGAGGCTGAAGAAGTACAACCGGCAAGTGAGTCCGGAGAGGGCCAAAGTGTGGACCGAGAAGTCCCCAAAATACCACCAGAGTCTGAAGGTACCGGTGATTTACTATCTCTGTCGAAACCGGCAGCTGGAGCACCCTCATTTCATGGAGGTCCCACTTTCTTCACCGGATGGGCTATACTTGAGAGGTAGAATGAGCAATGGAAGACAAAGTTTTGTTTTTCCTTGTTGGGGTGGGGTGTTGTCTTTGTTGTTTTACTTTGTGGGTTGTGGATTTTGACGGCTGTCTTGTGTGCAGATGTGATTGATAGACTCAATGTGTTGAGAGGTAGAGGTATGGCTTCCTTGTACTCATGGTCTTGCAAGAGGTGAGCAAGTTGTTGCATTTTCTCTGTTCATATGTTCTATTTTTACGTTAAGGAAAAGAGAAAAAATAGAGAGAAGGAAAAGAAAAAGTAAATTAATACTTGACTGGTTTGGTGCCTCTGCGTTTTAGAGAAGTCAAGGCTGTATGAAATTTGCAATTCAAGGTAAACAACCAATGTTGTTTAACTTTAGGTTATTTTTTCACCACTGGTATATGTTCTTCTTGTAATTCAGGAGCTACAAGCATGGATTTGTTTGGCATGATCTATGTGAAGATGATATAATTCTGCCAGCTCATGGAAATGAATATGTTCTCAAAGGTTCTGAGCTCTTTGATGAATCAAATTCAGGTAAATATCTTCCACTGGTAAAAAATTGTTAGGTCCTAAATCATATAGACCTCCTGCAACCTTAGTCAATGGATTTTACTTCGCAGATCGCTTCAGTCCCGTCAACAATGTTCAAATACAAAGCGTGAAGCTGTTGCCGGGACCAGCTTCTTCTAGGAGCCATGATGAAGCCTCATCCTCTTCTAGCATGAACGGGAAAGAGACAAGAATCTCCCAAGATGATGAGCTTTCCCAAGAACAACAATCTGGTTCCTCTGATGTGTCTCCAGAGGCTAGGGCTGAAAAGGGTGATGCTCTAAGCCTGGCATTGACAGAATACAAAATTTATAAAACTGATGGATTGGCTGATGCTTCAACTCAGACTGAAGAAAATGTGAGCAGATCCAGAGGTCAGAAAACTTGTACAAGGGGTGTATCAACGGAGGATGGATCATTGGAATCTGAATGTCATGAAATATGCCAAGTTGAAGATCCACAAGTGAAGGGTACTCCACAAATCTGTAGGGATACCGTTTCTCCCTCAACTTCAAGTTCCTCGTCTTTTGTGGGGAAGGCTGAAACTTTGGAATCTCTGATTAGAGCTGATGCTAGTAAAGTGAACAGCTTTAGGATTCTGGAGGAGGAGAGCATGCGGGAGCCAACCAACACGAGGCTGAAGGCTTCAAATTTGCTGATGCAACTGATCTCGTGTGGCTCAATATCAGTGAAAAACCACAGCTTTGGACTTATTCCTTCCTATAAGCCTAGATTTTCCAGCTCAAAGTTTCCTTCCCCACTGTTCTCAACTTCTTTCGTGTTGGGTGAGTTAGATTGCTTAGCTGAGAATCCAAAGTTGATGAGCCTCAGATTGGATGACAAAGAATATTTTAGTGGAAGCTTAGTTGAGACTAAGCTGAAGGAAGGAAATGGACTTAATGTTCTGAAACGCTCTTCTTCCTACAGTGATGAGAGGTAACTTTTGCTTTTAAAATTTCCCTAGCAACACTGTAATTAGCACTTGCTGGTGTTTTCTTAATTATGCTAGAAAAGACTAGTCACTTACTAATACTTGTTCAAGCCTGAGGAAATAGTATAAGTGTTGCTTTGCGTCTGATCCTTGATGTGGTAATATAATAGGATAGGAGTAATAATTGAAATGTTGTAATTCTTTTAGATTATTGTCATATTAGACTGAAAAGCCAGACAACTTATGCAGTGGTCCAAAGGTGATAATGCTTGAATGTGGTCATACAAGGCTAATTGAGTTTCTCTCAAATCTGAAATCCTTTTCCTGTTGCGTTAAATTCTCTCTCTTGCATTAAATGCATGATTTCATCTCTCTATTAAAAAAACAATTGATCATCTTATGTACCCCTGATCACTTCATTCGTTTAATAAAATGGTTGCAAAATCTAGATTTTCATACGTTTTTGTTTATTGGTGTTTGAAGCTAATAGATTTCAAACAATACAAGTACTTTCACATGCATGTTTATTTCTCTATTTCTGATTGTATGAGATGTCTCATGGAAATGAGGCTTCAACGGTCCAAACAAAAAGTCTTTAGTTGCTGCTTTGCGATGTTTGTGTGTAATATGAAATCTGGAATCATTGAAATATTAAAACACTGACTAGAAAAAAGCTAGATTGAGAATCTGTGGAATAATAGAGAGATCCATTTATCATATTTGTGTACTTCGTTACTACTTGTTCTCTTTCTATGTTATGAAATAGTGTCCTTTGTGTATTTATCTCCATAACATGCCACTAAAAATGACTTGGCAGTTGGCATCATACAAATATGGTTGGTTTATTGGATTCATGATTTTAGAGTTTTGATTAGCATCTGATAGAGACATGTTAATTGTCACATTGTGGCCAATGTTTTACAAAATCAACTCACAAATGTGCAGGACATTTAAAGAACAGAAACCACAAGAAGACAAAGAGGAATCATCATCCTCAGGACATTCAAAATGCATTCCACGATCAATTAAGGCTTCATTGTCCAAGCATCCCCGAAGTGAATCCATGAGATCCCCTGTTTCTGATGGACCACGCCACTCATCAGATAGAATTGATGGCTCTGGCATATCCTCAGTGACATCTAATGGTAGCAGCAAAAGAATCACAGAACCTCTGTCGGGGAAAAAACAATCAAAGAGGATAGATTCATTTAAGGAAGAGGAGGAAGTGATCAAAATTGAAGAAAGTTAAGTGTTGACTCCATCTTGTTTCCTAAGGCTTCTAAAACTATCATTATGTTCTTACACTTTTCAGCAACATTAACTGAAACAATTGGTTTTTACCCAACAGGCTTGCTTCAGGAGCTCGGGTTATAATCCAATCCAAGCCATTTTCAGACACAACATCTAGCAGTTGTTGAAAGATTCAAGTTTCAGAACCTAGACAACAGAAAAACTGCTGGTTTTTCAGCTTTAGTTTGAATTCAACATGATTGTATATATATCTTGGTGGGTCCACGTGACATTTTCCTAAGCTTACAAATTAAAATTATTTTGACAATTGACTCAATGCAAATGGAGCAGCTACTAGAGCAGGTGTGGTCCCAGTGGTCCATTACCTTCAATATATATTGTGCTGGATAGAGAGGACTGCTATTCTGATATGAAGTGATTGCACATTCTGCTGTTACTTCCTGATACTTCCCTTTTGCACCCTTGCTTTTCCTTGCTTCACATTATTGATTACTGCATACTACCTAGCTTTCACCTTCAAGGGCAACAGATGCAGAAAAAAAAATTAGTGCAGGTCGTTTTCAAACCCTTCTCTTGGCATTGGACCTGATGTCAATTGTCAAGAATGTGACCTTGATTTTGACATTGGATGCGTTATACTTAACATCAAACTGTAACATATCTTATGACCAGATTTAATTCAAAAAGTTGGTAAAAAGCTTATTTTATGAACCCTTTTAAAAGGGGTGCTTAAGTCATGAATTTTAAAAAGCTGGCTTTTCTTTCTTGGAAACCAAAATGTCTACATAGACAATTTGACATTTTATATATTGTTGGTTCCATATTGGCACACTACTCGATTTATTGACCTTACAGAAAGCATCAATTGAAACGACAATAAGAATCTTATGGTAGACAAATTTGTTCCAAAAATGTATGTGCTAGATGAATAGATTGACGTGTAAGACTACATACACTCTTGTGTCTTTTGCTTCAAACTTGAGAAAGACAAGGTTATGTCCAAAAGCCTTTTGTCTGGAAAGGTAAATCAGGCTTAGTCCTTTCTTGCTTTTGTTTGGCTATAGAGATTTTGACCCATAAAATCATTACCTAAGCAATTCACATATATCTTTGGCTTTACTCAAGGCACAAGACAGGTAGGCCACTATGCCTATTGAGTAATGTTTTGTTTTGCAATCTCACCTCTTTTCTTTCTCTCTTGTTATCATACTCTCTAGAGTGTTTTTGGATTTTTGGTAACAAAGAAATTATGATATTAATGAACCTTTCAGCATGTAGCTTTAGTCCCTTAAGAACTAATTTATTTTTCTCAAATCATCCAAACAAAAAGTGTATTTTTTTAAATGGAGCTGAGAATATCCAAATGATGGCACTAGACCTATGACACTTGGTTTGAGGAAATTCAAATAAGTACTATTTAAATCAACCACCCATTGTTTAATGATTGAAATCATTTCATTTTCTTTAAAAGACTCCCAATTTGTTCACAAAATGGTCGATGTCGGTGTGGACCAATAGTCTATTGACACTGTTCTTTCTCTTTGGTTGTTCTTTGTTGTGCTTTTTAAGATTTGAACATATTCTTTCACATGAAAGATATTATGAAAAGCACAATCAGTAAATATTTTTTATATATTTAAATATTCTTTAGATGAGGTGTCACACTCAAAAATTGAAGAAATGAAATGAAGCATGACACACATTCATGAACTGTCTCTTTGATTGAAACGAGTACTGCCTATATATTGAAAAGGGCGAAAAGACGAATGACAGAGAGGAGAAAGGACTGTGACGATATTGTAGAAGATGGGTGGTGGACGAAACCAACAATTATTTTGCTGCTACACAAAGAGAAGAAGTTAAAGGCATGAAGCAGTCTCAATGGTTTTTTTTTTTTTTTTTTTTTTTCATTTTTAAAATATTATAAATAATATTTTTCATTACCTCCATTTTTTTTTTTATTATTTTTTTTTTT
>Ga0099824_1000800_pt1 | contig 41048 bp, 26 predicted proteins | sample SiratrowhiteBW_FD_76837 | JGI IMG/M metagenome (GOLD analysis project Ga0099824, IMG submission 76837) | Root nodule microbial communities of legume samples collected from California, USA - Siratro white BW | ecosystem: Host-associated > Plants > Roots > Nodule | place: USA: California... | reverse complement strand
TATGTATAAATATATATATATATATATATATATATATATATATATATATATATATATATATATATATATATATATATATATATATTTGCCAAATTATTTCTATACTAATTCTAACCTTCATGAGTAACAGTTAGTAATATCTATCCTTAGTGATTAAACCTAAAATTTAATTTTCCAAATGATTTTTATATTTAAACCTTTAATTTGTATTTAAGCAGACTTTCATCTGATGGGGTTACTTTTCTGCTTAATCTTAACTCTGATGAGTTGAAAACCGGTAGATGGAATAATCTGGTGAATGAAAAACCTACTATACAGTCTTTCACCGATATAAACGTATATGAAATGCATGTAAGGGATTTCAGGGAACTATTTAGTGACATCCTTAATTTTATTTGAGGACCAGTTTTGATGTGATAATGGATAGGGAGGAATTACTTCTGCTAGCTATGAATCAAGATAAATAGATCGAGGCAAAGGAAATGTTCTACAAATTTAGAAAACTTTTAAAGAAAATAGATACTTTCATATGATAAAACTTTTGTTTGGGTATAAGGTTAGATAAGAATGACATAAGAAGACTTTCTAATTGTTTGGTTACATGTAAGGAGTGTTTGGTCTCCTTCCTTTCCTACATGTCTAAAGAGTGATTTTGTAGGTACTTTACCTTTGTAAAGAAAAGTCATTTGTGCGCAAAAACCTTAAGTGCTTGTGAGAAGTAGAGAGTTTCATTCTTTCTTTATCTTGTGGTGAATCACCTTACTTGAGTTGAGATCATCTTAAGAAAAAATAACTCTAGAGGTAGAAGTAGTATAATTAGAATGATACCTAAATATGAATATAAGGAGTGTCTTAGGTCATTTTGTAGGTACTTTTACTTTGGAAAGAATAGTCATCTGTGTGCAAAACCTTAAGCGCTTGTGAAAAGCAGAGAGTTTCATTCTTTTTAAATTCTTATCTTTAAGAGTTGGGTTTCAAGTGATGAATCACCTTACTTGTCTTGTGCAGTTTATGTGATTGGCAAAATTCTTTCTATTCTTACTAAACAAATTTTGTGTGGCTGCACATAACCACCAAAAGTTAGCTTCTTTTAGTCCACATTTTTACCCATGATTTATAACTAACTAGCTTCAATTTTATTTTAGCTCTGTGTGCATTGTAACTGCTTATTTTGATGTTAACAACCAGATTACATGCCTACATTATGCTTCATGCTTTTAATTTAAAGATGCTTGTTGCGCTGGACGAATCCACCATAGCAATAATTTGTAAGAAATCTGAATCATCTTTCTTTTTTGTTGTGGTTGATCTTCATGTACTAATTTATTTAGATGTTTTTGTCCCTTAGAAGTAAAACAAACTTGGCTGCATTATTTTCGCCTAAATATACAGTATCCAATTATCCAATAAATGAACAAGTGTTTTTTATACCCAACAGGAAATTATTGTAGTACTAGACTTGGGAATTTACTTGTTTAGTAATGTTTGTTTAGTAATGTGTTCGGTTTTCTTAGTTTAGATGGTGCCTTTTTGAGTGATCCAAAAGTTACTAAAGAATCTCTCTCGTGGATGTGAGTTGCTGAAGCACAAACAGGATAATAATACTGCCATAAAATATTTGAAAGTCAGCTACATTAACTGGCTTAGAATACTTCTCAATGCTTCGGAAGCAAGAGCTTTGAAGGTGGTTCTTAGTTTCCTCTTGGTTATTTATCCATCATCTGATATGGTTCTATTTCTTTATTAAGATTCCTCATCTCAATGATTAGCCTCAGCGTTGAAGATTGTGTATAAGTACCAAGTAGTGGGAATATAGAAGCAGAAGAAGATCTCAACCAAAAGTGGTAGAGTAATCCATAATCAAAAGGGAATAATTTCTTCCTTAGAAGGACAATTTCCTGGTTTTGGTTTTCTCTTGCGTGCTACACACAACTAACCGCCAAAAACAATTCTTCATGTCAATAATCGGGCATCGTTAAATGAATCATCATTTCAATGATTAGCTCGGCATTAAGAATTAGTCAAAATAATTTCTTGTCACTATTTTAATATATTTTACTTTTACCAAAACCATGTAATTGTTTCATTTTTTTATATTTAACATCAGTTAACACGTCCAACCACAATTTTGTTTTGTTCTTTGTTGATGATAAATTTTCATTAAAGATATTGTAGTATTTTAGTTTCTAAAAAACAATTCTTTTTCTTTTTAAAAAAATTAAGCATTAGATTGATTCCTAACTCTTATACCCGATTCATTTAATCAGATTAATCTGAAGAGATTTAATAAAAAAAAAATTATGAACCTATCCAAATTGAACTAAAAAAATTTAATTGATTTGAATGAAAATTTTAACTAAACTCAATTCAACCTATTTCATATACACTCCTAGTTTTATGTTTTTTTTTTTTTTTTGAGTCATTTAAATTGTTACTAAAATTTATTTATTTATTCCTAAAAATCTATGTAAATTTAAAATCACTGTTGATACTCGTAGCAACTTTTAACTATGGTTTTTAATTCATTATTACCATAGATAAACGAAATGTTATCATCTATTTTTTTTTCTGATATTTTAGCTTGTATTTTCTTTAGTTTCTTATTAATATTGTGTTTTTCTTGATCTTCTCGATGCATTCATCTTACGGACAATTCTATCATCCTTAATAAAAAAAATTGCAACGAATTTTTCTTCTTGCATGGGTAAACAAGGTTGAATTTGATATTATTAGATTTTATTTAAAAAGAAACTTCATCTAATAATGTAGATAATACGAGGGGAAATGTAGCATTTTCTTATTATATCTAAAATAACAAGTTACCGCCATTTACGAGTATTTTAAATTTATCTAAATACAATAAATCAAAAAGAAGAAAAGCTCAAGTTACGGGAAAATACGTATAAATTAACGTATATAAAACAATATATATATATATATATATATATATGTATGTATGTATATATGTATGTATGTATATATATGTGTGTGTATATATATGTGTGTATAAAGTCATAAAATAGATATGCATAATTTAAAATAAAAGACATTAAAAATAGTACATGTAATTATTTAGAAGAGAATAGATTAAAAAGTATTAAGTGACGATTGAAATAGTGTAATTTAATATATAAAACAAAAACTTATTACACTAAAAAGTGAAAGCAGTTGTGTGAAGATATGAGGGTTATGTTTCGCCATTTCTGTTGCTTGAGGTTATCCAGGATGTTGATGTCATAACATGCTGCAGCATCTTGGTATCATGTTCAAAACATGCAACCTCCAATAATATTTGCTTGGGAAACCTTAAACTTGGATATTATATTTTTATGACGTATTTTCGTTTTTAAAGTACTTTTATAAAAATATATTAAGGACTCCTCCAACTTGATCTAAAAAATTCCAACTTGAATGGTTATTGAAAATTTCAAGTGGATTAGGATGAGTTAGATAGGGATGCAACAAGTCATCCATTTCAAGAATGATGTCAAGACTAATAATAAGGAGAAAATTTGTGTTGAAAAATAAGTATGGAATAGGAAGGGGAAAATTATGCAAAAGAAAGTACTAAGAAAAATAGTGATGATAATTTGGTTTACTATCGGTATCACTTCTTAATTTTATATGTATTACCTATAATAATAACTAACAAAAATCATATTTAAATATAAAGAAAAAAGTATTACCCCACTATGAATAAAATAGCACTAGAATACTTGTCTTTCTGTCTGTCTTTTTCCATTGTTTGTAAGTAAACTATCAACTATCAGGGTTTTAATTTGCAAACAAAAAAAAAATTGTCCAATTAATTGCTTTCGCCTATGGTGCACGATTTTTTATTTTTTTTTAAATCTTGTAAGTTGTTTGGCTGCCCAAATATATCCTATTCCTGGTGTTAGTTCATGTACCACTTATACCTGGAAAAACTATTCATATAATGAAAATTTTGATTCTTATTAACAGCAGTTACAATATTGCAAACCATATTATAGTATCTGATCTAATAAGTTGCATAAAATCTATAACTAGAAAAAAATTTAGTGATCAAATTTATTTGGAAAGAAGGGGAATAACATTTCAACACTTATTTTTCTTAATAGTTTCTTTATTTTAATTCGTATGTATCATTGAAAAATCGCCTAAATTAATTTTCCAAAAACAGAATTAATTAGAATACACGTTTTGAGAAAATTAGTTAGAAGAGATTTCCGTATTTCTTAGTTACAATGATTTTGGACTATTGAAGCACTAGCCACTTTTCTTTCAAATCCATAGGTGTTATTTCTCACTTCACTTCACGATCAACTTGTTTCTCATGTCACCTTACACTTGTCTGTGCATGATGTCAACATCATCATAGTTTTGACAAAATAAAAATGCCAATAATACAAGGTTCGTGCTAGAAACATAAAAAGAATGTTCATTGATCATAGAAAAGTTTTGCATGTTAGTTAAAACAGAAAAGCAAATTAGGTTTAGTTGAGTAGAACTTGCAGGATTGGATTCACTCTCTGCAGTTATTTGGGTTTTGAGTAAAGCAAGTACTTTACTCATATGAAAACGGCAGAACAACTTTGAGTCACATACTTTTCATCCAACAATAAATTGATCTATAGATTATTCTGGACTTGCATTTTTTTATATTTCATATCAATTAACAATGCCACGAGTGATGTGAAGTTGCAATTTATAAAATTCACGAGAGTAAAATGTTAATTTGAAAATAATATACTTAGACCAAACGTAATTTTAATGTTAATTTGAAAATAATATACTTAGACCAAACCTAATTTTAATGTTTAATTTTCATATAAAGTTATTAAAGTTTATTTTTCACACTACATAATGTGATGTATTATTTTTCCTCTACACGTGTATTGTGTCATCATTATTTTTACATGTGAATAAAAAATATAAAATAAATGTACTATCTTTGATCACATTATGTCTTATCATTATTTTTCAAAAGTGGTTAAGAAAATAAATATATATTATTTTATAAAATAATAGATTATTCTATTTTCTTTAAATTTAGAGTAGAGTTATGAACTACTTCTAAGTTATGTACCAGCTTCAAGTGTTTTTGTTGAATAAAATCATTTAAATAATAGATTTTAAAGTGTTTAAATTATGAATGGAAAACTCGATTCACAGATATTAACACAATGTCTCTATGCTGCTCCGCGAAACAACCTTCTACTTTGGGATTCCATGGAACCAAATTGGGTTTGAAATAGATACAACAACCAGTGATGGACTTGTAATCATCTAAATCGATTCCCTAGTCAGTATCACTACCAAGAACAGGGACATAGGTTGACAGACAAAGCAAGAGACCATGATTAACAATTTCAGAAAAATATCTTAGTATTCATTTGACAACCTTCCAATGATGATCTTGAGGGTTGTGCATTTATTGACACACTCTGTTTACAAAGTAGGACAATTCTGGTTGAGTAACAGTGACATATTGTAAGCTCCCTATGGTTGAAGGATAGAATTTTGGATCCTCAACAGTAGTCATCACGAGTGAGTCTTAGTGAAGATACCATAGGTGTAGGTTGTGGATTTGATCCAAGCATATTTGTTTTTTGCAGAATATCAATGATATATTTAGCTTGTGATAGATGAAGTTCTTCGTCTGAAATAGTGTAGTCTTCCTAAGTCCTTGAGAGCAAACTGTTGTTGTAATCATGTGATGTAAACCCAAGTGCTTGTTGTATATAAACATTCTCTTCAAGTGTGTCATGTAGAAATGCGTTGTCTATGTCAATTTGATGATGGGTCATCATGAAGACAAAGCTTTGGTGAGAACAACACACACCGTAGTTACTTTGATAACAGGGTTGAATGTTTCACGATAATCTAATCCTTTTACTTGATGAAAGTCATTTCCTAAAAGACGTGCCTTGTATCATTGAAATGTATATCTGCATAAAACTTGCGTTTGAAGACCCATTTGCACCCAACCACTGTTGTATCAGATGGGAGAGGTGTAAGAGACCACGTACGATTAGACATAAGAGTTGCATACCCAGTCTTCGTTGCTAGAAGTCATTCAGGACTTTGCATGGCTTGCTTGTAACTTGTTGGTTCAGAAAGAGGAGTAGAAGAAGTAACATGAAACAATTTCAATTTAAAGATTCCAACATTAACAAGTGTTACCATATGATAAGTGTTAGGTAGAGAATAGTTATCATGAGCTGTAGAGAGTTGATCCTGCGACGAATAGGATGATGAGTCTAGGGTTACTGCATGAAGAGGTGAAGGAGAAGAGAGAATAATATTTAATATAGACTTAATATTAAAAGATTGTATACCATAATAAATATGTAACAATGCATATGAAGTAGAAGAGAGAATAATATTTGATATAGACTTAATATTTAAAGATTGTATACCATAATAAATATGTAACAATGCATAATTAATAAGAGAGTTAAAGTACAAGGTTGACTAGATTGAAAATTATTAAATTTAGCATTTAGACTAAACAGATTATTGGATAAATTAAAAGAAAAAAAATTCTAATTAAATATAACATTTCTAGAGATGTATGTTTTTCCTGATATAGACAAGCAAACATATCCTTTGTGATTAAGACTATATCCCAAAAATAAGCATAAAGAAGAATGAAAACCAGATTTTCTATTTTGATATGGTCTAAGGAAAGGATAACATGCATACCCAAAAACCTTAAAATGACTAAAATTAGGTTTCTTTTTTTGACATAATTTCGTAAGGACTTTGATTATGAAGAACTGGAGTTGGCAAAGCATTGATATTAACTACAGTGATGAAAGATTACCCTTAAAAACTTATAGGCAAGGATGAACTAGCTAGAAGAGTTGTACCAATTTCATTTATATGTTTATGTTTGCTCTTTATAGACCCATTGTGTTCATTTGTATGCAGGTAGGTTAACGGATGAATGACATGGTCATTTAGAAATGAAGTTATAATTAAAAACTTCTTGGCATTATCAGGTTGTACATTGTGTACCCTATGACGAGTTTGCTTTTCTATGAAAACTTTGAAACATTTAAAAACACTTAGAGCTTGGATTTACAATTAATAAGATACAACCATGTATATTTAGAGAAGGCATCCATGAAAGCTATATATTATCTAGATCCATCAGCAACAATTTGAGGTGCAGGACCCTATATATCCACGAAAACTAATTCCAAAGGTTCAGTGTAAACAGTTCTAGAGTTATGAAAATGTAAGTGGTGCATTTTGGCTACAACACATGTACGCAGAAAGTAAGTTTTGTATGATAAGAAATATTACACTTATTCATCACAATTCTAATAGTTTTAGAAGATGCATGTCCAAGGCGAGCATGCCATAACTGATGTGGATCAAGCATAGATGCAAAGTAGTATTATATGTAAAGGAGTTGAAAAGTTGACGAAAAGAAGAAAAACACAGAGTCTATCTCTGAGTTTTTCTTACAGAAGTATTCGCTTGGTATCCTGACATTTCACGCATGGAACTCAAAAAAACAAATTATTATACTTGACGAACTTAGATACACTTAAATTTTTGGTGATATGCGGCACATGAAGCAGATGATTCAAATGGATGATAATATTATTAGAAGGAAGTAGATAAGCTGGAGTGCCAACGTTAGCAATCATCATACATGATCCATTACTAATATACATGATCCATTACTAATAGGAAATAGTTTATTGACCTTGTCTTGTGAATGATACAAGTTTCTCATATATACAACCTATTATGCATAATTGTGCAGAATTATAGCAATCATTTCCTAATATAAATAATATGATTTGTAATCCTAATTATTTTCTACCGGATATACATATGATAGAATGCCTATACATAAATAACCAAATCTCCCAATTGATTGCTATATCACAAATATGATATTTCTACACTTAACTTATAACCTTTGTTACCCCTCCTCAAGTTGGTGCATGTAAATCTTGAATGCCCAACTTGACTAAGAGTTTTCCAAACTATTTAGTACTGAAAGCCTTAGCGAAAATATCGACTAGTTGGATATGAGTAAGAACATAAGATGGTAAGAGACAATTGTGTACTATTTCATCCCGAACAAAGTGGCAATCGCCTTCGATGTGTTTTGTGCATTGGTGGAAGGCAGGATTTTTAGCAATGTGTAGAGCCGCTTGATACACAACTTTCTTGCTTAACGCATTAGAGTCATTTGTTATATGCTGTGTGGCTCCACTATTAAGATATCATAATGGGTTCGAGAGAGTAGAGGGAGTACCCAGTAGTGAAGGTTCATTGTCTTCATTGTTTACATAATAACATTGAGATGTATTAACACTTGTAGGAGAAGAAATATATGTGTCATACCTATGCCAACAATGCACTGTAGAATGTCCAAATTTATTATAGATCTGACACTTAATTTTGAAATTGGAAAAAGAAGATGAAGATTGAGAAGGCGACGAATTCTTGGTAGAGAAATTGTTTCCAAAGTTGTGTATTGAAAACCCATTATGTTTGGAATTCTTGATGAATAATTGTTATGTGGTGGACCAGAGGTAAGATTAGCTTGAAAAATAAGTTCGTCAGTAGATCTATGTTTCTTCTTGTGTTAAAGGTATAGTTTTAATATCCTCAACATTATAAGGATCCAAGCGAGATGTTATAAAACTATCATATTCTTTCAAAAAACCATCGAAGATTATCTCAATATGTTCATTAGTGGTAATTAGAGAGCTCACTGCAGTGAGCATTTCAACCAAACTTTTGATGTCAAGAAGATAGATAGATTGATATATATCGTTTTTTCTTTAGATCGTGTAACTGTAATTTAAACTTTTTAACTTATCTGAATATGAGTAGGATAATACGTACGTAGTTTCTACCAGACTTGAAAGGAGGTGTCAACGCCAACTATTTTGGTTAGAAGAGGTGTGGTCATAAAAGTCAAAAGCCAAGAGCCAAGCAATAAGAAGCTAATCCTGACTTTTGTGATGTATAAAAACAGAACTGATAGTGTTTATTGTTACAACATTTGTATCAAGAAATACGGAGAGGACTGGTAAAATCTTTCAAGAAAGTGTATGAGTTTGAGGCCACCAGGGATGGCAAGAACTTGTTGCTAAAACAAGAAATTGTTATCATCAAATTTGAGAGTTATGGTTGTTAAAAGAGCGGAAGAAGTAGAGGTATTACTAAAAAAACAAGCTGAAGAAGAAATAACTCTTATTACCATATAAAAGGATTTTGTAGAAATATAAAAAAAAATAAAGTATACTATTTTCTAAAATAGCTTCTCGTTCTATTCAATACACATAATAAATATATAGTATAATAATATTATATATATATATATATATATATATATATATATATAGTATAATAATATTATATACCAAGCGTGAAAAGTTCTCTCCATCTCTATTAAGATCAGGAAAGCTAATCATAAGTTTTTAATTATTATTAGAGTTAATTTGGATAGGTTTTGCAAATAAATATTATACCATAGAAAATAAAATAAATAAATTATATGAAAAGAAACTTGTTAAATAAAATAAAAAATTCTATTTCTATATTTTATAATAACAATCGACGTCTAACTTTCCTATAAACAATTATTTTTTGTAAGTTAAGAATAAAACAAATTGTGTTCTCTCGAGTAACTATGTTTTTCTTAAAGTCTTAAAAACAGATGCTTATATGCATACATTATTGGAAACTTCTGTGACATAATATTATATATGGAAAGAAACATGCTCTAATCTCACTTTCAGAAAATAACTTGAAGACGAAAGGACAATTACAAAGTGTTGTGTACCTTATTGTACTTTTCTTTTAACTAGTGATCGATACATTTCAATGAAATCTTTTGAAGGAAAAACACTTTTTTGTAGTTGCCCTGTTTTAGTAGTTAGCTTAGGTGGAATCTCTACAACTTTTTTAAAAAGAGTGAAAAATAGTTTTATAAGAGAATCAAATTATTTAGAATTATAGTACTGGACATATTTGGAAAAAAATTCTCCAAACAAACTTTTAGGAGAGAAAAATAAGAAAAGGATTAAATAGACTTATCCAAAAATTAAAATTAGGTTGCATAAAATAATTTGTAGAAAAATTTTCCTTATAATTTATTAATATTTATATTTTTAATTTATGCATAAACTAATTTTAATTTATAAAAATAATTATTTTATTTTTTTTTAATTTTTTATATTTTAAGTTTACTAAAATTTATTTCAAATTCATATTGCATTTTTATTTTAAATAGAAAATTTTCTTCAATAATGCTCAACATAAATTAAAAAGAAATATATTATATTATTAAAGTTACAAAAATCAAAGTCATATTTGCAAATATATCTAATATAAATTAAAAAAAATTAACCTTATCTTGGAAAATAAAAGGTTTACCATTTTCAAATAATTTTAGTGTAATGAATTTAAATCACTCTCATTTCAAATTGTTTAATTTTTAAATTTTTTTTTGAATAACACAATTTAAAATTTAAGGAATTTTAATTTTTTGGGATTAAAATATGTCATGTAGCATTAACTATAAAATTTATTAATACAATAATACAAATATTGATAAAAAAATCAATACATGTTATTGAAAAAAAAAATCTAGTTAACATCTACTGAAAAAATAGTACTATCGACATTGATTAAAGAAATTCTAATAAATATATGGATGAATAAATAATTCGAATAATATTTAAGAAAATAATTTATATTAAAATTAACAAAAAGAGTCCTGACTTATCTCAACTAAAACGTAGTTTTTTACTGTTAACCTAAAACAACCCTAATTGAAAAAATGAAAATAATATAAGTTGAAATTGACAAAAATAAAACATCATCTTTAACATCATTTGAAAAATTGTTGATGTTGTCAACAAAATTCTAAATAACATTAATTAAAAAAAAAACACATATTCGTAAAAGAAATCTTAATGATGATAACGACTTGATCTCCACCAAACTATTAATATTGAGATAGAGTGATGAAGAAAATATAAAAAGTACATAAATTAAAAAGATGAAAGAATGTAATCTAAGTGAAATTTAAAATCTACAATTTTAAATAATTAAATTAATTTCGTAAATTCTTAGAATAAAATAATTATCTAAATAACATATTTTTCATAAAATATTTTTAAATTTTATAATTTAAATTATCCTTTAAAATTTTCTCAGCTATAAGTAAAGTAAAATCATGTTTTCAAACATAAATTCATCCCTAAAATTAAAAAAAAAAAATTGTTTCTAAGGAGAGTTTCTAATGAATTTATGAAAGTATAAAATATGACTTGGAAGTAAAAAAAAAAATCCATCCCTTCAAACAATATTTTTTTTTTATTTAAATTGCACCAACATGGTGATTTGGCCACTTAAATGGCAATTTGCAAATATACTTTAATCACATTTCGATTGTATTTATGAAATTTGCCAATCAAATTTGATGATTATTAAATTAAAGTGCATGTTTTTTTTTTTTCTTTTCATCTAAATTTTTGTGTGAAAAAAATATTTACTAATCAATGCACATGAAATAAGTGGACTAAACTAGTCGTTTTTTAATATATGTTCAAATGAGCTAATGTGATTAACAAGATCAAAACGTAGGTCACACAATTTTATATATAATTTGGCTTGTATTAGGATTGACACGACTTTACAATCTTAAAAAAATTATTAAGTGGATGCGAGTTTTTTTAATTTATTATTTAAAAATAAATTATATTTAATTTAAATTGAGTTAAGTGTTTTTTTATTTATTCTTGAAATAATTTTAAATATATATGTTAAGTAAAAGAAAGAAAAATATTCCAGCTCTCAAATGTTCTAAATAGATCCACAATAATTATTATAATCATTGTTCGCTATTAGTTTTATCATTATTTTTTGAAAATAATTGTCACCATTGTTAATATTATCACCAATATAACTAATGTTATAATATATTATTATTATTATTATTATTATTATTTTTGTTCTCCCAATTACATATTGTCATTATTATTTTATTATAAAAAAATATCCTCGTTATCTACTACTACTATTATTTCTGTTAGCAGTATTATTATTATTGTTATTATTATAGTTTAATAGATAAATAAATTAGATTAGACGAAAAAATTAATTTAAAAAACAAGTTAAACTGGTAATAAAGTTAAGCTTAACATTACATATTTTCACACCGTTAATTAATTCATTTTTTTTTATTCAAGTATAATGTCAAGGTTAATGAATAGTTGTATCGTATTTTAATAATAATGACTCAACCATGATGATTTTAAATGCTTTTTCAATGATAAAAATAATTATATGCTTTCATTCATGATCATAAATTCAGAACAAATGGGTATAAACTCAAGAACATGCATGGTAAAAATTTCTTCAAACGTTCTCAAAATAGAGTCAGCTTTATCGGTCATAATTTTTCTGCATGTCACAACTTTGACATTTGCTGACAATCTGATCCAAAAATAACTTCTGTGATATTCATAATTAATGTGACGCATTACAAGCATCAATGTTAAGATGTTTTTCATGCTAAAAGAGTTTAATAGTTCAAAACTATCATGTATTTATAATTTCAACATGATATGCATCTTAATTATATATAATATTTAACTATGTATCATGCAAAATTAATAACAATTATGTCTAATAATTTCTCTACAAAATGTTATCCTTACTAATTGGTAGAATGATAAACTTATTCATTTAGTTATTAATTACACTGATAAACAACACACAAATACACACATATCTATCTCTCTCTCTCTCTCTCTCTCTATATATATATATATATATATATATATATATGAAAATTTTCCTTTTTTATCACTTAATTAACACAATGTTTGGAAAGTTCAGTAAGAATTATTGACATATGTGAAATGTCGACTAGGTATATTTACTACACAATTAAATGAGATGAGGAAAGATATCTTTCAAAACTTTTTTTGTTGGTATAAAGTAGTAGAAAGACACTCTCAATATCATTAAATAAGACTCAATTAGGACTCTCAGAAGAGATTCGCCTATAGAATTACTATACCTAAGAAGAATTTTCCACCAAACAAGAAAAAATGACATAAAAAAAAGTCAATTGACACTAAAAAATAAAATGTTAGTTCACCATTACTTCCATAGTTATAACGAGATTCGAATATTTGACTTCATACAAATTATCTAAAATCATTATCATTAATATAATTATAATAATGTAAAAAGTAGACTAGATTATATGTTAAATTATTTAACTAAATATATGTTATTAGTGTTTCTGTACTAGATTTTTTTATAATATATTAGATAATTGAATATTGTTTTAGTTCTTTTTATTCCTCAAACTAATAATTTTTTTTTCAATCCAGTAAATTAATTGCTAGCTAATTATCTCGAGTTTAGTCTATTACAAAAACAACTTTTAGCCTTTTTTAGAAAATGTTTGGCCGAGTACAAAGAATATAAAAAAGAAAAAACATAAAAGGAAGAGAAAAAAAGAGTTAGCTTTTAAGTCAATTGTTTTTTCAATTTAAAATTCTTTTCTTCCTCCGTATCATAGAAATCCTTATGATCGATGGTTAGATTTGCATCAATCTATCTGCTCACAGGCTAAAGGAAGTCGTGTTGAACATGTCTAGGAAGATGCTTTTTTCTGTACTCTCTTTTTTTCAACAAGAATATATTTTACACTTGAAGACTATTTTCTTTTGAAAAAAAAAAACACATTAAGTTTCACAATAATTAATTTAAAATCATATCATAAAATTCATGATTAATTGAAAGTATGAAAAGATTTACAATGGGATTAAAATAAATTGTGTGGGCCTTAATATAGTAAAATTTATGACAGGATGGGAGAAAAAGATTTGATAAAAAGATATCTGAGGACACATAGTACATATGTTTTGGCCTATTTAGCAAAAGTTTGAGCAACAGAATTTTGGAAAGTAAGGGGAAAAGGAGGGCTGAGATTTGTTAGTTACAGTGACAGTTGGTGTTTTTTTTTTTTTTGATGATCTTGTTTTACTATAATTGAGGCAGAGAAGAGAAGAGAGAGTGGGAAGCAGAAGCAGAAGAAGTGGATGGAATGTGTGGTGATGCAGGCATGACAGAATGCAAAAAGCATAAGAAGAAGAGACTGATATAAATAAAAAGTTGAGTGAAGGGAGCACCGCAGATTCCGTGGTTCCAGGCTTGCACTCCAATCATCTCGTGCACAAATCCTTCACCCAAAGTAATGCCTTATTTTTTCTTTCTTTCACTTTTTCACTCTCTCTCTCCGAATACTACACACATCTACATCGCCTTCTTCTCCCTATGTCTTTTAAGCCAAATCTATTTTTTTCTCATCACTCACATTCGTTAAAATATCCAACAAAAGTAAAGCAATCATTAGGTTGTTTGATGAGAACTTCATTTTTCATGTTGTGATGGTTTGTTTGTTTGTTTGAGGAAGTTGGTGCAAGTTACAACATAGAAAGGTTTGTGTGGTTTAGATCTCGAAAGGTAGGGAAAAAGATTGAGTGGCTGGAGTCAGATGGAAAGTATATATAGAACGAGAAACAGGGAATTGATTGTAAAATATATAAAACTAAAGAAGGGGATGTTTGATAAGAATTAGAAATAGGTATATATAAAAATTAAGAATGTGAAAAAGCAGTATTGGTAAATAGTAAATAGTGAGAGTGGGGAGTCAATGAATAAAGAGAGGTAATAAAGAGCGTGCTAATATTGTGCCACCAAGCTTTGGTTGTGGTAGTTTTGATGTCGTGAAGTGCGTTGGCAAAGTGTGAGAAAGAGAGTGTGAGACGGACTTGTGTTTAACAAACCACTCTTTCCCCCTCTCTTCCAATCTGTTCACCCTTCACCACACTCTCCAAATTTGGCCACTTTCCGTTGAATTGCATTATATTTGGTCTATCTTTTTCTTGAGTGCTATATTCTCTCTTGTGTTTTCTAAATTTTCCAATCTTTACTATCCTATAAATAAACACTTCCAAAACTTGGATTGCAGGGCTGATTCACAGTTACTGTTGTATTGGGTGGCTTTTGACTCCCCCAACTTATTATACCCTTCACTCCCAATCTATATTTAATAACCAACCTCCACTCTCCTTTCTCTGCTTCCTTACAACCCTCCTAGCCCTTCTCTCTCTCTATTTGTTTTTTAAGGTTAGGCTCAGGCCTCTCTTTGGTTGTGTCAGGAAGAAACATGGAAGCACCAGAGGAACTCTGTCTGGGAGGGTCCAAAGATCACACCAACATTGTCAAGGGGAAAAGAACCAAAAGGGTGAGGCCACAATCCCCTATCCCCTTCTCCGTCACTGCCAATTCCTCCACCGGGGAAGGAGAAAGAGAAGATTGCTGCAATGTTCATGACAACACCAACACCAGCACCAAAAATGATCATATTAATAACAACATCATCAACAACAATAGCAGCTCCCCCACCACTTCTTCTGCAGGATTACAAGACAGCACAGATGAAGAGGAGGACATGGCCAATTGCCTCATCCTCCTAGCACAAGGACAATCCCGGAAATCTCCCAAACATGCTGAGGAAGATGTGGGCATGAATTACGCCAAGTACAGCAGTAGGAAATTCTTGGAAGCGGCTACCTTGGGGTCTAGCAGGGCAAGGTATTATGTTTATGAATGCAAGACATGTAGCAGAACTTTCCCTTCTTTTCAAGCACTTGGAGGCCACAGGGCCAGTCACAAGAAGCCTAAGGCAATCATGGCCATTGGCCAGGAGAAGAAGCAGCAACACCTTCTGTCATCAGATGAGGAAGAGTTTCAATTGAAGACCAATAACAAATCACCATTTTCCCTTCAACTCAATACAAAGGGCAATTTGTACAACAAGTCCAAGGTGCATGAGTGCTCCATCTGCGGTGCTGAATTCACATCGGGGCAGGCACTGGGAGGCCACATGAGACGCCACCGCGCACCGGTTGGGATCCCCACCACACTCTCCTTCACCCCATTGGCTCTGGAACCAGAAGAAGATCACCCCAGAAAGAAAAGGAATGTGTTGAACTTGGAATTGGATCTCAATCTTCCTGCCCCTGAAGATGATCAAAGAGAATCCAAGTTTTCCTTTCCATCCAAGCAACAGCAACAACAACATGGACAGAAACATCAGCAGCAGCAACAGCAACAGCAACAACCTCAACCACAAACAAGTCTTGTCTTAACTGCCCCAACTTTGGTGGATTGTCATTACTGACAAGGTTTAGATTGACATTTCACAAGATGGTCTCAAAATGAAACTGGGGCTATGTGCAATTTTCGCGATACATCTGTTGTCTATGATCTGATTTTTCTCTTCGTTTAACTTTTTGATCCATACATTTATCAAAAATTACAACATTACATGATTCTTTTGATTCTTTGTGGACTTGATGGGTGAGGTCAGTTGTTTATTGGAGAAAGCTTTAATTTGTTCTCTGAAAAGACCTCTCCAACTCATGGATAGCGCATGTGGGTGTCTTTTTTCACTTGTTTTTCATTGGTGTTAGGCTCTTTTTCCGTGCCAGAGAATGTGATGTGTTATGACTGCAGAGAGGGTCCAAAAAGTCTTTGCCTAGGTTTCATTGTTTCCTCCACAATAAAACATGTCCTCCTCCATGTCTTTCTGTGTGTGTGTCCCCTCATATTGCCCATGGAAATAGAATAAAAGTAGGAAAAGCCACTAAGTAACTGCTATTCCCACATGAATCTCAACTTGTCCTTTTTCTCCTTTACCAATGTCTCCTCATTCAACAAAATAATTATTATTCTTCAGATAATTTTGTTCTTTTCTTTGCTTCATCTCTCTCTGCAAGTTAATTGCCTACTCATTACACCTAAGCAACCCATGAAACCCTCCACTGCTTCATAATTCACAACCCTCAATTTCCTCACCAAATCCTCAACCTTGCCTTAGATACAGCTAATGCTAGTACTACATAAATCACACATTACTAAACTATCTCAAATTTTTAATTTCATTGCTTTCTTTTCTTTTTCTTGAACTGAAAAGAGGCGTTGAAGAAAACTGATTACTCCCCAAGTGTAGCTTTACACTCTACCTATTATTATTATTATTATTATTATTATTATTAAGCCCACTGTATATGTAAATTAATTTATATGCAATCATTCTATAACAAAGTTCCCTTTCTGTGCCTTTCTTTTCTGTATTTTTTTTTTCTTTTGTTAACAAGTCAAATGCAGCATGACATCACGTCAATAAAAGTTGAAGATTAAGTCCTAATTAATCGGAATTAGTTTACAATAAATAATTATGCTAAAAATGAAGAAAGAGGGTGAGGCAGATAAAGTTTACCAAGTTGAGTAGGTTGCTAACCAGGGTTTCACTTGCCAAACCTAATTTTGGCGTTCAATTACCACTTTTTTGCTGTTAAATGGTCATTAATAGGAAAAGGTAAATTTGGATAATTTCTTAAAAGAAAGAAAATGTTTGGTAAAAAACAGAGGGAACTATTGTTCGTATCAATCAGCTCTCGATATAAGAAAACCTTTTCTTTTCTCTCAAAATAATTAAATGGATTTAAAACATTCAAGTCACTATAAAGTTGGATGGGGATAAAAATTTAACTCTAAATTTTTTGTGACGGATTTAAATGGTGTCATGGTTCCTCTTAATAAATCAAACTCATCTACCTAGAATACTCAAGACTTGATCCGAAACGATGTCGTTTAGCGAATCTATAGAACGAAATAAAGAAATTGAACCGACCAAAATAACTTTGCTAACAAATTATTGAGGTCATTGCAGTGAAATATAAAAAATATCTCTAATTCAGATTTATAAAACAACACTATTTTACATTGGATGATTTAAGAAAGTTTAGATTACAGAATCCAAAAGTCTATTTTGATATTTTTTTCATATTTTGAAATGCACCTTCCAAACATATAATTCGGAATATATTAATTTATTTTGAAATATACATTGCTAGATTTAAAAATAGGTTTCAAAATATGTATTTCGGAAATATATTCTAAAATACTGGACTATTGAAGGGTAAAATTAAAAATTTAATTTTTTTGTGGAGATGCAGGTGCAAGATCAATATATGAGGTGCAAAATACAATAGGCAACGAAGCAACAAAAATCCATACTTTCTATGGATGCTAATAACGCTTTTGCTTCAAAGTTTTTCTTTGGTAAAAAAAAAAAACAAAAAATTAGACATGAATATATAACATTAACATGAACATACGGAATTTATAAAATGAGACACAGCAACGTATAAGGTAAATAAAAGAAGTGTTAATTTAAGCAAAAATAAAATATGTATTAAAAACAAACATAAATCATTTTCATATTATAATTCTTATTAAATTATTATAAAAATTTTAAAATAAAAATAAGAGAGTATAAAATACATCTGGAATATTTTAAGTATCGTCAGTGTTCTATATGAATAAGTGTGGTGCAAATTAAAATGGAAACTATATACTACTTTCCAAAACCTTGTTTAACCTCTTCTTTTATCTAGATTCATATATTTTTGGTTCTTGATTTGATTAGAAAACCCATTTTGTTCTACTATTATAGAGCTTGCTTGTTCAGGTGGTGAAAGTTTTGTGTTTAAGCACACTCTGCCTTTAGATTATACCTACATTTATACTGGACAAAAGAGTATACTCAAAACTATTTCTTAAGGAAAACTGTAGGCTATACCTGTACTTCACTCTTCAATATACTTTGCCTCAACCACACACTTTACCCACCATACCTCTTTTATCTGTTACTTCTTAGTTTGCGTGTCACTTTATACCTTAAATCCTAACCAGACAATCCAGTTTTTCTGTGTTAAGTATCTGTTTATTACTCATCTTCTACAAAAGCCAATTTTGGAGTTTCACTTGCTCTTCTTTTTGTTTTTTTTTTTTCCTCACCATCTTTTACAAAGGCCAATTTTGGTTAGTTACTCGGATTATGGCAAGAGTCGGTGAAATATAGTAGAAGTTGTATTAATGAGAACTAGCGTGTAAAGGAGGAGCGAAGGCCCAACATTTGCATTAGCAATAGCTTAAAACCAAAGTTCTACGTGTGATTGTACATTTTAAGCTGATATACAAGTCAGTTTAGCGAAAGCGGACATTGAGAGAATCTAAACATCATGAATTAATCATAGAATTAAGAGAATTAACATGGGAACAAAAAGGGACCGGATGAAAATGTTTGCTCATAAATAAAACAATCAAGACGCCCTTGCATGTTGAACCTAAAACATGCACAATTTTCCATCGTTCTATAGATTACCAAACATCCACCCAGCGTGGCAAAAGAATGAGACTACAAATCATAATCTCTATATATTGAAAATTTAAAAAAAAAAAATTAACAGGCTACAAACAAGTAACCTTTAATTCTTGACAAGCTAAGTAAAAGAAATGCTATAGACATTTTATCCTCATGTTCTTCTGCATATGTCCAATCTTCTTAGAAAAGGGTGGACCGTCTCAATTAATGGAGACCAATATAGAAAAAAGATATGGCAGCGGTGATCATAGCAATCAGAGACCTATTATTCATATAACAAAGCAAACACAAGAACACATTAGTCTATAAGCAAACAGCAACAAGCACAAAGTCATTCCTGAGGTTGGTATATTAGTTTATAACCATCTCGCATAAATGATGTAACACACAAAACGTTCCAATACCTTGTTCTACTTGGATTGGAGGCGTTGGATGATGGAGCATTTAGTTGTAGCCCTGTTCTATTTGGATTACGTGACTTGGATGATGGAGCAATTTGTGGTGGGAACACTGAGGGAGCAGGGGTTGGAGCAGCAGGTTGATACTTGCCTGTGAACATTCAAAAGTATCAACACCATAATGGCCAATCTTTTCAAAACCATCATTCAAAAAAAGAAGTTCGTAAAAAAGGGTAAAAAAAAAGTAGAAAAATACTATTTAGCATGCACTGACCACATAGAAGGAGATTGGGTGGAGGAGGCTTCTCTTTGGCGGGGTTGGGATCAGGATCATAAACCCTGACATAAAGCTCTTCACCCAAATACCAGCTTTGCAAGTTCTGTGATCTGAGATTCCACATTCCTGGGTTGTCAGGGTACACATACACTGCACTCCACCCTCCAGGGTACACTTGCACGCTTGACCGACCAACAGGATCATACACATTATACGTGGAACGTGATTCTCCACTCCATTCTCCTTCCCCCATTCTACAAACAAATATTTCTTATTTATCACATCCAATTTTCCTTATTCAACAAAACAATGCTCATGCGGATCTCACTATAAACTTAGCTTCATTATAACAAGTCAAATATTGGCATGCATACTTTCTACATGAAACCTGATTTTATACTAAAACCCTTCAAATGAAACAGATCACTTACCCAACCACAAAGAAGCTATATCCATCTAAATGCCAAGTATCAATGATGTCTAAATTGTTTTTCAGCACTATCTCCGTCCACCCTTTGTGTGATGCACTGGCAACGAAAACTCCACGCACAGCCTCAGCATTTGAACTGTTCTTAGAAAAAGCATCGAGTTCATAAACTCCAGTTCCATTGGAAAAGTAATCAGCTAGCTTCAATGGAGTATCTGGGGTCAAGTAAGACACATTGTTGACAGTGTAGTAAGATAACCCATCAATAGTTGCAATAGACGCGTTTAGAATGAAAGTCTCAGATACTGTCACGTTTGATACATTGAACGTTCCCTGAGGATTAGGCCTTGCAGCTCCAGTGGTCAGGTTCCACCTGCATTTCAAATAAACCCACATTATGAATGTTTGCATATGTTACAAATATGAACCGTTTAGAGGCATTATTGTGCTAATATTATATTAATGTAGAAGATCTTTCTGATCATTCGGAGCAGCACTTTATGACATGCAATTACCTAATGGATTTTGCTTGGTTGATGGAAAATTGCAGATCAAATGGATCAGGACCGCATGGGAGAAACCCATTAGCCGGTGTGGTAGAGTTATCATATTGAAGCACAGCAACGCCAACGAGAGTGTTGTTATTTGTGGCATAACTCATTTTAGGAGAGGCCACTATGTAGTAATCAGCAGCATCTTGGTTTGCTGTGACAAGAATTGAATAGGATTGACCTACATGAACATCAAGAGACTCCAACTCTATTTGGTTGACATAAGAACCTTCAGTTTCAACCAAAACCATTTGATGATCTTGAATCCTGAAATTGAAGCTCCAAGTTGTCCCTACGTTTGATATCCTAAGCAAATATGTTTTTCCTGTGGCACATTATCATAAAGGATTTAATGTTCTAGACAACACGATCATAATGTGAGTCATAATTAAAACTCATATTCACTTCTTACCTTGTGTAACATTGAATGTCTCGTATGATAGAGAAAAGTTGTTCATGTATGGCCTTTTGCCGTTTATCAGCATCCAATCAGGGAGAAGAACATCTGTCGTATTCAACCTGGACCTAACATCCTGGTTGAAATAATACCAAGTATATTCATTATTCAGGATTAGAAAATAAAATAAAAAAATACACAAAATAAATACTATTAAATTAAAGATCAGAGAATGAAGAACCAGTCCAAGGAATTGCTTAAGTCAACGTAATATCAACGATCAAATAACAAGAAAGTAGTCAATTACCATGTAGCTAGTGCTGTACCAGTCACCAATTAGGAGATCAAACTCTGCCTCTGGTTTTGGAAAAGGAACACTTATGACTGGTCGATTGTTGACTCGAATTGGACCAAACCCTCCTCCAGCTTTGAGGAAATTGATGGAAGGAAAGTAAGAGAATGTGCCAATCTGGTCTTTGGCTTGGAAAGCATAAGTCCAATTCATGCCAGGTTGGACGGGGCAGTTTGTGCCAGACACTCCATCTTGCCATGAATTCAGCCTTTGCTGTATGCCATTCCTACACCAAAATCAAGATTGTACAAGTTTAGTGCATAGGAAAGAAAGTGAATCTTGGAAATGGCTTTCTAATGCCTCACCAAATAGTAAAACTAATAGTATTTGTCCAATGCCAGAAATATTGAGAGAGGAAGAAAGAAAGGAGTACATAATATATACCATGTTAACAGCAAGGGATCATCCAAATGATTGAAAACATTGACATGAATAACATCGTTTGTTGTTGCATTTATAAGGGGTCCCGGGAACATGCCATTGATTGTTATTACCTGCCAAATATATGAGCAACAGTGTTAGTGAACAATGCATGAGTAAGACATATAAAAGATGAATATGATCCCCACCGGTTGATCAGTAGAAACAGGCTTTAAATTGAAGTCAGTGGAAACGTGCCACTCAAGAAATATATCAGCAGCTGTGGCTGTTGTGACTAAGAATGGTAGCACCACAATTGCACATATAACAAAAGCTGCAGCCATTGAAATGCCACCGCAGTTTCTTGCTTTGGATGCCACAGCCAGTCTCTGTTAGGCCTTAACAGTTCAAATGGCTTTGAATTCATACTCAGCAAGTATCTCGCTATTTAGAATATACATCTTCATCTATATTTTAGGCGGTTTTTATTTTTTTAAAACAACATTTTAAACCACTTTCTTCAGGTGCTTTTTAAGATATTTTTACTATTGTACTATATCTTTGTTAGATTTCAATCATTTTTAGAAACAGATATCATTGTGAATAGTAAAAATAACTTTTATCAGAATATAAATTATTTTGTGCTATTTATTATAAATCTAAAATATATTTATATATTTAAAAATATTTACTTAACATAATTATAATTTCATAAGTCGTGAGAGGGATCAGTTAATTCAAAATCACACTTAAACAGACCATCAGTTAAATTATTTTACTGTTTTAAATTCAGTTGAATCAACCTCCTATTAAAAAAGTATTTATATAAATCATGACGTTAAAAGAAAATTTAGAAAAACAAATCATAAGAAAATAAATAGATTCTATAAAAAAAGAGAGAGATATGATAATTAATTCCAAGATATAAACAAGAAATCAGAAATTAATTCTAAAAGATAATATAAAATATTTAAAGATGCAATGATGTTATTATATATTCTAATAAATATTTATGATTTAACAATTAGATCTATAAAAGTAGTAATTCGAGAACAACTATACAGAAAAATATTAAAATATATAAAAATAATAAATTTTATACCAGTATATAACAAAATAAGATTTAAGTTTGTTGACGGGAATAAATATTTTAAGCACAGAAAATATTTAAAATTTATAATCAATAATGAAAATTGTTATATAATAATGTTTATAACTATTAATAATTGTTAAAAGTTATTATCATTTAAATTAAAAATATACATCAACGTTAACTAGTTGAAATATATTAAAAAGATTACAAGAAAAAATAAAATAAAGATAATTTGAGACCATAAAAAAAGTATAGTTCTTTTCATGAATTTGATCCTTTTCATATTCTTATGAAAAGTGAATTTTGTTGATAATTATAATTTTATATAATATAAATATTTATGTTAAATATATATATATATATATATATATATATATATATATATATATATATATATATATCTTTTACTGTATATAAAGTTTCAAAAGTTGTGCGCGAAGTAAAATTCTATTAATTTTATATAATCTTATAATCAATATCTATAAATTTTATATAATTTATCTAGTGACATGTCAAATAAGGTGATTAGATTTTTTTCAAAAATATAAGTAAATATTTGCATTAAGATAGTATTAACTACATATTTTTTTATTTATTTATCTAAATTTAGTATATATAACTTTTTTGTTTGTACAATAATAAGGTTTTAACTTAAAATATTGTGTATATTGCTCAAACTGTCGTCACTAAATCAATTATAGGGAGTTATAATTCTTAAATTATTATCAAAATATTTAATTATTGATTAAAAAGTAATATATATATATATATATATATATATATATATATATAGAGAGAGAGAGAGAGAGAGAGAGTTATTAAAAGAAATAATTTATGAACGATACTTTTTGGAATAACCTATCTCGTCTCTTGATATATTTTTACATGAATATTGCCTCTATGAAATATATATTTTATTTTTGTTTCCATAAGTAATTCCTTAGAGATATTATGTCCAAAATGTGGTTGGACACTAAAGCCTATTATTGGTGGTCACGGTGTCAAATACAGATTTCAGAACAAATTGTGTTCCATAGATGAAAATGAAATAATATTTTTTTTTACTTAATTTACGTTTTATAAATTTTTGTTTATAATTTTAAAATTATGTTCTTACTATATGTGGGGATAACTCTGCCACCACATAATTACTATTTTTTCTATATTTATGTTCAGTTATATTTTCTTATAAATATTTTGATTTTAAAATTGTATTTGAAAACAAACTTTTTTTATCCACTCCATAGAGACCCAACCTATCAAATACATTCATTTGAATATATATATATATATATATATATATATATATATATATATATATATATATATATATATATATTAGATAAATTTTTTCTGTAAATTAGCACTCAACCAAACTTTAGGAAAATAAATTATAAGAAAACATAGAAATATGAAAATTAATTCTAAGAGATAAAGAAGAAATGTGAAATTAAAACTATTTAAGATATGATAATATACTTTTATGTATATATTCTTATAAATAGTTATAATTTAACACTCATATCCGTAAACTAAAAATATATTTATAATGTAAGTATCGAGTTAATTTGTTTAGAAATAGAGATAGTTCAGATGAGATAGGAGTATAAATATTTTATTATTTAATTTAAAAAATTTATAAATGTCAACATTCAATTTCGTCTAGACAAATAAAATTATTACAAAATATAAAAATTAAAATAAAAAAGAAATGTTTTCGTTTCATTTTATTTTATGAATAAAGTTTTAAAAAAATTCGTAAAAAGAAAAAAAAAAGTAAAGAAAATCAGTTCATTAAAAGTATGTTAAAAAAATAATAAAAATAAAATTGTAATTAAAGTGTTGACATGTCACATCGTCTCTCTCTTTCTATCTTGCAGCCTATTACTTACACAAAAATAAATTGAGAATAAATTAAAAAAAGAATAGAAAGATTAAAAATTTGAATAGTTAAGCTAATTATTATTCTGATCAATTAGAAATTGTGATTAAATGTTGGTGATTTTTAATTAAATGTTGATTGTCTAATAATTGGTGCATTATCTTTTTTTGAACTGTTATGATGGTTTTATTTGGTGACTCCTTTTATTTTTCAAGTTGCTCTTAATAAAGTTAATAAAAAAAAGGAGAAAACTCAGTTTTCATCTTATATGTTTCATTTTTCTAGAAACAATAATTTTAAAAAAATAATAATTAAAAAAATGAAAATAAAAAATAAAATAAAATAATAATAAATATGTGGTACATTAGTAAAGTTGTTCCTATTCATTGTGTTGTTACATTAAATTATTCTTCATTTATTTTCCACATTCATTCTAATTATTAGTAGTAATTGATATCCATACCTTTATGCATGGGGGTTTTATTTCTGCTACAACTGTAGCAGTTTTATGACTCTACCCATTTTGTATTCCAGGTTCATTCTTCTCGTTTAATATTTGATTGGCGTAAAAATACAATTAAGTGGAGATAATCAGAAATTAATAGATTCAAATCCCAATTAAAAGTGAACAGGGTAGTACTAGTATAAATAGGTATGCACACTCAACAGGCACACACACAAAAAATAAAATATACTGGAGAGATACTAAAAAGGAAATACTGGAGAGATACTAAAAAGGATCCTATCGCATAGTGGAGAGCAGAAAATTTGAAGGTTCGAATTTAGAGAAAAGGGTAACACATTTTGTTTAGTATCTTCAACTGGTATAATCTCATTACTTGATCTCATATATTTTATATGCACATATTGCCTTGTTTAAGAGCTACTATGGTACCCTGATATTTAGCCCTTATCGCTTTGATTTTTTTAAAAAAATAAATAAAAAATATAAAACATTTTCAAAAGTTGTTAATGAAAGGGGAACGCGGTTTTTGAGGATCTTCAACTGATATGATCTAATTACTTGATCTCATATACTTTATATGCACATGTGATTGTCTTGTTTGACAGCTACTAAGGTACCCTCCTGATATTTAACCCTTATAATGAGAGGGGAACACGTTTTTTGAGGATCTTTAATTGGTATGATCTCATTACTTGATCTCATTACTTGATCTCATATACTTTATATGTACATGTGATTTGCCTTGTTTGAGAGCTACTATGATACCTAAGATTCAGACCCTTATCGTTTTGATTTTTTTTTAAAAAAAATAAATAAATAATATAAAACATTTTCAAAAGTTAATGAAAGTCAAAGTTATTAATGAAAAGGGAACACGTTGTTTGAGGATCTTCAATTGGTATCTAATATGTTCTGATTGTTTGATTTCATATACTTTATATGCACATGTGATTGTCTTGTTTGAGAGCTATTATGATATCTGAGATTCAACTTTATCGTTTTGATTTTTATTTTAAAAAAATAATATAAAACATTTTCAAATTCTCAAGAAGAATATAAAATGCTTCCTAAAAACTTAATAAAATATCAATTTTTGGAAAAAAATAGAAAAAATAAATAAATAAAGCAGTGTTTTTTTTAACAAAAGATGTAAAACAATTTTCAAAAATAAAAGAATATAAAATTTTCTTTCAAAAAAATTAATAAAATATAAAATATTTAAAGTAAAAAAAGGATAAATATCAACCATCATAATAAGAAGAATGTTCTCTGATTAAGCAGAAATTGTGAAGAATAAAACGTGAAATGACACTGAAGATAAAATAAGAACTGGAAAAATAATTTAATGCGGCTTTTCTGGCGGTAGCCAAATACCCTCAATGGGTAGCAAATGTCGTGCTAGTACCGAAGAAAGATAAGAAGGTGTGAATGTGTGTTGATTATCGGGATTTGAATAGAGTCAGTCCTAAGGATGATTTCCCACTACCATATATCGATACGCTAGTGGACAACACTACTACATCTTCATTATACTTATTCATGGATGGTTTCTTCGGGTATAATCAGATTAAGATGACACCGAAAGATATGGAGAAGATTACTTTCATTACTCTATGGGGAACTTTTGTTATAAAGTGATGTCATTCAAACTAAAAAATGATGGAGCAGCGTATCAGAGGGCAATGGTAACCTTTTTTCATGACATGATGCATAAAGAAATTGAAGTTTATGTTGATGATATGAATGCCAAGTCTAAATCTGAAGAAGAGCATATAGCTAATTTAAGAAAATTGTTTGAAAGATTAAGAAAATTCAAGCTCGGGCTGAATCCGGCAAAAAACACTTTTTGACGTAAGATCTGGAAAACATCTAGGTTTCGTTGTGAGTCAAAAGGGGATTGAGGTGGACCTAGACAAGGTTCGCACAATTCTAGAAATGCCACATCCTTGCACAGGAAAAGAAATTCGGGGTTTTCTAGGAAGACTAAACTATATTGCTAGATTTATTTCATAATTGACTTCCACTTGTGAGCCCATATTCAAATTGCCACACAAAAATTAGACCAAAGAATGGAATGAAAACTATCAAGTAGCTTTTGATAACATTAAGTAATATCTACAAGAACTCCCAATATTACGTCTATCAGTTCCTGGGCGACCTCTTATTTTATACTTGACAATGTTAGATGGATCAATGGGATATGTTCTAGGTCAGCATGATGAAACGGGAAGGAAAGAGCAGGCTATTTATTACCTGAGCAAGAGATTTACAGATTGTAAGCAAAGATATTCCGCATTAGAACGGACTTGTTGTGCTTTGGCTTGGGCTACTCACAGATCGAGACAATATATGCTAAGTCACACAACATTGTTAATCTCCAAGATGGATCCAATCAAGTATATCTTTGAAAAATCTGCTCTTACGGGGAGAATAGCTCGATGGCAAATGCTTTTATCTGAATATGACATACAATATGTTACTCAAAAAGCTATCAAAGGCAGTTCCCTTGCAGACTAGTTGGCGCACCAACCCATTGAAGATTACCAATTCATGCAGCCTGAATTCCCAGATAAAGAAATTATGGTCCTTGAATATGAAAATAATGAGAATATGTGGACATTGTTATTTGATGGGGCATCTAATGCATTGGGACATGGAATAGGAGCAATTATTATCTCTCCTACGAAGAAATACATACCTATGACAACAAGATTATGTTTCGATTGTACCAACAATACCACATAGTATAAAGCGTGTGTTATAGGTATTCGACCTGCCATTGAATTTGGGGCAAAATTTTTAGAAGTGTATGGTGATTTTGTCCTCGTCTTCCAGCAAGTAAAGGGAGAGTGGGAAACTCGAGATCAAAAATTGATTCCTTATCAAGCATACATTAAGGGATTAGTGGAGTATTTTGATATTATAACATTTCATCACATCTCGAGGGAAGATAATCAATTAGCTGATGCTTTGGCTACCTTATCATCCATGTTCGAGGTAAACCGAGGAGGTGAATTACGAATGATCAAGATGAAGAGTCACGAACATTCAACTTATTGTTCCTTCATAGAAGAAGAATCAGACGACAAGCCATGGTATTTTGATATCAAGAGATACCTCAAAAACAAAGAATATCCAGAGGAATCTAATGAGAATGACAAAAGGATGTTAAGAAGATTGGCTGCAAAATTTGTGTTAAGTGGGGATGTGTTGTACAAAAGGAATCATGATATGATGCTCCTCAGATGCGTAGATGCAAAAGAAGCAGAATTGATTTTAAGAGAAGTCCATGAGGGAACCTTTGAAACTCACATGAATGGTCATTCAATGGCTAGAAATATTTTGAGAGTAGGGTATTTCTGGCTGACAATGGGAAATGATTGTTGCATTCATGAAAGGAAATGTCATAAATGTTAGGCATATGCAAACAATATCAATGTCTTACCATGACGTTGAATGTGTTATCCGCACCATGGTCATTTTCCATGTGGGGTATAGATGTCATCAGAGCTATTGAGCCAAAAGCCTCAAATGGGCATCGTTTCATTCTGGTGGCTATAGATTACTTCACCAAATGAGTGGAGGCTTCTTCTTATGCTAATGTGACAAGAAAGGTAGTAGCAAAGTTCACCAAAAGAGAGATCATTTGCATATATGGTCTGCCTAGCAGAATCATTACTGATAATGCTACAAATTTGAATAACAAAATGATGTCTGAGCTATGTGAAGAATTCAAGATTCAACATCATAATTCTACTCCTTATCGACCCAAGATGAATAGAGTAGTAGAAGCGGCAAAAACAGACCATAAAGAAAATTGTCTAGAAAATGGTAGTGATATATAAAGACTGACACGAAATGCTACCATTTGCTTTACATGGATACCATACTTCAGTGCGAACGTTGACAGGAGTAACACCTTTCTCATTGGTGTATGGGATGGAAGCAGTTCTTCCTTTCGAAGTTGAAATTCCTTCCCTGGGAGTATTGATGGAGGCTCAATTAGAAGAGGCTAAATGAGTGCAAGCCAGGCTTGACCAGCTCAACCTCATTGATGAAAAAAGACTAGCAGCAGTTTGTCATGGACAATTATACCAAAGAAGAATGAAGAGAGCATTTGATAAGAAGGTTCGTCGTAGAGAATTCCAAGAAGGTGAATTGGTGATGAAAAAGATCATATCAGTCCAAAGGGATAATAGAGAGAAGTGGATGCCAAATTATGAAGGCCCTTACGTGGTAGAAAAGGCCTTGCCTTGAGGTGCACTAATTCTCCCAAGGATGGATGGAAAGAGTTGCATTTGCTAGTCAACTCTAACACAGTCAAAAATTTCTATGTTTGATATGATTCCATAAAGACAGGGTTTTCTTTTGTACAAACTTGTATTGTAAATGTTAAAACTTCTCTTGTAAAATTTAGAAGTTCTTTTTCAATGAGATGAATCATGTGTTCCTAAATTATTGAGTTCATAAGATAGTAAATGATAAAATGAATTGTGAATAGCAAAATATTTAACAAAGGTGAAAACTGGCTCTCTTAAGGAAACTGTCTCGGTATAGTGCTTGATATCTTTCACCCTCCCAAAATTCTTGAAAAGCATAAAAACTCTCAAAATATCCAAAGAAAAAGATTTGCCTCAATGATTGCCATTGCCTAAGGAAACTCTTACACCGAGACAGAAATGTTGTGTTTCTACTACTAACAAAAAGATTGTTTCTATTTCTTATCTTCAGAGGCGCTAAAAAATATATATAATAATAAAAAATAATAAAAGTCCGTTAGATTGAAAACCCACAAGGGCGATCTAAGCAAAAGATAGGACACCAAAAAAAAGAAATAAAAAGAAGAAAGGCATGTGTTGGAAGTCATTAAATTTTGTTTCACTGTTAATCTTTCTGAAGATTAAGCAATCATGATTCGAAGTGATATATGACTATGTTTATTCATCCTAAACACTTTTCCAAATCCTTTGTACCTTCTTTGAGCCAAAAGTAATTATTTATTTCAAATACCCCTAATGAGGATCGTCAACATATTAAAACAGAGCTCAAGGTTGCAAAATGTATATGTCAAAGCTCTAAAGTCATTAAGAAAGGAATATCATTAATAGTTCTTGAAAGCCTAAAGGAGATACACATCAAGTAAGGAGTACATCAAAAGCTTCTCAAGAAAAGAAAATAAATTGAAAAAGGAGAAAAGAGAAAAAGAGAGAGAAAAAGAAGTAAAAGAGAAATTCTCAAAAATTCGTCAAGGAGTGAATACAACAAGGGCTTTCTAATGAGAAAGAAAACAGAGAAAGGGAACGTGATACAAAGAGCTCATAGAAGAAGACCTTGATTGTGCATATTATTTGGTTGATGGTCCTTGTTTCAATATAAAACCCAAAAAATAATTTTTGAGCCTTTATATCCTTTCTTTCATAATCCTTTTTATCCCTGGCCACATTACAAGCCCAATAAAGTCCATATTGATTGATGAATGATTGCTATGATTTTCATAAGGATTAAATTTGTAACAAGATGATGTGATTGATAATGTGTGTTAAGAAAAAAAATTAAAAAAAGAAAAAAGAAAGAAAATTTATTAAAGTGCTTCTGTTAGACTAAAAGTTTTGCCAATCTACAAGTCAGTCGAGGATAAAGCTTCATGGGGCAATCCAGTTCCTTTCATACCCTTGCCACCCCATTTTCACATAAATAGTCAATCCTTCATACATATCTCAACATTACCCTTGTATATACCAACTTGGGGAAATCTTATTTCTTTCATACCCTTGGTACTCCATTCCTACCTAACAAAAATGGTTAATCATTCATAACCCTTGTACATATAAACTAAGCCAATTCGATTTCATTTGCACCTTCATCAAATTTTTACCTTACTACTCATCCTTCACACATACCTTATCATTACCTTCGCCCATACAAACTGGGACAATTCGATTTAGGCTTCCTTATAAAGTCATCTCCCTGTTAGAAACAATCGTGTCTTCACTTAAACCTAAAGCCTGATCGACTGCAATTGGGGCAATCCTGTTGGAAGATGCACTTTTCCTATACCTAACAAATGCCTCAAGTTCTAACTTACCCATTTGTCATTGGGCTAAGGGTTCAAGCATACATCAGAGTTGTGTTTTTAAACAGAAAGCCAATTATTATCTTTGTTGACATGTGCTTCAACTTTATGAGATTTTTTAGAAACGTCAGCATCTAATGAATTTAGTCTTACAAGGAACATTTGATTCTACACTAAAAACTTGTTGGGAAAAGAAAAAAAAATATTTTTGTATATATGTGAAAAAAATCACCTGTTCTTACTTTTTGGAAAAAAGTCATTGAACAAAATCTATTGTACATACCTGCATATACATTCTTTTTGAAAATTATTTGTACATATTGTGTACATGACTGAACCCTTGTATATACTCTCTCATTGAAAAAAAACAACAAAATTTCACATGCTCAAATAAACTCACACACATTCTCAACAAGGAAAAAACTAAGTCAATCATCATGCATTCATATATGCATTAAAAGAAAAAACTCAAAATTACATGCATTAAAAAAAATTCACAAAGTTTCATGCATTCATAAATTCACTCTTCAAAAAGAAAAAAAAGTCAAATTTCATGCATTCAAACATGTATTTTCACCGAAAGCAAAAATCTATATACAGGCAAAGTTTCATGCATACATATACATTTTTCAAAAAAAAAGAAAAAGAAAAAGAAAATAAAAAATTCACATTCAAGTAAATTTCAGACATTTAAAGTTTTCATTCAAAAGGTTCACGAAGTTTCATGCATTCATAAATGCATTATTAAAAAAGAAACAAAATAAAAAATTCATGCATTGTCATGCATCCAACATACATCTTTTAACAAAGAATATCAAATTTCATGCAAATCAATAGAAAATATTTTGAGAAAGGACTTAATGTCGTATCTCCATATTTTACAACACCGTTGTATAATCTTAGTGACATTGTCCGGAGATTTAATCAAAAGGTACAACCCTCTTGTCTCAATACAAGGTCAGTTCAAAAATCAAAGTTTACGATCCTCTCATCCTAGTACAATGTCAAAATGAAGAACAACGACCCTCTCGGTTTAGTACAAGGTCAGTTCAAAAATCAAAGTTTATGACCCTCTCATCTCAGTACAAGGTCAAAATGAAGAACAATGACCCTCTCGTCTCAGTACAAGGTCGGTTCAAAAATCAAAGTTTATGATCCTCTCGTCTCAGTACAAGGTCAGTTCAAAAATAATGTTTACGACCCTCTCATCTCAGTACTAGGTCAAAAGGAAAAACATCGACCTTCTCGTCTTAGTAAAAGGTCGGTTCAATTCAAAATTTATGACCTTTTCGTCTTAGTACAAAGTCAGTTCAAGGTTCGTGACCCTCTCATCAAAGTACAAGGTCTCAGCCTCTATCCATGAATCTATTTTTATTTTCAAACCGAACAAAATTAGTGTTTTCATCTTTACTTATCTTCTATTGTGACAATGCGAAAATCTGGATTTTCAAATTATTCAGTAAAAGTTAAGTAAAGAGGGCAGTTGTCAATACCCAATTTCGTCTGTGTAAATAAAATTATTACAAAATATAAAAAGGAAGGAAATTAAAATAGAAAAGGAGAGTTTTGGTTTCATTTTATTTTATAAATAAAGTTTTAAAATAAAATTCGTAAAAAGAAAAAAGTAAAATAAAAAAACAGCCCATTAAAAGTGTGTTAAAAAAATAATAAAAATAAAATTGTCATTAAAGTGTTGCCATGTCACATTGACCCTCTCTTTTTACCTGCCTACCTGTCTTTTCTGAGACCCATTAATTACACGAAAATGGAGAAGAACTTAAAAAATATAAAGGTTAGAAATTTGAATAGTTGAGCTGATTGTTATTCCGATTAATTACAAATGGTGATTAAATGTTGGTGATTTTGAATTAAATGTTGATTGTCTAATAATTGGTTCATTATCTTTTTTTGAACTGTTACAATTGTTTTATTTGCTGACTCATTTTATTTTTCAAGTTGCTCTTAATAAAATTAATAAAAAAAGAGAAAATTTAGTTTTCATCTTATATGTTTCATTTTTTGAGAAATAATAATTTAAAAATAATAATTAAAAAAACAAAAATTAGAAAAATAAAATAAAATAATAAAAATAAATAAATAATAAATATGTGGTATGTTAGTAGACCTGTCCCCGTTCATTGTGTTGTTACACTCAATTATTTTCCATTTATTTTCCACATTCATTCTAATTATTCTGAGTAGTTATTGATATCCCCTGTCTTTAGCCATAATTGATTACGCACAGGGGTTTTATTTCTGTCACAACACTAGCCGTTTTATGACTCTGCCCATTTTGTATTTCAGATTCATTCTTACCATTTAATATTTGATTGGCAGTTTTGTAAAAATACAATTAAGTGGAGATAATAAAAAACTAATAGGTACAAATCCCAATTAAAAGTGAACAGGATAGTACTAGTATAAATAGGCATGCACACTCAATAGGCACACACACGAAAAATACTGGAGAGATACTAAAAAAGATCCTAAGCATACGTGGTGGATAAAAAATTTGAAAGTTCGAATTAAGAGAAAAGGGAAACACGTTTTTTTGAGGATCTTCAACTGATATGATCTTATGATCTGATTACTTGATCTCATAAACTTTATATGCACGTGTGATTGTCTTGTTTGAGAGCTACTATGGTATCTTGAGATTCAGTCCTTATCGCTTTGATTTTTTTGAAAAAATAAATAAAAAATATAAAACATTTTCAAAAGCCCTTAATAAAAGGGAACACGTTTTTTGAGGATCTTCAACTGGTATGATCTGATTACTTGATCTCATATACTTTATATGCACATGTATATACTTTATATGCACATGTGATTGCCTTGTTTGAGAGTTACTATGGTACTCTGAGATTCATCCCTTATCACTTTGATTTAAAAAAAATAAATATAAAATATAAAATATTTTCAAAAAAGTTGTTAATGAAAGGGGAACATGTTTTTTTGAGGATCTTCAACTGGTATGATTTGATTACTTGATCTCATATACTTTATATACACATGTGATTGCCTTGTTTGAGATCTACTATGGTACCCTGAGATTAAGCCCTTATCGCTTTGATTTTTTGTAAATAAATAAAAAATATAAAACATTTTCAAAAGTTGTTAATAAAAGGAAAACACGTTTTTTTTCAGGATCTTCAATTGGTATGTTCTGATTGCTTAATCTCATGCATATGTGATTGCCTTGTTTGAGAGCCACTATGGTACCCTGAGATTGAGCCCTTATCATGCTGATTTTTTAAAAAAAGATAAATATAAAATATAAAAAAATTTCAAATTCTCAAGGAGAATATAAAATGCTTCTTAAAAACTTAATGAATTATCAATTTTCAGAAAAAATAGAAAAATATAAATAAAACAATGTTTTTTTAATAAAAAATATGAAGCAATTTTCAAAAAAATAATATAAAACTTTCTTTAAAAAATTTATAAAATATAAAATTTTCAAAAATAAAAAAATAATAAATACCAAGAATCATAACAAACCAATTTCAAAAATTAGAACTACATTAACCCTGGTTTTCTATCACGGATATAAAAACGTAAGACCAAGATCAATCCTTGTCGAACCAAAGAAATAAAAAATATTTTCTTTGTTTTATTTGCATTATTTTTATTGTTTATTCTTACTCTAATTATTTTTATTTCTTTCATATTTGTGTTTGTTTTTATTTATTTTTTCTTTTGCATCTTTATTTAATGTTTATGGCACCTTTTATTATTTTATTTTTTTATCTTTTATTTGCATTTTTATTTATTTTTATCATTTTATTTATCCATTCTTATTGTATCTTTACTTTTTTATATTTATTTATTTGTTTGCCTTCAATTGTCTTTATTATTTATTTATTTATTTTTAATTTCATTTTTAATAGTTTTTTATTTATTTTTATTTGCATTTTCATTTTCATTTCTATTTAATTGCATCTTTATTGTCATCATGTTTTTTCGGGAAAAATAACATGTTATTAAACCATAATCATTTTCCTATTTGATTAAAGGTATTGTCTTAGGACGGGAGTTGTGGGGTATTAATACCTTCTCTATACGTAACCGACTCTCGAATCCTAAATTTGGTTCGTAGACTATTTTTCTTAATTTTGGTTTTTTATGATTTTCCATAATAAACTATGGTGGCGACTTCAATCCCAATCTAAATATTTTAAAATAAATTTTTTATTGCCCTGTTGTGATTCCGGTTGCGACAATAGATAAAAATTCAATTATTCAAAATTTATTGTATAAAAATCAATATATATATATATATATATATATATATATATTACCTTCTTTCTAAATTATGAAACAATTATTCATTATTTTATATATATAACTCTATCTTAAATATCTTGGTGAGGAGTAAAACACTTTTATGTGATTGAAAATTGTTTTGAATTAAGTTTCTTTAGTCTAGTTTTTTCTTGAGTTAGTGTTATGGTAAAAAGTGAGGTTCAATGCTTATTAATCCTCAAAAATCTATAAGGAGCGTGCTAAAGCCTACCATGACAAGAGAATTTTAAAGAGAAACTTCTATCCAGGACAATCTGTGATATTATTCAATTTAAGATTAAAGTTTTTTTTCTGAAAAATTAAAGTCTAAATGGTCAGACCCTTTTCTGGTTATGCTAGTCAAACCTTATGGTGTAGTGGAAGTGGAGGATCCTGAATCACATAGAAGTTGGACTATAAATGCACAAAGATTGAAATACTATCTTTGGTGGTGAGATTGAAAGGCTCACCACACTTATTCATAAATGACTCATGATCATCAAGCATCAAGATATGTTAAACGAGCGCTTTTTGAGAGGCAACCCAATGTTTTTTTAACTTTAAAACTTATGTTTTCATAATAATTGTGTGAAGATTGTACATTAATATGTTTTGAAGCATTTTTCTTATTTGACCATCTCATGACCAAGGACCATGCATTTCTTTGCATTTGGAATTACATGGATGATATAGTGCAGGTGTACAAGTTTAGAATGTGGTTCTTGAGTGGTTAAATGCTTTTAAATGTGTGTTTTTAGCTCATTTTGAAAAATTGAGTTTTAGAACTATGTGGATCAATACAAAATGAACCTTGGATCATTTTTGAAATGCACTTATAGTGAATGGAAGAAAAAAGATGATATAGTGCAGGTGTACAAGTTTGGAATGTGGTTCTTGAGTGGTTAAATGCTTGTAAATGTGTGTTTTTAGCTCATTTTGAAAAATTGAGTTTTAGAACCATGTGGATCAATACAAAATGAACCTTGGATCATTTTTGAAATGCATTTGCAGTGAATGGAAGAAAAAAAGTGGAGAAAAAGAGTGAGGAAAAAGGAAATGATTTAAAAAAATGCACAAAATAACTCAGGATAGTTGCACGGACATTTTTGCTTAAGCGAGAATGTCTCTCTTGAGCGAAATTTGCATGAAAAATGAAGACAAGTTTGTTTTGCAACTCTCGCCTGAGCGAGTCTGGGGTCACTTGAGCAGGCCCTTATAAAATTAAGTGTGCTCTCTGGACAAGTCTTGCTTGAGCGAGCTCACTAACTCGCCTGTGCAAGATTGGCGTCGCTTGAGTGAGCTCTTTGAAAATTAGGGGTGCTCTCTGAACGATTCTCGCCTGAGTAAGATGGGTGTCGCTTGAGTGAATACCTTGAGAAAATTGTTCTCGCCTAGGTGACTTATGACTAGCTTGAGTGAGGCCTGTGTAAAATCAAAGGTGCTCTTTGAAGCGTTTTCGCCTGGGCGATGTAGGTATTGCCGAGGTGAGAGTTCACTTAAGTTGTGTGCCTCATCCTAACTCAAGTGAAAATGACTCGCTTGATCGAGAGTCTCGTGTAATGTTGTCATAAATTTGGAAAACCTTAAGTGAGCCATTCGCTTACTCTTTCACTCATTGTTTTATGCACCCCCTTTGCTCATTCTCTCGCTCACCTTCTATGATCACTGCACAATCTCAAATCTTTGCTTGAAAATCTTCAAGGTAAGTGATTCTTAGTCACATTTCCCTCTTCCAATCGTTGGTTTCATATCCTAATTCCATTTTTTATTAGAAAACCCTAAGTCCTCTTGTGATTTGAGCGAGTATTTGAATGTGCATGTGTTGAACTGTTGGTTGTTTTGAACTTGATCCATTCAATTGTATGCATGTTGAGCATGATATCTACCTTATTTGTGGCTTGGAACATTCATCCTTACTCATTTTACAAAATTTTATGTGGTGCATACCAAGTGTTTGATAAAATGCCAAACTTGAAAAATACTTGAGTATGAACTAGTTAGGCATAGTTATTAAATGTACATCATATATAATGCTTATAATGATAGTTATTATTTTGCAGCACATCTTGATATTCTTATTCTTGATGATGGTTATTTGATGTTGAAACAGATGGGTCATACTAAAAGCACAATTGTTGGTACTTCCTAAGGAAAAGAGTTAGAATTGAAACATCATTTGCGGAACCCCCCATATGAGACATTTGTTCAAAGACAAAGAAAAGCAAAGAGGTATGAAAATATCAAGAATTGGTCATTTATTCCCAAAAGAAAAGTGCAACTTAAACCAAGAGAATATGACCCATTTTTGAATGGTTTGCTAAGGAGGAACTGGATGAGGTTGGCTGATCTACAATCCAAGTTTGATCCAAAAGTTGTATACAAATTTTATGCAAATGCTTGGGGTGAGGATCAATATCCTCAGGAAAGAAGGGCATAAGTGAGAGGAAGATGGGTAACCCCCTCCACTTCAAAGATGGTGATGAATCCATGTATTAGAGGTTGAGGACCACATTTGGTGAGTTCAATGAGAATGAAGTTGCAAGAGCACTATGTATAAGGAATTGTTCTTATCAGTTACATCCTACTGGAAATCCACTATAAATAAGGCGGAAAGACATGACTCATTGCACTTGCCGAAGAAGTCAACAATAAAGCTCATTTTTTTCCTTAGAAAATCATAAGGCCCACCTTTCTCTTGAAGAAATAAGGAGAAATAAGTCAAAGGTGTCATGTTGACAAAAGTAGGGTGTAATGCTAGACACTTTAGTTGGGCGCAAGCACTCAGACACAATAAATTATCACTCTTTCCACTTGGCGCTCAATGTGAGTCAATCCATGTTGGGAGCATGCATTCAATCGCAAGAAAAATATCTCTATATCCAAGTGGTGCTCAATGCTAGCCATGTGGTGCCTAATGCAGAAGACCATTGGGAGTTGGCGCCCAACTTTAGACGAGTGGCACTTAGTGTTGGTGACAAGGGATTTTCTATACCTTCATGGCACTTGTCTTTATTTAAGTGGCGTCTAGTGCAGGTAATATTTTGGAAATCTCAAAGTTGATCTTTCGTCTACGCTTCCATGGATTCCAGTATTGCTTTTCTTAACCTCAAGTACTTCTTGTTCAATTTTTAGACAAAAATAATGGGGATTAGTGGTATAATTATGAGTGTAACCAATATCCAATTACTTACAAAAAGGAATCAAAATAGTGACTATGTAAGTTAAATGCTAAATAAGAATTGATTATGTTAATATAAAAATGATTAAATATAATAGTGAAAATTAACATTATCACTGTATCAATTCGTTTTTTTAAATGACCAAATTAAAAACATTCAAAATAGTGGGATGAACTTGAAGAAACAATCAAGACCAACAAAGTTATTAAGCATGTAATATACTGTCAATGATATTATACGTAATAACCAAATTGTTATTATTATGATAAATATATATGTACGGAGGTTGTAACAAGTATGATGCTAATGAGATGTTAATAACTAGTGTAATTATTAGTTTAGGGGATTTAATTGTAATGGTACATTCATTTAGATACATAAATGTATCATGTGATGGGAGTTGATGGAGGTTTATCACATTGACTTGGTGTTGAAGATTCATCGATACGAGATATGTAAGGAATTATCCTATCATAAAAGATATATTTATACTAGAGTTGGTAGATTGTTAGGTAAATTGATAGTGTAGATGTTCTTTTCTTCACACGTTTTTGGTTTTCTTTATCTTCAATGGAGTTTGAAGGAAGCTTGTGGGAGGTGATTGAGATGAAGTGAAATCTCAGTTTGTGAGATGTTTGATGACTAAGAACTAGTGTGAGATTGGACCAACACAACTAGGAGGAGTTTAGGAGAGAGTCTACGTATGAGACTATCCTAAAGAGAACTCAATATCAAGTAGAAGCACAATTGGTAGCAATTCATTACTCATTCCAAGTAAGAAATTATATAAGCCAACACTCTTATTTATACTACTCTAGACGTACAAGCTTGTGGCACAAGCTCCAGAAATCCTCTCCACTCATAAGTTAACATGAGGCATGAGTAACTCATGACACAGGCTTCAAAATCCTCTTAAGTGAGAGGTTGCCATGTGGCAAGGAGATTACTTGCGCACCAATCTTCAACCCTCTCAAATGATAGGTTGACATGTGGCATGAAGAGAAGAAGCCACCTTGGCATCCAAGACTCTCTTATGTGGATGTGTGTGTCTATAACGCTAAAGGCTCAAAATCCTATACTATTTGTCCTAAAATACAAGGCTTAACATAAATTCTTAAACTATAGTATGCAAATTTTACAAATAAAGATATTGTGTCCTTGATGTTTCATATTCTTTAATTAAAGTGGTCTTTTTCAATATTGAACTTGGGCTAAAAAAAAACTAAATAGAGACCTAGATTGACTCAAACAAACCCAAATTCCTAATAAGTATATGATTAAGCATCTACCTTTATAACTTTTTATTTTTTATTTTACTTAAATGACTAAGACATATTTTATTATAAACCAAATATTATAAAAATAATATTCACTAGTTCTCTAAAAACTGTTAGTCTATATATCTGTGCCTAAGATTTGTATGTATTAATGAACTTACAAATGAAGTTTTTGAATGCTATGATTCAATTATATTAGCAGAGGATTAGTTTCTTAACTAGTACAGTACATAGCATTTTTATAATTGTGGTTTATGTTGCAAGGTACGTTGTCTTAGAACCTATAATTTTCTTGTTTAGACTTCAACGAGTAGGAGGTGATAGAGTTTAGGTTACTTCTAGTCAGTCAGAAATTATCTTTAAGTTTTTTTCCTCAATATCTAGAATTATAACATTTAAATACTCCTCAAGTGAACCTCAAATTTCATAATAATTAAAACATAAATCACTACTACTAATAAGGGTGCAAGACTCACACGGGGATCGCATAATTTTACTGCCGTTTCATATTCAATGAAGCATAAAATTTTATTATCATTTAGGGATAACCCTCCTTGATATAAAGAGACCGGTCACCCTTTGAAAAAGAAAAAAAGTTAAAATCCTTTCCTATTCAATGGAGAGCTCTCAAAAGCACATTCATCATCACCCTTCTTTGGGAATCAAAAGGCATGAACACCTTTCTCTGTCTACAAAAATTTCAAATCATAAAAACTATCATCATTATATATATATATATATATATATATA
>Ga0099824_1000794_pt1 | contig 41132 bp, 18 predicted proteins | sample SiratrowhiteBW_FD_76837 | JGI IMG/M metagenome (GOLD analysis project Ga0099824, IMG submission 76837) | Root nodule microbial communities of legume samples collected from California, USA - Siratro white BW | ecosystem: Host-associated > Plants > Roots > Nodule | place: USA: California... | reverse complement strand
TTGAAAGTGCTCATTTTAAGCTGAGCCATGAGATGACGCAATTACTAGATCCATCTGGTGTTATGAAGAGTGATACATGGAGCCAATTTTTGAGGTAGTAATGGCATTCCTATCTATATAGATGAAGAACTTAATTTTTTTTTCCTGGAAGTCGTGTATAAAAAACTAAGCGTTCTTTCACTGTTTATTGTACAACATGTAGTTTGTGTGTGAAGGGGTACCTTGCTGCCCGTCGACGTATGGATGGGATCATCACTACTGTAGCTTTAATGCTAGACAGCGGTTTGCCTTGCTTCAGCAGGGGTGATCCGATTGGCAATCTTCGGAAGAGATTTCATCCGGAAATGAGTGAGCGTGAAGCAGCCAATTTCATGACCCATGTTTGTAAAGATGCTTACAATAAGTGGACCACTGCTGGCTATGACTTGATACAGTATCTGCAGCAAGGCATCGAGAAGTGAGATAAATTATATAGACCTTACCTAACATGTACATGGTTGCTTGTAGTTTTACATTCATTGTTGTCCTATGCTTTGATTTTTTTTTTTTTTTTGAGGAATTTTCACGGTTATAGTAGTATTGAGGAGGGAATTGTAGTAAATTGCGAATGAATGTCAAAAGTTCTGTAACATTTTTTGAGGGTTCCTCATAGTGTAAAAATACAGCTTTGTAATCTTATTTATTAATGGTAAATACAATTCATTGAGGTCATACGTTCAAGCTCCCTCATTAGCTTCTTTATCAGCATGTCCGAAAACTCGGGCAAAATAAACAGCATATTAGATTTACCAGAATAAGCATTCGAAGAACGATATCCCATTTTATTATAAATATTGAATGTGTTATAAGTTTTTCAAGACATTGAATTCTTTATTTGTGAGAGTGAATTATCCTTTATTTATTAATAAGGTTCAATTATCTTTTTTCCCCATTATTTATTAATTATAGTTAATTTTGTCTTATTATTAATAAATAATTAAATTTTATCACTTGAATTTCAAATTGATGTTATTTGATATCTTAATTTTTTTAAAATCGATGTAGCTTTGTATCTTTAGTTTAAATTGACTTAGAATTGTCAATGGCTTTCTAGCATTTAGCCCGTATTTGTTCCTATTGAAAATGCATATATGTACCATTTAACAAAGTGCATAAAAAAGAATAAATAAAAATAGAAAGATATAACGACTTTAATCTTTCATTAAAAAATATATCTTATAATCAATTATATATATAAATGTTATACTTTTATTTACTTATTTGTAGATTGTTATGTAATTGATCAATCTTTTGTAATATAAGTAAGCAAGGAAAAAAAAAAAAAAAAGAAAATAGCCGATCGAATAGGTAATAAAATTCCATCGAATGTTCAAATATCCACTGGAAAAGGAAATGTTACATTACCAATATTAGTATTTTAAAAGGGTGGGTTTGGTTGGAATATATTACCACACTTTCATACTCGATGTCGTAAGAGAAAAGAAGTGTCATAATACTACTATATACTACACTTGTGGCATACCAATATAATCCGAAGAAGTAGACAATTAAGCGCCATTATTATTTATTGCTCCTTCTAATTGGCTAATTCTATCTCTGCATTGTGGTCCCTGTCCTTATTACCCTTGCTGTGGGACCATGAAGCGAATTTACCAAAAGACTCTTCCGTTTGCTCAAGGGTCTTGCCCTGTGTTTCGGGGAGCATGCTAAAGAAGAAGATCCATCCACACATCGCGATTCCCCCGAAGATGAAGAAGGCCCCACCAATAGTGATCTTATTAGACAGGGACAAGAACGTCATTGAGATAACTCCACTCGTCACCCTATTCACCACAACTCCCATAGCCGCACCCTGGGCGCGTAGCCTCAACGGGAAGATCTCCGAGCTGTACACCCACGTGATGGGACCCGCCCCAACCGAGAACGTCGACACGTAGGACAAAACCATCGCTATGCTCAGCCCAATCGCCCACTTCAGCACGGCGCGTGACCGATCAATGATGGTGAGGCTTACGCCGAGCGTGAGAAGCGAGAAGACCATGCCACCCACGCTGGTCAATAACAAGGGCCGACGCCCGACCCGATCCAACAAAAACGTAGCCACTAAGATGAAAACGGTCTTGGCGAATCCAACGGCCACGGTTGCCAGAAGCTGCTCGGCGTCGGATTCCAGCCCAGCCTTTTTGAAAATCTCGGGGCTGTACAGCACGACGGCGTCTATGCCGGAAGCCTGCTGGAAGAAGTGGAGGCCCAGGGCGGCGATGAGGATGTGACGCACGGCGGGCGTAGGGTAAATGAGCAGCTCTTTCCACACACCCTCGCCGCCGCTGCTCTGGTTCGCCACCTGAACCACGTCGTCGTTGCAGTTCTCCGGGATTCCAGCGGCGGCTTTGATATCCGCTAGCCTGAGCTGAGCCTCCTGGGGAGAGTCCGAGATTTTGTTGAGAACTTTCATGGCTTCACCGAGCCTACCTCTCATGACCAGCCACCGTGGGGACTCCGGCATGGCCAACACTCCCACCGCCAGGATCACCGACGGCACCGCCCCCACTCCCAGCATCATTCTCCATCCCATGTGAAGTGGCAGCTTCGAAAAGCCGTAGTTTGATATGTACCCCAGCAATATCCCTCCATTCACGAACACCTTCATCAACATCAACCATCAGTTATTATTATTCTCACATAAATCATCTTTCAAATTTACCTATATACCTCGGGAAAGGAAGTGAGAAAGCCACGGCACGAAGGAGGGGACACTTCCGCCGTGTAGACGGGGGCAATCATGAGAGCGTAACCGATGCCGACGCCTGCCACAAATCGCGCGAACATGAGAAAGGGATAGTTTGGAGAGAATCCCATGAGGATGGCTCCCGTGAAGAAGATGCCTCCGGCGAGGACGATGGTGTAACGCCGACCGATCCAATCGGAGGTTCTCCCGGCGAGGCACGAACCTATGAGAGAGTAAAGGTTGATGATTCCAACCACGATCTCGATTTGCACGTCCGTCAGTTTCAGGTCCCTCTTTATATATATCACCGCTCCACTCATCACCCCAACATCTGTACCAAACTCACACAACAACAACAACAACATCATCGTCAACATCAAATACATACATAAACATCCTAATTCTACGTTAGTTTCCCCAACAACAAAATAACGTCAACCTTTTATCCCACACTGAACGAAACAGAAGGTAGCACAGTACTTGGTGCAGAAGAGAAAAAAAATAACGTTAATTAAACCTAGCATTACTTATGCATGTAATGTCCACGTGCAGTTATTATATTTATTATTATTTTAACACTGACTCACTCACCATAGCCAAGTAATATGGAAGTCATGGAAGCCAATATGGCACAAGCGAAAGCAAACTTGTTCCTTTTTGGGGCCTTTTGAGGATCAAAACCCTGAAGAGATTTCTGAGCTGCTGCTTTGCCCTCCTCCATCTTCAGTATATATCTCTAGTCTTACGTGTTTGGTTTACTACAATGAAGTCTATGTTTGAGTGGCCATGGAAACCACTGATACTGATACTGGGAGAGGGAGGTGGTAGTGAAGTTATGGAGGAGGAGTGGTTTATATAGAGGACATTCACATCAGCTTAGACAGCGGTGCGTGAAACCTCTACCCTCTCTTAGAAACGTCGTCGTCATGGTTGCTCATCTTACTACTTCAAAATTGCGACAATAGCTAATGGGCTTGCCTAATTTTGTTCTACCACACTCTCTCTAGTCACCACTTCCTTCACCTTCCTTCCATTTCCAAATCTACGCACTTTCAACTTTAAACCCTTCTGTTTCTGGATTAAATTACACCATGAATTGATTATTAGTGTGTAGATTAAGGAGTGTTTAGTGTGTGTCTCTCAGGTGTATGTGTCAAAGAAGAAGGGGATAATTTTTCAAAACTATTTGATGATGTTATTGTGTTGTGTATAGAAACCATGCATGTGCTTTTAAATTCGTTGTGCTTCTCTTGAAAACAGAATTTCAATATGGATACAAGAAATAATAATAATTCTGATTAAGAAAAAATGATCTGATTTAGACAACACGCTCTCATTGTTTCTCCCTCTCCCGCCACAATAATAGGTCATGCATTTTGAACAGTTGTTCCTAATGTTATCTATGAGAGATACGCAGTTTATATTTATCGGTCAAGATACACTTTAATTAGTTCATCATATAATGTGATGTGAATTTGTTTATTATAATACCTTTATATATTTTGTTTTAACAATTTAACAAACGGATTAATTAAATTCTTTCATGCAAGTAAATTTCATCTATAAATTTAGTACGATAGGAAGTAGTTTATATATTATACGATTACATATTTGTAAATGATTAATTTTTTAAATATCAATATCCATGATCATCACTTATTTTAAGCATTGATTAATTCCCCATGACATTTCGAGCCTTTTCTGAAGTTTGCTAAAATTTTGACAAAAAGTACATTATTTTTCTTTAAATTTTATAAGAAAATAGAAATATTTAATTTAATGCCTATTTTCACGTATATTGAATTTTGTATAAAAATATAATGTTTATTATAAAATCTTCACAAAAAAAAAAAAGTAAAGATAGACTCTCTAATTTTTGTGATTGGGCAGATAATAATGCAAAAGTCATAAAAAAATACCATAACAGGTAATTAATCCAAAAACAACTACCATATAAATAATATCTTTACATACTTATATAAAATCATACACAATAGATAGTTAATATTATTAAGATCATTCCTCTTGGGTGCCCTATTTCTTCATGCATTGGAGGGTTTTGGGCAACTTTTTTTAAAGATATACAATTAATCAACTTGGCAAATGTTGTAAATACAAATTTTATTTATCAATCATTTAAGTTCCTTTTACATTTTGTTCACTCGATGATACAAATTCCGAGTTAAAAAAACAACTGTATGCAGCAATGATACCAGTTGATAAACCATGGATATGTTGGTTCAGGTTGGAGGTGTGGTGATATGCACAAATATGGACCAAATTCAGTTCATGATATGATTATATTCATTATCAATTTATAGTTGGAATATGTGATAATTAAATTGTACACTCATAAAGTGAATAATTTTGACATGAAAAATAAGATAGTCCACGTGATTTTGTAGGTGCAACTTTGTGGTGCATGCAGGTCAACATCTACGTTTAAAATCTTTAACTTTCAGTTTTTTGGACTTTTGCTGGGAAGGTTCCCACCATGGTAGCAGAGGTCTCATAATACATGTCTTCAAGGTTTACATCATTTTCTTCTTAATTAAAGCATGGGGTCAACTCACCCAACAACAAAAAAAGACAATAAAGAAGAAAATCTATCCCACAGTACCAAGAGAAGGGTAAGGTTAAAACAGAATCATTCTTTTATTATTCATTCAATTTTATTCATATCACAAACTTTTTAAAATTTAGATCAAGCAAGACGTAGAATCTATTAAATTTTATAATTTTTAGTACTACAAGTGGGTACAAATAATCTATATCAATATTATAACTACAAAAATTGAAGATTTATAGATCAGAGTTTAAAGACACAAACACTTATGTTTAGCATAGATATTTTATTAATTAGCTACTTCATGAAGTAAAGAAATCGAATTATGTTTGGGTCAAATCCAGAGACTATTTAATCAACGAGCTTAAATTTTAAGTTCGTATAATTTAAAAGAGTGACACCAACATATCTTATTTTTTTTTAATTTATAAAACTAATTGAATAAAAAATTAGAGTTACATAATTTGATGATCTTAATTTCAACAAAAATTAGTGGGATGATAAGTAAAATAATTTAACAAGCACATATATGGAGAGACAAGAGTCCTCTACCCTAGAATTGTTGTTCACACCCGTTTATAATTTTCCATTAATTTCTCCTTTATTTATTCTTTTTCGTTCTTTCTAATTTACTATATAAATCGTACATAAGAAAGCAAGCATGAAACAGGGTACTCCCTGCTTGGTAGTCCAAAGTGATATGATGTTCCGTCTGATGCATGACAAGGACTGTTCATTATCGATTTAGTGCCACAATTCACACTTCTGGATTATATTTACACTTGCAGAGGGTGAAACTTTTGTGTGGTGCAAAAATGAGATTTAGAAAGAGATAATTTCAGCACAGATGAAGATTTCTTACGAAGATATAGAACTTTAACACGAATTTGTTGCTATGAATAATTAAATTGACTTGTTATTGAATTTGTTCAAATGAATACAAGATAAAATAACAATCAATTTGTTATTTGTGAGATTACTAACTGATTTGGATTCACAAGTTATTTATTAATATGTATTCATACGTGGTATATACACAAGTTTTTAAGTTTACAATTTAAATAACGTTTGTTAAATATGAGAAAAATTTAGATATTTTTTAAAATTATTTTACAAAACTTTTTAGCTCAAATTTTGATATGACTGACATTTTTTAATTTCTTTAAATAATTTATATTTAGTATAACTTAGAATGATTAAATTCTTAATATAAATAGTTGTACAATTTATAATGATTAAGTTTTTTATACAGAATTTAAAGTAATTGAACTTTTGATGTAGATTTTTGCGATACTTTTAATACAACTTAAAACGATTAAATTATTTATATAAAATATAACTCAAAACTTAAAATGACTCTTAAAAACTTTAAGAAATATTTTAACTTAATCAATCATTAAAGGAAGGTTAAAGAAACATCTATGACCTAATTAAAACCATAAATTATTATCCATATTCAGAATCAAATACAAAATCAACATTTCAATACTTATTTGTCATCAACAAAACATATAATGGGTATAAATATCATAAATATCAAATCTTCATGGGAGCATTAAATCTTTAAGCCATAAGTTTCTATATCAGCAATATAGATCCTTTTATTTTTTATTTTTTCATATGTTCTATCTATTTTCACCTGTAATATAATGATCATTTTTTTATTTTTTATTTATTTATATTTTTATTATTTAATTTATTTCTAGTGAGATACTGATACTTTTTTATGTTTCTTTTGTTTGAATTATTTTCAATCATATATTGGTTCACGTCTAATTATCTGTTTAAAAATCTTGCTTTAACTTTTATCCTTTTTATTTTATATATGCTATGTAAAATATTTTAAAATAATTATTTTTTTCATAATTTAAACTAAAAGAATAAACAAAAAAGTAAGGCAACAATAAATAAATTTAATCTAATAAATTTAAATAATATATATATATATATATATATATATAATTTTATAAAAATCAAATACCGCAATTAAAGGGAAACCTTAAACAATTCTATTCAGAACATGTAATCAGTTTTCTATTCAATCTGGCTGTGAATCACAAAACTATACAAATCTCCATCTAGAACAATTTTTAAGGAAGTTTCAAGCATTAGATTTCTATTATCAATACATACCAGGAGCCTAATATCAAGTTCATAATCTTTAATTCTTTGTCATTACTGTTGAACTTGATAGTTTTTGGTACATCTCACAAATCAATGTGTATCATCTTAATATTTAAACAAATAATGTTAAAAATAAATTCATTTTAACCCAGTTTCAATATTAATTATTATATTCTCTCTTAAAAAACATTAATTACTGTTCAATAACTTTACTAAGGATGTTATTGGCTGGGGATTAGGAGAGTTAAGTGTTCAGAAGTCCAAATCAATTAAAGCATGATGGGTTCTGTAGTTTTTCAGTAGACAATTCTAACCAAACTAACCTATTTGAGTCTAGTTGGGTAATCAAGTCTCAATAAAATAATTAAATTTTGAAAAAATGGAAATTTTAAAACAAAAAACGGACTGGACCATTTCGATCTGTCATCATCGATTCTCTCAATCTCATATCTTCTTCTGTTCTAAGACCAGTGGCATTTGAGTGAGTACAATTACACTACCAAAGAAAAAAACATCGACCAAAGTTTGAATCACCACAACTTGATGGTAAATGAAAGCAAATTGTACTAAGTTAAATAAAATACAATGTGGGCTTTATAATCTGCTTCCATAATAATCACAATGCTTGATGCTGTAGCATTTCGTGGAATATTAGTATGCAAAAAAACACTTTCTGAAAGTTCCTGATGCCTGGTGGAGTGTGTTAATCAAGAAGCAACAAATATTGTAATGATTGAAAGTGAAACTTTTCTGTTGATGTTTTCTCCATGGCACACTTGGCAAGCTTGAATGCCTTTAAAATTGCTTTGCAATAGTTGTTTATGACGTATATTTCTCACCACCTGCACCATCCCACATGCACATACACAACCAACAACGTACGTGTGAGAAAACATTTTCAATTCCAACTTATCCATGTTGTGACTTCTTTGGCTCTTTGTTGATACGTTAGACTAAGAGATTCTCGTTTGGTTTGTGTCTAACTTCTTTTTAGGCATGTGGAAGGTACGGCTCCTAATAGTGGTGGTGGTTCAGGCAATTTCTGGTGCTATATGATCATCTCGTTGAGTAACAAGTTGAATAATGGGTAGACCAGTTTTGAAACTTTTCTCATATCAAATCTGTTAAGATGGTATGTTAGAGTCATTTATCGTATATGAAATATTATTGGTGGTTTTGAAGATAATTAAAAGAAAAAAATGTATTTAAACACACTCTGATTTTGACTCGATTATTAAATATACGAGAACTAGAGCTAAATATAGGAGAACTAGAGCTAAGCTATATCAGGCTTGTAACCAAAAATGTATGACTCAATTCAAATGTGGGCTCACTGCCTAGATGTTACCTAACTCCCTTTTCCAGAAAAATATTAACGTCTTCAAGTTATATGCAGATGAATTCCACCGAATGAACTAGAATCATGCACATAAAATATACCTATATCTATATGTCGGATATGATTATGATGCTAGAGAATAGTGTAGATCTCTTTTGACAAAAGTTTGTATCTATCACAATATGGTAGTCACTGTTGGTGTGGCTTGATGTGTCAAGCTTGTATTTTATGAGGTACTATAGCAAGTCCCACATCGATCATGCCTTGGATTCTTTGTATTTGGCATTCCCATTGTCAAAAGTGTTTACTTTGTGTCAGTCATTTATTCTCTGTTTTAGTAGTTAGTACCACATACATGTGACTTCAATTTATTGTCTGAGAGCTACAAACAAATATCATTAGCTAGGTACCTAACCTAGCTATGAAAGAATATCACAGGTTAAAGTTAAAAGAATTTATTATTATAGGTTAAACTTGAGAGTTTTGAGAAAATAAAGGAAAAACTCCATACAGTTTTTAACTATAAATAGACATATGATCGATAGAGTGTATTTCTAATAGTAAGATTGAGAAATTCTTAATGTATCAAAAAACTAAAAGAAATGGTCAATTATGGAACTGTGATGTAAAGAGCATTCTCACAAATATTGTATGAAGATTTTCTCAATGTTTTTAGAAAGCCAGAGTTATAAGAATAACTTAACATAAATGAAGACAAACCACCTAATTATATTTTATGTAACCATCTATCTAAGTTGTATGAACTGACTTAAGGGATTTGGATTACTTACACAAACTATGTAAACACCAAATGTGCAGATCGGGAAAATGACAAGTCACTATTCATATCAATGCATATTTAAACTAAATTACCTTATAAAAAAATTAAAATATTTTATGATAAGGTTTTTTTGAACAATATATTTTGAAAAAAAATCGAAATTCTATAATTTATAAAAATATAAAAAATTTAAATTCTACTCTAAAATCTTAAGATTTTTCATATTCTCTCCATTCTCAAATTACATACTTTTTTTCTTGTATTCTTTTTTTGTTTGACGTGAACTGGAGGCATTGTCAATCTAATCTTAATTAGGATATTATTAACTCAGAACAAAATCCTGGTATCATTGCTAACCTTGACCACGACAAGATTCAGTTATTTAAGATTAGAACATTGTCTACTCAATAAAAAATAACTATAACCAAATACATTGAAAAAAATAACTTTAAGTTATTTTATCAAAATAATTGTGAATATTATTACCAAAAAATAATTCCAAACTATGTCAGTAGTGAAAGTTTTTCTTAGTGTCAATTGTCATAGTAGATTTGAACTAAACATAGTATTAATTAAATGGATTGAAAAAATCACCAACGAATTTTTTGAATTAAAAATATTTAATATTAAAATAGTTTTTTATTTAATAGTAATTAATATTCTATCTGAATAAGAAAGTTACAACTTAGTAAATTTAAATTACCTTTTCTAAATAAAACATTACAAAAAAAAGTTAATAAATTTTATTTGTTTAATGATTATAAAAAAAAATTAAAGTTTTATTTCTACATAAATTATCAGAAACTAAAAGTGCACATATTAAATATGACCTTTCAACTCATTAGAATGAAACTGATATACTGACAAATTTAAATATCTAAAAAAATATACATATATTATTATACATGTGATAATTGATGTTAATTGTGATATATTATTATTTGATGTTTCTATTTAAATTATATATTTTAGTAAAATCTCGTAAAAGTTATATTTTTTTGTTGAAAGTTTAATTATACTGATAGTTTAAGTAAAATGAATTACAAATTATAATATATCTAGTCTATGCTTGAATTATAAAAATAATTTCGCCAGAAACAATTTTATATAATATATTTTAATTGATATTTAGAATCACATATTCATTCTTACCTCTCAATGTAGTAAGAACTAAAACATAAAAGGGACATGCTGGTGGTGCGATTAAGTTTTGGGCTATGGCTTCATCTTCTCCATGATGCCCACATCAAATGCCTCCTGCCATGGATAATACGCAAATCACAACCATCCAGAATAAATTTGAAGTGTTTCTTTTTTCACACTGATAAAAAAGTTATTATATAAATTTTAAAAATTTGAAAAAAAAGTTAATTATTAAAATAAATGTTTAATTTAAGTCATATTAAATTTTGATTAAACACGATTTTGCATCAGTACGATGAGGTTAAATAAGATTGTTTATTTTAAGTAACATGTTCAGATAATATATTATTGTAACACTCTTATTGAAATAAAAATTCATACATAAAGGATTTACGAATACTCAATAAAAGGTTAGAAAAATAAATAATTAAAAGTACCTGGAAAATACACATATTATATATACGTTCTTAATAAAAGGTACTAAAATAAAATTCTTATCACATTGTTTATCACAAAATTCTAAATCACAATCGTTCATTATGTTTATTATTATTTTCTTACTGAAATTAATTTTATTACTTAAGATGTTGAAATAAAAATAAACTTAAAACTAAAAATAAACATGTTCTAGTTTCATTTATTTCTTTTTCTTTAATTTTAATGATTTTTTTGCAAAGAAAAAGTTTAGGTAGAGGCCAAATTGGTGTTAATATCTTTAAAGTTCAAATTAATGTTTCAAATTAACCTTATCTTCTATAATGAATTATGGTTAGAGATTACTATCCTCTTAACAGTGAATTTGTGTATTTCAGAAGCAACTCCTGATGCCCCTTGGTAGTTTTCAATTCAATTTGAACATGTTGGTAAAAGCTATGTTTGTGCCATTATTTTGTTTCAAAGGGAAACCTGTGGCTCAATTCATTAATGCATGAAAGTGATGGATATCTAGTTCCTCTCTGTTAGGTTAACTTACCAATTTTTAAGTGTGAGACCACAAACTCTATCACATATACCACTCTTAGATGCATCCACTTAAAATAAAATAATTTTGAGTAATATATATGATAAAAAATATTAATTTATTATCATCTTTAAGTTTTAGGGAAAAAATTTAATTTATCATCGTAATTTTTTTTATATATAACGATTTATAATATATTAGTGTTTAATCTCTTTGATGCATCTCTCCATAGAATTAATAAATTTAGGTCTCTTGTGCAAGTTGTCAAAACTTTACAGGTGTTATTTTTCCCATTTATCTTTTTACTAATTTCTCATCTTCAATTATTTTATTATTGAAATTACATTTTACCCTTCCCAACTTAGAAGAGGTTTTCTATTTTTAAATTTACCTATGTTACAAAAACACACTTTTATTATACGTTTAACTGAGGTGCTCAACACGGCTTATGGAAATTGAAATTAGTATTTATGCTCATGTAACCAAGATAGATGTTGCTGTTAGAAGAGTTTTTTTTTATTAATAAAAAAATATTTTAATATAGAATCCATAAATAAATAATACTTTTAATTTTTAAAAATTCATATTATTAGATTCAATTTTTAAAAAATATATTTATTAAAAAAATCACTAAAAATACTCTAATAACCAAATTAGAAAGTATGATGAATGATTTAATGCTAAGGCCTTACCCAACATATTCCCCTACACTTATGGGAATTATACGTTGTATCATAATCTTACCCTTAATTAGATGATAATCTGTTTAAGGAACATTGTGATTATAATATTTCTTTTTATTAGTCGACCAATTATACTAGGAATACTGTTATTACCATTACTATAATAGTTAGTTGAACTTTGAAAATAATAGGGCTAACTATATTTACATGTACTCAAACTCGATCTATCAATCAGAACGAGCGAGTTTTTTTTTTTTTTTTTTTAAATAAAAAAATATAATGTGAGTTATTTTTTTTTTTATTTTTAATTTTTTATTTTTTTTTTTTTTTTTTTTAAATAAAATAGTATCATGTGAGCTATGTCTGTTCTTATTTTGAAAATCAAAATTGTTTATGGAAATAATAATTTTATTAATTTTAACTTGTGTATCATTTTTCTAAACGCACTAAAAAAAATAGTTTAGCGTTAACAATCTCAAATTATTTATCTAATGTAAAAAATGAAAGTTACTAAAACAAAACATTTAGCAATAGAAGATATCTTTATATTTAACTTATTTGAGGTGAAACCAAATATAGCTTAATAAAATCAAGTAGTACTTAGTTAGTTATGTTATGAGGATTTAAAGGAAGAGATTGAACCTAATGCATTAATTATTACATTTTACCATTAAAAAAAAGTAGTAGTGACATTAATGCAACCCTGAGTTTGGTTTATTATTTGCTGTCACCTACTTTTTGACTACAGGTGAAGTTGGAAGCAAAGAAAATGGATCCTCTCTGGCAGCAAACTCAGTGATGGCGATATGATCCATTGCATCTGTCAAAAAAAAAAAAAACTTTTGAAAAAGTTGGAGAAATATTTGGAAGTGATTATATTTAGAAAAAAAAAATACTCTCAATTAATTTTAAATTTTAAACCTTTATTTAAACACTAAGAAAATACGTTGAACTTTAATTTTTACTCAGTTTTTAAAATTTATTATGCTATAAATATATAAAATGAAGTTTAGTTCTGTCTTAATTAATTTTTACTTTTTATTGTTTTAAAAAAGTATATTTTCTATTATTAGTTTAACTCTCAATTCAATAGAAGAGATTACTTGTAGAAAAGGTAAAATTCAAAGATTAATTAATGTAAAATAAATCTCTAAATATCTACTAAAGAGAAAAAAAAAGCTAAAGTGAAATCAAATTTTAAAATATCTACCTGTTATTTGTTGTAAACAAATAATTTAGAGTGAGATTGGATCTTGTAACTCTTTATTATATATTTTCAATATTATCTCACTCTCTACAGTTTCCCATTATTCGTGTAAATGAAAAAATTGTCACTATCTACCTTGTGTTTTTTAAAAGTGTATCTGTAATTAAAATTAAAATTTTATTATTAATATAAAATAAACTTTAATATTTAAAAACGTTTATTTTTTTATATTTTAAATATAATATAACTTTTCAAATTTGTTAATGTATTACTAAACTACAACTCGAGGAGATTTTAATGGACGCTAGTGACTATACTTCGTTAATGTAAGAGTTTTATACACTCAATCATTAAAAAGTTATATAACCTGTTTATGATTATAATTATGATTATATAACGTATAAAATTATGGTTATATAACGTGTAAAATTATCTCTTTTAAATTTATTAAAATTATTATCGAGATTAGTTGAAGATTAGACTTCATCACTAAATTTGATGCATAGCTATCAAACCCACCATAACTAGACTAACCTTGTAAACATTTATTTTGTGGGGTAAATAAGTGCTCATTTATGAAATATATGAAGGCCAGAGGGACTGATTTGGTCTGTCATTTTATTTGAAGACAATGAACTTAAGTTAACTTTAAATATAGTTATTTTGTGCAATTAATAAGTTCAGAGATCACTTTATAAATGGATAACATTTAGAGAAACTGAATACTATTATTTAAAGAAAATGAATTTATGTTGACTTTTAATATATATTATTTATCCAACAGATTAAAAAAAAAAAAAAAAAGTAGTATATGGAAAGAAAGATGTAGAAAGGGGTAAGACAGTCTTTTGACATGGAAAAAACAAAACGAGATTGAAGTAGTAGAGAGTGGGTGACTCAAGTTGTAGTGGAGGTGGAGGTGAAGGTAACCGGAGTTGGTATAATTGCGTCTCAATCACCGTTCAACCGTAACCGGAGACGGTATATGAGAGCAAATTGTGGATGTGACTTTTGATTTTGATCGTAAGTTTGTGTAGCGTTTCTGGTTCTGCTCCATTCGTTCCAATTCTGTTTCTAATTTCATATCTAAAATAGGAACACGCTCTTCTCCACACTTGGCATTTCCTCTTCTGCAATTTCCATTGCCGACACCGAACCCTACATTTTGGCCTTCTGGTGGATCAGTTTCCCTATTCCTCGCCAATTAAGGTACGCTGCTTTTACTTCGAGCGTGTTTGTTTCGCCATTACTAAGAATCGTATCAGTTACGTACTATTTTAGCTTAGGGCAAGGATTTTCGTCCTTTTTCTCCATAGCCATTTCGCATTCCTTTGTTGTAAGTGTTGAATGAGTCACGAGATAATGCTAATTGTATATTTAGTGTTTACGTGGAGTGTAGGAATTGCTGTGTGCAAATATAAGGTTGTGAGATGGAGGATGGTGAGAAGCCCGCGGGTGATTCCCATGGCATTTCTGATATGGATGTTGTTGATGATGCGGCTTTGCATGGCCAGCATGTGGCGTCTTCCCCGACTAACAATTCCCCTGCTCAGCAACAGCAGGATCAAGTAATGGTCGAACAGGGTGATGATAACAAAAACGGCGATTCTGATCCTAGTAATGTGCCAGAGACCAGTGTTATTAGCGAGAGTCAGTTTGAGCTTGAAGATTCCAAGACCGTTTCGCATCATGAACTGATCACTCCTAAGCCTAAAGAGAAGAACATTAGAGAAATGAAGAATGTGCTAAATGATACTGAGGTACTTACTTCCAGTAAGATGGCTGAGCTTTTTGTTATTTCTCTTTTGTAGATTGTATTTATCTTGCCTTTCATCCACAGATGACTGAGTATGATGAGTTTGGCACACCTCTGGACCGAGATACATTTATGAAAGAGCTTGAGAATTTCTACAGAGAGCGGTCTTTGGAATTTAAGCCTCCTAAGTTTTATGGAGAGCCACTAAATTGCCTTAAGTATGTATAATATCTCCTGTGACGCAAGGGTGTATCCCCTTTCTCATAAGCATTCTAAAGGCTAGTTTGAGTTGGCCTAACCTCCTACTTGATATTTGAATGTGTTACTATACTGTTCTGATAGTGGATTCCTTACTTTTCCATGGGCTGCAGGTTGTGGAGAGCTGTTATCAGGCTAGGTGGCTATGATGTGGTATGGATTAGTCTTACCTGTTACTTTTGACAGATCATCTATTTGAATGTCTATAGGCCATGGCTGTAATTCTCGTATTACATTACTTACTCCTAACTCAAGGTTGTAGTTAATGCTATCACTAATAGCTGCACCCCATTCATACCTTGTGTAAGATGAAAGGGCCATTTTCACTTAATCTAGATTGAAACATTTTAACAAATGTCAAATGAGTGATCAACATGATTTCCAATGTGTTATGGCTTTGCTGGTACCTCAGATATACTGTATGCCTTCAATAGTTCTGTTTCTTATGTTTCCCCAATGTTTGATGGCTGAGCTAGCTTTTGGTATTCTCAATGCTATGCTCAAATGATATTGGGTAGACACTAGTAGTACCATAGACAGAACCGCAGCTGTGGAAGTCAAACATTTTTTGACTTGGTCCTCAGCCCTCTTGTCAAGTTGTCAAAGAGCTAATCATTTAGGATTTGTCATTTTTCTAATAAAGTCTTTTTAAAATTTTGAAAGATAGTAGGGCTAAGTTCAAATGTTTGTGATCTGACTGTGGAGACATAGTAACAGCTTTGGCCTGTGATTTAGTCTTGTACTTTCTATAGTGAGCCCAGCCCAGGTTCTGGAACTTGATTTTGATTGTCTGGAATTATTTTATAAATTTTGGAACAGGACATATCATTACATGTTTAGATTATCTGACATTTGGGTTGCTTCTTGTCAGGCTCTAGATATAATGTTTAGAATGAAAGAGAACGAGACATATGATGAATTTCATTAACTCGAGCATAAAATTATGTTTAGAGACCACTACAAGCAAAATTACATTACATTAATATACAATCACTCTGATTAATCATAATTAAGTGTGTCATATGACATATAATATGCTGTATTTCGAACTATTACTATAATTACATAATTTCTATCAACATCCATATGTTTTATTTCAGTTGGTGCTGAAATGTTTTAGGCCCTTCGTCAGTTATTAATTTCTAATAACTGACAAAGTTGATCTTATTGATTGGTTATATGTAGGTAACTGGCTCCAAGTTGTGGCGACAAGTAGGAGAGTCTTTCAACCCCCCAAAGTAAGGCCTAAACATATTATTGTATTTTTGCCATTTACTGTCACTGATGAATTATTTATAGTCTTCTGAGTTGTTTGTATCTGTTTCTTATTAACACGGGCTATTTACTTTCTAAAACGTCAAATGCTTAACATGTCATGTGTGATTTTATTCCCCCTAAAAGTTTGCAAGCCAATCAAGTCCCCCATTATTATAAGTATCCACATGTTAACTTGCCATCTAATTGTTAACAGTTTTATGTGCCTGGCAGTTTTGCAATGTGGCTACTCATGTGCTGATTGGATTAATTAGCCAACCACTATACGCCACATCAGAAGAAATTATTAAAAAATTAAAAATGTAATAATTAATGATATCATTTCCTGAAAACGTGAGTAGGTGTGATTATATTTGGAAATAAAAACTATCTTCTATATGAATTGCTCTGGAGTTTCTGAATCTTGGTTGTTCAGGTTCTTGAGAGTTGAATGAATGAAGAAATCAAGTGGGTGATTCTCAGATTCAATGACATAGGTCAACCGCTGGTGTCGGAAAATTATCTGAAGCTTTTTCTCTAATTTACAGTGCAATGTTTTCGAGAGAAGATGTGAAATATCTACCCCTTTGGTTTTTGCACCTTGCCAATCATCTAATAGGTTTTCTAATATAGCAAAACTCATCAAGTAACAGGCTGTTGTAGACAACAAAACCTATCACCTAAATCCATACAGTTTGCTGGTAATAAGACTGCAAATTTGAATGTAGAATTTCCTTTTAACATCATTATCAGATTCTGAAACTATATTATGCAAAATTTGCTTGGATGTAGAATTGGCTATTTGTTATTTTATAGCTCCAGGGACAGGTTTGTGGTAGTTGACTATAAATGCTACCCATACAAGCGTGTAATACAAAAATGACTGTAAATACCAACATACAGGGTCAACATGGTGTAGCTCAATCCCAGATTTGACTAAACCATGAAGCTCTCTCTCTCTCTCTCTGTATATCAGTGCCACATAACACAGTTTATGAACGTATATTATTACTAAATTTAATTTACCATTTACCTTGAGCATATAATGAATCAAATTAGGACCAAATTAGTGTAAATTAACCATTCTGAATCAAATCTCAGTTAACCAGGTTGGAACTGATTATGAACCATATCATTGGACCTATATGAAGTAAATCTAGCAAAACCAAATAGAAGATACCAATAGCAGATACCATAAATTGTTCCATTACAGTTCAGAATACCCAAAGAAACACTTGAAAATAAGATTAAAATTGATTCTTTATTGATACCCAAAGAAACACCTGAAAAGACAAATCTCGTTTCAGATTGTCTCATGTTTCTATATGTTTTCTTGAGTGGCAACAACTTTGCTAGCCTTCTTCCTTGCTATAAATGGTTCATCAAGGTCATTGATTGCAGAAACCTGGTCTGTTCTGAATATTCAGTAATATTTTGTTTCCTCTTAGAAGCGCAAACACTTGTCCTCCCCTTGTACCGGATTGTTGTCCACTTCTTTGTTCCTCAGGGTGCAGGACTTGTTTAACTATCATGTTAGAAATGGGTAAATTAGGAATAAATTTTGTCATATGCATGCGGTATTTCCTCCCTTATGTATGACTCTATCAACTGCAGTCAAGCCCTTGCATGGCCCAACTTATGGTCTAATTGCCACATCTCTTTCACCTGACTATGGAATCTTGCTCAGGAAATTTATGTCGATTTCTTGCTTCATCATTAGTCTTTTTCCATTGCTTTCCCAGTCTTCCATCTGGTGGATTGGTAGGCTGAAAATCAATTGCAGACCATAATTTTGGTCCATTGTAGGACAAATTGTGTAAGTTACCATTTGATTATTTCCATACTTGCTACTGCTACTATTAAAATCCATTCTTGCAGCATTGATATTCTCTGCTACTGCTTACTTGTGAGTTTTGATCCATTGATTACATCCACCAAGAATGGTCCCCTTTGTCAAATGCCTTTTTTCACTATTTGGTGAAATATCCCATTCCTAATCTCGTGGGAAAACCCTTGGAAATTGAGTCTTTGGTTGTTGTTCTCCATGTTAGCAAACCCCAAATAGGTTGGTATATGGATATCCTTATGAGTTTTAGGTCCTCGGGTATAATTTGATCTTAAGTTCCTTTAATCTTTTTTTAATCTTATAAATTGTTTCTTTTATATAAATAGTATTCGATCCTATGTGGCATATGTAGCATCAAATGATCAAATGGATTTCTAATATGGAATTCCATTGCCATGTATGTTAAATATTTGATGGTAACTTAAAAGATGGCTCATTTGCTTAATTTTAAAAGGGGACTTGATTGGCTTGAATAATATTATGGGGACTTAGATCACATCTGTGCCATACTAAGGGAACCAAAATCCAAAAGCCAAAATAAAAATTCTTTCTAATCAATTCCTTTTTAAAAATATCCCTTTGCTCACTATTATATTGAATTTTTTTTCTCGCAGGACATGCACTACAGTCTCATGGACATTTAGAATCTTTTATGAGAAGGTAAATTGGTGGAGTGAACTTATCTCTAATTATTAGAAAGACTTCATCTTCGTTATTGTAATAATTGATAAATTAGAGTGGACTTGTACTTTTGATCATTGGCATTGGCCAATATTTTTTTCTGAAATAACCAATGAGCATCAGTTTTAGGTCGATTTGATGTCTATTTCATGTCTTTAAATGTAAAAGAAGATAAGAACTGTGTATCAATTAGAAGAAGAAGACAGCTAACCGATGTCTGCTTCACCTTTCCACTGCATGAGTCGTCTTTGCAACAGGATTGGATGCTAATTAGACTAAAACCAAGTTTTGCCATCATTATCTGCTTTTCTGCCTTAAACTATTTCAACCGTGATTTTGTTGCCTTTTTAGTCACTTGTATATGATCTGCTGGTTTCCTTTTTCCTGAACTTAAAATTTGGACAGGCACTTTTAGAATATGAAAAGCATAAGAGAGAGACTGGGGAGCTACAGCTCCCCGTTGGATCATTCCATCAATCTCCAAATGTGGAAAAAGAGGTTTGTATAATGTTCTTTCTTTTTTCCCTCGTGTTCCTTGATTTCATGCTCACGTGAAGATTACTTTTAGTATTAAGATCATCCGTTGTTTTAATTTGTCATGTGAACTTGAATAAAGCTCCTCCTTTTGTTATGTATGCTCCTATTTTGCTAGAGACACAAAAGTTGAGGTGTGGAGTGTGTACTGGATTTGAACAAAATGGCTGCTGGAATGGAAACATTAGGCTTTTACGGTTGTGTATGAAACAAAAGAAATATTCTAATGTCCTGGGTTTTTTGTTGAGTAGAATTAATTAGGAAACCAATGATGGGGTTATTTTTTATTATTGATGTGGCTAATAACTTTTGAACTGTACCATTATAGAGAAGAAATAGAAACCAAAAAGAATTGGTACATAAGTTATACATCAACCAAAGCTAACCTATAATGCTACTTAATTTAAGAAAATGTAAAGGAGAAACCAAAATAGTTGTCAACAATGCCGAAAATTGTAACCACTGTTGGCTATGCTGTCAAATATGGAAGGATGCTCTGACTTCCGAGCCTTCAATTTCGAAAGTCCTCAATCTGTGACGTCTAGTCTAGGGATCATCAGAGGTGGTCGGTTGCTGCTGGCTCGCTACAGCAAATGATAAGCAAGGAGAAATTTTACAAAAAAGAGCATTTGAAACATGACTTGGAAGCATGTAACAACATTTCAACCTCTACCATTTGTTGCATATGTCAAATAATGAGTTTCTTTTTCAGACTACTGTTTACCAGGCTCCAGGATCAGGTAGAGCACGAAGGGATGCAGCAGCTCGTGCAATGCAAGGTTGGCATGCTCAGCGCCTTCTTGGATATGGTGAGGTTGCTGAGCCAGCTACTAAGGTCTGTCGAGACCTTTAAAATTTACATTCTTATCCTTTGTATCATTTTATTTTCACTTTAAGTTGTAACTCTCTTATAGCAATGTTTTCACTACCGGAGTGTGTCTTTTTTTGCACAGGACAAGAACTTCAGTTCCACACCAAAGCGTGAAAAGAACCTAAAAAGCATTGGTATGATCACTACTAACATCACCGACTTTCTCTGAATTTATTGTTATCTCATTTATTTATGCTTCAATGAATTAGGTATGATTAATAAACAGAGGACACCAGCCGGTTTGGACCATGCTGAGAAAGCTGCAAATATTGATGGAGATAGACAGTTAAGTTACTGGTCTTTTCTCTTAATTGAGTTGTAGTCCTGTGCATTGATTCATGATCTCTGTATCAAGGTTGGCTTCTCCATCCACAATCTTTCAATTCATGGTATTGGCCACCCACTACTTGATCTTGAAGCTACAATTACTATTTAGTAAATTACTTTTTGCTGTTACACAATCAATAAATGCTGTTTCTTCTATTAGATTGGTCGGTTTTCAGCAAAATAAAATAAGGAATTAATCTCGTCAAGTTGGGGCATTTTAATTATACTACCCTATACATATCTTATTCGAGTCCTTGGAGACATCTGCATCCTTTTTTCCCTAAAGGTTTCTATATATGTCTTTCCTAGCAAAGGTTTTCTGAGCCAAAACACAGACAAAGTGACAAAGTGAATATACCCTGGGAGATCCTTTGGCATTTTCTCTATGTCAATGAGGATTCCTTTCTCTATGCCACTTAAAATCCCTACTTTCAATCTGAAAAAGATACATATGATCACTGATATTTGTTTGAAGTTTCAGCTTGTATATTAAATCAAGGCTAATCGAGTTTTTCGTCTGTTAGATTGGTCACAGCAGTGGTGGACATTGGACCCCCAGCTGATTGGGTGAAGATCAATGTACGGGAAACTGTAAGTCAGTTTGATTTTATTATTTATCTAATTTATGTCCTTCTTTATGTATCAGAATGCTAAGTTTTCTATCCTATCAATAGAATTTAATAAATTTTTTACTGTTTTCTGTATCAATGTTCAGAAAGATTGTTTCGAGGTTTATGCCCTAGTTCCCGGGCTCCTTCGTGAGGAGGTAAGCACCATGGCTCCTTGTCTTTATCCATAGTTATTTTTATCCGGAAAAAACTGGCATGATATTTGGTTAGTTTATTCTGTTGGGTGAAACATATTAAAGCTTAACTGTCAAAGTCGTCCTCTTAGTTGTCTAACAATGTCACTTGATAAAAATATTTATTAATTCCTTCAATTTATTAAATTGTAGCCTAGATTGTTTCTTAAGCGTAACTGTATAAAATGGGATGTAAAATCACATTTTATAATTTCTACTATTGCTATTTAGGGATACCTTATTGTGACGAGGGAAATTCTGCCAACATAACTTTATAAATCTTTGGGATAATTTGACTTCATTCGTCGTGTCAAAAATAATATCTACTTATATATAATGATTGCAAAAGATTCTTGTGAGCAAGAATGTATTAACCCTTAATTTTATGAAAAGCTCCGGGATCAAAGCCCATTAAAAAATCCAACTTCTAAAGAGAGGACACAACCTTGTTTGCTCATTTTAGAAACAAACTCGCTTTAAATGAGTATTTTGCTGTGTCATTGATTATGGCTTCTTTGAGTTTTACTTTTGTTGTTGACTTTGTTATAACAAATCCAGGTGCGAGTCCAATCAGATCCAGTTGGACGTCTGGTTATAACTGGTCTGCCAGAACACATTGATAATCCATGGGGAATTACCCCCTTCAAAAAGGTAAAGTACGTTTTATTAACAGAGATCTTGGTATATTGCTGTTTTCAGGAGGATATTATGACGTTGAGAGTAAGTTAGGACGTAGCATCTTAGCTGTAAGTGATGGACTGAAATTTGCTGTTTTCTCAGGTAGTGAACTTACCAGCAAGAATTGATCCGCTTCAGACATCCGCTGTTGTTAGTTTGCATGGTCGACTATTTGTACGGGTTCCATTTGAGCAGGGAGCTGTATGAATGTACTCCCTTGAATGGTTGATTTATCAAATCTCCTCTTAAGGGGTTAAAATTAAACAACCGGGGGGAGTTTATGCTTGCAAATACTCTAGCCCTGTTGGGTTAGTCGAAACTACCACCTACATTACCATTTTTTTAGGTAAAATACCCAATTTCTCTAATACAGTATGCTAGAGTTTCCCATCAAATGCCTTATTATCCATATACGAAAAAATGGACATTTTATCTTTTTTTTTATTTGTGCTGCCGCATTCCTAACGTAGTGGAGGACTTGTTCAAAAGCTAAAGGATCGATATCGTAGTCTGGCAAAAGTACACAATATACTTAACATCTTCCAGTTGCGTGTGGATGCGGACAGAACGTGTACTTACTATTACGCACCGATCCAAATGCAATATCCGTAACTCAGGTCAAGGTTTTAATCGTCTAAGATTTGGTTCGTTTTCTAGCGTTTCTTTTTGTCGTATTTTAGTATAACCTTCTAAGTTAACATACTACCTCTTCAGAAATAATTGACGTTTTTTCGCAAGGTTAAGATACGAGGAGTGATGATAATACATCACTCCGCTACACTTTCCAATGCATTTCATTTATTGAAACTTTTTGAAAGTTACAAAATTAGAATAGGTTCATTAAATAAAAGGATATCACAAAAATAATAATTTTGTTAAGAATAATAATGAGAAATAATTTAGTAAAATAATTTCATTAAAATGTCTTTTATCCTTTTCAACTTCTATAAATAATTTATGCAATTTTCTGAATATTCACCTAATATTGATTGTTAGTGCTTTTTTGACGTGAATATCCATAATGATATAAACTATTTTTTCATAAATAGTGCATAAGAAAATCTAAACTAGTTTCACTATCTAATATGATTTTTAAATTACGGTTGAATTAATTCAAATTTTTTTTATCATTTTTTATTCTTGATTCCAAATCTCATTAAAGGACAATCTTTAAGTCCATGGACGTCACTTATAATAAACCCCTTTACTGCTTATAATAAAACCTGGACATAAAAAAAAAGAGGATTTCTTTAGTGTTTTTTGTTATATTTAAATTTAGTGATTTACGTTAACAAATGAAAGAAAAGTAAATAAATCTCTTTTAAATTAATAAATTTTTCATTATTTACAAATTACTCTTTAGACTTGCAATCTGTTTATCCGCGAACTTTTTTACTAATCGAACAAGGATCTAGAAAATTTACAAATTCATACAAAATCCGATTCATCCTATTTTTAAAATTGAAAAACGATGACTTAATTATATAAAATAAGATGCATCCACCTTTATTTTAAAATCTAATAATGATGTAATTAATATTTAATGAATTAAAATTAATTCAACCCTTTTTCATATTTAATTTTTTAGTAATTTATCTCATCTCTCTCCCTTGGAGGATTAGAGTTATACGCTTTTAGATTGGTTTATTCAGTAAAATTTATTGTTTTTAATAATTAATATTTTCTAATATAAATTAAAACATTGAGCATAAATTTGATACAAATTGGATTATGAAAAGAGGAGTTTGTCATGCGTCTTGTGTTGGTTGTGTCATATAGGTCCGTAAATTTCTTGTTTTGGCTAATATTTAAAATTTTTGTTTTAATTTTTTTTAGAATTGATTTTTCTGGTTTGGATACTTGACAAAACTTGTCATTTGTGTTGTCTTCGTTTGTATTATTTATAGATGGAATAATTGAGTATAGAATATCACTTCTTGTCCCTGCGTGACTTCATGTGTATTCGTCATGTATGTCTTAATTAAGAAGTGTTCGGAATAACCGAATAAGCTTCATCCATATAACTGTGACCCTAAAAGCAGACATGAACCTTGGGGTCTGCAAATTGCAAATTGCCAATATTGGCTCAAACTTTATAGGAGAAAGTAATTCGATGCATAAAACAAACCATTTAAAGAAATTTAAGAAACAAAAAGAGATGAATTTGCCAGTTCCAAGAATATTATTTTACTATTTTTTGTGATCTCCAAGAATATTTTTATAATTTCAAGTTTGTACGCGTCACTGGTTCTGGTAATACCTTGGCACCTTTCTCCAAGTTAGCATGGATTTGGATTTTCGTGATTTGCTTATTTAGTGTTTCTCTAATAAAAAAGCAAAGCCTAGCTAGTAGACAATTCATATTTTAGCTTTGTATATTGAGGGAGGACGCCAAATATTAAAAGAAACAGTTAATTAGAAAAACAACCTCAATTTTTTACAATATACTAATTTTATTATTTCAACATTATGGCATTTGTATTTTATATAATTATATATATAAGGTATTCCAGAAGTATACATCAAAATCAGAAACTATGATGTTAAAAAATCATTAACCATAATATATTGAAGGTTTGCACCTGGCAAAAGATCGTTTTTCTTCAAGTACAGTCGTTAATCACTGACAAAAATAGTGTAAGCCTAACGCTTGGTTTGGTCAGAAAACTTTCGGTTGGGAGAAGAAAAAAAGGGTTCTTGAAGTTCAACATTGAGATAGCAATAGCAGAAACTAGGGTTACGTTCTGGCACAATACAGGCTTTTGTCTGTGTTTGTTTCCAAGGTGTTTTAAAAGCATCAAAACCCATGAAAAAAAAAGGTTAACAAATGTACAATACAAAATGCTATAAAATAATAAATCTGCATTTGGGGTTGCTCAGTTTCTGCATGATTTCTGATCTGGTGATAGAACTGAGTTGAACAACGATAGGCTAATTTAAAGACTTTGGTCCAACGAGAAGCAGAAGAGCATATATTTATATGGCTATAAACAATATAACAATATAACATCCTGCTGTGAAATTGGATGCAGTGTGTTTCCAATATTAAACATTATTATATGATATTTTATACCCAGTTCCAATATTTATTTATATACATGCTGAATCTTTCTTTCTATGCATTAATGAAATTATATAGATAAAGCAGATAGGACATAGGACACATATTAATTAACACTAGAAAGAGGAAAGAAGATGATACATATATACTCATATGCAGTGTGGTTTAAACATTGATGAATGAATATAGAAACAATAGAATGTTGATGATACATTAGTTCTAGAAAGGAGAAGGTTTGGGTGGCGCGTGAGATTATGTAGTTCCACTTCCACCGGAGGAGAAGGGATTGTTCCTTTCTTCTCCACTTTGATCACGATCATGGTGGTGATTGAAGGGCAAGGGTAACCTTTCCAACATGGCCTTAGCGAAGGAAGTAGCTACCAACACCACGTCACTCCAAGCCACCAGAGGGGCCACCACGATGCCCCCAACCACCTGTCCCTGCGCCCCAGCCAAATAAACCGACAAACCGTCGGAACCAGGCGGCGCTGGCGGAGGAAGCACCGTTCCCGTTATGGAAACTATTTCAAACCGTCCGGTGAACGTGAGTACGCTTCCCGCCGGTTGACGGAGAGTGACATTGGCCACCGTGCCAGTGCCACTGAGCACACAAACTCCTCTCCCTCGGCGACACGCGTATGTGGAGAGACTCTCCATCACGTCGGCGCCGAGGGAGACCTCCAGCACGTGCGATTGTAGGGCATTCTCGCTGTCGCGCGTGACTATGACGGGTGGCTTGGGCTTGTTCTTGGATCCCGGAGGCCGCCCACGACGGCGGCGGGCGGCGTAGGAGGCTCCTTCTCCGTCGTGGTCGGAGTGTTTCTGGGCCTGGAAAGCCCTAGTAGCAACAAAATGACCTAATTCTGCTTCTTCAGTTCCCTCAATGGTGGTGGTGTTGTAAGCAGCCATGTCCTCATCACTTATTTCAGTTTTAATTGAAGCACAGTGTGACAATAATCTTTTGATATTTGGTCTGAAAATGGATGATGGATATATAGGGTTAGGGTTAGGGTTTGTTAAAGTGTGAAGCGTAAAGGGAAAGGCATGATGAAGGTTTTGAAGGATGAAAGCAAAACCAAAAAGGTGAAGCTGTTGTCTTCAAGCTCCTTCTTCCACACGCTTCCTTCGTCCACACGCTTCCTTCGTTTCTATCAGGGAATTTCCTCTGCAATTCTTGATCTATTATTCAATTGTTATAAAAAAAAATGCTAATTTATATGTTAGAATAAACATATTAAAAAATTCATTACTATTATTTTGTGTGAATAAATTTTTATAGCTAAAGAACATGTAATGTTTTTCTGTTATCTGTTATGTTAATAGTGAACCAAAATTACTTAATTTTGAAAAATTAGAAACTAAATATATATGCAATTAAGTTTTGTATAGGGTTCAAAAATAAATTTAAGTCCTTTTGTTTTATACATTTATAATTAGTTAGTCCATTTCAATCTACAAATACTAAAAACGTATGTCTCCATGTACTCTCTTTTGGAATTAAACTAAATTTAACGTTTCTTCCCTTTGTTTCCATCAAAACAATTCATTTTTCTTTGTCTCCATCAAAACAATTACATTTATTAAAAAGTTGAGTTACTTTAGTAAATTAGTTTCAGAAAGTGGTATATTTTTTTTCTTGATGTTTATTTTGATAACTTTAAACTGCAGTCGTTGTGGGATAGAAAGGGCATTTAAAAAAATACTTATATTTTTAAATATGGACATCATTCCAATCAATACGACTAAATTTAGAAGAAAAAAATTGTTTTTATTTTATAACATAAAAAAACTGTAAATAAATTTAACCAACATTTAAAAAAAATATATAATTAGGAAATTTTACTTATATTAAGTGACCAGTATTGTATATTTACACAAGCTAATGAAAATAGATAATTTAGTTCACTGTATTAGTTTTTATTAAAAGTTACCAGTATTGTACTAACTTTATGTTTAATCATCATCGTTAACTTCTTATCAATTATGTGGAGTAATTAAGATTACTATGCACTAATATCAGCAAGGACAAATGAAACAAAAAATTAAATATTTGTTAAAAAGTATAAAATACTCTATAAAAAAATTCTATAAAAATCTTATAAATGGTGTCTAATGGTATTAAGAAGGGGAAGGAGTAATACAAAGACATGATTATTGAATTTGGCTTCTCCAAAACTTGTAAGAATAAAGTGAATTAGTCGACGTAATAGCACAAACTTCGTTTTAAAAGCTAATCTAAAATTGATGAAATAGTCAATCGATTCGAAAAAAATTTCAGAACCAGTTTAAAGAAAATCTGGTCATAGAACAAAAAATTAACAAAATTATGCGTACGTAACATTAACCTTTGTTTTTTTTATTTTATGAACAATTGTTGGATTTACTTTTTAAAGTGAGTTTCTGAGTTGAGAAGTGTATATCCATAAATATTACACTGTTGATGAACATGAACAACGATTAGACCTCACGCGTCTTAATTATCTCTGTCTGCTGCTGTCTCTAACATGTTTTTATATTCCCATTTGGCATTGATGAGGACAAGTAATTAGGCTACTTTTTAGCTGAAAATAAAGACATTATATACATAAAATATAAACAAAGGTGTGCAAAAGGGAAAGGAGCAATAAGAGGTTCAATGCAACACCCCACCTCAATCATTCAATTAGCTCTCATTAATGTTGATAATTGAAGAGAAAAGAAACTCTAGACTGTTCTTTAGAATATGCAAAATTCTCTACCAATCAATGACTAATTTTGTAAAGAGTTGGTGACAAAAGGAATATGAGGGTGTTTAGAAACTGAGCTTCAATCGTTGATGGGATTACTTTGATTCTACACTAACATAGTTAACTTTTACTGTGATAAAATCTAAATTTCACATTATAAAGGAAAAGGGGACTAAAAGTGAACAAATTATAGTGTGTTTGGATAATTCACGAGAATGTCTCTAAAAGAACCAAAAAAAACTTTTACATCATTAATAGGATTCCCTTCTTTTCAACCGATACATGTGATATCGTTCTCATTTTCCTCAATCTTGGCGTCTGCTTTAAGATAGAAACAATCAAACTATTACTATTTTTTTTTTTTCTATTTATTGGTAAAAAGAAATTTCACGGAAAATTAAGTCTCAGTCTGAGGTGAGACGCAATGACCAAATTCAATGAACACACCTAAAAAACGAAACGAAACAAAATAATTACGACGAATGTAAGATCTTTGTGTTTTTTTTTTTTTTTACATGAATTTGTTCATTTTCAATCATGCAAATATTCCCATTGGTTGATAGAGTGTGGACTAGACTGCATCAAAAGCCTATCATTGATATGGGCTTTTCAAAAAGATGTTTTGCTTAAGTGGACTTGACTGTGGACTTTAAGAAAAGCCTACTAGACCTGACAACTGAAATTGATAAATAATAATATTTAATAAATATATATGTTATATTTAGCAACTGAAATTGTGTCTTGCTTGAGCAAATTTTAATATTTATGCAATGCAGTTCTTTTAGGTGAATTTTAACTATTTTCAGTGTAATAATTGTTAATCATAGTAATGCCTATTGATTTATTTAATGATCGGTTAATTAGTTTGTAAAGATAGGTTAATTGGTGTATTTAAAAATTCAATACGCAACATGTCCTTGAAAAGGTTAAGAAAAACTTACTTTAAGATTCATTTACTGAACACAATATGATAAAAATATCATATCCTATTGTAATTTAGTGTCAACGTGATATAACATTTTTAACTTAACACATTTTATTTTGTCGCTCTAATATATTTCTTACTCTAAGGAGCACTAAGTTAGATTCAATAAAATAGGGTCGCTTTCTTTGTATGTATAATCTTAACATATAATTAAATTGTAATGGCGAACTAAATATTGAAGTTTAGAATTTTATTATTCAAAAACACTTTTAAAGAAAAATATTTTAATCATAATATTAACTTCACAAAACCTTTATAATCTTTTTGTAATTTTAAGAAAAAGTAACTACAAAAGAAAAATATAATTTTTCTGATATTAATTTATATCATAATATATATCATCAATGTTGGCATTCAACACATTATACTATATTATATATAATCATATTTATAATTATTGAGACAAAATTAAATTATATTAATTATTAAAATATTAAAGTTAAATCATTAGTATTTCAATACTTTAAAAGCATTAATTACAATTTTAAAATCTTGTATAAAACTTTCATAATATATAAATGTATATAAATGAAACATAATATGGATAACATAGTTAAAATTGTATTTTTATAATTTTCATAATTTACAAAAAAAATGTAAATTAAAATTCAACCTTTAGAAAACTATATATAGTTTTAATGAAAAGTCATCTAAACATCATTAATATTATATCCTACCATTATTTAGTTTGATATTTTATATACATAAAACACTGGATAGGATAATTTTTTATCTTGTTATTATCATACCTTATCATATCATTATTTTATTATATTCTATCCTCTTATCCTATCAAATCATATTCATCAAATGAGTAATAAAAGTCAAATAAGATCTAAAAGGGTCAATAATAAAATTAACTTAACACGCAAGATCATACAACAGGTCAGGAAATAAACAAAACAGATGACAACACAGGAGAAACCAAGGAGGCAGGGATTTTGTGCAATGCCGGCTGGTCTACCATAGTGAATGCACACTTATTTAAAAGGACAAATAATAAAAATTCAACATCCATTGACTGTTTGTCAAATTATATGTGACCACAGCATTCTCATTATATTTTGGTAGTGAATGATCTCTACATTGCATACAATAAACTATCTCAGTTCAATCTGATGCACACAAGTGAAACCCTTGCTACTACATTCAGAATGCAAGTAGAAAGTCAAATCTATTTCGACATCTAATTTTTATAGCTTTAGTGTATATTTAGTCAGGTGCAGAAGTAGTGCAAACCCAGTGTACGCCAGTGACCAGAGCACAGCAATAAATAGAGATTAGAGCAGAGGAAATAAACTGGAGCAACAAAACAAGAAAGCAAGTCTCTATGCCGACAAACATCACGAACTAATGGAGACAATGATTAAACATGAGTAACTCCAACAGTACTAATTAGCTTCGTATCACAAGGATGACAAAATTGCCAGTGTTCACAGGACCATGCTCAGATTGCCCCCATTCGACATTCAAATAAACCATTCTCTTCTCACTGACGTAACTAAGGTTTTGTGATATTAAATTCTGCTACAGAGGGGTATCCGGCTCTAAATAGCAAACAACTTTTGACTCATTGCTAATTATCCAAAAGGGGCAACGTAGAGAAACTGTTGCACGATTTCACCTCCCATAAATTTCTACCAAGGGGGATCAAACGTTGATAGATTTCCAATTCACAGTTGAACTGTTGAAGAACAGAGGGAAAAAAAAATAGGAAATCAAATATAATTTCCATGCAAACAGCTTATTTTGCAAATTGTAGATTGAGATCACAATATTATATCAAAAGGTTCTCTAAAAATGACAGGTGGCAAGTATCAATGCCGCAAGCTGTGAAGCATTAACATGGACACCGAACACAATGGACCAGTGCAAAAAAATATAAAACATCAAGAAACTGCAGAGACATATATATAATCAACATAACAAAAAGCTAAATTGAGATTTAAGATTCATATATTCAACTTCTAAAACAACCTTTTAAAAGCTTTAAAGTTTTCATATGATAAGTAATGTCACGAAAAGAAAACTACGAGGGACGAAAATCACAAACGTGAATGACAAAAACACACTCGTTGGCAACCACCACGTTGGAGGAACGTTACCCTCAACCACAGAAGACAAAGGCACAGCTGGCAACAACAGAAATCAGTGACAAATTGAAACTAACACAAACACAACCACAACAATGGAACAGAACACCGACTAACATCCAAGACAAAAACAAGGTTTTGTGCACGAAAATGTTTGTTCTCAATGGAAGAAGGGCAATGTGCTTCATATCATAGCTCATAATATTTTAAATGATTTAAACTTTTAAATAAGTTTAATATCAATAATATAAATATAAGTTTATTTTAAGAAAGATTGTGATTGAAGTGTCTGAAAAGTGTCTATCCACGAGTAGATATCAGCTCACTTTCTTGGCCAGTGTCTAAGAGATGTTGAAAAAGTTTTTTAATTGATGTGGTATGATGAGATTCCCGCCAGAGAATCAAAAATTGGATCTTGCCACTTGCATGCTTCACAACTCAAAACACAAAGATGAGAAAGAGTGACGTTCTTGGTTGGGTAGGTTGCAGTTTGTATGTTTATGGAAGGGTAAGGATGGCTGAAAGGTTAGGTAAGGTTTAGGTCAGATCTTGGAAGAATCTTGGAGTCAAGAATTGGTGAGGATTTGCTCACGCTATGATCAAGATAGGTTAAGGTGCACAAGGTTGGAGATTGGATTCTTTGAAGGTTCTTTGGTTGAGTTTCGTTGTGGAATGTATGAGGAAAAGAATGGTGTAGGTTTCTTCATCTTGTTCTCTAGTCACCCCAAGTTTTCCTTGATGTGAAGACTACATTTTCAGGACCACATAATGCTAGATGAGTTGTGTCAAGAGCATGCCCAAGAACTGGTGCCTAAACATGTCTGAGAACTGCTGGGGCCTGACCATGTCCGAACTTGCCAACATGTCATTCTGAAGGGATGACTATGATTTAAATGCCAAGAGCACGAAATTCAGAAAGCAAAGCAAAATTTGGAGCATGATTCTCTCTCTATTATCTTCTCACATTTAGACTAAATTCTTCATCAATTTTGTAGTGTCAATTGAATCATGTAATCTTTGTATTTAGCTGACTTAATTTCTGTTCAATGCAATTTTTTCTACTTCTATGCTTTCAATTCTACTTGGCTTGATCAACCAAACATTTACGAAGATAAATGTGTTGCAAATCATATTTACACAGATATGAAGTACAACTTGTTGAATACTAATTTGTAGGAATAGAATTACGGTTTTTCAGGTCTCAAATCCTCTTTTCTAGTGCTGATTTCTATAATTGGGTTTTCTGAGGGATCAGACATCTGAAAGTAGGAATCAAGCCCGTTAAGGAATTAAGTTTTGATAACATTGAGAGGATTGCATTTGCAAAATGACAGAAATAAGGATAAGAGATTCTTCTTTACATGATGAATGTTTAACTCCAACAACGTTCTTCCATATATTATCTTTTCATTCCAACTGTTTGGTAAAATGCCACAAAGAGTTCTATTTGGACTAGTCTTTTCATAGATACATGTTTCAATTAATGCACTTAGTGTGATCAGTGAATGTGTCACAATTATCGTTTAATACATAAATCTCTAGGGATACGATACTCTAATTATCACAGTACTGCGCGCTTCCAAATATTGAACACACAAACTAACAAGAACCATGGCGCAACAGAAGTACTAATGCAACTTTTTAAATTTGTTTACAAAAATGATGTAATTGATATAATAACAGTAAGCATGAACCTATCCTTAACATTGCTTCATGGGTAATGGCAGGACTTATTCATTACAATACTATAGCATACCTCCTGTCAAGGATGGATGTTTATTACAGACGTTGATTCTCAACATTCAAAAAATAATAACATGACACGTGAAAGAAAAAGTTGACCGAAAGAGCACTGCTGCTAGACGTGTAAAACAGACAAGACAACCTAATTTACTTCATCACCATATAGTATGCTGTCAGCAACAATAATACAAAAAACAGTAACAGTATCCATAATTCATCCAAGATGAAACTGAGTCTGCATCAAAGAACAAGACATGCCTTATTCTTATTTATTTCCATTTTGACCCCTGCCTTGAGCATCGCATCACAGATGCAGCAAGGAATCAAGATGAAGCCATGCCCCCTAGCACAGGAATCTATCTATGTATCTAGCTTCATTGACTATTCGGAATGTAGTGACTATATAGCAGAGTATAGGATACGCAACAAACTCACATGCTAATCCTCTGCTTTGCTTGCTCTGTCCTCGTTCTTTTTTCCGTATACCAAACCCGTTACCTGGAATTGTTGAAATTGAAAACCAACTTATTACAAAAGTGGAAGAAGGAACATAGAAGGTGGTGCAAAAGTGAAACCTGAGGATCGGGAATGGGTTTTCGAGTCTCGACGTATCGATATGGATCGGCTTCGGCGGCGGCAAGAGCGGCTCTTTCCTGCGGGGGGCACTGCTACAGTGAGAGCGTTGTTTGGAAATTGAAGTTTGGAGAAAGAATAGAGTAAAGAGAGAGGAGAACCTGCTGCTGGCGCTTGAGGTCTTGTGAGGGTTTGATCCAGAGGTAGTAGGCTAGGGTTCCGGCGACCACCCAGGAAGCAAGGTTGCTTCCGCCCCTCAGGCCACCCATCGAATTGCTCACGAAGGACCTCACGTTGCCCAACGTTCTTCTCCAGCTGCTCGCCATGCAAACCCACCAACAGATTACAGATTTTTGAGGTTTCTCAGAAAACGGTATCGTTGATGAATCAATTGGTTAATGTCACACCCTCTCGCCCCAAATTACTCTCGATATTTTGTTTTAATTTTCAGCAAAAAAAAATATTGTCCCAAATTTTTTTTTTTATTTTGCTTCACCAATTAATTACTTTTTTATAGGGTAAAGTGACATTAATAGGAAAATTTTAAAAACTAAAATTGACAATGAATAACTAAATTTACAATCCAAATCAGCTACTAATTTCAAAAATAAAAATAAAAGAAAATAATTTGGTAGGTAATATATTATTAATAAACATGTCAAGTTCACACAAATATTAATTTTACTTTTAATTAAATGAGAAAAAATAAAATTTCACTTTTGTATATTTTTTTAAACGTTGATACTTTTAGATATCTGAACGACAATAAATTATAAATTTGAAGGTTAAAATGCTTATTATATTTTTTGTATAACTTTAGTAAGTTATTATGGAGTGACACGTTGCAAAAAATATAGATGTAAAATAATTAATTTATATGATATATATTAAAAATTATATGATATTTATTATGAAATATACAATTTAAGTTATATTTTAAATTTGTGGGGCGAAAATCTTAAATAACAACAAAAAATGAGATCGAAAATACAATTTTGATGCAATTTTGCCGTTAGAGTAATTTCTTTGGTTGAAAAAATTCAAATAAGTTGAACCTTGAAGAGTACTGGTGGATTTAATTATCGTTAATATGTTTTACATCAAAAACAACATTTGAAAAACGTCATTCTGGTACATGAATATGATTGGTGTCATGTGGATTAAGAACAGTTGACTATACAAAAATAATTATTATTTACATAAGTAATCATTATAATAACGTCTACAATTGTAAAAGCAAATCAATATTTATTTTATGTTTTTAAGGATGTACTGTTATATATAGATAAAATTTGTTGATATAACTTGCATTTTAAATTCATCTTAACTTTTACATCTACCAATAAAACCAACAAGTCTGTAGTCGTAAAAATAATTCACACATTTTAAAAATCTATTAAATAAGTTTAAATTTAATTAAATCAAAATAAAATAGAATGAAATTTAAATACAATGTGTATTAAACATTTTTGTTAGAAAATAGGTCCAAAGATAAGACTAAACACATGATTGAATTTATTCTTTCAATATAGTTTATCAATTTATATTAGATGGAAGATGGGTTTGATTATTGTTTTGTGATGAGTAAGTTGAGGGGTGACGTTCCTTGATTAAAATTATTTAATATACTAAAAAAAAATGTACATTCAGAATATTTTACTCATAAATACAAATTATTTTACTGATAAATTGCTTACGTGCTTTAACTATACGCAAGATTATTCTTCAAGGTAGTTTTTCATGTCACTGTAAGGTTTGTTATCTTTTTTCTTTTGAAAAATGTTTTTATTTTTTGAAAATCCTGTTATTTAAATTATTTTTAAACTGATAAACTAAAAAAACATATAAAACAAAATAAAGTTTAACTATATATATTTTTAGAAATAAATGGTCAAATATTAAATAAATATCATTTTTTAAAACAAAAGTCACCGATCCTAAAATAAATTTCCACAATAATACATTGTCATGATTGTTTTTCGTACACGTAAAGATAAGTAGAGAATTTGTTATAAAACAAAATCTTCGGACTCTATTTTATTAAAAAATATATAAATCATCAAAATTATACATTTACTATACGTAATTGAATAAATATTCGCCGCTAATATTGATTTGAAGTATGATTACTATTAAATTAAATAGAAATTTAAAGACACGTAAAAGACAAATTATAAGATATGGTATAGCCAATTATAAGTATGTAATGATGTATTTTGGGATGACAAATTTTCTATCTCTTTATTGATTGCATAAATATGATATTTTAAGTATATTTACATCAATTTGTGATAGTGTTAAAAAGGTAAAAAAACTTGTTTATTATTGAATATGAAGAACACAAATCACATTGATAACAGTGTAGGACATACGATATCAATTACACGAAAAATATTATTGATTTGTCCAAAATTGAAATTGTTTTCAGTGGGAGTGTCACAAGACTTAGTTCAAGAGTTTTTGTGATGTTGATTGATTGTTACAAAAGAATCATTAAATGACTATTTCATATAGTCACTTGAATAACTTTGAATGATCAACTTTTTATCTAATAAAAAATGTAAAGTGAAAATGAAATAACATTTTATCAGTGTTGTAATATATGTTGATAATTCTTTAATCGAGTAAACTTTTTGAAATTTCTTATGATGTTTCTTATATGTAAGTTTGGTTTTGTGTTAATAATGGTATTACCCATGCTTCTTGACATTTAAAAGTATATGGGAAAAATCATCATACCCACGATCTAGTTTAAATGTAGTGGTGTTTGTTTTAAAAAATTTGAAAACATTGTATGGTGCAAGTTTTTTTGTGTATTTAATAGATACAAGTTTTTGGAACAATTATTTATTCACAACGAGTTGAATAGGAGACATTGAAAATGGATAAAGTTTCTTAAAAATCAGTTAAACTATTGTTAAAAGAAGTGAATAATTTATAATGTGTTAAATTGGAAGGCAATACAAGTATCTAATATTACCGTGTAATTTGCTATTTATGTCATTATTCATTTGTCATTTATGTGTAAACATTATTTCAAGAAATAAAAATCTAAATTTTATGTAAATAATAAAAAATGACATAGTAATTACATTAGTGTGTATTATTATTATTAATATTATTATTATTATTGTATACTAACTTTTTAAGATTTAAAACAAAAGCTTTTTAGTCAAAATAATTATATATATATATATATATATATTAAATATTTAAAAATATTTCTTAAAAACAATTCAATCTATCATCGTAATAAATGTGTATGTATATGATATTAATATTTATTTAGTTATACAATAAAGTATATTTACTTTACATCTATTAAAACTAAAACGTAAAATTACATCTTTAATACACAGGTAGTAATTATGTTTTAAGGTTTATAAACTCGAAATATAATGACATAACAGGAAATGGAAAACTTAGAATATTAAATAATATACTAAGTTATAGAAATAAAAATAATATTTAATAAAAAGTTAAAATATAAATAAAATCTCAGTATTAGATATGATTTGTAAAGTGACATGAAAGTGAAATTCCACATGAAAGCAACTTGAAAGAGCACGGTGGTGCAATTGCACGTGTTCAAACACCATCCTCATAAACCAACATTCCAAACAATGATGCTGCAAATACCATTATTCCAACATTTGGATAAATCATATTTAACTTTCACGCAATCTTTTTATATTATAGTTAATAGAAATTATATTAAATATAACTTTAATTATTCCAGGAAAATAAGTTTATTGAGAATACAACTTTTTACTATTCTCACATGCAAATAATCAGAACACTAATTTAGTTTAGTTTATTCTAACCTTTTTATTATTATTATTATTATTATTATTCATTTTTAAAGTTTTATCGAGTGCTGTTTTTTTTACTCGAATTTATTTATATGTTCTAACAGAGTGAGTCTTCTCATTGTAACTTAACAGTCCCAACTTTGTTGATGTAAGCATGAAAAATTAAGCATATTAGTGAATTGAGTTGCCAATTATCTTCACATATTTTTTGAATTAATTAAGTAAACCTATCAAACTCTATATATAATATGATACATTTTTTTTTCTATAAAAGACTTAATCTACCTATTATGTAAATTCCCGTCTTCATTAAAAGTAATTTAAAGGACATATATTATCTTAAAAACAGAGAAAGAATTACTTAATTATCCTACAAAATCCTTAAAATACATAAATTGCAAAATAAGGTGATGGAATAATTTTTTTCCCGAGTATTTAACATAATAATATTTAGAAGGAGTTGTTGCCACTATGTAAGTTTTATAAATATAGAAATTTTCATAAATATTATCAATCTTCGTTATAGTCAATTATTGTATTTGAAAAGTTTCTTTAAATACAGAGTTTTTCATAAACATTGTCAATCTTTAATATAGTGTGTGTTTAAGATATTGTTTTCTTTAGAATTTGATAATTTCCTTACCTTTGTATTGTAAACAAAACGATTAAATAAATTAACATTTAATATTTTATTTCATGTAAATTATATATACAAAATTTATTATTAATTTAAAATAATTATATATATATATATATATATATATATATATATATATCAAATTTAACCTAATATATAACTTTTAAAATATAATAAAATATGGTAATTTTATCATGTCGTTTATTTTTTTTCATAAAAAATCATTATAATTTGTTACAATTTCTTTTAAAATTATTGATGATATAACATTTAATAAAAAAAATATGACATAATTTAATTATTTTTTATATAAAATAGTAAGTATGAAATTATAACATTAAGGTTAATTTACATATTTATACAATTGAGCTCGGAATTGGGAGAAAAAAAATGAACGCAATTTTTTCCCTTGTCCAAATAATGAAACGGGGCTTTTTACTCAGAGAAAGCGTTCCTGACAAGTAACCAACAGTTGCAGCGGAGATGCACAGTATCCATCAATCCGTGTCACAGCCGCGTGGGCTTTCTGGATAAAACAATCCAAAACAAATACTAAAACCACCCCCATCACAATTTTAATAAAATCTCACGTCTATTTTTAATAATAATTATCTAAAATATTTAATCAAATATAACTTTTAACCGATTAAAGTTGTCTATACCATCTTACTTAAAACTGAGCTCTCAATTAAAATAAAAATATATAAAATAAACCTAAAACAATTATTTGTTTTTATTTAATTATTACATACACTGTTTACAAATTTACACAATTAATGACATATCACAGTTCTACCATATTTTGTTAACTTTTAGATAAAACTTTCCACTTGGAAAGCTTAATGTAAGTAATTGTGAAATCACGGAATCTAAAATACTATAATATACAGATATCCAAAGTTGTTGTACAATACTATAATATATTTATTTATGATAAAAACATTCACTTGCCTCCAAAGATTACATTTATTTATTAATGAAAAAAAATCTAATAGACTAGTTTTCGAAAAAAAATAAGTTAATTAAAAAATAGAAAGTGAAAAGAAAGGAGGCAAGTGTGTGGGTCCCGCGTGACCACAATCGCAGGCTGTCCGGTTGGGTTGAGAACACTGGAAGTCTCGAAAACTGAAGCCCTGCCTCTACTTTTCCTTTTTTTTTTTTTAATTATTTTTTTAAAATTTTAATTTATTTATTTTTAGTTATTTTTGTTTTCGCATTCATATTCATTCTTTCATTCCCTTGATCCAAGTCTCTCTCTTTCTGGCCGTTGCTTGTTCCTCTTCCTTTTCAATTTCCTTCATTCTTTGAGTCACAATGAATCACTCTCACTTTTCTCCCACTCTCCCTGTTCTTCCTCCATCTCTCCACCCTGTCATCACTCATCATCACCATCAACAACACCTACAACTACCATAATTCACAATTCAACAAAACCCTTTTCTTCTCTCGATTTTCTTCTACACTTCTCTTCTACCACTACTTCTACTATTGCTGTTACCAAGTATCACAGATTCTTTTCACTCTCACCATCACCTTTTCAACCCCACACCCCCACCTTCTTTCTCCAATCACTCTCCCCTTACCCCTCCTTTTCCAATTCTCTTTCCCCACCTCAATTCTAGGGTTTTTCCACGCTTCTTTTTAAATATATATAATAATAATATTATTATAATTTGTAAATCCCCCTTTTCTCACCACTTTTAATTCCTTAGGTTACCCTCTCATAACTGTGCCTTTCGATCTTCTCCCTCTCTATATACTTCCTTTGATTCACAGTATATTTTTTTCTTCTAAATCTCTGTCCTTTCCTTTCTGGGTTTTCTTTGCACACCACACGCACGCGCAATTCTTCTTCCTTCCTTCTTTTCCTTACCATGATGTCTTAGTAACCCAACCCCAATCTTAATTCATCTCTATTCATTGCGTGATTTATTGATTTTCCTTCTCCTCTCCTTTGCTGTCTCTGCTGCTGCTGTTGTCTTGGTGCGTGTGGCGGAGCATAGTGATTGTTGTTAATGGCGTTCCAAGCGATTCAGGGTCCTAGTTCGGGATCCAGTTCGAGTTCGGGGTTTCAGTTACTAAATTCGCCTTTTGGAGACACCACTTACACCAAAGTCTTTGTCGGAGGGTTGGCCTGGGAGACTCAGAGCGAAACCATGCGCCGCTACTTCGAGCAGTTCGGCGAGATTCTCGAGGCCGTCGTCATCACCGATAAGAACACAGGGCGATCCAAGGGCTATGGTTTCGTGAGTATCTTTTTTATTCCGTTTTTGATTTTATTCGTCATTACTACTGCTGTGCTGTCACTACCAACACTACAGAACACGCTGTTTGAGAAGTTTGTTGCTTTGTGTGATTCGGATTGCATCTTATCGGACGATTCATATTGCATTACATGATTTACATTTACTATAGAATGACTTGGTTTCTATCTCATGTGCATGGAATTGGAGGGTATAGGTGACTTTCCGGGATCCCGAGGCTGCAAGGAGAGCCTGTGCTGATCCAACTCCTGTTATTGATGGTAGAAGGGCGAACTGTAACTTGGCTTCACTCGGTCGACCACGACCCCCTTTGCCTTATGGTATCGTGTCTAATTCATCTTCCTCGCTCTCAATGAATTTAGCTATGTAACGTGCTGAAGTTACATTGCAAATCTGCGTTATAAAAGTTAATTGCCATGTTGGTTGTCACTGACGTCATCGTCATTGTCGTTTGCTATTGTTGCTATTATTTTTCATTATCGGAATTCCACATTGGCATGTCTCTGTTATCGAGATAAAGTTATAAGCAGTGATGGAAAGAGATTGAGTGCTTCCACCCCTTAGTGTTTAGTACTGTCATTACCCCAAAGTTATCTCCTGACTCGTATGGACCACCTTTTTTTTTTTTTTTTTTTTTTTTTTTTTTTTTTATTTTTTTTGTTTTTTTTATTTTTTTTTTTTCTTTTTTTTTTTGTTTTT